>Ga0208937_1000278_pt1 | contig 45395 bp, 37 predicted proteins | sample June2015DPH_11_5_FD_184705 | JGI IMG/M metagenome (GOLD analysis project Ga0208937, IMG submission 184705) | Peatland microbial communities from SPRUCE experiment site at the Marcell Experimental Forest, Minnesota, USA - June2015DPH_11_40... | ecosystem: Environmental > Terrestrial > Soil >...
ATGCGATCGAACAGATCGCGGTCTCCGTAGCGGGCAGCGGTGGTAAGGACAACACCGAGCATGTCAGGGTCGACCGCCTTATGATCGTCGAGCCAGGCCAGCGCCAGTTTCTTGGCTTGGGCGATCAGATCCGAGTCCTGACCCTGATTGGCAAGCACGCGGAGAAGCGCAGGGCGGAGGAGGCGGGCATCTTCGCTCTCGCCCGCCTTCGTCTTCCAACCCAGGTCGCGAGCTCGTCCGCCATAGACGTCCAAGAGATACTGCCGGTAGCGGGGCAGCAGGTCTTTCGGGACCAAATTATCTTGGAGACCTGTGGTGATTTCCATCGATTTTTTCACACCTCCTTTGTGATGTATGCGACCTCTTGGCAATTGGGCTGGAATGCACTGGCGCCCCGGGAACGGCGCTGCGGGGTGCCATAATCATACACATGCCAAACAGCGGCATGTGTGCGTCACCTGCGGTGGCTCACGGTGCAGGGTTTCGCTCGTCTAAACCGTAAGACCATCAGTTACGTATAACGAATGAGAAACGACTGTGAAAGGAGAGAGTCTTTATGAAGTCCAACCGCATACTCCTCTTGGGTATTCTGACCCTCACCGCGATGTCTTTGTGCCTTGCCGCGCCCGCCCGCGCCGTGGAGGGACACTTCGCGCGCACTTTGCAGGTCTCCGGCGCCGTGGAACTCGAGGTCCAGACGGGCTCCGGAACCATCGATGTGCGCACGGGCGACAGCTCTACCGTGCGCATCACCGGCACAATCCGGCCCATGAATGGCTGGTTCGATGGCACTGGCGCGGAAAACAAGGTGCACTACCTGGAAGCTAACCCGCCCATCGAGCAGCTCGGGAATGTGATCAAGATCGGTCGCATTGAAGACGAGGATCTGAAGCGTAACATCTCCATCAGCTACGAGATCGTGGCGCCCGTCGAGACACGCCTGCGCTCCAGCTCCGGCTCCGGGGAACAGAATGTGAGCGGCCTCCGCGGGCCGGTGGAAGCATCTTCCGGCTCCGGCAACCTCCGGCTGACCAATATCGGAGACATGGTCAGAGCCTCGACTGGGTCCGGGCACATTACCGTGGAAGGCGTGAAGGGAAAGGTGCGCGCTTCGACCGGGAGCGGCGAAATCCTTGCCACGGGCGTGGCGGGCGGCCTGCACGCCTCGACGGGCAGTGGCAGCGTCACGCTGCGACAGACCGCGCCGGGCGACGTGGAGGTGAGCACCGGCTCCGGCACGCTGCAACTCGAGGGTGTTCACGGCGCCGTGCGCGCCCAGACCGCCAGCGGCAACATCCTGGTGGAGGGCGAAGGCCAAAGCTCCTGGCGGCTCTCGACCGCGTCCGGCAACGTCACCGTGCGCCTGCCTGGCCAGCAGGGATTCACGCTCCACGCGCACACGGTCTCCGGCAGCGTTAACACGGCGCGCGAGATGACCGTGCAGGGCGCCTTCGGCAAGCATGAGCTGGAAGGCAAAGTCGGCGACGGCGGCTTCATGCTGGATGTAAGCACCGTCTCGGGGAACATCCGGGTTGAGTAGCCGCGACCAAAAGAAAAAGACGAGGACGAAAACTAGCTCAATTCGAGCTTAAATGGTCTCGACAAGATGGGACACCTCACAGCCAAGACTCGCCACTAGTTTTGCGCGCATGCCACTCGAAAGCATGGTAGGCCTGGAGGGACCCCTCATTCAAATCAGACCTGTCGAAAGGGAATAGTAGGTAACTAGTCGGCGGGTAAGTGCCGAACTTTGCTGAGGAAGTGGACCGGCGCGCGGAGTTTGCCGGTGAGCTTCCGCGATTTCAGACAAGCGTGTGGGTGGTCCTGGGCCTACCCGTACGAGCGTACTAGCTACGAGACTAGCCTTAAGTCTTCGACAAGAAGTGGCTGTTCTAGGTTTTTTCAACATCAGCTAGTGTCCTGAGTCAGAAGTTCGTTGATGAAGTCAGCCCCGACTTGTCGGGGCGAAAGGGGGTAGCCCACGGCGAGAGCCGTGGGTAAGCGTACTCCCTCACCCCCGGCCCCTCTCCCGCCCGCGAGGGAGAGGGGTGTCCCGCTCTGCGGGACGGGGTGAGGGCTCTCTCCCCCAGGGCTGGCGCCCTGGGCTACGGTCTCGCGGCCCCTAACGGGACTCGGGAACGGTCCCCCGCAAGGGGACGACTTTGTCAGCGAGTTTCTAACTCAGGACACTAGCATCAATGCCTCAACGGTGGGACCTCTTCCAGTCGCATTGGACACACCAGGAGCCTAGCAGTGGTCATTTTGTGGAGTAGTACCTATGTACTATTGGTTAATCGTCTAGTATGAGCAATAAAAGGGGAATGGTACTGCCTCGTGGACTTTTTAACGAGTGGCCGCAGGGAGGCCAAAATGCGCGAAGCCGCTCTCTTTCTTGCCTTCTCCATATTGGGAGATAAGTTAAACAGTTCAAGGAGGATAAGTATCAGTAAAGGGGAGCGTATGTTTCTGCCACAGTGGTGACCTCGGCCGTATGTCAAGACTTCGGGGACAGTTCTATCCCAACCACTGACGACCCGTTCGGGGGGAGTTTCATTGGCGCCTCATGCATTGTGAGCGCTGCCCTAGAAAATGGCGAGCGAAGCACGAGATCGACCCTAACTGCTCCTTAAGCGATATGGTTTTTCAGGGGGCGGATGTTCCTAGAAACACGAAGAACCGGCGTGACAACATTTACATTGACAGGATCCTGCTAGCAGACGATGAGCCAAATCACTCCAAGTCCCTTGGAAACTGAAGAAGAAATTCCGGCTGAAGATAGTCTGCTCCTGGTTTAAGGGCATGGAAACGTTGAACTTATCTGAGAGATCTTGGAAAGGTTCTTCAAAAACTTCACCACAACATGGTGGCGGAGTTAGCCAGCCGTTTTCCCAGAGCACAACGCGGAGAGCCCACTTACCCTTGGTAGAGAGCCTGCTGTCGAGGGTCCGCGGCACCCGCGCGGACCGACCAAGTGAGGTCCGGAACAGAACATGGGTTTTCAGCCGCGAGAGCACTCGCGTTGCCGTTACCATCCCAGTCACAATCAGCGGAATCGACGAGCATGACCGTATTTTTAGAGAAGCGACGCAGACCGTAGACGTTAGCAGGCGAGGAGCGAGAATCGCCACGTCAAATGCCCTGGCTGTCGGTACCTACCTCCGGATCGAGAGCCCCAGCATGGAGAAGCCTACCGTTGCGCAGGTCGTCCGATACTGCGTACGGAGTCAGCCTGATTCCGCCAGGGAGATTTGTGTGGCGTTGCTCGATGTCGATGAAACACACAACATCTGGGGCATCAAATCCCCGCCGGAGGACTGGCAAACTGGTTTAGGGGAGCCAACCGCCGCACAGAGGCTCGGGCACGTTCTTGGGAGTGAATGGGCAGCAAGGTTTAAGTCTATTTCTAAGGTGGCGGCCCCGCCCACTGGCTTTGCCATGGGCAGGGAGTCTCAACCCAAACCTGCGCCTGCCTCTCTCAAACCAGAGGTTCCTCCCTCCTCGTCTGAAAAGTGGCCGGGAGAGGATCCCGTCTCTGTTACGAGCAAGCTAGAGGAGCCGGTCCACGTTTCCGCATCGACTCTTGTCAGTAGTGATGAAGGGGTGCTATCGGGACCTGACCAGATCCGCAAGGTGCCCACTTCTGACGTCGAGGAACGCCTGACGGGAGTGTCCTTGGCGATGGAAACGCTGGAGGGGCGCGAGGGGGCGCTGGAGGAGGACTTCCAGGGGCGGATCGAGGGGACTCTGCAGGCTTTCCAGGGGAAGGGCGCGAGGCAGGCAGAGGATTTGGAGAAGTTCGCCCACGATCTGGGGGGGCGGTGGTCACAGCAGTTTCAGGAGCAAGTCGACGCAGCGGTGGAGAGGCTGCGGGAAGAACTGAAGAATTCAGGGCGGGTCGTGGAGGAGAGCAAGCAGCAACTGGCGCAAGCATTTCGGGAGCATGCGCAGGCGATGCATGAGTCAGCGGACGTGGAGGTGGAATCCATCAAGCTGGCCGCCGAACGGGCGGTAGCGCAACTGCAGGTTGCTGAGCAGAAGAGGGAGACGAGTTTCACGGCTGGGGCTGGTGCCGCACAGGAACGCCTGACGGGAGTGTCGTTGGCGGTGGAAGCGCTGGAAGGGCGCGTGGGAGCGCTGGTGGACCGCGTGGGGGCGCTGGTGGAGGACTTCCAGGGGCGGATGGAGGAGACTCTGCAGGCTTTCCAGGGGCAGGGCGCGAGGCAGGCGGAGGATTTGGAAAAGATCGCCCAGGACCTGGGGGGGCGGTGGTCCCAGCAGTTTCAGGAGCAAGCCGAGGCAGCGGCGGAGAGGCTGCGGGAAGAACTGAAGAGTTCGGGGCGGGTTGTAGAGGAGAGCAAGCGACAACTGGCCAGCCTGGCCGAGGCGAAACTGGCGTCCCTCAGCCAAGCTAGCCGAGAGGAATATGGCCAGCAACTGGCGCAAGCATTTCGGGAGCATGCGCGGGCGATGCATGAGGCAGCGGGCGAGGAGGTGGAATCCATTAAGCTGGCCGCCGAGCAGGCGATAGCGCAACTGCAGGTTGCTGAGCAGAAGAGGGAGACGAGTTTCACGGCTGGGGCTGGTGCCGCAGAGGAACGCCTGACGGGAGTGTCGTTGGCGGTGGAAGCGCTGGAAGGGCGCGTGGGAGCGCTGGTGGACCGCGTGGGGGCGCTGGTGGAGGACTTCCAGGGGCGGATGGAGGAGACTCTGCAGGCTTTCCAGGGGCAGGGCGCGAGGCAGGCGAAGGATTTGGAGAGAATGGCCCAGGATCTGGGAGGGCGGTGGTCTCAGCAGTTTCAGGAGGAAGCCGAGGCAGCGGCGGAGAGGCTGCGGGAAGAACTGAAGAATTCAGGGCAGGTCGTGGAGGAGACCAAGCAGCAACTGGCCAGCCTGGCCGAGGCGAAACTGGCGTCCCTCAGCCAAGCTAGCCGAGAGGAATATGGCCAGCAACTGGCGCAAGCATTTCGGGAGCATGCGCAGGCGATGCATGAGGCAGCGGACGAAGAGGTGGAATCCATTAAGCTGGCCGCTGAGCAGGCGATAGCGCAACTGCAGGCTGCTGAGCAGAAGAGGGAGACGAGTTTCACGGCTGGGGCTGGCGCTGCAGAGGAACGCCTGACGGGAGTGTCGTTGGCGGTGGAAGCGCTGGAAGGGCGCGTGGGGGCGCTGGTGGAGGACTTCAAGGGGAAAGGCGCGAGGCAGGCGGAGGATTTGGAGAAGATGGCCCAGGATCTGGGGGGGCGGTGGTCCCAGCAGTTTCAGGAGCAAGCCGAGGCGGCGGTGGAGAGGCTGCGGGAAGAACTGAAGAGTTCGGGGCAGGTCGTGGAGGAGAGCAAGCGGCAACTGGCCAGCCTGGCCGAGGCGAAACTGGCGTCCCTCAGCCAAGCTACCCGAGAGGAATATGGCCAGCAACTGGGGCAAGCATTTCGGGAGCATGCGCAGGCGATGCATGAGGCAGCGGACGAGGAGGTGGAATCCATTAGGCTGGCCGCTGAACAGGCGATAGCGCAACTGCAGGCTGCTGAGCAGAAGAGGGAGACGAGTTTCACGGGTGGGGCTGGCGCTGCAGAGGAATGCCTGACGGGAGTGTCCTTGGCGGTGGAAGCGTTGGAGGGGCGCGTGGGCGCGCTGGTGGAGGACTTCCAGAGGCGGATCGAAGGGACTCTGCAGGCTTTCCAGGGGGAGGGCACGAGGCAGGCGAAGGATTTGGAGAAGATGGCCCAGGATCTGGGGGGGCGGTGGTCCCAGCAGTTTGAGGAGCAAGGCAAGGCAGCGGTGGAGAGGCTGCGGGAAGAACTGAAGAATTCGGGGCGGGTCGTGGAGGAGGGCAAGCGGCAACTGGCCAGCCTGGCCAAGGCGAAACTGGCGTCCCTCAGCCAAGCCACCCGAGAGGAATATGGCCAGCAACTGGCGCAAGCATTTCGGGAGCATGCGCAGGTGATGCATGAGGCAGCGGACGAGGAGGTGGAATCCATTAAGCTGGCCGCTGAGCAGGCGATAGCGCAACTGCAGGCTGCTGAGGAGAAGAGGGAGACGAGTTTCACGGCTCGGGCTGGCGCTGCAGAGGAATGCCTGACGGGAGTGTCCTTGGCGGTGGAAGCGCTGGAGGGGCGCTTGGGGGCGCTGGTGGAGGACTTCCAGGGGCGGATCGAAGGGACTCTGCAGGCTTTCCAGGGGCAGGGCGCGAGGCAGGCGGGGGATTTGGAGAGAATGGCCCAGGATCTGGGGGGGCGGTGGTCCCAGCAGTTTGAGGAGCAAGCCGGGGCAGCGGTGGAGAGGCTGCGGGAAGAACTGAAGAGTTCGGGGCGGGTCGTGGAGGAGAGCAAGCGGGAGCTGGCCAGCCTGGCCAAGGCGAAACTGTTGGCCCTCAGCAAAGTTGCAGATAACGCTACAGCGGGTCTCGAAGCGGAGCAAAGACGGTTGAAGAACCAGTGCGAGACCTCTCGAAGAGAACTTGAGGACCTCTTAAAGAGGGGTTGGACAAAACCGGCCTCCCTTTCCCTTCAGCGTGGAAACCGCCCAAAGCGGCGAAGGCTAGTTGCGCAGCCAGCGCTGGTGGCAGGGGTTTGCTTGCTAATAATGGTGCCTCTTTTGAGCGTATATCTTCCGAAAGCCCATGTGATGCAACTGCAGCCTGAGGCTCCCGCTGAATTCATCGATCAAAGTCCAAACTGGAGTGCCGAGCGACGCGCCCGGGAGGAAGAGGTGGCACAGGCGTATTGGCGGGCAGCGGTAGTAGGCTTGCAAGAGAGGTATCCGTTTGGCAGCGAACTGCCAGCCGAGCCCCCAACCGAATTCCAAGCGGAAAATGAATATATCGCGACGGGCGGTGCGAAGGCTTTTTTCGAAACAAGGGCTCGTTATTGGGGAAACCTTCGCAGAAGTTGGGTGCAGCGCCAGTTCTGGGTAGAACGTCCTGGACGGAACACGCAGTGGGCTGCTCGTCTTCGGCAGATCTGGGACCACTTGCATTCACATAGATAGACCGACACGACAGTGCATCTGCATGTGAGAAGCTGTGAAATAATCCAGAATAGTCATATCCCGACGCCGATTATTCAATAACTTACGCTGTGCAAAGCCCGCATCTTCGGGATTATTTCACAGCTCCCGAGATGGCGGTATGCAAAGTCGCTATATTCGATTGGATGGCGGGACCCGCCGAAACACTTTTATTTGCTTCTCCGCATTATGGGTCGCCGGCCTGATCGAATCCACGGCGCAATCATCCTGCTTCCATGAAGTAATTCGGTCGCGTCGAAGGGTTGACCAACCCTCCGTGTCAAATCTCAACTTTCGCCTCCGGGCCAGGACCCGGGAAAGGATGGCGCATATGCCAAAGAATGCGGTTCATCCCCCTGAGATTCTGAGCAACGGATCGAGCCATTTGGTGAAGCTCGCCGGAAAGGTTGATTCCTTCTCGCTGCTACTCCGCGAGACGCCAGAGGGCGAGTTGAAACGCTCGATCGAAGTACAGTTCCACACTATGGTGTTCACAGCCCGCAAGGAAGTTCGGAAGTACTGCCCCCGGTATCGCTATTTCCCGGGCGAGAGGATTCTCGACTTCAGTGCCGATTGCCCTTCTGGCCAACTCGAGCCGGGGGATCTTGGCCACGCCCCGCCGCCCAAGCGGGGCAGACTCGGCGAGAAGTGCTGCTTCATCGCAGGCACTCCCGAGGAACGACTTCCTGAAACGACGGCAAGCCCGGCGCCGCAAGACCTCGTGCTTGTGGTCTGAACCCGGCCCATCTATCCTCTGCACCCCCGCCGTTGTCTTTACTGACAAGACCCACAGTCTCTCTTAATACCCCCCCCAAAGCCGCCTCCGGCGATGATAGTAATGAACCCTCAAACACCGGCCTCGGTTCCGATTCATTCGCTCTTACGTGCGCGCCGACAATTCATACCAGCGCGCCTGGGCAAGGTCATACGTCGCCCCTGGCTCTCCACATTCCGAACACAGCCCGCGACTCCCGCTCCCCGCCCGCACCTCGACTCTCGAATACGGCGACCCCCTCGGGACGAGCATCGAACTCGCTGGTACGAAAAACCCTTGTAATTCTCGATCCGATTCAGAATACTTTGGAAATGCATCCTGTCCCCCCTTGGGAAGTTCGTGTTACCTTGCACTTTCCCTTAGAGGATTCGGACAGGATGCGCAAGCTTGTCCTTTGGCCCTTACCAGGCTCTTTCGCTTTTTCTTACCCACAGATTCTGCGGAAGAACCCACAAGGGGGTGTTCCATTATGAACACCCACGCAGCGAAAGCGGAAAGAAGGAAGCTTCCAAGAACCAGGTCCCTTGTTTTGGCCCTGTCAGTGATTCTCGCCGCTGCATGGCAGGTTGCCTGCGGGGGAAGCACCGGGGGGATTGACCCGCCTCCGGCTCCTGTGGCGAGCATTGCCCCCGGCAGTCTCGCTTTTGGGAACCAAACGATCAACACCACCAGCACGGCCCAGACCGTGACACTCACCAACACCGGCAACGCCGCCTTGAACATCACCAGCCTCGCGCTGACGGGTACCAATGCCAGCGACTTTGCGCAGACCAACACGTGCGGCAGTTCGGTGGCAGCCGGCAGTAACTGCACGATCAGCGTGACGTTCACGCCTGCGGCCAGTGGCAGCCGCACGGCCTCGGTGAGCATCACCGACAATGCCAGTGGCAGTCCGCAGGCGGTGAGCCTGTCCGGCACGGGCACGGCTACCGTGGTTAGCCTTTCAGCCACCAGCCTTGCCTTCGCCAACCAGTCCGTAGGTACGACCAGTACAGCTCAGACCCTCACCCTGAGCAACACGGGCAACGCCGCCTTGAGCATTACCAGCGTCGCGCTGACAGGTACCAATGCCAGCGACTTTGCGCAGAGCAACACGTGCGGCAGCTCGCTGGCGGCCGGCGCGAACTGCACGATTGTGGTGATGTTCACGCCTTCCGTCGCCGGGACCGAAGCGGCCTCGCTAAGCATCGCGGACAATTGCAGCGGCAGCCCGCAGACGGTGAGCCTCTCCGGCGCGGGAACGCACGACGTGATTCTATCCTGGACTGCCAGCACGACTGCCGGCGTAGTTGGGTACAATGTTTACCGTGGCACTACCTCGGGTGGGCCGTACCCGACGGAACTGAATTCCGCACCTATTAACGGGACCACGTATACCGACGAGACTGTGCAAGCAGGGCAGACGTACTACTATGTGGTTACAGCCGTGGCGTCGAATGATGTCACCCAGAGTGCGGACTCGAATCAAGTTTCAGCGCCCGTGCCATCACCCTAATACTACAATGTGAAGTGATTGTCCTGATTAGCCTTGACCGCGTAGGGAGCAGCGACACGTGGGGTTGGCCTGCCCCCTATATGGACGAACCGAACGCTGAGAAGGACACGAGCTTGGAATGTACGAGCACCCCTGATAGCTCCTGTTCCAAGGTTCCCGCGCACTGCAAACCCGACTGACAATTGCATTCGGGGGCGGTCAGGCGTATGTTGTCGGTCGGGCCGGAGGTCGATAATGGAAATTGCGGATCAGAGACTTGACGGATTGTCCCGCCTGGTCGGCAACACGCCTCTTTTGGGAATCGGCCTTACATTCCGAGGCAAGCGCCGGGTCATCTATGCGAAATGCGAACAGCTTAACCTCACAGGCAGCATCAAGGATCGCATGGCGCTGCACATCCTGAAGCGCGCGTACGCCGACGGTTCTCTACGCCCTGGGCAACGAATTGCCGAGGCGACCAGCGGCAATACGGGGATCGCCTTTGCCGCGCTCGGCTGCGCCCTGGGGCATCCAGCAACGATTTTTATGCCGGACTGGATGAGCCATGAAAGGAGAAGGCTCATCAGGAGCTATGGCGCTGACATTGTCCTGGTCGGAGCAGAACAAGGAGGGTTCCTTGGCTGTATCCGTATGGCCGAAGAACTTGCCAGCGCCGACCCCAAGAGCGTGTTTCTTCCTCACCAGTTCTCTAATCAGGCCAACATCCAGGCCCATGAAACCACAACGGGTCCGGAAATCTGGGCGCAGTTGTCGGAGGCCGGGCTGAAACCGGATGCTTTTGTCGCCGGAGTTGGAACGGGCGGGACCGTCATGGGCGTCGGGCGTTTCCTGCGACGCCAGAACCCTGCCGTTCAGATTCATCCGGTAGAGCCTGTCGAGTCGCCAACGCTCTCCACCGGGTGCAAAGTGGGCAAGCACAGAATTCAGGGAATCTCCGATGAGTTCATTCCTGCGATCGTCAACTTGGCGGAATTAGACGGAGTGATCGCAGTCTCCGACGGAGATTCAATCCTGATGGCACAAAAGCTGGCGAAGAGCCTCGCGCTGGGCGTGGGTATTTCTTCCGGGTGCAACCTTCTGGCGGCATTGCAAGTGCAGGAGTCCTTGGGTGGGGATGCAATTGTGGTGACCGTGTTCGCCGATGACAACAAGAAATATCTCAGTACGGACCTCCTTCAGGAGGAGCCGGTCCGACGAGAATACCTAAGTTCGGAAGTTGAACTCACCAGCGTGGTTCCTCTTCCGCCCTCCTGCGCATTCTGTGGTGGGGCGCGGAGCGTCAAGCTGCCGGTTTAATGATCTCCAGGAAGAATCACACTTTGAACGAGGATTGTTAGTTCGCGCAAGATGCGCCTGTCCATACCAGAAACTCGCTGTCATTGAACCGACTGGAAAATGGTAGGTCAGGCCGGTCTGAGGCGCTTCCTCAAAACCTGGCTTGACGAGGCATCGCCACTTCAGAGAGGGCTACCAGCTACGTTGTGTTGTTGGGGATCAGCCGTGCGACCGTGAGGTCCAACACGATGTCCTTGAAGACCTGGTTCAGGTCAGAGGTCGGTCGCGCGGCATTGGCACAGGTTTTGTCGATTCCCGATCCCGACTGGTTGTTGTCGGCGAAGAAGTACTTCGCGGTGGGTAAAGAGGCGATACCCTCCATCGTCGCGCATGGGGCGATAGCTGGGCTGTCAGCGGAGCATCCCGAGGACTCCGAGCCGTAGGCGACCGAGTACACCAAGATTCCGGCTGCCTGAGCGTTCGTGGACGCCGTGATCGCCTGGTGGCACTCATTCGTGGCTGGATAACTCGTCGCCTTTCCCCCCATCTGGGTGCTCGAAGCAGTTGCGTCGCCATCGCTGAGGACGATCATCACGTTCTGCACATTCTTCCTTGAGTTCGCGACCAGGTAGTTTTGTGCCGCCGTGATTGCGCCCGCATAGAACGTTCCCTCGCCGCCCGGAGTGGCTAAGCCTTTGCAGGTTCCTCCAGCTCCACCCGTCGCTATCACGATACCGGCGGCGGTGTTCAGTGCAGTAGCAGCGTCGGAACTGCGGTAGTTGCTTTGTAACGGGAGGACCAGGTATCCCGGGTTATTGTTGTACGATGTGATTGAAGGGTTGGAGGTAGGGCAAGTGTAATCATCCGAGGCAGTCGGAGCCTGTACCGGAGGGTTGCTCAAAGTCGAAGTCTCGGTCGGGGTCAGCCCTGGGAACACCATCAGGCCGACCTCATCGAAGGGGTTCGCGACGTTGCCGTTCGTGGCCGTCCCGCAGTTTGCCAGGGTCGGGGCGCAGGGCGCGAGCCCAGTCCCACCCAGCCCCAGCAGAGTCTGGACGCCGTACAAAGCGCACTGCTCTCTTGTGGGACTTCCTGTTATCCCCGGCACCGTGCAGTTCGTGTCGAGATTAGAACCCATCGAACTCGTTGTGTCGAGCACCATCATCACGTTGTATGGGCCACCCGTTGCGCCCCGCATGGCCGCAGTCGCGGCTGCCGTGAGCGTAATTGAAGGGGTGCCGATTATGCTGGCGAAAGTCAACGGCACTTTTACTGTCTGCACCACCTGGATGGCGTTGTCGCCCGCAGGAGACTCAACGCACGCGATTCCTTCGTTCGACAGGGTCGTCAGGCAACTCAACGTGTATGACATCGTAACGCCTGTCAGGTTGGGGTAGGCGTTGTTGTTTCCCGCTACGCCGCTGTACAATGTCACGTTGGCTTGTACTGCTGCCTTGGTATCTGCTGCTGTTGCGCCAGTGGGCATGGCCTCCGCTCCCGCTAACGCCGCCGCATCTGTGGAAGCCTGGAGTTCGCGGAAGCTAAAATAGATACGGCCGAAGTCGATGACGAAAGCGGCCATTGCGAAAAACCCGACCATCATGAACGCTACCATGACGAGCGCCTGCCCGCGCTGGTCCTTGTGCGCTCGGCGTAAAAAAGACTTATTGTTCTGGTTCATTGGATAATCTCCGTCGTTTGCGCATACATTTGACAGTTGGGCGCTAAGTTGGCTCCGAAGACCAAGAGGTTGCAAGGGTAACTGACCGTTACCGTGGCGGCCGTGCCCTGCGCCATATTCCCTGCTGCCCCTGTGGTGACACTGGAGCTGCTGCACGACGCCCCATACGCGTTCCCATTGAGGGTAATCGTGAACTTCATACTCTGCCACACGAGGAACGGCGCCGCGTTTTCAATTATTGCGACAGTCGCAGCGCATGGGTCTGTGGTCGTAGGGCAACCCGTGCCCATGCACGCGCTTCGGCCAATCGCAAGCTGCCGCGCACCGATGCTCACGGCATCCGTCAGCTCCAGATAGTCGTGGAAGGCGATCCCGAACGTGAATATGCCCGTCACGATGAGCAGCAGAATCGGCAGGACCAGGGCGAACTCAACCGCCGCCTGGCCTCCCTCCTTGCTGGTGCGAAGGCGGGCGCGGAGACGTTTGCCCAGGGAACGAGTTCCGACACGCACTCCTGGTGACGCTGCTGTAGGCTTTATCCCGAATTCGCAATTTGAGGAGCACTGTTCCGTTCCACTATCCATGCGCTTTGTCGCGGTTTCCCATGGGTTGGAAACGCTGAGACGCGGGAGCATGAGCAACCTCCAGTGAGACGAGTAACCGGCTAAGTATAACTCCCCAAAGCAGTGACTGTCAAGTTTTGGAATAGTACGATAGTGTACTCGTTTGAATTCGGGACACCGGGATTTGGCAAGGGAATTGCTCGCGAATGCAAGCGTCTTCGGTCTTCCTTCCTGTAACCAAATAGGATATACTAATGAAGTACACGAGGAAAGCCCCGCCGTGAACGGGACTCTGAAAGCCCTTAAAGGAGTGTACCCAATGCACACGGCCCCTGCTAACGCCCGAATGGATGTTACCGGCCCACAGGAGACATACTCTCCAGATTCTGTGGACGCTTTGACCTTGGCCCCATTTGTTAATGAAGTTCTCCAAGTCTTGCGCCCACTTAGCCAGCTTATGCAGCGTGCTGCGTTGCAAGCGGTTATGGAACTCAGTGGCTGGAGATCCTCTCTTCTCCCGCCACGCTCTTGATGATCCGCGACCAGAGTCCCTCTATTTGTGGTAATCCTCTCTCTGGAGCTTCAGTGAAAAGGAAAACCGGTCAGGGACTCAGCCTGACGCTGGACACAATCCGCCGCCATCGCGAAGGAGACTTCACTGTTTGCCTACGGGAGCGCTGTCCGTGAGTGAGTCAACCGAAGGGGTCCGGCAGGCTTCGTAGCGCTCGATCACGAACTGATCGCCGACCGTGGTTCCGCTTTTGAAAATCGTGTGAGGCGGAAGCTCGATGACGCTTTGGGCACGAAAGTACGGTCGCGTGATGGAGAATGGCCGGAGTAATTCGTGCAGACCGACGACCTTGAAGTCCTTGTCAAGCAGCACCACATCGATGGAGAAAAGCATACCGAACGTGTGGATGAAATTGCAAGGCACGATCCAAACACCGCCCTCTGGCTCCAGGGACCGCTTGCCGAGAAGCCCAGCCATGCGGGTCAAAACCGAGTCAGCCACTTTGACCTGGAAGGCCAAAAAGGTCTCCTTTGTCTGGTTGTAAACATAGACAGTACTGCGCTTCTCAGCCATGATTCCTTCCCCACCGTATCCGTTCGCGAGTCGCGATCCGAGTTCAGCGAGGGGCCTTTCGCTTGATTCTGTAGATCAAAATGATGGCCACGACCACGGCGAGAACGCCCGCAACCACACGTATCAACGTAACGTTGTCCACAACCCACCTCCCACCTTAACAGTACAGTTAACTCCTACTTAAGAAACTGGGCAAAATTCCTAATGAGACTTATGACCGCCGGCGCCAGGGTGACGATGAAGATACTGGGGAAAATGAAGATAACGAGAGGGAAGAGCAGCTTAATCGTCGTCTTGGCGGCAAGCTCTTCCGCTCGTTGTCTTCGTTGAGTACGCAAGGAATCGGAAAACACTGCCAGCGATTTTGAGATTGGTGTTCCAAAGCGTTCCGTCTGCACGAGCATGTTGACGAAGGATCGGACGCTCTCAAGGTCGACTCGGTCTGCCATGCTGCGCCAAGCACCGATGCGAGGGTTGCCAGCCCGCTGCTCCAGGTTGATCTGAAGGAGTTCTTCGCTCAACTGGCGGTGACCGAGATGCAGTTCCTGGGCGACTCTCACGATGGCTTGATCCAGTCCCAGCCCAGCGTCCGTACAGATCGAAAGGAGATCCAATGCGTCGGGAAGGCTGAGTTGGATGCGTTCACGCCTCTTCTTGATGGCACGGCTGAGCCAAAAGTCCGGAGCTAAGAAAGCCAGCAATAGAGCTACGCCAAACCAGAGGATGATATTGTCCTTCACGAAAAAGGCGACCCCCGCTCCAGCGACTACTGGCAGAGTCAACTTCACGCCTAAGAAGGTGTCGGCATGAAAGGGCTTTCGGTAGCCAGCAAGCATGAGGCGGCGGACAGTTTCGGGATTGGGGGGGCCGCCGAATAACCTGCGGATCGATCCCAGCGGCCTGGTCAGTCTCTCGGCACTAAATCGCCCTCGTTGGAAACCCACATCCTCTGATCGGTATGCCCGAGACGTGACCTCGCTCAACAGTTCACTCTGGCGAGAGGGGGGGGCAAACAACAAGAAGATTGCGAAAAAAGTGATCGAAAGTCCGATTCCAATGGCGATGATCAGGAGATTCATAGCATCACACTTTGACCCTGGTAATATTCCGGACCACAAGAATGCCGATGGCCATCAAAATTAGACCCGCATAAACGAAATGCAGCCCCAAAGGGTCTGCCCACAGCTTCCTTTCGTATTCAGCGTTCAACAGAGTCAACAGAAAGAACATGGCGAATGGCATCAAACACAGGATCCAACCGCTCAGTCGACCCTGAGCCGTATAGATTCGCACCTGTCCCTTAAGTCGCATGCGCTCCCTCATAATGAACGCCGCCTTGTCCAGGATTTCGGCGAGATTGCCTCCGGTTTCTTTCTGAACGAGAATCGCCGTCGCGAGGAAGCGGACGTCCTCAATGGGCACTCGATTAGCCAGATTAAGAATCGCCTCGCGCACCGGAAGCCCTAGGTTCTGTTCTTCGAAGACGGTGCGGAATTCTGAAGCGACAGGTTCTGGAGTTTCCTGCGAAACCATCTCAATCACGGAAGTCACGGCATGTCCGGCTCTCAGGGCCCGAGACATCAGGTCAATCGCGTCGGGAAGGACTTCTTCGAAGTGCCGCAACCGGGCCTGCCTCTGCCAGAACAAATATGCGTACGGCGCGGAGCCCACAGCAACTCCCACGAGCAGATCTAACGGCAGAGCTGGTGTGAACAAGCTTACTGCCCACCCCGCCACGAGAGCCCCCACGAGCGACCCGAGAAGTAGCGGAGCGACGGTCCAATTGCGACCAGCTTGCCTTATCAGGTGCCGCAGGTTCAGAACGGCCGGAATACGCTGCAACAAATCGTTCAGCAGGGGAATCGAACTGAGCTCTTCCTGCCTCAGAATTGTGGCATCCTCGGTGTCAAATCCGTATGTTTTTCCGATGCTTGACAAATGCCGCTGAACATCGGCTTCGGCTTTGGTCGGCTTTGAGACCCAAACCAGAACACCGAACGTCATGGCCAAAAGCAAAACGAATAGCAGCACGAGCGCCATAAGAAAACCTCGGCGGATCTAGACTTGATAAGAATGTTCAAACATGCTTGCTGGCAAAGTAATGCCAGAGGCTTTTAGCTTTTCCGCGAACTTCGGACGTATGCCCGTGGCTGTAAACTGTCCAAGCACACGTCCGTTGGGTCCCACACCTCGCTTTTCAAACAAGAAGATCTCCTGCATGCTCACGACGTCTTCATCCATGCCCGTGATTTCCACCAGATGCGTCACTCTCCGTGTCCCGTCGCTCATACGAGACAATTGGATGACAATAGTGATTGCGGACGTAATCTGTTGGCGAAGGGCCTTTTCAGGAAGATTCAAGTTAGCCATCAGCGCCATGGTTTCCATGCGAGAGATCGCATCACGAGGACTGTTGGCATGAATAGTTGTGAGCGAGCCGTCATGTCCCGTGTTCATAGCTTGGAGCATGTCCAGAGCCTCTTCGCCACGAACCTCGCCTACGATGATCCGGTCGGGCCGCATTCGCAGGCTGTTAATCACGAGTTGGCGCTGTCTCACTGCGCCTTTGCCCTCCACGTTGGGGGGGCGGCATTCGAGGCGGACGACATGGCGTTGCTTGAGCTGCAGCTCAGCCGAGTCTTCAATCGTAACGATTCTTTCTTTTTCAGAAATGAATCCGGAAAGCACATTGAGAAAGGTTGTTTTACCGGCGCCGGTCCCCCCGGAGATGACCATGCTGAGCCGTGCCTTCACCGCCCCCTTGAGAATCTCCAGCATGGGCGGTGTCAGGGTTCGGTTTACTATCAGATCGTCCGCCGTCAGGGGCACATGGCCGAAGCGCCGGATTGACAGTATGGGTCCATCGATCGCCAGGGGCGGGATGATCACATTAACTCTCGAGCCGTCCGCTAGGCGCGCGTCCACCATGGGCGAAGATTCGTCGACCCTGCGACCAACCGCAGCCACGATCTTATCAATGATGTGCATCAGGTGAGCGTCATCCTTGAACTTTACGGCGGTTTCTTCCAGCATCCCCTGGCGTTCTACATACACTTGCTTGTGGGTATTGACGAGGATGTCATTAAGGGTCGGATCTTGCAGGAGGGGCTCCAGTGGACCCAACCCGAATACTTCGTCAAGCACCTCGCGAGCCAGTTGCTCGCGCTCCGGCGCGCTCATCGGGGTGCCAAGCCCCGAAACGAGTTCCTGGATGACCACAAAGACCTGGCCTCGAATGCGGCCGTCGCGCATTGAGGCAATCCGCTCCAAATCAACTTTGTTGAGTAGATCCCGATGCACCGCGGACTTGAGTTCCTGGTAAAGTTTGAAGGGAATGCCTGTTTTTTTCTTCTCGTCACTTCCCGATACTGTCTCAGCCTGGTTTGTGATTGTTCCCATGACGTTTGATTCTCCCAACTGTCAGCAAGACCCTTTGCGGAAGCCGGCTTTTATCGTCCGAACAAACCCTGGAAAAATTTACCCGATTTCTTTTTCTCGGGCTGGGCGTCCGGCTTGGCGGCCAGAGCCTCCGCCCACGACAATAAAGTGCGTGCAACTGCGGAGTTCGATAACTGTGCGGAGGGATCACCAGCGTTGATGGTCTGCATCACCTGCTGGTATTGGTTCGGGACCTTCCAGAAAATCTTCTTCCGAATGGCCTTTTCAATTTGGTCGTCAGTGATCACATTGTTCTTCGCGTTATGACGGTTGACGACCACGTCTACTTTGTCTTGACCGAACTCGCGACGGGTAAAGTAGTCCAACAAACGCGCCACGTTCCGCAAGGCAGCCACCTCCGGAACGGTGATGATGTAGACATGGTCGGAGTGAGTGATCACGGCGAGGTTTTGAGTTGTCAGGCCTGGAGCGCAGTCGATCAACACAAACTCGTACTTGGTGCGGAGAAAGGCGACCGCCTGCCCGACTGACTCAGGTAATACGTCACGCGCCGGTTCAGTGAATTCCGGCGCCGGCAGCAGGTCCAGGCCACTCGAGTGGTGCAATACGAAACTCTGAAGTAACTCCGCGTCCAGCCGGTCCACGTTCTCGACGAGTTCGTAAAAGTGATACTGATGTTCAGTCAGGCCGAGGAAAAGGGCAGCTTCACCACAGCCCGGATGAAGATCGATCAGGACTGTTTTGCGCGAACAGGACTTTGCCAAGAGTGCCGCGAGATGCGTGGTTATGGTGGTCACTCCCGCCCCACCCTTGGCCCCGAGGAAAGTCAGCACTTGGCCGCTGAATGGTGTATGCTTTTCTCGTTTACGTACACCCACACGTGCTACCGCTTCCCACAGTTGCTCCCCGCCCACAGGTTTGACGACGTACTCGCTGCAGCCACAGCGCATGCCTTCGATAATCAGGTTGGGTTGGGAGTGCGACGAGATCGCGAATATGGCGCTGCCCGGCAATCGCTCGTGAATTCGTTCTGCCGTGGTGATCGCACTTGCGTGGTCCCGGTCGAAGTCGACCAGGCAGATGTCTGGCCCGGGTGGCTGCATCCACGTGAGGCTGGTGTCTTCTTCGGCAAGATAGCTGTCCACCTCAGCTTGCAGCCGAAGAAAAGGGGTTCCTCTTACAAACTGCCTCAACTCCGCTCCAGATTCGCCATCCAGACAGATGGCAACGAGCGAGAGCCATTCTCGGGAGGAAGGGCCCTCGCCGAAAGGAATTCCGGCGCTCTCTTTAGTGTCCATGGTTACGGTTCTTGTTTGGGTGTAGTCTCTTGAGCAGGTTTCTCAAGCTCCTTGTGGCCTGGTAGATCCCGGTCGTATTTCGGACTTTGCAGATAGGGTATCGGAGACTTCGGCGTCGCCGTCATCTGTTTCCCGGTGTTTGCGGGATCGACAATGTGGGGTGTCACAAGAACCACGAGCTCCGATCGGCTCAGGGTGTTCGATTTCGACCGAAATAGCTGCCCCAGAATAGGCAGGTCACCAATCCCCGGCATCTTATTCATTATAGCTGTCACTCTCTGATCCAGAAGCCCAGCGATTCCAAACGACTGTCCATCATTCAACTCGATTTCTGTCTCCGCGCGGCGGGTTGAAATGGCCGGAATGGTAAAGCCCGATATAGTCAGAGCGTTGGTATAATCGAGAGTGCTGACCTCCGGCGAAACTTCCAGGCGAATGGTATTGCCGGGGCTGATATGTCCCGTGAAATCTAGTTTGACACCGAACGGTCGCCATTGGATCGTGACGGCCCCGATGGTCGTCCCTCCCTGCAACACCGGGATGGGGAATTCACCACCGGCCAGGAAGCTCGCTTTCTTGCCGTCGAGGGCAAGGAGGTTTGGTTCAGCAAGGATTTGTGCCACGGTCTTTGTTTGGAGGTCCTCGAGCATCATGCCCAGGTTAAGGTCGGGGCGAAACAGGAAGATGTTTAGCAGGCTGGTCATTCCGAAGGTCGTCGGCGTATACGGGGCGGTGGTACTGAAAGGTCCTCCTGATGCACCTGAAATGGCGCCAAATTGCTGCGTGGAGGTCGTGCCGATGTTGGTTCTCCCAGTATTGAGTAAGTTGAAGCCGAATTGCTCTAGTTTGGTTCGGTCGACTTCGGCGATCTTGACTTCCAGAAGGATCTGCCGCAGAGGGTGTGGAACTGTCGTCAGCGAGTCGACGATGTCCTTGGAGTAGAGGCCCGCCATCTTTGTCAGGTCGTCCACAACCGGCTGACCTGCCACCCTTCCGCTCAGGATGATCCTGCCTTCGTCGGCCTGCGCCTGGATTGATTGATCGGGATACGCTCTCTGTATAGCGGCCCGCAGACCCGTCAAATCCAGATCCGCATACACATCCAGCATTCGGGAGCTGCCTGAATCGTCCCACAGGATCAGGCTGCTCTTTCCGGCAGCCTTTGCCTCCACCACTACTTGCATAGGGCTCGTGACCAGAGCCTCGATCACGGCTGGATTGCTTGTCAGCACACGTTTCAAGCGTGATGGGAGGTTTATAACGACGGACTTGCCGACCAGGATGTGAAGAGGCTGACCCTCCGGCGAAACAGAGGTCCCTTGCGCGAAGCACTTCCCGCCCGCCAAGAGCAAACCAAGGATCCAAACAAGTACCAGTGTCCGAGTTGCAGATAAGTTTTTCATTGGCGCTTGCCACCGCCCTCTTCAGGAGTCCCGGGTGAAAACTTCTGCTCACTGCGCGTCGGCCCCTGGATGACCTCCACCACATACAGCGAGGGGGGCGGAGTTTGAGGCGCCGGCGCGACTGCTCTCGTATGACGGGCCGGCGCGGGCGCGGGCGGGGGCGCGGCAGGTTTAGCCGTGCCAATCAATTCGTCCAGCCTGGTGGGTTTGACGATTTCCTTCCCTTGGTCGGCCCCGTTGCGTAATACGAACTGAATCGTGCTTTGCGTGCTGGCCATGAGGAGTTTCTGCGAGTCTTCGGGGCTGAGGAGTAGGGTCACCACATTGACAGTCTGGGGTTTGCCCGTTGGATCCGGCTCGATTTGCGTTCCTGCCGTCAAGACTTCGACGTTCTGCAACAAAGTCTCGGTTATGGGATTGGGATTGCCCGGAATGTTGAAAGTCCCTAGAACATCAACGGTAGAGCCTGGATAAAGGAAACCTGCCACACCCACGACCTCATTAGAACGAACTGAAGTAGCCCGCATTCCGGCAGGTATCTTGACCGAGAGCCCAATCCCTGAACCGGGTATGGCCAAGTCTCTGGCCATGACGGGCTCTCCCTTGCCCAGCATGTAGATCAGCGGCCGACCCGCCACGTCTTCAATTTTCGTAAAGGAACCCGGCAAATGGACGCCCGCCGGCCACTGGATGAGATTCACATCCGCTGCTGCCAATGCCACGCCCGCGGGCAGGTCCCTGGCTGCGGCAACGATTTGGATCATCTGGGGACGAGCTGCGCTTTTGCTCAACTGGCGATAGACAATATACGTGATGCCGCCGGCGAGAACGACCGCAATTAACAATGCTAACCCAAGCCGCTTAGTGTCCGTAGATCACCCCCGAGATATGGCTTGCTGAAATAAGTAGATAAAGTGTGCCCATGGCAATAGCTAATCCATAAGGCAGCCGCATGGATTCGGGACCCTGAAGGTTGAGTTCGGGATGGGGCCGGACACCGGACCGAAGATGAAAGCGCAGAAGCACACCAAGATTCCGAAAAGTGCCGCCGACCCGTTTGTAAAACACCATGTAAACCACGGCGAGGACGCCGCCTGCCAGAGCGGTGGCGATCAGCACGCTCAAGGTTCGATGAGGGCCCACCCAGGCGCCCACAGCGGCCATCAGCTTCACGTCCCCCGCTCCCATACCATGCACCAGGAAAAATACAAAGAAGATTCCGCCGCCAAGCAATATGCCGCCCACTCCCTGCTCCAAACTTCGCCACCCTCCCAAGGCGGCCCGAAGTGTGAGGGCAAGCGCGAGACCTCCGTAAGTCAGCCAGTTCGGGATGCGGTTTGAACGTACGTCACTCACCGCGCCAGCTATAGCACAAATCGCGGCTCCAAGCATCAGTAAAATCTCCACTTGGCCTTTGTACAGCTTAGTGGGCGCAATACACGCCAAGGCGGTAACGGGAAACACACGCTCGCGCCCCTATTGCTTCCGAGCCCAGAACCATTGGCCCTCCTGCCCTCTTGACAAACAAAACCGGGCCAACCCAGCCTCTCGGGGAGGCACCCCCGCCGCGAGCTGCCACACGGCCCGACCAACCAGCACGTATAATACCTGCCGTTCCCGGTGGGCGAACCGCCTGACCCTGGAAACCTGCAGGTGCAATCGAGCCGTCCAGACGAAAGGAGCCACTAAACGTACGAGCTGAGGAGCGACCCAATCTCGGTGAAAGCACTGTTGATGGCGGTTGCCAAGGTACCCATTCCCGCGGTGGCAGCAAGAGCAACCAAGGCGATAATCAACACATACTCCACCATGCCTTGGCCTTCCTCTTCCCGGTGCAACCGGGCGAGAGCACTCACAACTGAATTGGCCACAACTACCCTCCTAACGCGTGTGATGTCGTCCAGAGGAGGACCAGCCGACGAAAATCTGCCGACCGGCAACCCGAACGACCACCCACGGAGCAAGTCGCGGCATAATATGCCCATTATCGTGGAGCGTGCGTCACGCCTCAAAATGGACCGCCGTCCTGCAAAGCCATGCCCGGCCACTCGGCGAAGTACCTCCGCCCCGAGCCGCCAGGCGTCCCGACCAACGAGCAAGTATCATACCTGCCGCTCCCGGTGGGTGAACCGACTGACCCTGGGAACCAGCAGGTGCAATTGAGCCGTCCAGACCACAGCAGCCACTAAACGTACGAACTGAGGAGCGACCCAATCTTGGTGAAAGCACTGTTGATGGCGGTTGCCAAGGTAGTCATTCCCGCGGTGGCGGCGAGAGCAACCAAGGCGATAATCAACACATACTCCACCATGCCTTGGCCTTCCTCTTCCCGGTGCAACCGGGCGAGGATACTCACAACTGAATTAGCCATAGCCAAACTCCTTCTTGTGTAATGTTGAACTGAGCCGCACCGACCACGAGACGCCCAGTGGCCGGGAAACTCAAACCGTCCAGTATGGTGCAAGTCGGGGGCCACAATAATTACACTTTTGATGAGGGGTCGAAACCCACAGGGATCCTCCAAATATCAATAAGTTAGGGGCTTTATCGACAAAAAGGCTGCGATTCACAAGGCGAGGAGACCGCGAGAGCTGGTGGATCTAACCCGGTGCTCAATGGCCGGAGACACGACTAAGGGTCGAGGTGTATACATTTGGCAAAACTATTGCCTTCAAGATGTCGGCAGAGTGTCGCATAACGTGAAGCGAGGGGAGTTTCCCAACTGCTCCGATTGCCTCTCGACATTCGGTGGTTTTGTCCCCAAAAGGCAACGGGGCAATAAACACGCTATTCTGGAGCGACCCCCGGCTCCAGCCGCGCTCTTTTCAACAGCCTCCGCAGGATTACTTCACAGCCTGAGGTTGCCAGTCAGAGGGTGGGCGCTGGTCGCTGTGGGGCGTGTCAGGGCAGGCAAGGTCTTTGCGAACCATGAACACAAACCGCCAGTCCCATTCGAACGCGGAGACCAGAACCCTACATGGGCGATAGTTTGCAAGTATGTAGTCGGCCACAGGGTCACTGGCCAGGGACGCCAGAGAGGTTTTCGGCCAGGAAGCGGCAATCGAGTCATTAAATGAAGGCTGAAATACGATCACCGAAGTTCGATCGGCGGAGACTTGATGAATGACCTCCTGCTCCTGCTGGTGCGTGTGCATTCCAGGCTGCAAGTAATCGAAGGAAGTCGGACTGAAAGTCGCCGTCAAGTAGTAATAGAGCGGGAGATAAGGGTAGACGAGAATCCTGGACCCTGCGGGAACCTGCGTTTGAACGTACGCCAGGATGTCGTCTCGTGACTTGGCCATCACTACTCCGCGTCTCGTTTCGATGACCGTCTTCGCACTCCTGATTCTCACCAGAAAAGCCATGCCGAGGGTGGTAAACGTGATGAGGATGCCCAAGGAAACGAGAGGCCTGATAGACCTGATCAATTGACCGCGAACGTCGGTGCTGTCCATCACCCAGGCAAGAACGAGGTAGAGGAGGGGGGTCAGATGCACGAAGTGAATGATGTCGGCGCGCGAAATCAGCACCGAGAACAACAATCCTACAATGCTCGAACATACAAGAATGTAGTAGGCAGCGCGGTCCACAGCCAGCCTTTCCCTTTTCACTTCCAGCAGCCAGTAGATCAGCAGCATGATCGCGATGATTGGCAACACCGGAAGGAGAAAGCAAGGGCTCACCGTGAACAACGCAATCCCCCGCACCAGCCAGGAGCCGGAGCCGTAAAGCCTCATTCGGGCCTCATCTGACCAATCCTGATAGCCGTAAGGCACGCTGTTCACTTTCGAATAGTTGTGCAGCGGCCAGAACCAATCCGCCAGCATAGCCGGCAGCGCGTGGTGAGCGGCGAAGTATGCGAGGGTCAGGGCGAAAGGCCACGCGAGGCCAATCCCCAGCGTCACCCACTGCCCTCGACTCAGCCGCAGGGTGCTGCGGGCGAACAGCACAAGGAGGATGAGACCCAGGCCAAGCCCCAGGACCAATCCCACTCCCTTCGATTGCTCGAAAAGTACTGTTAGTGACGCGAAACTCCCCGTAGCGAGAGCCCATCCCCAGCGCGGAGCCTGAAGGAGCCATACGGCGCAATACACGGTTGCACAGGCACAGAGTGTGCTGTCCCAGTTGTGCAGAATCATAAACCGCCAGGGAAGGCAGGTCCAGGTGACCAGGTAGGCGGCCGCTAACGCCACCCCTCGGGAGCAAACTCGCCGCGCCAGGAGATAGGTGAACACAGAAAAGAAAGCTCCATAAGCCGCGAGCGCCGTGCGCGCCACCAGCATCGAACTGCCGAAAACTTTGAAGAGCAGCGCCAGAAGGTAGTAAGAACCCGGGGTAAAGAAGGAGAAGAAATCCCGGTACAGGACCTGTCTGTGGACGATTCGTTGGGCGCCCTGCAGAATGATCCCTTCGTCCGGATCGATCGAGGTGTATCTTCGGAAAAGGCACAGGTAAAGCAATGAGATCGTGAAGACACCGAGCGCAATCCACCTCTCTAGGGGCAGCTTCTCCGGGAGCAGAAGTGATTTGGCTCCCAGGTGTCCGGCTGCCGGTTCCGGCGGCCCGGCTCGTTTACCATCATCCGAACGGGCAGGGCCGGTCGCTCGTTCCTTCGATTTGACAAGATCCATCAGCGCGACCCTTCAATATCTTCTCGGATGGGCGCCCAAACCTCAAGGGGCCTTTCCGTCTGCGCGATGGGCAACCATCCTCGAAACATCGGAATGACATTCTCATTCATCTGCATTGTCAAAGCGGACCTGTGCAACTCAAGTCCTTCCGCACCAAAAATACGATTTGCCAGGATTGCAGGGAGGTGAATGCGGTGCAGGCCCGGTAGTGGGCAAGCATATACTCCGTGAGCGCGTCTTTTTCCGCCAGGGCCTTCATCGGCGTGGCCGGCCAGCTCAGCACGACCACATCCGAAAAGGACGGCTGGAACAAGATCAGCGGGGTACGGTCCGCAGCAACTTCACGAATTGCCTGGGCAAACTGTTCCGGCGTGTGCATTCCCAACTGCAAGTAATCATAATGAGTGGGGTTGAAGGTTGAAGTCAGGTAGAAGTACAGGGGTTGATACGGATACACGAAGATCTTCTCGCCAGGCCGCACGCGGGCTTGCAGCTCCCGGAGGACGGGGTCCGACCTTTCAGCCCTGAGTGCGCCATGCCTGGTTTCGAGCACGGTGTGAGCGTTGAGAGGGCGCCAGAGAAGCGCCAGCCCGAGGCCCGTGAAAGACAGGAGAATATAATACTTCAGCAGGCGCTGGATATCCTGCGCAAACTGCGATCTGAAACACGATCTATCAAGACCCCACGCCAGAATCAGGAAAAACAACGGTGCTTGAAACAGTATGTGGTTGAATTCCGGCCTGCTGGCCAGGGTGGAGAGCAATAACCCCACCAGCGTTGCGGAGACCAGGACATAATAGCTCGCTACGTTGGGTTGCTCCCCCCGCCGGAGACGGAGAAGCCAAAAGCCCAGAGCGCCGACCGCCAGGATGGGCAGTGCAGAGATGATAAAGCACGGGCTCAGGAGCACAATAATGGCGAGGCGATAGCCCCACGGCCCCGCCAGGACCTTATCAAGTTCTGAGTACTGCACTCCCATGAACCCATAAGGGACTCTGTTCACGGCCGCGTAGTGCTGCAAAGGCCAGAGGCAGTCCGCGAGCATCTGCGGCAGGCAGTGCCGTGCGGCAAAATAGGCCAAAGTTATCAGGGCGGGCAGCGCGAAGCCTGCCAGGAAAGCCCACAAGTGTGTTAATCTAAGGCTTCTCTTGTTACGTCCACTCAACCAGATGATAGCTCCGAACCCCATGATGAGGCCCAGGACCAAGCCGGCGCCCTTGGACTGTTCGAAAAGGCAGGTCAGCGAGGCAAAGACGCCTGTCGCCGCTGCAAATCCCCAATGGGGTGTTTCCAGAAACCGAACCGCGAAATAGAGCGCCAGAAGAGCCCAAAGCGTACTGTCCCAGTTGTGCAGAGCGAGAAAGCAGTAGGGTAGGCAGGTCAGAGTAAGCAGGTAGACGGTGAAGAGCGCGGTCCCGCGCGAGCAGACTCGCCGGGCCAGCAGGTAGGTGAGAACAGAAAACAAGCCGCCGTAGACGATCAGCGCTGCTCGCGCCACCAGGATCGAGTCGCCAAAAACCTTAAACAGCAAAGCCATCCAATAATAGGAGCCTGGTGTGAAGAAGGAAAAGAAGTCCCGATAGGGGACCTCTCCATTCAGGATGCGCTGCGCCCCTTGTAAGATAATTCCTTCGTCCCCATTCAAATCGGTGTAATCGTAGAAAAGCCGCAGGTAGAGGCACGTCGCGACGAACAAAAGGAGCACAATCCTCACCTCAAGGCGGGATGACTCGGAGATATAGACCGGCGAGTGTTGCGTTTGCCGACCAGCCCCTGAGGCAGGGGCACTTGGCGACGTCTTCTGCGTCGTGTCACTGAGGAGAATCATGCCGATCAAGACTCGCCTGGATTCTACCAGAGCCTCCCTTGCTAAGGATAGGTCGCCGCTTCCAACAAACATGGAGCATCAAATCCAAAACTGAAGCTGCTCTTCGCCGCTCTGGCCCTGTTCGCTGCGGGGTTCGCCGCCGCCCGGCAGGTGGCATCGTGACCCAACAGGCTCCGTTATCCCGGCGGCCCGGCTCGTTTACCATCATCCGAACGGGCGGGGCCGGCCGCTTGTTCCTTTGATTTGACAAGATTCATCAGCGCGACCCTTCAATATCTTCTCGGATGGGCGCCCAAACCTCAAGGGGCCTTTCCGTCTGTGCGATGGGCAACCATCCTCGAAACTCCGGGACGACATTCTCATTCATCGGCATTGTCAAAGCGGGCCTGTGCAACTCAAGTCCTTTCGCACCAAAAATACGATTTGCCAGGATTGCAGGGAGGTGAATGCGGTGCAGGCCCGGTAGTGGGCAAGCATATACTCCGTGAGCGCGTCTTTTTCCGCCAGGGCCTTTATCGGCGTGGCCGGCCAGTTCAGCACGACCACATCCGAAAAGGACGGCTGGAACAAGATCAGCGGGGTACGGTCCGCCGCCAGTTCGCGAACTGCCTCGTCCAATTGCCCGGGCGTATGCATTCCGGGGAACAGGAATTCGAATTGCGTGGGGTTGGAAGTAGCCGACAGGTAGTAGTAAAGCGGTTGATACGGATACACAAAGATCTTTTCGCCAGGCCGTACGCGGGCTTGCAGCTCCTGGAGGACGGGGTCCGACCTTTCAGCCCTAAGTGCGCCATGCCTGGTTTCCAGCACGGTGTGGGCGTTGAGAGGGCGCCAGAGAAGCGCCAGCCCGAGGCCTGTGAAAGACAGGAGAATATAATACTTCAGCAGGCGCTGGATATCCTGCGCAAACTGCGATCTCAAACACGATCCGTCAAGACCCCACGCCAGAATCAGGAAAAACAACGGTGCTTGAGACAGTATGCGGTTGAATTCCGGCCTGCTCGCCAGGGTAGAGAGCAACAATCCGACCAGCGTTGCGGAGACCAGGACATAATAGCTCGCTACGTTGGGTTGCTCCCCCCGCCGGAGACGGAGAAGCCAAAAGCCCAGAGCGCCGACCGCCAGGATGGGCAGTGCAGAGATGATAAAGCACGGGCTCAGGAGCACAATAATGGCGAGGCGATAGCCCCACGGCCCCGCCAGGACCTTATCAAGTTCTGAGTACTGCACTCCCATGAACCCATAAGGGACTCTGTTCACGGCCGCGTAGTGCTGCAAAGGCCAGAGGCAGTCCGCGAGCATCTGCGGCAGGCAGTGCCGTGCGGCAAAATAGGCCAAAGTTATCAGGGCGGGCAGCGCGAAGCCTGCCAGGAAAGCCCACAAGTGTGTTAATCTAAGGCTTCTCTTGTTACGTCCACTCAACCAGATGATAGCTCCGAACCCCATGATGAGGCCCAGGACCAAGCCGGCGCCCTTGGACTGTTCGAAAAGGCAGGTCAGCGAGGCAAAGACGCCTGTCGCCGCTGCAAATCCCCAATGGGGTGTTTCCAGAAACCGAACCGCGAAATAGAGCGCCAGAAGAGCCCAAAGCGTACTGTCCCAGTTGTGCAGAGCGAGAAAGCCGCACGGTAGGCAGGTCAGAGTAAGCAGGTAGACGGTGAAGAGCGCGGTCCCGCGCGAGCAGACTCGCCGGGCCAGCAGGTAGGTGAGAACAGAAAACAAGCCGCCGTAGACGATCAGCGCCGCTCGCGCCACCAGGATCGAGTCGCCAAAAACCTTAAACAGCAAAGCCATCCAATAATAGGAGCCAGGTGTGAAAAAGGAAAAGAAGTCCCGATAGGGGACCTCTCCATTCAGGATGCGCTGCGCCCCCTGTAAGATTACTCCTTCGTCGGCATCCAAATTGGTGTAATGGTAGAAAAGTCGCAGGTAGAGGCAGGTCGCGACGAACAAAAGGAGCACAATCCCCACTTCAAGGCGGGATGACTCGGAGATATAGACTGACGAGTGTTGCGGTTGCCGGCCAGCCCCTGCGGCAGGGGCACTTGGCGACGTCTTCTGCGTCGTGTCACTGAGGAGGACCATGCCGATCAAAACTCACAACGGAAACTGCCCCGGGAACGCATGCGCCGGACCGCAGGCTGAAATGAGTTGATAGCAGACTGCTTTCGTGACCTCTTGCCGTGCTTACCCTCTTGCCAAGGGCTAGACTGGTAAGATAGGGGGACAATTTTGGAGGGTTCTCATCCGGCTCGAGCAGCCAAACGGTGCGGTGGTTGAAATATCGGATCAATTCTTGGTTCTCAGCGTCACCCATATCGCGTGCCCAGACCACCTTCGACCTATCGATATCTGCCTCGTTGTAGACCCACTCGGGCAGGGAGTCATGATCCGGTCCATACCGCACGAAAACAAGGTGACGGCCCGGCAAGGAGTCAAGCTCCGCCAGGATCTTCGCCCGCGCCACGCCCATGGGTCGGCAGGTTGCTGACCTGGGCAGCGCTGGCAGTATGCGTGCCTGGAGCGGCACCATTAAAACACAGATCAGAGTAATCGAGCGCACAAGAAACAGCCCGCTGGGCTTGCCTTCCCAGCGCCAGGCCCTCAGATGCCTCATGCCCTGGAGAATCACTGCCAGAATCACGGCGGTGATCGGGGCCGCATAATGGACGAGAAAGAATATGAGGAGCTCCATGCCGGCAATGGAGACGCCTCCGGCTATCACCAGCCACCTGATTCGCCGGTCGCGCATCACCCATGGAAGCATGAAGAGCGGGATTAAAAGGACGGGACCAATATAGAATACCCAGCTCGCTATGATCCGTAGGCCCGTTTCCCGAATGAAGCCGCCCACCGAACGGACCTTGAGGAATTGAGCGAGCTCGAACTTGATATACAAGTCGTGCATCGCTTGGCTATGGTAGACCGGCTGGGGGTTGGGTGACTGCCAATAAAAGTACCGTGCTGCTGCGTACGTGGCTCGATCAACTTGGTAAGGCATGCGGAAGGGGCTGCCGGTAACTCGCCAGAAGTAATAGCCCATGGCAGCACCCATGAGCGCCAGCAGAAGGAGGAACGGAAGCAACACTCGACGGGCCACGACTTGCATTGGCGGCCTCTTCTTTCCCGTCATCCAAACCAGCAGTGCCGCCGCCACCGGCAGGCTGAGCACGAACCCCTCGTACGGCCGGCTGTTGGCCAGGATGCCTAGGCCCAGCCCCATCAGCAGTGTGTCGCGCACCTTCTGGCGTCGCATAATTCGCGGCAGCGCCCCCAAAACCAGCGCTCCCCCAATCGCCGCCGGAGCCCCACCCCAATAGCTGTCATCCCAATAGCTGAAAACGCCGAAGCGCATCGCCGGGAGCAATCCGCCGAGCAATGCCCAGCTCGGCGGCAGCCACGCCTGGAGCATCCAGCAAATGGCCGCGCACATCACCCCCACGCTGAGCCACACCCCCACAAAGTAATGTCCACCGATGAGTTTGCCCGCCGCCAGGATCAAGCCTTGTATCGGCGGGTACATGGAGGCATAAGTTGGCCGGAAAATCTCGTGGGCGGTCTCAAAATGAATCCACATCGGATGCGGCGGGTTGGCGAGGCGCCCGTGGAGAAGAGTATCCGCCAACAGTAGATGGCTGAACTCGTCCCGCATGCAAGGCGCCGGAACCGGCCAAGTCGGCAACAGCGCAGTCCGCAAGGCGAGGGCAAGAAGGCCACAGATGAGAATGCTGGTTCTGCGTCTGCGGCCAAGTGCTCCCAGGGTTCGCTCCGCTGTGGCAAACCACCTCGAGCCGAGTTGGGGGCGGGTAAACGCAACCAACAGCGCGAGAGAAGTGAGCAGACTCTCAGTCCCTATGATAGATGCCATCTATTTGCCCGCTCTCGACTTGCCGGGATGTCCGTGATCTTCGGCTGCGACCCTCTCCTTGACGATGGTCCCGTATGCAGATAGCCTCGGAGGCATCTCATCCGCCTCAAGTAGCCAAGGGCGACGTTCCTTGAAGTACTTGATCAGCTCCCCATTCTCGGCTGGCCCCATGTCCCGCGCCCAAACCACTTTTGCGTGGTCAATATCCGCTTCGTTGTAGACCCACTCGGCCAGGGAGTCATGATCCGGTCCATACCGCACGAAAACAACTTGACCTCCGGGAAGGAGTCAAGCTGCTCCAGCAGCGCCGAGCGCCAAGGCTGCACCCCAAAACAGGGTCCTGAGCCACTTGGAATCGGAATCCCCGTCGCACATTGTCATGGGTACGCTCTCTACCTCGGGGCCACGGTGTATGCCAGCGCGTCACTTTCCCTCGCCCGCATCTTCTTAGCGAACCCTCTTGAGCCAGCCGCCAGGAAACATGGTAACGCCAAACTTCTCGCGACTTCTGTCCTGCATAAAGTCGGGGTTATTCTTCAAGAACTCCTCTACCGCCTCCATCGGGCCGGGACCGAATTCGGGCAATATTGGGTGGCCGTTTATGTCTGTATCCTCAACCACGAGATAGTTCCCGACCGTTACAATGGTGCTATAGAGCCGCAATTCGTTCAAAACGTGGGCCTTGTGGTGGTCCGAGTCCAGAGATACCATCACTCGCTCGCCCGGGTGAATCGAGTTTTTGACTTCCTGAAAAATGGCATCTGAAGTTGATGATCCGAAGAGATATGTGATCCTTGGATGCTGGGGCCTGTTTGGGTACTCGAAGATGTCGATGGTCAACACTCGCCCTCGTTTTAGGATTTCAAAAACCGATGCAAAATAATAGGCGCTCCCTCCCCTGCCCGTCCCTGCTTCAACGAGTACATCCGGTTTGGTCTCGTAGATGATCTCCTGATATGTCCAAGTATCGAAAGGGCACTTCTCGATAGGGACTCCTAGCCAATACGAATTCTGCCAGGTGGTCAGCCGACTATTGTAAAACCACGTATGGAACGAATCGAACAGGTTAGGAATAGAACGTGACCTCCACGCCCACCCCAACCACATTCCAACAACGAAGTAAAGAACAGCCACGACTATTGTGGGGAATTGGGAGATTCTCCGTCTTCCCGGTGAGTCTGCCTTTTCCATCCTTTGTTCCTTTCGTCCTCGAATTTCATATCGCTGCGGCAAGGCGGAGAGCACCTTGGGACCCGTGCCGACGCCCGAGTTTGGAAGGCTCGTTTCCGAATTTCTAACAACTCTCCGTTAAACCGGTAAACGCTGGTAACTGGCGGGGACCCGGCGTGTACAAGCCTCGCTCGGGCTCTCTCACGGGTCTGGGCCCACGCCATACGGTGACAACCGGGGAGGCTCCTCATCCGGCTTAACCAGCCAGAGGCGACGTTCCTTGAAGTACTTGATCAGCTCCCCATTCTCGGCTGGCCCCATGTCCCGCGCCCAAACCACTTTTGCGTGGTCAATATCCGCTTCGTTGTAGACCCACTCGGCCAGGGAGTCATGATCCGGTCCATACCGCACGAAAACGAGGTGACCGCCCGGCAGGGAGTCAAGCTCCGCCAGGATCTCCGCGCGCTCCACTCCCATGGGTCGCCAGATACCGGACCTGGCCAGCGCTGGCAGCATGCGCACCTGGAGCGGCACCATTAAAACACAGATCAGAATAATTGAGCGCGCAAGAAACAGCCCGCTGGGCTTGCCTTCCCAGCGCCAGGCCCTCAGATGCCTCATGCCCTGCAGAATCACTGCCAGAATCACGGCGGTGATGGGAGCCGCATAATGGACGGCAAAAAATGTGGGGAGCTCCATGCCGGCAATGGAGACGCCACCGGCTATCACCAGCCACCTGATTCGCCGGTCGCGCACCACCCAGGGAAGCATGAAGAGCGGGACTAACAGGACGGGACCAATATAGAATACCCAGCTCGCTATGATCCGTAGGCCCGTTTCCCGAATGAAGCCGCCCACCGAGCGGACCATGAGGAATCGACCGAGCTCGAGATTGATATAGAAGTCGTGCATCGCTTGGTTATGGTAGACCGGCTGGGGGTTGGGTGACTGCCAATAAAAGTACCGTGCTGCCGCGTACGTGGCTCGATCAACTTGGTAAGGCATGCGGAAGGGGTTGCCGGTAACTCGCCAGAAGTAATAGCCCATGGCGACGCCCACCGCAGCCAGCACAATCATGAGAGGAAGCACGATACGCCGGGCCAGGACTCGCGTGGGGGGCCGGTTCTTTCCTACCACCGAAACCAGCAGTGCCGCCGCCACCGGCAGGCTGAGCACGAATCCCTCGTAGGGCCGGCTGTTGGCCAGGATGCCCAGGCCCAGCCCCATAAACAGTGCGTCGCGTACCTTCCGGCGTCGCATGATCCTCGGCAGTGCCCCCAAAACCAGCGCTCCCCCAATCGCCGCCGGAGCCCCACCCCAATAGCTGTCATCCCAATAGCTGAAAACGCCGAAGCGCATCGCCGGGAGCAATCCGCCGAGTAATGCCCAGCCCGGCGGCAGCCAGGCCTGGAGCATCCAGCAAATGGCCGCGCACATCACCCCCACGCTGAGCCACACCCCCACAAAGTAATGTCCACCGATGAGTCTGCCCGCCGCCAGGATCAAGCCTTGCATCGGCGCGTACATGGAGGCATAAGTTGGCCGGAAAATTTCGTGGAAAGTCTCAAAGTGAATCCACATCGGATGCGGTGGGTTGGCGAGGCGCCCGTGGAGAAGAGTATCCGCCAACAGTAGATGGCTGAACTCGTCGTGCATTGAAGGCGCCGGAACCGGCAAAATCGGCAACAGCGCAGCCCGCAAGGCGAGGGCAACGACACCGCAAAGCAGGACGCTCGTTCCGCGCCGGCGGGCGAGTCCACCCAACACCTCCTCCGCCGCGTGAAACCAGCCCGAGCCGAGCTGCGGGTAGGTGAACGCAAGCAACAGGGCGAGCGAAGTGATTAAAGACTCCGGGCCAATTGTGCCAAACATTTACTGAAATAGCTCCCAACGTCGAACGCCCAGTTGGCCGCGGCCCCTTTTGCCTCTATCCCCCCTCCAGGCTGGCTGCGTGCAGGCCGGGTGGCGCGCAGGGGACAGGCGGTTCAAGATGCCGGGATTGTGGGCGCGTCCTTCTGCTCGCGATAGTAACTCAGATCGAGTTTCCGACCGGTGGGGCTGAAGAGCCGCAGGTGCACGAGGCCGAGGCGCTGCAGCCAAAGCTCGAGTGTGGTGGCGAGAACGCCGAAACCGTATTTCACGCTGCGCCCAAAATTAACGGAAGAGGCCTCTTGGAAATACTTTGTCGGGCAGGAGATTTCCCCGATGCGGAAGCCGAAATAAATGCACTGCGCCAGCACTTCGTTGTCGAAGACAAAATCATCCGAGTTCTCGAGCAGGGGCAGGGCGCGCAGCACATCGCCGGTAAAGGCCCTGAAGCCGGTATGATATTCGGAGAGCTTGGCTCCCGTGAAGAGGTTTTGAAAAGCGGTGAGAAACCGGTTGGCGAGGTACTTGTAAAGTGGCATCCCGCCCTTCAGCGCCCCACCCCCCAGGATTCTCGAGCCGAGAACGACGTCGTAAACCCCGGAGGCCACCATCCCCGCCATTGCGGTGACCAGTAATGGTGTGTACTGGTAGTCGGGGTGCACCATCACCACCACATCCGCGCCCGCGGCCAGCGCTTCGCGATAGCAGGTCTGCTGGTTCCGGCCGTAACCGTAGTTCCGGTCATGGGCGAACACCTTCAGCCCCAGGCTCTCGGCCATGGGAACGGTTCGATCCGTGCTGCCATCATCCACCAGAATCTTGAAATCTACGGCCTCCGGCATTTCCCGGACGGTCTGCTCCAGAGTTTTCTCCGCGTTGTAGGCGGGCATCACAACCGCGACCCGCTTCCCGTTGATCATAGCAGCCGCCTCCCGTTGTGAACTGCGGACACTGGCGGGAGAGGCAAAGTTAACCATGCTCGATGCTCGCCGGTCAAGGAGTTGTTACTGTGCCGGCGCACGCGTGCCTCCGGCCAGGATTCCTGAGGCGGGGCCTTGGGCCAAGTAGAGCATCGAGACGCCGAAAACCAAGAGAATGGGGAACATCAGGTAGAGGCCATGCCAGGCCACCAAAGCAAAATAAATAGGCGGAATCCACAAGAGCACGAGCGCGGTGGCGAGCACCAGGCGTAAAGCGGGCCTCCCTTGCCCCGGGAAATGCTTTGCAGCCAGAAGCATGGCGAGCATCAGAGGGCTGAAGTCATGCGTAAACATATGCAACCCGGTCATCAGGGAAACCGTTAGGACCGCAGAGAACATCAGGTCGAAAGTCCTGGCGGGATTTCGTCGGTCCGCCCGGACCCAACTCCACGCTGTGAGCAGAATCATGAATACCGAGATGACCGCGACGACGAGCGTAAGAGCGCCGAGACTCATTGTGTTTCCCAGGATCGCGTACACGAACCCGTGAAGGGTAGGCATATCGACGGCCGAACCGTAAGATACATTGGCCGGCTTGCGGCTGATGTTCGAAATCAAATCGACGTAGCCAAGTACTCCTCGCCATCCCACGGCTATCAGCGACAGAACGCCCAACAAGGTGGCACTGAGGAGAAATCCGGTGAGAAACTTCCACTTTCGCCGAAAAAGGAAAACGAGCGCGAAGGGCAGCACGAATTGAAATTTGAGCAATCCGAAGCCCAGCCACCAGCCCGCCTTCAAATCGTGCCCGCGCTTGAGGCTGAGGAAAGTGGCGGTGTATACCAGCAGGAGGACGAGGGAGGTCTGTCCCTGGAACAGGGCCACACCCAGGGGGGCGAAGAGCAGCCACAGCGCGAAGTAGCCGAACACGTCTTTGGGGACGGGCGCGTGCGGCCGCAGGACGTAGGGGAGAACCAGCCAGATTACCGCATTCACGATCCCCCAGATCAGGTACGCCCAGCGAAACGGCAACCCAGCTAGAGGGGCGAAGAGAAGCGCCTCGAACGGCGGATGCTCGTAAATGAGCGGGTTCGGATGCTTAAAGAGGGAGTTCCTCACCCTTTCCTGTTCACGGACGTCGTAAAGCTTCGGACCTTCTCCCTGGTGAACCATGTACGCGCCGAAGTAGGTGAGCACGAAATCGGTCTTTTCCGTGAGGGGGCCCGTGGCAGCCCAGAGAACAGCCCCCAAGAGAAGAACTGCGACAATAAGAAAAACCGCCCCGTTTTCGTTGAATCCGATCTCGATCTTCGGGCCTGCAACGGATTCGGTTGTGGCAGGGGTTACCGGCAATGACATCCATTCCTCACTGCAGCTCTATCGCACTTTTGTCCTGGCCCCACGCTTTCGAACAACGCCGTGATCTGACCGGTACAGAGTACCTTGCAATCCGGGCTCGTTTTGAGTGCGTAGGTAAGGGGTTGCTGAGACGGATAGAGCACATATCGGATCTGGTACTTATCGTGAACTCGCACCCGATTCATCTGTCTTCTTGAGCGGAACCTTATGGATTCGCCCAGTTTCGGCAGACTCTGCAAATCCCAGGCGCTCTTGGATCAGGTAAAGCGGGCGGCGTTTTGATTCACCGTAAATCCGACCTATGTATTCCCCGATAATGCCCAAGCAGATGAGTTGGACCCCGCCGAGAAAGAGGATGGCGATCACGAGGCTGGCCCAGCCTTGCACCCAGTTCTTTTCAAAAAGCCGCGCATACACGGTGAGGAGGATCCCGAACACGGCGAACGCTGAGACGGCAAAGCCCAGCCAGGTCGCAACTCTCAGCGGCGTGGTTGAGAACGAGACAATGCCGTCCGCCGCGAGGCGAGCCATCTTGAACAGCGGGTACTTGGTTCTTCCCGCCCGCCGGGCAGCTCGGCGGTAGGGGACAGCCACTTGTGAGAACCCCAGCCAACTGACCATGCCTCGGATGAAGCGGTCCCGCTCGGGCATGGCAAGCAACGCCTCAGCCACTTTGCGATCAATCAGGCGGAAGTCTCCTGCGTCCGGCGGAATCTGGGTATCAGACAATTTTCCAATGAGCCGATAGAACAGCTTCGCAGTCCAGCGCTTGAAGGCGGTTTCCCCTTCGCGTTCCGTATGGACTCCATAGGCAACGTCATAGCCGGCCTGCCATCGTGCGACAAATTCCGCGATCACTTCGGGGGGATCCTGTATATCAGCATCGATCACCACGATGGCATCCCCTGCGGCATGCTCCATTCCTGCTGTAATCGCCACTTGGTGGCCGAAATTACGCGACAGGCTCACCACCCGAACCTGATGGTCGGAACTCTGAATCTCCCTCAGCACGTCCATCGTCGAATCGGTGCTTCCATCGTCGATGTAAATGATCTCGAATCTTATGCCGATCATGCCGAGCGCATTCGTGAGGCGGCGATGGGTTTCGTGCAGGACCTCTTCCTCGTTGGCACAGGGAACAATCACGGAGAGCAGCGGCGGGTTGGCCTTCTCGCGGGCAGAGCCGGGGTTTTGCGCGTGGTCTTTGTCTTCAACTGCTGGCTTCATCGAGTCTCCTTGCGATGTGACTTCCCTTCAGATTGTATGCCATCGGCAGGGTATTTCAACCAGCGAAAAAAGCGCTTGCATGCCGTCATGCCTTGCTTCCTGTGACCACATACTGAGCGCCCATCGGACACCAATGTAAAAACGGTTCAAGAGGGCGGAGGCAGCCGAGGAAGCGGGGGAAAAACACGATGTAGTCCAGCCGGATCTTCCGGAATTCATTTCGCGAGAAGTAACGAAGCGTTTCCCGAGGCGGAAGCAGTATGGCATCCTCATCGAAGGGGCAGCTTGCAACTGCCCGGCGCGTGAGTGGGTTCGCGGGGTTGTGCTCGAAGATAACCAACTTTCCGTTCATGCCTAGGAATTCGGCTGCCCGCGAGACTGTCTCTTGGCGAGCCTCGAGTCTAACGTGGTGCAATACATTCGCGAGGATGACAACGTCATAATCTCGACCCAAGTCGCCTGTTTCAGAAGTAAAAGTCCCTTGCTTCCGGAGTGCTGAGTCAATGTGATCCAGACTCGCTCGGGAAACGTCGTAGCCGTCGATGCGAGCGCGGGGGAGGTGCTGCTTCATTTGACCGCAAACAAGCCCAATACCACAGCCGTAATCCAGAATCCTGCAATCCGGTTTCGGTGCGACTTTGTCCGCGATGAATCTACCTTTGTAAGACGCAAAGTACTCGCTCTTTTCGCCGGTGATGCTGACGTTCCGATCCAGCAGTTCTCGATAGCCTTCCGAGAACCGATCGAACTCGCTCAACTTGTTCTCCTCTCGCAAGGCGACGCAGAAGGGCGAACGTTAATCCCGCTGCACGATTTCAAAATGGCCAAATACCCGTCGTGGAACAGATCACGGTGAATGGACTCCTACTTACCAGATGCAACCAGATTGTCTAACCAGTAAGGATTCTAGAAAAGCTGCCATGATCTGACCGATCGGGCGTCACCTTGCTTTGCGGCCTCGCCAATTCAGAATTGCAGTTGCGCCTGGGAGCTTGCCCGCTGCTTACTCACTATCCTCCCGATCTTTCGTCGGGGAAATACCAGATGTCACCCCAGTCATGGGCTGTCCGCCACCCTATGGCCGGCGAGACAAGCAGAGTTTCTTACCCGCGCCGGATCAGATTCGTAAAATAGTTGTCCATCCAATTCAGGGTCTTTGCGAAGGGCTTGGTGAGCCAATCGGTGCTCCATGTTTGCGAAGTCACCCAGGAAGAGGGCTGGAGCCAGACCCGTTGGAGCCGATGCCAGTAGCGGACCCTGGAAGAGGAAATCGGTTCAGATCCAGGAGCCAACTCTGTGTAGACCCGGAATTGCTCTGGTGGCGAGTCAGGCAATTGTAAGCCGTACGGGTACTTCCACTGAATGACTGTCAGTGCGCAGCTCCAATACTCCTGCGCAAGCCGTTCCTCCGCCTCCCGCTGCTTGGGGCCTGCGGATGCTGGAATATCCACAAACTGCGGCGGCATATTCGCTCGGAGCCGAAAATGGGGCCGAGTGGAGAGATAAACGAACAACGCTGCTGGCACAATCAAGAGCAGCAGCAGACCAGGCTTGCGGTTATGCAGCATGTGAACGTCATCCGAGGCTGCGTATTCGCCCCTCAGTTTGCGCCCGGGCTGGTTGCGATTCTAATTGGACCATCTCGAACACTCAGGTTTGTACGTCGGACTGCCCTCGCACGGAGCTCATCCTGACCTGGGACGAGAGCTTCTTGTCCGAGTACCATCGAACCCAGGACCCGATCATCTGTCTACCACGCCTTCAGAGCCTCAGGAGGGACAGGCTTTCTGATCTCTGTCGGAGGAGGATCACCAACCCTCTCGAACACCAAGCTGGTAGGCCCGCTGAAAACCACTTTCCAATTGCGGTCGTGGCGCAACAGCACGCTGACCGGTTCCTTCGGTCCAAACAAGACGTATTGTATCCTGTACTTATCTAAGATGGCAGTCGTGTTCTCTAAACCAAGGAGGTCGATATACTCCTTGAAAACTCCCGCGTAAACGAAAATGTCGGCCCGGCTGTCGATAAATTCCTTGAAGTTACGGTCGTTCCAACACAGGTACCCGCCCCATGCGTAGGAATTTAGAACTCGCCCCGAAAGTTCGTGTGATTTCAGGTAGGGAAGAATATCCGCCGGGAAGTCCTTCTCAATGGACTGCTGCAGTGTGGCCGAGGACGGAAACCCACGAATAATGAATGCCAGCATCGCCGCCATGAGCAGAGCGTTCAGGACGGGCTTGTCGATTTCGGGCCGGTACGGGGGTACGAAACGAAGGAGATTCGCCAGCAGCGGCGCAATCAGGAGCGCTGCCAGCATCAGAAAGCGAATGTACGTCATGCCTGCGTATAGCCCAAACAGAACCAAGCCGAGTTCATATAGCTTCCAACGGTACTGGCTGAGCAAGGCTGCCAGAATTAGGCCCACGATGAGTATAAGGGCGACCTTCCCGCGCGCACTATGGAAATCCACGGAGACCCACTCCTCGACATGAGCGACGGCCAGGTTTTGACGGAAGGCCAGGTCGAAGGGATAAAAGACGAGGCGATATCCGTAGGGGTTGATAAAGAGGGCTACGATACACGCCCCCATCGTCACCAGAAGCTTGCGAAGTCGGACAGTGGACCAGCGAACTGCCTCAATCCTGCCCCATCGCCCTTCGATCAGACCTCCGGCAATGACGATCCCGAAGACAATAAGCCCCAGCGACCATGACCCGTGAGTGTTGATCCAGAGGCAAAAGAGGGGAGGAAGAAGCCACAAGGGTGCCTTCCCCCGCAATCGGAAGCGCTGCAGCACGATCAGGAGCAATATGAGGTAGGCGTATCCAAACAGGATCGTGCGAGGTCCGAATGAAACAACCCCGAGAAAAACTGCAAAGAAGCTTGCAAGGGCCGACGCCTTGATGTTGCCGCTTTCTTTCCAGCACATGTAAAGCAGCCCAAGGAAAATCAATTCCAGGAGCAGCAGAGAGAGGGCCTTGACGCCGACCAGGCCGAAGGCGCGCCACGCAAGGTAGTAAGGAACCTCAGCAAGATATTCAGGATTCATCCAAGGCAGACCGCCAGCCGTAAAGGAGTACATCTCGACATGGGGCACCTTGTGGGTCTTGACGAGGTATTCAGCGTTGAGCAGGTGGAACCAAATATCGGGATCTGAGAATCCATTGCGACCCATCTCGAAAACTGTCGTGACCACCAGAGCCCCCAGGAGAGCAGGGAAGGAGAATATTCGACGCACCGCCATGGTCCACTTGCCAGGGGCGGGAGCGGGTGGGGAAGGGCTAGAGGGAGGGAGCGGCAGTTGCGATGTCGCGGTATCAACTTCGGTTTTGTACACGCCATCCATTCCCTAGAGAGTATACTCCGCATTCATCGATAGCAATTGATCTACCAACCAACCTTACGAGAAGAAATGGGCCCCAATTGAGAGACCCCGCATGGGGTGTATCGACGGAGACGTCCGACGAAATGAACCCGTCACGGCCCTCTGCGCCCGGGGTGGCTAATCCGGTCATAACGAATTGAAGAGGTTCTTGCACCCGGCAGGTGAGCGAAGACAGTATCATTACTAGGATATGAACTGCTACCGTCTGTTTACACGCGTCGTCCCGGTTAAAGACCCTCAAACTTCGAGGTGTGCACAAATTAGTCAGCATGGACATTATGCTCTTGACAATCGGCGCTTTCTATTTATACTAGTGACGATCCCATTCGCCAGGTGGGTGCCTACGCGTCCAGGTCTCTACTGACAAGAATCGAGACCACATCCGGTGAAGAGAGAGTCTTGGGCGCTGTCAGGAAATGCCCGGTGGCGGCTCTGTACAAAAAGAAACACTTCGTTTTCTCCGTTTCTCTCATCGCGTTTGACGAGGAGGGGTAGTACTTTCGTGCTCTTGGCCCAAGACGGGCGCCGTCGGAGACTGGGAGCTTCAGGACCGCCTGCTTTATCGGTAGGACCTGACATGTTAACCAGCGATGACGACACTGAGTCTGTTGCTGGGCGCCTTTTGGTTTGTAGCGGCTAGGTGCAGAAAAGGACGGTGACAGTGGAACAGGAGAACACACCGAGCAAGCGAGTTCTTTTTGTCGATTCGGACGAAGCCTTCGGCGCAACCCTGAGAAACGTATTGGGCCCAGGGTACACGCTTTTGGACGTTGGGAGCGTTCAAGATGCAACCCAATTCCTGCATTCTGGCGGGATTGACGTTGTTTTGCTTAACTGGGATCAGCCCAGTCGTACAGACCATACGGGCTGTCTGGAGTTATTGAAAGAGTCCCAGGAGCTGGAAGTCTCACCCCCGGTGTTGGGGTTCAGTTGGGATGCGCGGCGTGAGAGCGCGATGGAGGCCATGAGACAGGGTGTATGGGACTTCTTCCTCCAGCCTCTTGATGTCCGGACACTGAAGTTCGCCTTGGATCGCGCTCACAGCCGAATGGTGTTGTCCCGCGACTTGAGTGCGACGCGCAAACTGATTTCGGTGCAGCGTGTTGACGGGTTGATCGGAAACAGCAAGCAAATGGAGCGGGTCTACGAAATGATCCGTAAAGTGGCCGGCGTCTTCACGACAATCCTGATCAGCGGCGAGAGTGGAACCGGGAAGGAAGTTGTTGCCAGAGCTATTCACCGCCTAAGTCCCAGGGCTCGGAAACCCTTCGTGGCTTTTTCTGCGTGTGCGCTGCCTGAGAGTCTTATTGAAGACGAACTCTTTGGCCACGAAAAGGGTGCATTCACGGGGGCTTCACATAGCCGCCGGGGACGATTCGAAGAAGCCCAAGGGGGGACGATTTTTCTGGATGAAATTGGAGATTTGGCGCTTTCCTTGCAAGCCAAGTTACTGCGTGTTCTGCAGGAGCGGAGCTTTGAGCGTCTGGGTTCGAATGCCCCTGTTCCTCTGGACGTTCGTGTGATTTGCGCCACGAATCGGAGCCTGGAGCAGATGGTGCAGGCGGGTACGCTCAGGCAGGATCTTTACTTCCGGATTTCGGTCCTAAAGATCGAGCTTCCGCCGCTGCGCAATCGAACCGACGATATTCCGGTTCTTACCGAATATTTTCTGCGCACCTTTGCTGCAGCGCACGGCAAGGATATCCGGGGGATCAGTTCGGGGTTCCTGAACGCACTGGCGAGCCATACCTGGCCTGGCAACGTGCGGGAGTTGCAGAATGTTGTCGAGCGGAGCGTGGTTCTTGCGGATGGCCAGCGCCTGGGGATTGAGGACTTGCCAGCCGAACTCAGCCGGCTGGGTGCTGCTTCGGAACCCTCCCGGGGAGCCTTTCAGGAAGTGGTTCGGAGTTTCAAGCGCGAGATGGTTCGGTCGGCCTTGCGTTTATGCAACGGAAACAAACTCAAGGCGGCTCAGGAACTGCAAATCAGCCGATGTTATTTGCACCGTCTCTTAAACCAATTAAATGTCGAAGACGATTTCAGCGTTGACGAGAAGCTGGCCGCCGAAATGGAGCCAGTTCCAAACGTCCAGGCGGCCTGACGCGAAGTATGGCGAGTCCGTTTGAGTGATTGAACCCGGATTTCCGACAAGAAAAGTCCAGCGCCCTTTAACACGACCACAGGTGGCCCCACGGGTTTTGGGTTTCGCTGCCAAGCAACCTCGGCCTTGCCGTCTAATATACCTGCCACATTGGACGGTAAAACTCTGCTCGCTCCTTGCACGGGACCGTATGGCGATCCGCTTGCCGCCAGGGGTTTGACTGATCCGGCAGGTCTGCAACGTGGTATGCTCTTTTCCCAGGACCGGTCCGCCAAAGATGTTAACCTAGGGTGGGGCGGTGGCGGTCAGTTCTTGTTAGCCGGGAGCATGTATTTTCACCCATGTAATGCCGCCGGTACGGGAGTCAGTTGCGACGCGGCGGGTATTCACTATACCCATAGTATGTCGTTTTGTGAAAATACAGGTTCAGGTACTTATGTTATTGGAAGCATAATTTCAGATAATATCGAAATGTACGCTACTCCCGGTATTACGGTGGATCTTAACCGCGACGCCGCCGATTGGATTCTGAAAGCAAGTTTGCTCCCGTAAAGCTCTAGGCTCGAGAACTGCGGGTAGCCTCCGAGGGAATGTCAGTCAGGGCTTCACCCTTGCCTGGAGATTACAAAGCCTTGGGTTCTAAGGGGGGAGCTTTCCGAGCACGAGTATGTCGCTCATATCTCTCGACCTCAACTCGCCCTCGCGGAATAAGGCTCCGGCTAAGTCGCCTTCCTCGGATCGCTACCTGCGGCTGACTTACAGTATCAGCCGAGGCTGGTTGCCGCGCCGAGGCCTTCTCTTTTCCCTCCTGGTGCACGAAATCGCCATCGTTGCCCTGATGTTTATTCCCCCTCCTTCCGGTCCCCGTCCGCGCGTTTGGCGTGAAAAACAGTGGGACACCACCATGATCCCCAAGGAGGCGCTCTACCTGCCGCAACTCGGAGGTAGAAATGAAGGCGGGAGTGCGGAAAAGGCGGGTGGCGAGGCATCCCCGGTGCCCAAGAGGCCTGCCCCTGCGGCTGGCGCTCGTGGCGTGACTTACGCGGGGAAGCAGCAGATCATTTCGAACCCGCCGAATCCTACCAACCACATTCAAACGATACTTCAACCCGACCTGCCCAACCCGCCCACCTTGAAGGCGTTTGTTCCCCTACCGAACATGGTGATTATCGCTCAGGCGGTGCCCTTACCACCTCCTCCAAGGTCTGTCACGCCACCTCCGCCGCCTCCAAGCCCGCTTGTACCGCCCCGGCCGGCGGCGCAACCCGTCGTGACTCCGGCAGCAACGGTTAAGCCGCCGGCGCCGAGAGTGCAGGTTCCTGAACTGACGTTAGAAGGCCCGCGACCGGTCGAAGCTCCGCACTTGACTCTGCCCGCAACGCCTCCAACATCCACGAGTCCCACCCTCGCTCAAGCCCCGCCACCGCCTGCGCCTGCTCCATCTGCGCCTCCCAAGCCGGCGCCTGAAACCAAGCCCGTGCCTCCGCGCCCCCCCCAGGTACTGCCCGCAGGAGAAAGCAGAAACGCTCACAATGTGCTGGTGCTGAGCCCCGTATCCGCACCACCTAGTGCATCACCACAGATTCCACCGGGAGAAGCGCGAGGTCAGTTCGCCATTTCACCCCAGGCGAATCCGGACCGGTCATTGTCGGGGGTTGGATCCGCCGCAGGCACAAACACGGCGGGGGCGCTGGGCGTGGGTTCCTCGCCGGGTGCGGCGGCGGGTAACGGTCCCGGCAAGGGGACGGGGGGACCGGGGACCAGCGGCCAGCGGAGCGGCAACGCAGGGGTAGGCAAGGGGGGAGGCGGTAGCGACGTCGGGGGCGCAGGCCACGGAGGCGGAGGCAGCGGCGGCGGTGTGGGCGTGGGAAGTGGGCCCGGCGCAGGGCATGGAACTGAAGCCGGTCACGGAACCGGAACCGGGGCGGGCGCGGGTCCTGGCGGAGGACCGTTTGCCGGCATGACCATTCAAGGGGGCGAAGGACCTGCGGGAGCTATTACGATTCCAGCCCCGAGCAAACCGCCAGTCGAAGGTCAGGAGGGAGCATCCTACGACATCACGATTATCTCAACTGGAAATAGCGGCGGGGGTGTGGGTGACTTTGGTATTTTTCACGACGAAGCTGTATTCACGGTTTACCTGAATCCGGCCAAAGCCGCAGATGATCCTGCCTCTCCTTGGCCATTGCAGTATGCAGTCCTGGACACAGCCGGGGTCGCCCTGCAAGACCTCTTGCCGCCTTTCGCTGTCAAGAAGCAGACACCTGTGTGGCCCCCTGACCTGTTGACGAGATACAGGGGACAGGAAATCGTGGTTTATGCCATCATCGACTCGGAAGGCAAAATGCAGCATCTGAAAGCATTACAGAGCCCGAATGCCCGTTTGAGTGAAGTACTCCTTGCAGTTCTCGAACAGTGGCTTTTTCGGCCCGCGACTATGAATGGAAAGCCTGTAGCTGTCAAAGCTGTGCTAGGGGTTCCTATTTCTTCCGCGCAATGAGAAGCGAACTCGTGACATTGATCGTTTCATGCTGCGGCCGACATGGAGCAAGACTGAATTTCGAGTCCTGCCTCGTAGAGAGACTGCCCCTCATCTAGTTCGTGCACCCACATCACGCTGTAGTTCCTCACGACCCTGGGGTTATTAGCGACGACAACCTCGACAACCTGGCGGACTCGGAACGGAACGTTCGCGCGCACTCGCAAGCCGCGCTCCGAGTAATCGATCGTGTTGCCATTCACGACCGGTGCCCCTTCCCGGCCGGTTCGCAAAGTAACAGGAAGGGTCACGTAGATTCTTTCTTCCCGGCGGGAAACCTCTGGCCAATTACCACTCATAGAAACCTCATCTAAGAACCGTCGCCAACTTCTGGATACACTCTACATAAACTGCCCTCAAAAGTCAATGAGGGTTAGCAGTACACAGCAGCTTCGGAATCCCCATGATAGAAAGTGCTGAATCGCGGTTTGGGACGCATTTGACAGTCAATGGTGATCTCACGGCGAAGCGGCACCTATTTTCCGAACCTATTTTTTCTCTATTTGCCGACAGGTCGGCGATA
>Ga0208937_1000282_pt1 | contig 44812 bp, 37 predicted proteins | sample June2015DPH_11_5_FD_184705 | JGI IMG/M metagenome (GOLD analysis project Ga0208937, IMG submission 184705) | Peatland microbial communities from SPRUCE experiment site at the Marcell Experimental Forest, Minnesota, USA - June2015DPH_11_40... | ecosystem: Environmental > Terrestrial > Soil >...
CAGTCTCCCTTGCACGGGGAGGTTGGCCCGAGGATAGCATGGCCAGGCCGAGGAACAGAGTTCGCACGTTGGCCGGCGTCGCTGGTGCTTCATGCGCCGGATACACCTGAAGCTGATCCAGACCGTGCCGCTCGACAGCGGCCGCGAGCGCGTTCGCTGCGTCCTTTGTTTCGGCAACTAGCTCTTCGGAGCGCTGTCGATAGTCGCGCAACTGCCGCAGCATTTCGACCGCCAGCAGCATGCGCTTCTCATCGAGAAACTCATAGCCCTGACGCATGAGTTTTCGCTCATCGGCAAGCTCAATGGCAGCGCCGGGCGTTGGAGTGACCTCACGCATGAGCGCCACCTTTTTCTTGCAACGCGGCCGGCTCGATGTACTCCACGATCTGCGCGTCCGAGAGGCGCGTCAGTTCGTTCTTCGGCAGGCGGCGCAGGACTTCCCAGCCGCACTCCATGCTTTCCTCCAGCGTGCGGCGGCCGGATTGCGCAATGAGCGCAGTCTCGAACTGGGTGGCGAATTCGAGATATTTGAGGTCAAGCGGTGTGAGGCCGTCGCGACCAACTACGCTCGCCAGAACACGCACGCGCACGGCCTTGGCATAAGACGAGTAAAGTTGGTTCGCGAGGCCTGGATGATCGGGATGCGAATAGCCCTTGCCAATGCCCTGGTCCATCAGCCGTGAGAGACTAGGCAATACATTGATCGGCGGAAACACGCCCTTGTGATCGAGAACGCGATCGAGCACCACTTGGCCTTCGGTGATGTAGCCGGTGAGATCCGGAATGGGATGGGTGATGTCCTCGGCCGGCATGGTGAGAATCGGCAGCTGGGTGACGGTGCCTTTAGCGCCGCGCAGGCAGCCGGCGCGTTCGTAGATCGCGGCGAGATCGGAATACATGTAGCCGGGATAGCCTTTGCGGCTCGGCACCTCGCCGTGGCTGGCGGACACCTCCCGCAAGGCCTCGCAGTAGTTGGTCATGTCGGTCATGATGACGAGCACGTGGCGGCCTTCCTCGGCGGCAAGATATTCGGCGGCGGTCAACGCAAAGCGCGGCGTCAGAAGCCGCTGCGTCGAGGATTCGCTGGCGAGGTTGAGGAACATCGCAGTATGGGCGAGCGCGCCGGAATCCTGCATGGCGCGGCGGAACGTTTCGGCGATGTCATGTGAAATGCCAATGCCCACGAAGATGATGGCGAAAGCCGCTTCGCCCGCTCGTCGCAGCCGCGCGTTCTGCGCGATGTCGCTGGCAATGCGGTCATGCGGCATCCCGCCCCCCGAGAACAATGGCAGCTTCTGCCCGCGCACCAGGCTGTTCATCAGATCGATGGCCGTGATGCCGGTTTCGATGAAATCCTTCGGCAGCTCGCGCGCGGTGGGGTTGATTGGGACGCCGTCGATGCGCAGACGCTTGCGCGCGGCGACCGCCGGCCCGTCGTCCAAAGGCTCGCCGACGCCGTTGAATACGCGGCCAAGGAGGCCGGGGCCAACCGCGAAATGCAGCGGCTCGGCGAGGAAGCGGATGCGGATGTCGCGCAGACCGAGACCAATGGTCGATTCCAGCACTTCGATCACCATGGCGTCCTGATCGAGCGCGGCGACGCGGCCGAGCTTTGGCGGCTGGCTTTCGCTCAGGATCTCTACGGCCTCGTTCAAGCCCGCCTCGACATTGCGCCGCAGGAACAGCAATGGACCTTCGATGGCGGTGGCGGTGCCCTGCACCAACAATTCAGGCCGCATGGAGCGATGCCTTTCCGAGCCCGGCCATCGCCGCCTCGATGCTCGCGCTGAGTTCGCCAAATTTTTGCAATTGATCCCCGCCGATCTCCTCACCCATGCGCTGCAAGCCGCGCAGCACTGGCAACTCGGCAATCGCCTGCAACGCGACGCCGCGCTGAAGTGCTGCTTCCGCCAACGCGATAAAGCGAACGAGGAGCTTGAGCATCGCGATTTGGCGCTGCGGCGAACAGTAGCGATCGACTTCGGAAAAGGCGGATTGCCGCAGAAAGGCCTCGTTAAAGAGCTCGGCGCAGAGCAGCGTCAATTGCTGCGCCGGCGGCAGCGCGTCCTTGCCGACGATGCGCGCCATGCGCTCGAGATCGGCCTGCACCTCCAATAGCGACAGCAGCCGCTCGCGCTGTGAACGCCATTCGGGATTGCCGCGCCCGGTCCACCAGGCGGCGAAGCGCGCCGCGTTCTCGGAATAGGACTGCAGCGGATGAATGGCGGGATAAAAGCGCGCCTGCGCGCGTTCACGGTCCAGGCCCCAGAAGCAGCGCACAAAGCGTTTGGTATGGCTGGTCACCGGCTCGGAGAAATCGCCGGCCGGCGGACTGACCGCGCCGATAATGGTGAGCGAGCCGTCGGCGCCGGCCAGCGTTTTCACCTTCGCGGCGCGCTCGTAAAACTCGGCCAGGCGCGACCCGAGATAGGCGGGATAGGCGGCTTCACCGGGCAGTTCACCGAGCCGGCCGGACACCTCGCGCAAAGCCTCGGCCCAGCGACTCGTTGAATCGGCCATCAGGGCAACGTGCAGCCCCTGGTCGCGGAAATATTCTGCGACGGTGACCCCCGTATAGACGCTCGCCTCGCGCGCGGCCACCGGCTTGTTCGACGTGTTAGCGATGATGACCGTGCGTTCCATCAAACCGCGGCCGGTACGCGGATCAGTCAGCTTGGGAAACCCGCGCAGCACTTCGGCCATTTCGTTGCCGCGCTCGCCACAGCCGACATAGACGATGACGTCGGCGTCGCACCATTTCGCCAACGTCTCCAGCAGCACCGTCTTGCCGGTGCCGAAGCCGCCGGGGATCGCCGCTTGCCCGCCGCGCGCCACAGGAAACAACGTGTCGAGGATACGCTGGCCGGTGATCATCGGTTCGTCAACGGGAAGACGTTGGCGCACCGGTCGCGCCTGCCGGATCGGCCATCGATGGAAGAAGCCGATCTCGTGGGTCGCGCCCGCCGCATCACAAATTTTGCAAAGAACGGCATCCGGATCGTGCGCACCTTCGGTCACGATCGTCTCAACCGTGCCGCCGACGTGCGGGGGCAGCAGGCATTGTTGGCGAAGGCCATCGCGCGGCAATTCGCCAAAGGGCGTACCGGCTGCAAGCGTATCGCCGGTCTTCACGAGCGGACGAAATTCGATTGCCTCGTCTTGCGGCCGCGGCGCTTCGAGCGGTCGCAACAAACCGTCGAAAATGCGGCCGAGCAGGCGCGGACCCAGCCGCACCGATAGCGCCGAGCCGGTGCCGTGCACGACATCGCCGGGCCGCAGGCCGGTGGTGTCCTCATAAACCTGACCGACGAGTTCATCACGCGTGAGGCGGATCACTTCGCCGGGGCGGCGATCGGTGCCAACTTCAATGGCTTCGCCTACGTGGAAGTCATCACCAGTGCGAGCATGAAGCACCGGTCCACCGATCCAGCGGATAACCGCTTCACTCATTGCCGCTCTCCGAAAGTTGCAGCGGCAGGCGCATCATTCTTGCTCGATTTCGTCGAGTATCATGGCGGCGATGGTGCGGCCATCGGCGAGCAAACCCTGCGGCGTGGCATCGAATACCGCTTGGTCGGCTTTGATCCGCAGCCCGGACTTGAGATCTCCATCGGCTTTGAAGTTGATCTCGACGCCGTCTCTTTCTCCGATCGTCGCCGTGAAGTCGCGCTGCTCCGGCTCGCTCCAATCGGGCGGATGCTCGATCCGCCAGGCGCTTGGGCGTAAACGCAGGACGCACAGTCGCGCGACGGCGTCCGTCCACTGCCTGCGATTCTGCGGGTCCCGCCACCGCGCCTCCAGTTCATCGCGCAACAGCGGGACCGCGTCGCTGACCGCTTGCGCCGCCAGCCGCTGCGCGCGGGCGCGCTGTTCGGTGTCGAGCTGCGCGGTGGCGCGTGCGAGCCGGCTTGCGCCTTCGCGGCGTAACTCCGTTATCGCCGCACGGACACGGCCGCGCGCGGCGGCGCGTGCTTGCGCAACGATCGTGCGCGCATCGCGTTCCGCCGCTGCGGTCACGGCGCTGGTTTCATTCTTGAGTTGCCGCTCGACCTCGTGCGCCAGCGCGTCGGATTGCAGCGACGGAATGAGATTTGCCGGATTCACGCTTCAATGCCCAGGACGCTCCTGAGCCTCCTTGTCAGATCGGGGACAGCTGCGCGGAACAGCACGTCGGGAATGATCGCGAGCGTGGGCGCCTCGGCCAGCATCGCCGCTTCGAGCTGGCGCGGCGGAATATGCCGCGCAAGATCGGCGGTGATGATCACGACCGAGCCGCGCGTTCTCGCGTCTGCAAACGCCGACTCGACTGCATCGGGCTCGGGCACGAGTGTCTCAATGCCAGTGAGCCGAAAGCCCGCGGCGCTCAACTCGTCGCCGATGAAGATGGCTCTTCCCATGTCATCCCGCCCGGTTGAGGATCAGCACGGCAACGATGAGGCCGTAGATGGCGATGCCTTCGGCGAGGCCGACCAGGATCAGCACGCGGCCGAGGAGCTCCGGCTTTTCCGCCAGCGCGCCGACCGCGGCGCTGCCGACCACGGCGACAGCGTAGCCGGCGGCGAGCGTCGACAGGCCGGTGGCGATCGCTGCGGCCATCATCGCCCAGGGCGCGACGGCGCTGTCGGCGGCGGCGCGGGTGGCAGTCTGGGCGGCAGCCGGCATCATCTGCAGCAGCATCAAGGTCACCCCGATCGCGACCGCGGCGGCCAGCGCCAGCATCAGGGTCGGAATTGTCAAGTTTGCTCTCATGTCGTGCCCCTCAAAATTGCTCAAGTTGCTCCTAAATCGAGCTTTTGCCAATCACCGGTGGCGGCAGCGGCTTGAATTCACGCCCGGTACCGGTCAGGAAGCGAATGAAGAATTCGAACAATAGCAGGCGCGTGGTCTGAATGCTCACCACAAGGCCTTCCAGCACGATGACGAGAAGGTTGCCGACCGCCAGCACTATCCAGTAACCGATGCGGCCGCTGGCCTGCGCCATCTCGATGATGGCGACCGACAGTCCGGCGTGGGCAAGCGCAAAGGCGCCGATGCGGGCAAACGACACGGTGTTGACCAGAAGCCGCAGGCTTTGCTCGACAAACTCGGCGGCGGCTTGGATCATCGCACGCAGCCGGCCTTTTGGCGTCAGCGCCGCCGCGCCGACAATGAACCAAGCCGCTCCGGCGCTTGCCACCCATAGGCCCTCAGTCCGGCGCAGCGAGACCAGCAGACCGGCATAGGCCGTGAACAAACCGGCGCGCTGCGCCCACCAGCGGCTCGCCTCGCCGCGCCAATGCATCTGCATGGCGTCGAGCAGCAGCCCAAGCGTCATGATCGCGATGCCGACCGTCACCGCCGCCAGCAAAATCGTGACCGGATCGTCCATTGGCCGGATCCACAATGCCGGAATGATGTCCTCGCGGCAGAACACGCTTCCGAACAGGACACCAAAGAGAATTGCCATGATGCCGCCGGGGACCAGCATGCGGGTCAGCGGCACGTGCCGTCCAAGCACGATGCCTGCGAGGCAAATGACCGCGCCCTGACCGACATCGCCGAACATGAAGCCGAAGATTGCCGACGCGATGACCGCCAGGATTTGGCTGGGGTCACTTTCATACCGACCGGGCGTGCCAAGCATGCGTGCGAACACTTCGAAAGCACTTGCCCAGCCGGGATTATGAAGCACAAGCGGCGCGTTCATCCCCGCCGGCGCATCCGACAGGCGCAGGATGTAGCGCGCGCCGCTAGCATCGAGCGCGCGGCGCAGCGCGGCGCCGCTGATGTCGCTGGTCCAGCCGGTGACCCAGGCCAGGTGATCGCTGCCACGCAACTCGTTGGCGTGTTCGTTGAGCCACTCGATCAGCGCGATGTCAGCGAGCGCCGCTGCGATCTTGAATTGTTCGGAGAGCGCGTTCAGTTGTGCGCTCGATGCCGCGCGCTGGTGGGCGAGTTCGGCGAGCTGACTGCTCATCGCCGTCACGGCCTCATCCGGCGATGCCGGCAGCCAAGACGGCAGCGGCAGCGTGTGCCCTTTCAGGCCCTGAAGCTGTGCTTCAATATCGCTAATGTCGGGAGCCAGACCAACCGCAAGGGCGTAGCTTGCATCGGGTGTTTGCCACGGCTTAACCAGCAGTAGCGCCGGCAGTTCTCGTAATGGCACCCCGGCCGGCAGAGCAAACAGACGCACCTGCAGTTTCGGGCCGGCACGGCTAAGCGAATGAATATCTGGGAACTTTTCGTCCGCGCTCTGCAAAGCCGCCCGCAATTGCTCGAGATCGGCCGCATTTTGCGACAGCTTTTCTATGGTTGTGATAATCGGATCGGCCTGCTCCGTCCATGCTGCCAGGCGCGCACGCGCGGTTTTGAGCGTCTTGCTCAATTCCTCCGCGCGGCGCTCGGCGGCGGGTGCGGGAGGCGGCCAATAGTGCTGATAACGGCGGGCGAGTTCGTGGTGGCTCTTGAGCTCCTCGCCAAGGCCAGGAAACAGCAGCCGATCGGTAGCGTGACCGCGCGCCTCCAGTTCGACCGTGCCAGTGCGCGACAGACGCTCCATCACCCGCGCCAACTCGTTGTGCACGGTCACTAGCTCGAACCATTTGGTGGGGACGGCGCGAAGGCTCATCTGGCCTCCGTTGCGTGGCTGGGCTCGAACCGGCGCCGCCGAATGAGATCGCCACGCAAGCGCTCCAAATCGAGCGCGACGAGCGCCAGATGGCAGAACACGGCGGCCGGCGAGCCGCTATGCCGCCGGAATATGCGCGTCACGCTGCGTGCCAGATCGCGGCGATAAGCAGCGCTGGTTTCCTGTATGCCGGCGCGGTCAAGCCGTTCGACATGCGCATTGATTGTCGCGGCGAGATCAAAGAGCGCACTCTTGTGATCAGCCATGCGGTGCTGCGGCCACAGCGAGTACCAATGCGTGTACCAGCGCACCGCGAGTGTTTCCTCACGTGCGCCCGATGCAACGAGGGGGTATAGCAGCGAATTTGTCAGTGCGGCACTGCGCTTGCGTAGATCGGTTTCGGTGAGTGCGGCAAATACGGGATCCTGCCGAATCCACTTCGGCGCGGCTCCCTTCAGCAAGGCATCGATGATCGGCAGCTCCGGAACATGTGACGTCCACATCACCGCCTGACGCCAAGCCTCCGGCACCCAGCCGGCCACCTCCGTCACATAGCTGCGCCATGCATCGCGTAACACGCGCTCGATACCGTGGCTTGACGTGCGCCCTTGCACGCCCTCGATGAAGCGGCGCAGCCGCGAGCCGCGCGCGCGCTCAATGAACTGATCTAGCGAGCGAGCGGCCTCGATTGCGCGCCAGTCGGTCTCTTGCAGCCGTTCGCCGTGGCGAGCTTGCAGACGCGCCTGCACATAACTCCATCGCGGGTTACCACTCATCCTCCACCGGTCAACTTCGCCGCAACTCGGCGCGCGGCCTGAGTGAGCGTCATTCCGTCATAAGCGTTAACGGCGTGCTCGGACAACACCGTCGATTGCGCAAGCCTCTCGATGCTACGCTGCACCTTCTGAAGATAGCTGTTGTGCAGTTGCGAAATGCAGACATCAGCCCGCCTCGATATCGCAGCCGCCTCAGCGCGCGCATGCGCTAGCAGTTGCTGCGCATGCTCCTGACTACGCTGCAATTGCTGCACGCCGTCGCGTTCGACTTTGAGCACGTGCTCGATGGCGGCGGCCGCCGGATCGTTCTGCTGCTGGTCTTGTTGACCCGCCATGATCAAGCTCCCGTAAGTGCGACCTTTCAGCAGCTTAAAGCGAACGTGACCGGCCGTCGGGTTTATGTGTCGGTCGCCGTGGCCGAATTTTTGTGAGAATTACGTCCAAAATTAACGGCCGGACGCCGACGACTGCTCGCGTCCGGCCGCAAATTGGTGACCAATTCGTTCGGCGAATGCGACGCACAGTGCGAAGAAAGTAACCACCATCGCTGGGTTACTCCAGTACTCTTGTGGGCACGATCGCAAGCAGGAGCAAATGGCAGCAATATTGCAAGCGTTTTTTAGAATGGACAGCAAGCAAAGGCCTAGCATTGACATAGATCAAGCCAACGGCGAGTCAACTCTCCTAACTATTAGTCTGTTCAAGTTGGCGGCGGCGTTGGGCAAATGCCGTGCGGCTGTAAGGTGGCCAGTCATAGATGATTGGTCAGATTCGCATTCTTGATCTTAAGCAGTGATCGCGACAATTCGAAGGAGAGGATAGGCCATGCGTGCTGGCAAACTTATGCCGTCGGCGGTCGCGTTGTTGATGATCCTCATTGGTGCGCACGCAGCAAGCGCCCAAGACGCTGCTAACCTCGACAATGCGACGTGTCTCGGCTGCCACGGCGCGCAGGGCTTCGCAGCGCCGAGCGCCGACGGGCACATGCGATCGCTCTACGTGTCGGCGGATCAGTTTGCCGAGAGCGTGCACGGCAAAGCGCTGCGGTGCGTCGATTGTCATACGACAATAAACGAGCTGCCGCATCGGAACCTGCCGACAACGCTCGCCGCGCGCGACCGGCAACGGCTTGCCCTCAACAACAACTGCGGCAACTGTCACGCGACGGCATGGCAGAGCTATACGGAGACCTATCACGGCCAAGTCAGCGCCATGGGCTTTGCCGGGAGCGCGACCTGCTTCGATTGCCACGGCAGCCACGCGATTCGGCGCGCCAGCGATCCGGCTTCGAGCGTGTCGCCGGCCAATCTGCTGAAGACCTGCCAGAAGTGTCATGAGGACGCCACCCCGGGCTTCGCGACGTTCGAATCGCACGCCACGACCGACGACTTTGCGCATTACCCCTATGTATGGATTACCTCGAAGTTCGTGATCGGAGCGGTTGGCGGCGTGCTTTGGTTCTTCTGGTTCCATTCGGCGCTTTGGTTTTACCGGGAGTTTCGCGACCACCAGCAGCGCAAGCTGAGGCCGCATGTGCGGACGGATGCGCTGCCGCCAAGTGAAGGCTCGTATTACCAGCGTTGGAGCGCCCTGTGGCGATGGGTTCACCTCATATTCGCTGTCAGTATCATCGTGCTGGTCATGACCGGCTTGTCGCTGCACTATCCCAACGCGGCCTGGGCGCCGCTGCTTGAACGGGCAATGGGCGGGCCGGAAATCGCCGGGCTCGTGCACCGCGTCGCCGCCGTGATCATGATCGCGGTCTTTGCCGGGCACATTGTCTATGCCGCCATCCACATCGCGCGGAACTGGAACACCTTCAAAGTGTTCGGGCCCTATTCGCTGATGCCGAATTGGCAGGACGCCGCGGACTTCGTCGCTATGTTCAAATGGTTTTTCGGCAGGCGCCCGCGGCCGACGTTTGACCATTGGAGCTATCAGCAGAAGGTCGATTACTGGGCGCCGTTCTGGGGCATCGCCATGCTCGCCGCGACGGGTGCCATGCTGTGGTTCAAGACGCTCACCGCCGCCTACCTGCCGGGCTGGGCGTTCAATGTCGCCACCGTTGCCCATGGCGATGAAGCCTTGCTCGCTGCCGCCTACCTGTTCACGGTGCACTATTTCGTGAATCACTGGCGGCCGGACAAATTCCCGCTCGATCTCGTCATCTTCACCGGCTCGATGCCGCTCGAAGAATTCAAGCGCGAATACGCCGTCGAATATGCCCGCTTGGTGGAAACTGGAGAGCTCAAGCAGCATCTGGTGGATGCGCCGTCGCGACCGCTGACGCTCGGTTCCAAGGTCGTCGGCTTTAGTCTTGTAGCCGTGGGGCTGGCGCTACTGGTCATGATGGCGATCGGCTTCAGCGGAAATCTGATCGGTGGTTAAGCGATGCCCGCCGTCAAGCCAGCGCAGCTTCGCCGCATGCCTATCCGCAGGACCAATGAACGGACGGCCGGGTGCGACTCCATACCGAAGCTATATCGGTCCGTTTTCATGAAGCTCTCATCGTGGATCATAGCGGCAAGGCCGCGGACGCTTAGCCTGTCGACGACACCTGTCGTCGTCGGCACAGCCCTCGCTTGGGCGGTAGAAAGGCAGATTCGCTGGCCCGCGGTCTTAGCGGCCCTCATCGGCAGTATGTTAATCCAGGTCGGTACTAACCTGCACAATGACGCGACTGATTCCAAACGCGGCGGCGATGGGCCTGACCGTGTCGGACCGCTGAGGGCGACCGCATCCGGTCTTCTGGACGGAACGGCCGTCCATCGAGCCGCATGCGGATGCTTTGCGGCGGCAGCGCTTATGGGTATCTACCTGGTTTGGGTGGGCGGTTGGCCGATCTTCCTGCTCGGCGTCCTATCCATCCTGTCGGGCTGGGCCTATACCGGCGGTCCGGTCCCAATCGCCTACACGCCGCTGGGGGAATTATTCGTGGTGGCGTTTTTTGGCGTAGGGGCCGTATGCGGCACATATTGGCTATGCACCGGGAAGCTAGCGCTAGTCTCGATCGACGCCGGTCTGGCCGTGGGTCTCCTGACTGGAGCGGTGTTGTTGGTCAACAATCACCGCGACGCGGAGGCCGATGCGCGCGTGGGACGACGGACTTTGGCCATTCTGGCAGGCCCGTTTGTGACGAATTGGCTATACGCCGCGCTGATGGTGATCCCGTTCGGACTGCTCCTTCCGATCGGACAGGCGATCCCCCGCAGCCATGTGTGGCTGGCTCTCATGCCATTGCCGCTGGTCGGCGTGTTGATTAACCGCTTCATCCGTGAACCACGCGGCCGTGGTTTCAACCGAATTCTCCTACAAACCGTGCGGATTCAATTCCTGTTCAGCCTGCTGCTTGGGGTCGGATTGGTCCTGTGATTTAGATCAATGCAATTCCATAAGCGTTATCTATGGATGCTTGCGGCGGCTTTTGAGCGGAGTACATTGGAGCCATGACGATGCGCAAAGGCATTTATGCCGTTCCTACCGACCGCTGGTACATTGAGCGGATGGTTTGGCTGATCGCCGGCATGGTTCTGCTGACTAGCACGCTGCTGGCGGTGCTGGTGAATCCGCTGTGGATTTTCGCGGTCATCGCCACCGGACTTGTCTCCATCAATGTCGCGCTGACCGGTTTCTGCCCGATCGGCAATATACTCCGCCTGCTTGGTTTCAAGGCGAGGCTCGGGACGCGCACGCCGACACGCTGGAACCTTTATTTCATGCAGACCGACAGCTGGTATCTCGAGCGGCGCATCTATGTCACGGTCGGGGTCAACGTTACCCTTGGGTCCATCTTGTTCCTGGCGCACAGCCAGTGGTGGGGCCTGTTCATCGCCTTCGTCGGCGCCGCGATGGTCTCGTTTGCAGCGAGCGGCCTCTGCATCCTGGCTAATTTATTGTACTGGATCGGTGCCGAACCGCGGCTGAATCCGGGCGCGGTGGCTTCGGGCCATGTCGGCGATCACACCAAACACGCTTGAAGCGCTTCGCGTTCATTGCAACAAGCGGACTGCTGCACATTTGATGCGGTCCGAACGCATTCATGAGTGTCCGCCGTAAATCCGATGCGCCCGACGTTCGAAGGCCGACATCGTCGCAATAGCACGGCCAGCGAATGATTTTGCCATCAGCATTTGCAGCAGGCGCGATCGGAAATTGAAAAACGTGATATTCGACATTCGTGCCGCCGCTGGTGGCCGGCTCGAAAGTACACCGCTGCTCAAAACGATCGAATAGAGGATCGCAGCTGCTGATGTCGATCCGATGAAAAAGTCCCTTGCGGACCAGAAGTCGTCCACAGCTGGCTAGCTCGAAGGAGCGATGGGTTCAGAAATCGACACGCGGCGTCTCCGGAATGTAATGCTCGAATAGAGTCCAGAAAGGTGCCGTATGCGTCTGCGCATACCACGTCTCGAACCGCGCCAGCGCCGCGGCGATATCCGCTTCGCCGTTGTCGTCGTTCGGCTTAAGCGTGGCAAAGACCGCTTGCGCGACCGGCGCAAAGCGCGCCAGCACCGCGGCGCGCGCCTCGCTGTCGCTTTCCCAATTAAGTCGCGCCCGTAGCGCGGCAAGCGCATAGGCCATCGCGGTCGGCTCGTCTTCGGCTGGACCGGCCGCCTCGGCGATGGCCTGCATCAGATTGAGGCGCCGGAACGCGAACGCGCGCTGCTGTTCGAGATCCGAAATTCGTGCCGCCACCTCGCGGCGAAACCCAGCCTCGGCCGCTTCCGCGTCCCGCGCGGCGACCCGAAGGTCTTCGAGAAACGACATCGCCGTCATTTGACGCGCCCCGAGTTTGGCGGAAGAGAGTGGGAGTCGAACCCACCAAAGACCGGCTCGCGGCCCCTCCCGGATTTGAAGTCCGGACGCCCCACCGGGGACGATTCCCTTCCACTGTTCGACGTTGGCGGCTGTCGATCCGCCGGGCGGCGGAACAGGTCGAGCCGGTGCTTGTTGATGCGGCGCAAATCGCCGCGCCGCAGCGTGACGCCGTGACGGTCGAAAAATTCGAGGATCTGGATGGCGACCTTGCGGCCGTTGTCGAGCCGGTCGCGGAATTCGGCAGCGGTGAATTGCCCAGTCGCCGCCTTGGCCGCGAGATCGGCGGCCGTTTCCACCATCTCCGCCACGGTGCCGCGAAGAAAGAAATGATCGTGGGCCACCTCGTCGACCTTGCCGAGGCGGCCGAGCAGTTTGAAGAGCCGCCGGATGTCGGTTTCATCTGTGCCGATCGTGCCGGCGATGTCGCGGACACGCGGCGGGCGAAAGCGCTCTTTGTCGGCGATCAGCGGTCTGATGCGGCGCCACAGGGCTTCCTCGGCGGCGGTGAGCCGTACTTCGTGACCCGGCAGCCGAACCCAGGCGCCGTCGAGTGCGACCTGCTTGACCCGCGCTAACCCCTGCAATGCCGCGGCGAAGGCCGGCGCCGGCAATCGCAGCTCGATCTGTAACCGCAGCCGTTCCAGTCCGATGCCGGGCAGATCCGGATTGTCGGCGTGAAATGCCTTGAGCCTGTCGAGGATGCCGCGCTTGAGCTGCATCCAGCGCGCCGGCGACAGCGCGAAGAGCGTATGTTGGACCGGAATGCGGATCAGTCCGAGTTGCTCGGCAAGACGCTCGACTTCGTCGGCGCTGAGCGCACGATCGCGAGCAAAGGCTGTGAGGTCGACATGACCCGCGGCGCATTCGAATAGCGCGGCAAGCGCGCGCCCCGGGTTCTCGATCGCATGGGCATCGAGTTGCGCCAGGCGCTCCGGCGTGCGGCGCTTGCGCGTGGGCGCGCGCAAATCGAGAATCCGCCCGCCGCCGATCGTGCGCTGGCCCGACGTGTCCCGCAGCACAAAGCGGTCGCCGGCCGCAGCCGCGATCGGGCGATCGAGCACGATCTGGACCCGCGCGCTTTCGCCAGGCGCAATTGGCCGGTCGTCGAGCAGAACCACCCGAGCGCCGGCTTCCACGGCCGCATGATGCAGTCGCGCGGGCATCCACTGCGTGATCAGCTTCGGCTCTGAGGGGAGCACGCGGAGCGCCGCATCGATGCGTTCGGTTGGGGCGTGTAGATCGGGATCGAGCACCACGTCGCCGCGCCGGATGGCGTCCTTGGCGACGCCGTCGCCGGCGAGATTGAGCGCGCAGCGCTCGCCGGCCTGTCCGCGGTCGGTCGGACGATTTTGCGCGTGGATGGAGCGAACCCGTGCAGCTAGCCCCGACGGGCTGATCGTGACGTGATCGCCGACGCCGACGGTTCCGGACAATACCGTGCCGGTGACGACGGTGCCGACGCCGGTCAGCGTGAATGAGCGGTCGACGGCCAGCCGAAAGCGCCCTTTGGCGGCGCTGCCCGCGACCGCTTGCGCCTCTGCGAACAGCCGGTCGCGGAGCGAATCGATGCCTTCGCCGCTGACGATCGAAACCGGCAGGACATCGGCTCCGGCAAGGCCTGTGTCTTCAAGCGTCTGCGCAATCTCGGCGGTGACCGCTTCGCGCCGCTCGATCGAAACGAGATCGACCTTGGTCAGCGCCACAATGCCGCGACCGACCCCGAGCAGATCGACAATGGCAAGGTGCTCGCGGGTCTGCGGCATGACGCCGTCGTCGGCGGCCACGACCAACAAGACGAAATCGATGCCGCCGGCACCGGCCAGCATGTTGTGGACGAATTTTTCGTGGCCGGGCACGTCGACGAAGCCAAGCACCCTGCCATCCGGCGCCGGCAGATAGGCGAAGCCGAGGTCGATGGTGATGCCGCGCGCCTTTTCTTCCTTGAGGCGATCGGTGTCGATCCCGGTGAGCGCGTGCACCAGGGCGGTCTTGCCATGATCGATATGGCCGGCGGTACCGATGATCATGGCAAGGGCTCCGGCAGCGGCGTCGCGGCGCGGCGTTCCGCCTCGGCGATGTCGTCTGCCGACAAGGCGTCGCGGGCCGGCTTGAGGAACGGCTCGGCGAGCGCGCTGCCGCCGGCGCGCGCCCGCAGCAGCCATGCCAGCGCGGCAATGCGGTCGCGCGCAACGCCGGCGCCGAGTACGTGCGCCGCGCCGAGCATCGCCTGGCCGTCGGCATCGCCGCGCGCCGCGGCTTTGCCCCACCATGCCGCCGCCGCGGCCGGGTCGCGATCGACGGCGAGTGCGTTGTGATAAATCATGCCGAGGCGCGTCATCGCCGCCGCGACGCCTTGCTCCGCCGCGGCAACGGCCCAGCGGCGCGCCTCGACGGCATCGAACGAGATGCTGTCGCCTTCGAGCAGCATCCAGCTCAGCATGTCCTGCGCCGGAGCGTCGCCGGCTTCGGCGGCCGCACGATAGAGTTCGGCAGCGCGGGCGTGATCCTGTTCGACGCCCTCGCCCTTGAAATAAAACGCGGCCAAATTTCGCCGGCCGACCGGATCGCCCGCTTCGGCCGCCAATGTCAGCCAGCGCAGCGCCAGTCCTTGATCGCGCTCGACACCGAGACCTTCGGCGAAGCAGGCGCCGACATTGTTCTGCGCCCGCGCCACGCCGGCCTGCGCCAGCGGTCCCCAGGTGGCGAGCGCCGCCGGATAATCGCCGCGCCCGGCCGCGTCATAAGCCTCCGCCATGCGGGCGGCGATGTTGTGCTCGCCTGCGCTGCCGCCGCGCATCGCCGCACGATCAAGTAACCCCATGATCGTCTCCGAGATCGAGCGCGGCAAAATTCGCGGCGAACGCGGCTTCATCTTCGAGACAGCGCAGATCCAGGATCTGCGCGCCATCTTCGAGGCGACCGATAACCGGAACGGGGAGGCGGCGAAACGCAGCGGCAAGTCGGTCGAGCGAACGGCCCGCGCCGCGCGCGGTACGCGGCCGAATCGCCAGGCCGGCGCTCGGTATGGTCTCAAGCGGCAGCGCGCCGGAGCCTATCTGGCTCGCGCAAGCAATGACCTCGACATTGAATCGCGCCCCGAGCTTTGCCGCGACGATCGGCAACAGCCGGTGCGCCATGGCTTTGATCGCGAGCTGCGGACGCGCCAGCAGCCGGATCGTCGGCAACTCATCGGCGAGCGCGTCCGGATTGCGGTAGAGGCGCAGGGTCGCCGCCAAGGCCGCAAGCCTGATCTTGTCGATCCGCAAGGCGCGTTTCATGGGATTGCGGTTGATCTTCGCGATCAAATCCTTGCGGCCGACAATGAAACCGGCCTGCGGGCCCCCCAGCAGCTTGTCGCCGGAAAAGGTGACGATGTCCGCACCGTCGGCGATCGTCTCGGCGACGGTCGGCTCATGCGCCAGTCCCCAGCCCGCCAAGTCGACGAGGGTGCCGGAGCCAAGATCGTGGACCAGCGGAACGCCGCGCTCGCGCGTCAGCGCGGCAAGCTCGTGCGCGCCGACCTCTTTGGTGAAACCGGCGATGCGATAGTTTGAGGTGTGGACCTTAAGCACGAGCCCGGTTTTGGGCCCGATCGCCTCTGCATAATCCTTATAATGGGTACGGTTGGTGGTGCCGATCTCCTTAAGCCGCGCGCCGGCGCGCGCCATGATGTCGGGCATGCGAAAGGCGCCGCCAATCTCGATCAGCTCGCCGCGCGACACCACGGCTTCGCGGCCCTTGGCGAGGGTGTTCAGTGTCAGAAGCACGGCGGCGGCGTTGTTGTTGACGACGGTTGCGTCCTCAGCGCCGGAAAACTCGCCGAGCAGGCCGCGCAGATGATCGTCGCGCTCGCCGCGCTTGCCGGTCGCGAGGTCGAATTCCAGAGCGACGGCGGAGCGCATGGCGGCAACGGCGGCTTCGACCGCCGCTTCGGCAAGCAGCGCGCGGCCGAGATTAGTGTGCAGCACCGTGCCGGTGAGATTAAAGACGGGACGCAAATTCGACCGCGCCTCCGCCGTCAGCGTGGCGAGCGCCGCGCTTGCGATCGCGTCAGGCCGGCTCGACTGCGGTTTGCCGGCGCGCAAGGCGTCACGCGCCGCTTCGAGCGCCTGACGCACCGCCTTGACGACAGCCGGCCGCCCAAACCGGGCGATGGCAAGCGTCGCCGCATCCTGCTTGAGGACATCGTCGACCGCCGGCAAGGCGCGCAACCGGAAATCGGGCTCGGCTGTCATTGCGACGCCCTTTAGTAACCGAGCAGGAATGGATTGACGGCGCCGCGCCGATAGCCGAGCTCGCGCACCAAGAGGTCGAGCGCGAGGCTAGCGACATCGTCGGCGATCGGATCGAGCGCAGGATGCTGGTGCTGCTGCAAGATCTTCACATAGCCGCGGCAGGTGTCGCAGGTCTCCGCCCGAATGTTGCCGTCGCTGCCTTCCACCTGGCGGTAGGTGATTCCCTTGGTCGAGCCGCACAAAGTGCATTTGACGCGCACATAGTTCCACAAGGTGCTGCACAGCGAGCAGGCGCAGAACCGCGAATTTTCCGCGCCCGGCCAGCCGACCACCAGCGATGCCACCGGCGGCGCGCCGCAAGCCGGGCAGACGCCGTCGCCGACGGCGACCAGGCGCTGCGCCTCGAGCCGCGCCGCTTGTCTCGCGAAGTGAACCTGCAGCGCCGCGGCGATGAACAGATGATCGGCCAGCGCTTCGACCGGAATGGAATCGGCCAAGACGGCGCCCACCATGGCATCGCGCATCAGCGGCTCGGCGCCGATGGTGCGCAGCAGCGCGGCGTGCGCCGGCTCCGGCATGTCGATGTCGCGCGTCAGCGCGAGCAGGCGATCAAGCGTCAAGTCGAACGCCGCATCGGCCGTGAAACGCCCGCGATCGAGTGGCGGCATGCCGAATTCGCGCGCCCGCTCGCGCGCCTCGGCAGACGGCATGTCGGGTTCGGCGAGCCCATCCTGTAAGCGGTGCTGGATGTCGCTGAGCGAAGCGAGCAAGCGCAGATAGGGCGCCAGCGCATGGCCTTCGGACAACGCCCGGAAGCGATTGCCCCGCGCGGCGAACAGCGTCATTGGATCGGGAAGACGGACAAACGGCGGCTCGGCGATTGTCCCGATCTGGACCGGATCGTGCCGAGGCGCGCCAGCGCTACTCATTGTTCACGAACCCTCCGGGTCACGTGGAAGGCGCTACCCCCTCCCCAACTGTATCTGGGCACCGCTCACAATCATTGTCAATTCTTGCCGGTGGCCAATCCGCGAAGCCGCTTGGTGAAGCCGCAACGACCAGCCGCTGCGGACACGGCGATTAGCTTGACTGGGTTGATTGCCTTGGCCATTTTTGTGCCAACTGCTCCATCGGCAGCCGACATCGGGGTCTTATCAGAACTCAACGTGTTTGGCGTTGCCGCACCCGTCTGCGCCAAATAATGTAGGGCCCTTCAAACCGTCTGTTGATCATGACGGCCTACACACAGCGCCGACATCTGAAATATACAGCGCCGCAATTGTTCGATCTCGTCGCCGACGTCGAACGGTATCCGCAATTCCTGCCCTGGGTGACCGAGGCGCGCATACGCTACCGGCAGGATCACACAATCCTGGTGGGTATGACGATGCGGCTAGGACCACTGCGCAAGCGGTTCTCCACGGTTGGGTTGCTCTACCGACCGAATCGGATCGATATCAGCAGTTACGATCCGCTGTTCGATCGTTTCGAGCAACGGTGGACTTTCGAGCCGGCCACCGCCGGCGGTACGAATGTCGAATATCACGTCGATTTCAAGTTTCGATCGCACGTGCTGCAAATGCTGACGGCAAAATCATTAGCCGACCGCGCTATGACGATGATGTCGGCCTTCGAACGTCAGGCGCACCGATTATACGGCGTGGCGTCGTGACCCGGGATCGGACGCATGCAGGGTGGCGCCTCGACGCGGCGACAATTGAGGAAAATCAAGGAATCCCGAACATTGCTGGCACCGGTCCGCGGGCCAACTGAGCTGCCTCTCCACCGCCCAAGCGAGCGCCGCCCCGACATAAACGTCAATTCTTCCCGGCGACGATTTCGCGCAGCCACTTGCGGTGATGTTTCCAAGCCCAGCCTCCCGTCACCGTGCCGCTGATCATCGCGCGCAGCGTTCCCGGCTCCCACGTCACCATGTGGACGTGGATGATGAAGCCGAGGATTGCCAACACCGCGAAGATCGAGTGCGTGAGAGCGGCGAGCCGCTGCACCGCGATAGGCGTCAGGCTGCCAAAATAGGCTTGCCAGATGATCACGCCGCTCACGAGCAGCACGACGAAAAGCAGAGCCATCCCCCAGAAATACATCTTTTGGCCGGCAATGAATTTGCCGAACTCGGGTAAGTTCTCCTCGCGACCGGCCAACACGTCGGGCGCGCGCAAAACCCAAGTGGTGTCCTCTTTCTTCCACAGGCACGCGCTGAAGAACCGGACAAACAGTACGAGATAGCTGAGCACGAGTGCGAGCCCGATCCAGGGATGGAGGAAACGCGTCGTTTCCCCGCCGCCAAACAGGGCGGTGATGAAGAAAAAGCCAGGAAAGAACAGCGCAAAGCCGGAAAGCCCGAGCAGGATGAAACTCACCGCGGCGACCCAGTGTGCAATACGCACATCGAGCGGGTGCCGCTTGAGCGTGCTGACAGTGTGGCGTTCGGCGGACATGGTTACTTGTCCCTCCCCTCGATCAATTGGCGCGCTTTCTCCTCATCCTCGTCCGTATTCCGGTTGGGTCCGGCCGCGACCTGATGGACCACCATGGCGACGACGACGGCAGCCATTGCCGCAAGGCTCGCATATCTCTTTGCCGCGCTTTTCCAGACGTAGACCAAGGGGCTGATCTTCGGATCGCGCGGCAGTCCGGCGTAAAGCGCCGGCTGATCGGCGTGAGGCAACACGTACATCACGTGCGTGCCCTTGACCCCGGGAGGATCGTAGAGGCCGGCATTGGCGAAACCGCGCGATTTGAGATCCGTGATGCGCCCCTCGGCGTGCTGCTTCATCTCCTCCTTGGTGCCGAACACGATCGCATGCGTCGGGCAGGCCTTGGCGCAGGCCGGTCCCTGGCCGACCGCGACGCGATCCGAGCACAGCGTGCACTTGTAGGCCTTGTGGTCGACCTGGGAGATGCGCGGGATATTGAACGGGCAGCCGTCCACGCAATAGCCGCAGCCGATGCACTTGTCGTGGTCGAAGTCGACGATGCCGTTGGAGTACTGCACGATGGCGCCGGGCGACGGACAGGCCGTGAGGCAGCCCGGATCTTCGCAATGCATGCAGCCGTCCTTGCGGATCAGCCATTCCAGGTCTTGCGTCTCCGGATTCACCCATTCGGTGAAGCGCATCACCGTGAACATGTTCGGCGTCAGATCCGGCGGAATGGTATAGGAGCCGTCGTTCTCGCCGACCGGAATGCGCTCATCGTTCCATTCCAGGCACGCGGCCTGGCAGGCCTTGCAACCGATGCATTTCGACACGTCGATAAGCTTGGACACCTCGGTCAGTTTCCTGGCCGGTGGCGGCACGCTTGAGGCGGAGCGCCGGACCAAGTCCTGTTCGCCGTAGCTCGGCGTGGCATTCCGGGTCGGCGGCGGGGGAAGAACGAATTCGAAATTCGCCATCGAAACCTCCCTATGCCACCGGCCCGGCAATGGGCTCGATATTGACCAGGAAGGCCTTGTACTCGGGCGTCTCAATGTTGGCGTCACCGACAAAAGGCGTGAGCGAGTTCGGCCCAAACCCCTTCTTCGCCGCGCCGGTGAAGCCCCAATGCAGCGGAATGCCGACGACGTGCACCGCCTTGCCGTCGCATTGCAGCGGTCTGATTCGCTTGGTGACCACGGCCTTCGCCTTGATCGATCCGCGCTTCGACCAGACCCGAACCCAGCCGCCGCCCTTGATGCCCTTCTCCTTCGCGAGCTCCTCAGAAATCTCGACGAAGAACTCCGGTTGCAGCGAGGCATTCACTTCATTGTGCTTGGTCCAAAAGTGGAAGTGTTCGGTGAGCCGGTAGGAGGTCGCCGCATAAGGGAACTCGTTGGCATCGCCGAACTGTTCCAAGTCGTCCTTGAACACGCGGGCCGCGGGATTGCCGCGCACCTTCGGTGCAAGAACATTGACCACGGGCGACTCGAATGGCTCATAGTGTGCCGGGAACGGCCCGTCGCGCAGCACGCCACGGGTGAACAGGCGCGCGGTCCCCTCGGGGTTCATGATAAAGGGCCCGACCTCGTTGGGCTTGGCGGTCGGCGCAATATCGGGAATGTCGTATCCCGTCCATTTGCTGCCATCCCACCACATCAGCTTGCGGCTGGGATCCCAGGGGTTGCCGTTGATGTCGGCCGACGCGCGATTATAGAGGATGCGGCGGTTGGCCGGCCACGACCACGACCAGTTGGGGTAGAGGCCGGTGGAATCCGGATCGCTGGTATCGCGCCGGGCCATGTTGTTGCCGGCTTCGGTGTAGCAGCCGGCATAGATCCAGCAGGCGCTCGCCGTCTTGCCGTCGTCGCGCAGGACGGCGAAGCCTGGGACCTGCTTGCCCTTGGCCAGAACGACTTTGGTCGGGTCGTTCGGATCGGTAATGTCCTCGGTGGCGTAGCCGTTCAGTTCCTTGGCGAGCTCCTCGGGGGCCGGACTGCCCGGATCGGCGTAGCGCCAATCCAGATTCACGATCGGTTCGGGAACCGGGCCGCCCTCCTTCTGATAGAGAGCCTTCAGACGCAGGTAGAGCTGCGCCATGATCCAGGTATCGGTCTTCGCTTCGCCGGGAGGGGTACCTCCGGCCCAATGCCATTGCAGCCAGCGGCCGGAATTGGTCAGCGCACCCTCGTCCTCGGCGAAGCACGTGGTCGGCAGCTCGATCACCTCGGTCCCGATCTTCGCTGAATCGACGTCGTTGTATTGACCGTGATTCTCCCAGAACCGCGACGTCTCCGTCTGCAGCGGATCCATGACGACGAGGAACTTGAGTTTGGACAGGGCTTCGGTGATCTTGCTTCGGTTCGGGAACGACATCAGCGGATTGAAGCCCTGGCAGAGATAGCCGTTCATCTTGCCGGCGTGCATGAGCTCGAACACCCGCAGCACGTCGTAGCCCGACACGTCGAGCTTGGGCAGCCAGTCATAGGCGAAATCGTTCGCGGCGGTTGCCGCCGATCCCCACATCGCCTTCTGGAAGCTGATGAAGAACTTCTTGTAGTTCTGCCAATAGCTCATCTGGTTCGGCCGCAACGGCTTGAAGCCGCGGGTCGACATGTAGGCGTCGAGGGTTGCTTCCTTTTCCGTCGGAATGGTCAGATAGCCGGGGATCAGGTTCGACATCAGGCCTACGTCGGTCAGGCCCTGAATGTTGGAGTGGCCGCGCAGCGCGTTCACGCCGCCCCCGCGCACGCCGATATTGCCGAGGATGAGTTGCAGCATCGCCATGGCGCGGATGTTCTGCGTACCCTTGGAATGCTGGGTCCAGCCGAGCGCGTACATGGAGGTCATCGCCTTGGTTGGCGACGACGTCTCCGCGATCATCTGCGCCACCTTTAGGAATTTGTCCTTGGGTGTGCCGCAAATGCGCTCGACCATCTCGGGCGTATAGACCGAGACGTGCTTCTTCAGCAGGGCCCAAACGCAACGCGGGTTCTCCAATGTATCGTCGGAGACGACGTAGCCGTCCGGCCCCAGCGCGTATTCCCAGGTGGACTTGTTGTAATCGCGCTTGGCCTCGTCATAGCCGGTGAATAGGCCGTCCTGATAGCTGAACCCCTCTTTAACGATGTAGGGCGCGTTGGTGAACGCCTTCACGTAATCAAGGTGCACCTTGTTGTTCTGGATGCAGTAGTTGATCGCGCCCAGCAGGAATGCGATGTCGGTGCCCTGGCGGATCGGTGCATAGACGTCGGCGACCGCTGCCGTGCGGGTAAATCGCGGATCGACGACAATGAGCTTGGCGCCGCGGTTGGCTTTCGCCTCGGTGACCCATTTGAATCCGCACGGGTGAGCTTCCGCGGCGTTGCCGCCCATGACGATGACGAGATCTGTGTTCCTGATGTCGGTCCACAGATTGGTCATTGCGCCGCGGCCGAATGTTGGGGCCAAACTGGCCACCGTCGGGCCGTGTCAAACGCGTGCTTGATTATCGAATGCCAATATCCCGGCGCTGCGCACGACCTTGTAGGTCATCCACGCCGCTTCGTTGCTCGACGCTGACGCCCCGAGGAAGCCGGTGCTCAGCCAGCGGTTGACCGTGACGCCGTCGCCGTTCTTGGCGATAAAACTCTTGTCGCGGTCGTCCTTCATCAGCCGCGCCACGCGATCGAGCGCGACCTCCCAGGAGACTCGCTCGAATTTATCAGAGCCAGGCTTGCGGATCTGCGGATAGAGCGTGCGTGTCTTCGAGCGCACGAAGTCCAGCAGTGTGGCGCCCTTCGGGCACAGCGTGCCGCGATTGGTCGGATGATCTGGGTCGCCCTCGATATGGGTGATCTCGGCCTTTTCGCCCTTCTTCAGATCGCCCTTCGAGTACATGATGACGCCGCAGGCGACCGCGCAATATGGGCAAGTGTTGCGGGTCTCGGTCAGGTTCGCGAGCTTCCACGGACGAATGGAATCTGCGTAAGCAGATTCGAGATCGCCGAAGCCGAGCGCACCGAGGGTCGTGCCGGCAATACCCGCGCCAGCGCCGTGCATGAATTGGCGCCGCGACAATTCCATGTTCATGGGACGGTCCTCCTGAGCCTATTCGCCCCCGCTCGGGGCAACGCTCGTCGGGCAACGCTCATCAGCTTGCCCGACCGGTTGGAATTCCGTAGTGGCTGACGCTATTTTGGAATTGGACCAAAGTCAATTTATCGTCGCAAAATCGCGGACGTTCAATCGAAGGAATGTCATTGAATCCCGCGGGCTATCTCTTCGTTCCTTGTGCATCGCAGCATCGCGCGCCCGCGATTTCACGACGATGTAAACTTAGGGCGGCCTCGCTGAGTCAGGCCGATTTAGATTGACGCGGACGCAAATTGCAGGGCAGATTTGCATCGTGTTCGCGCCAACGGCTCCCGAGGTTCGGGGCGATCGGCATCAGGTAGTGACTTGGCGACAGCGACCGAGCGTCGAGGTGCCGCCGGTCAGTGAACATTTGCAAACGTCGCTGCCGACGTCCTCGGTCGACGAGGCGCCAGCGCATCCCATCGCATCGAAAACTAAAACCCGCGAGGCTGCTTCGGCCTTTGCGCCGTTGTGACGCGGGACGGAGGAGACAATGTCCATCGATCGACGTGAGCTTCTCAAAGCAGGACTTGCGGTATCGGCCGCCGCGGCGCTGCCGCATGCTTCGCCCGCAGAGGCCGGCTTCGCCCCACAGCCCGGAGCGTGGCGCAACTTTCAGGTCCTGACGCGTCTCGAAATCGTCAAGCCGGTCGGCAAGACCCAGGCATGGATCCCGGTGCCCGCCGTCAACGAGCGGGATTGGTTCAAGTCGCTCGGCAGCGCCTGGACGAGCAACGGCCGCGCCGCTCTGGCGCGCGAACCGACATACGGCGCCGAGATGCTTCATGTCGAATGGCCGGAGGGTGAGAGAAGCCCGATCATCGAAGTGACGAGCCGGATCGCGACGCGCGATCGCGCCATTGACCTCGCCAAGCCCGGCCGCGCCGCGCCGCTTTCGGCAGCGGAACGCGACCGCAACACGCAAGGCACCGAACTCATTCCCGTTGACGGCATCGTCAAGCAAACCTCCGACAAGATCGTCGCCGATGCGAATGCCAAGACCGATATCGGGAAGGCGCGCGCCATCTACGAGTGGATCGTGGACAACACCTACCGCGACGCCGCGGTGCGCGGCTGCGGCATCGGCGACATCGCGGCCATGCTCAGGACCGGCAATCTCGGCGGCAAATGCGCCGATCTCAACGCGCTCTATGTCGGCTTGGCGCGGGCGGCCGGTTTGCCGGCGCGCGATCTCTACGGCGTTCGCGTCGCCCCGTCGCGGTTCGGCTACAAGAGTCTCGGCACCGGCTCCGCGGTGATCACCAAGGCGCAGCACTGCCGCTCGGAGGTCTATCTCGCCGGCTTCGGCTGGGTGCCGGTCGACGCCGCCGATGTGCGCAAGGTCGTGCTCGAGGAACCGCCGGCCAACCTGGCGATCGATGATCCCAAGGTCGTTGCCGCACGCAAGGCGCTGTTCGGCTCATGGGAGACCAATTGGCTGGCGTATAATTTCGCGCACGACGTCGCCTTGCCCGGATCGCGCGGCCCGAAGCTCGGCTTCCTGATGTATCCGCAGGCCGAGACCGCAAGCCTGCGGCTCGATTGCCTCGACCCGGACAATTTCAAATACACCATCACCGCCAAGGAGTTGACGGCGGCGTGATGCATGACGCCATGACGCGCCGAGCTGCGCCGCCGCATTGCGGGAAAACACAATGAATGTGCCGATCGTTCGATTGACCAGTCTCGCCCACGGCGGCGGCTGCGGCTGCAAGCTCGCACCGTCGATCCTGAAAGAGCTGCTCGCCGACCAGCCGGCAGCTCAGCCTTACCGCGAGCTCCTGGTCGGTACTGAAACCGGCGACGACGCGGCGGTGTGGCAGCTCGACGATGAAACCTGCATCATCGCGACCACCGATTTCTTCATGCCGATGGTCGACGATCCGTTCGACTTCGGACGCATCGCCGCGACCAACGCCATCTCCGACATCTATGCGATGGGGGGCAGGCCGATTATGGCTTTGGCCATTCTTGGCATGCCGGTCGATAATGTACCGCCGGAGATGGTGCGCGAAATTCTCAAAGGCGGGTCGCAGGTTTGCGCGACGGCCGGAATTCCCGTGGCAGGCGGCCACTCCATCGACTCGCCGGAGCCGATCTACGGCCTCGCCGTCATCGGCATCGGCCGGCCGCAGGACATCCGGCGCAACACAGTAGCCAAGCCGGGCGATATTCTGATTCTAACAAAAGCTCTCGGTGTCGGCATCTATTCGGCTGCCTTCAAAAAAGCCGCACTATCGCCCGCCGCCTACGCAGAGATGACGGCATCGATGACGCTGCTCAACCGGATCGGAACCGAGTTGGCGAAAAACCCCGCCGTTCACGCCATCACCGACGTGACCGGCTTCGGTCTCCTGGGGCACGCGCTGGTGATGGCGCGCGGCTCGAACCTCGCTCTGGTCATGCGCTTCGACGACCTGCCGTTCCTGACCGAAGCCGAACGTTTGGTGCAACAGCAGTTTGTCACCGGCGCTTCGGCGCGGAACTGGGCGAGCTACGCAGAAAGCGTAACGCTACCTTCCGACTTTGCCGAATGGCGGCGCCACCTGCTCACCGATCCGCAGACATCGGGAGGACTGTTGATTGCTTGCGATCCCGATCGTGCGGCTGACATCACGCGCACCATCATCGATGCGGGATATCCGCGCGCTTCAATCATCGGACATGTGGATGCCGGACCACCGTCAATCACGATTAGGTCCTGAGCGGTTCACATCTGGGCGCGCAACTTTCCCTAGGGCCCAGTCTAGCGTTACTTGAGCAGGAGTTGATGCTCAGTCATGCGTCGCTGAATACACGGTGGAACAACCGCCACTAGCCGCTGACGGACCGACTGCGCGACCGCTAAGTCGCTGCAACGAGCGCGGCCTACACCCTGCCCCCACTCTGCCCCATCACGATGCGTGTCAACCATTGTGGCAACAACCGCACGCTTCTGCGGCGGCGTTTGGCGTAACCAGGCGGTAGACCGCCTGATCCATCGGAAGTCGCAAATCAGGCCCAAAACTTCGCGCCGCAACTATTCCTCACATTTCAACATAATCCGTCACGCTTCCGCCCCGGCTGTCGATTGTGATGCGCGTCGCCGTTCGGTCGCGGAGGCCGGTATGTATGGCCGGGCGATAGCTGCAACTCTCTTCCTGTTTCTTGCGGGATTTCTCACCGTAACCGCTTGCCAGCGCGCGGGTGCGGCAACGCCACTGGAGTCCACGATTGCAGTCGCCGGCAATCGGCATATTGATGCGGCGATGATCCGCTCGCATTTTCACGCCGGCGCGGCCGGCCGGCTCGATGCCGGCGCGTTCGATGCGGCGCTGAAGAGCCTGTATGCCACCGGCCTTTTCCAAGACGTGAAGATTTCGCAAGCCGGCGATCGCGTCCTGGTGACGGTTGTCGAAAATCCGACCATTGCGCGGCTCGTCTTCGAGGGCAACAAGAAGATCAAGAACGAAAACCTCAAGAAGGCGCTGCAATCGAAAGACGGCGGGCCGTTGTCGCGCGCCATCGTCCACGACGATGTCGAGCACGTCATCGCGCTTTACCGCCAGCGCGGCTATTTCGACGTACGGGTCGAGCCAAAGACGATCGATGCCAAGTCCGAGCGCGTCAATCTCGTCTTCGAGATCAACGAAGGCGACAAGCTCGCGGTCAAGGAAATCCGCTTCGTCGGCAACAAAGCCTTTCCGCAAAACAAGCTCCAGGGCGTGATCAAGACGGGCGCGACGAATTTCCTCAGCTTTCTCCTCGACAACGACGGCTACGACGCCGATCGCATCGAAGGCGACCGCGACCTCATCCGCCGCTTCTACCTCGCGCATGGCTATGCCGACGCCCGCATTCGCTCGGCCTCGACCTACGACGCCGACAGGAAGGGCGGCGCGGTGACGTTCACGATCGAGGAAGGCCGGCAATATCGGCTCGGCCGCGTGGATATCGAATCCACCGTGCCAGCTATGGACGCCGCGGTGTTGCGGCGCTACCTGCGCACACAGCCCGGCGAGATTTACGACGCCGACGCCGTGAGCAAGAGCGTCGACGCCGTCACGATGGGGCTCGCCCAGAGCGGCAAGCCGTTCGCGACCGTTCTCCCCCGCAGCGAACGCCTGCCGGAACGCGGCTTGATCAATCTTGTCTACACGGTCGATGACGGCAAGCGCCTTTACGTGGAACGCATCGACATTCATGGCAATACGCGAACGCGCGACGCCGTGATCCGCCGCGAATTCGATTTCGGCGAAGGCGATGCTTACAATCGCGCGTTTACCGATCGCGCCGAGCGCCGCCTGAACGGGCTCGGTTATTTCAAGTCGGTCAAGATCAACGCCCAGTCGGGCTCGGCGCCGGACCGCGTCGTGCTCGATGTCGCGGTCGAGGAAGACAAGACCGGAACCTTTTCGATCATGGGCGGCTACTCCTCCGCCGACGGCCCGCAGGCGACCATCTCCGTCGGCGACAAGAATTTCCTCGGCACCGGCGACACCGCCAAAGCGTCGCTGACTTATGGCGAGTATGCCAAGGGCTTCGATCTTTCCTTCACCGACCCCTACGCGCTCGGGCCGCGGCTCTCCCTTGGCGTCGATCTGTTCGGCAAAGAGACATTCGCCAGCCCCTATCAATCCTATGACAGCACGTTCTACGGCGCCAAGGTTTCGATCGGCACGCCGTTGAACGACCAGCTTGGGATGCAGTGGAACTACGCGATCTACAATCAGGGCTTGACGCTGGATCCCACGGCGGGGACGGCCTCGCTACCCATTCAACAGGCGGCGCAGGCCGGCCCGATGTGGGCGTCTTCCGTCGGCACCAGCGTCACCTATTCGACGCTCGACAATGCCAAGAGCCCGACCGATGGCATTCGCGCCCAGTTCAACAATGACTTTGCCGGCCTCGGCGGCGCCGCCAAATTCGCCCGCACCACCGATGACGTGCGTTATTACCATGAGATCGTCGGCGACGTGGTCGGCATGGTGCGGGCGCAGGGCGGCTACGTGACGCCCTGGGGCGGCCAGCAATTGCCGCTGCTCGACGGCTTCTTCGGCGGGCCGCAACTCGTACGCGGCTTTGCGCCCAACGGCTTCGGGCCGCGCGACATCACCCCGGGCACCACCCAGGACAATATCGGCGGCAATGTCTACTGGACCACCTCCGCCGAGCTGCTGGCGCCGATGCCGCTCGTCTCGGCGGACGCCCAACTGAAAGTCGCGCTATTCTCTGACGCCGGCAGTCTGTGGGCGACCAACGCATCCAGCGCCGCCAGCCTCGCCTCGTTGTCGCCGTCGCAGCAGATCGCCAATTCGCGCGCGATCCGCGCTTCGGTCGGGGGGAGCTTGATCTGGGACTCGCCGTTCGCCGCGCTGCGCGTCGATTACGCCTACCCGGTCGCCAAACAGAGCTACGATGTCACGCAGCGGCTGAATTTTTCAGCCGGCGCGTTTTAGACGTCACGCCGCCTTCGCGACCGTTCCCGCCGCCGTCAGCCCGCGCTCGATATCGGCGACGATGTCGTCGATGTGCTCGATGCCGACGGACAGCCGCACATAGCCCTCGGATACGCCGGTCGCTTCCTGCTCCCGCGGATTAAGCTGCGAGTGCGTGGTGGTGGCGGGGTGAATCGCCAAGCTGCGCGCGTCGCCGATATTGGCGACGTGATAAAACATCTGCAGCGCGTCGATGAAACGGCGGCCGGCATCCTTGCCGCCGGCGAGTTCGAAGCCGACGAGACCGCCCAGCCCGCCCTTAAGGTAACGTTCGGCCCGCTGGCGGTGCACGCCGGTTTGCAGCGACGGATGGATGATGCGGGTGATCTCCGGCCGCTTGCGCAGGAAATCAGTCACCGCCTGCGTATTCTCGCAATGCTTTGCCATCCGCAGTGTCAGCGTCTCCAATCCCTGCAGGGTCAAGAATGCGTTGAACGGCGACATCGCCGAGCCCAGGTCGCGCAGCAGCGTGACGCGGGCCTTGATGATATAGGCGATCGGCCCCAGCGGTTTTACCGCTTCGGTCCAGACCGCCCCGTGATAGCTCGGATCGGGCGTGTTGAGCGCCGGCTGCCGCTGCGGATGCGCGGCCCAGTCGAAAGTGCCGCTGTCGACGAGCAGCCCGCCGATCGAATTGCCATGGCCGCCGATATACTTGGTCGTCGAATAGACGATGATCGCCGCTCCGTGTTCGAACGGTCGGGTGAGGATCGGCGCCGCCGTGTTGTCAACGATGAGCGGGATGCCGAAGCTGCGGCCGATTTCGGCCACCTCGGCGATGGGAAATACCGTGAGTTTCGGGTTGGGCAGCGTTTCGGCATAGTAAGCGCGGGTGCGCTCGTCGGTCGCGCGACGGAAATTATTGGGATCGATAGGATCGACAAAGCGGACTTCGATGCCCTGATCCTTCAGCGTGTTGGCGAACAGATTCCAGGTTCCGCCATAGAGGTCGGTCGATGACACCACGTTGTCGCCGACGCGCGCGAGGTTTTGCAGGGCGAACGCCGAGGCGGCCTGTCCCGACGCCAGCGCCAGCGCGCCGACGCCACCCTCCATCGCCGCCACGCGTTTCTCCAGCACATCGTTGGTCGGATTCATGATGCGCGTATAGATATTGCCCAGTTCCTTGAGCGCGAACAGATTCGCGGCGTGCTCGGTATCGCGGAACTGATACGACGTGGTCTGATAGACCGGTACGGCAACGGCACCCGTCGTGGGGTCTGAACGCCAGCCGGCGTGAAGCGCAAGGGTTTCAGGATGCTTTGTTGACGACGACATGAACGCGATCTCCCGATTTGAGGGCGTAATGGACCAATGCTCCATCGACTTCGCAGCACTGATAATACCCGGCAAACCGAGTCAAGCACATGACCCGACAAAGCCAAAATTTTGCATCTGCGGCTCTTAAGGCGCGTAAAATATTCTAAAATAGATACAATTTGCAGAGGCTAATGGTTACGGCGAAGCTTGGGCAACGCCGCGCGAATGCGTGCTGCGCCGCACCGCGACGATTTCCGCAAGGATCGAGATTGCGATTTCGTCCGGCGTGATGGCGCCGAGATCGAGGCCGGCGGGAGCCTTAAGCTTCGCCAGGCGCTCGGCGGGAACGCCGCGCTTGGCCAGCGTCGCCTTGAGCGCCGCGGCCTTCTTGCGGCTGCCGACGAAGGCGACGTAGTCGACGTCGACGGCGAGCGCCGCCAGCAAGGCGGCTTCGTCGCCGCGGCCTTGCGTCGAGACCACGACGTAGCGGGAGGCTGTTTCGTCGACCGGCAGCGCGTAGCCTTCGATGCGGCGGTCGGCATCGCCGAAAGCCGGCTGCTCGGCCGCCGGCGCGCATACGGTGACGGCAAAACCGGTCCGCTTGGCCAGATCGGCGACGGCGACGGCAACCGGGCTCGAGCCGCAGATGACCACTTGCGGCCGCGGCAGCACCGGCTCGACGAAGATGTCCATGGTGCCCTGGCTGGGGCACATGTTCTTGGCGAAACGCACGCCCTCCTGCTCCTCGCCGGGCTCCACGCCACGATCGGCCAAGAGATCGGGCGGCTGCACCGAGACGAGCCGCGACTGGCCGTCGCTGAGTGCATCCTTCGCGGCTTTAATCACCGCCGCGCGGGCGCAGCCGCCGCCGATCCAGCCTTCCGAAATCGTCCCGTCCGGCAAGATCACCGCCTTGGCTCCCGCCTTGGCCGCGGTCGCCGCAACCGTGCGCACCACGGTCGCCAGCGCGAACGGTTCGCCGGCCGATTTCCGCGTCGCAATGATCTGCAGAATTTCGTTCGCGCGATCCATGGATCAGATCCTCGCCAGAAATGGCTCAAGTGCCGCAAGGCTTTCCAGGTTATGCGCGGGCGCGAACAGATCGACGTAAGGCAGCGCCGCCTGCATGCCGCGCGCCTGCGGAGAATAGTCGCGCCAGCCGATCAGCGGATTGAGCCAGATGATTCTGCGGCAGCGCCGGCGCAGGTGCCGCATCTCTTCGCCGAGTTGCTCGGGCTCGCCGGTATCGTAGCCGTCCGAGACGATCATCACCGCGGTGCGGGAATTGATGACGCGCCGCGCATGCCAGCGATTGAAGGTCGCGAGGCTCTCGCCGATGCGGGTGCCGCCGCCGATGCCCTGGGCCATCAGCGCCAGTTTGTCGACCGCCCGCGTCACGTCGCGATCGCGCAGCGACGGCGAGACATGCGCCAGCCGGGTATGGAAGACGAACGCCTCGGCTTCGCGGAAGCTGTCGACGACGCCGTGCAGGAACCGCACGAAGAATGCGGTGTAGAGGCTCATGGAGCCGGATGCGTCGAGCAGCACGACGAGCCGCAGCGGTTTGATCTTGCGGCGGCGCCAGGCGAGTTCGATCAGCGTTCCGCCATGCGAAACATTGCGATGGATGGTGCGGCGCAGGTCGAGGCGGCGGCCGTGACGGCGGACCTGCTCGCGCCGAACGAGCCGCGCCCGCATGCTGCGGGCAAGCCGCGCCGCCAGCGCATGCGCCGCCGCGATATCGTCGGGATCGACGATATGACGCAGATCGGTTGCCGATAGCGATTCGGCGCGTGAGGCGCCTTCACGGCGGCCGCGGCCGCCGTCGGAGCTGTCGCCATCGCCATCGGTGCGCCGCTCGACGCGATGGGGAAGGCCGAGCGCTTGCTCCGGCACGTGCGCTTCGGCGAGCCGCCGCCCCGGGGCATGGCTCGCGCTCGGTGCGCCCGAGAGCACTTGCCTGCTACGCATGCCGCGGTCCTGCCAATACGCCTCAAAAATCGCGTCAAAGCGTTCCCAATCCGAATGCGTCGCACAAAACAGCGATCGAAAGGCCGGCTTCAGCGATGACGCACGCATCGCGGCCGGCGAGCCGAGCAGCGCCAGCGCGTCCTGCGTTTCGGCAAGGCCGATCTTGAAGCCGTTATCGCGCAGCGTCCGGGAAAAGCCGGCGAGGCGCCGGCGCGCCGGCGAGCCAAAGGTCTGTTCCCTCCCCCCTTGAGGGGGCGGGTTAGGGAGGGGGGTGCGTGACATGACTATCCCCCTCCCGCAACAATTTGCTGTAGCTTCGGCCGCATTGTTCACGCCACCTTGCCGAGAAGGCGCTCGCTGACCTCACGGGTGAGCCGCGCGCGATCCTCCTGAGTCTTGAGCAAACAGATCATCGTCTCGTAAACCGCCTCCGGCTCCTGCCGGAGATCGTGCAGCTCGAGCCCGGCGAGCGTCGCCGCCCAATCCAGCGTTTCCGCAACGCCGGGCACCTTGCGCAAATCCTCCTTGCGCACTGCCGCCACCATGCGCGCGATTTGCAGCGCCAGCGTCGTATCGATACCCGGCGTGCGGGTCAGGATGATTTTCGCCTCGCGGTCGACCTCGGGGAAATCGATGTAATGATAGAGGCAGCGCCGCCGCAGTGCGTCGGACAGTTCGCGCGTGCCGTTCGACGTGAGCACGACGCGCGGGATCGACGTGGCCTTGATCGTGCCAAGCTCGGGGATGCTGACCTGAAAATCCGATAATAGTTCGAGCAGGAACGCCTCGAACTCCTCGTCGGCGCGGTCCACCTCGTCGATCAGCAGCACCGGCGGCGTGGCGCGGCGGATGGCGGCGAGCAGCGGCCGTTCGAGCAGATATTTTTCGGAAAAAATATGCTCCTCGATATCGTCGGCATTCTCGCCGATGCCTTCACGGGTCTTGATGGCGAGGAGCTGACGCTGATAGTTCCACTCGTAGAGCGCGGCGTGCTGGTCGAGGCCCTCATAGCATTGCAGACGGATGAGCTCGGCGCTGTGCACCGCTGCAAGCGCTTTGCCGACCTCGGTCTTGCCGACGCCAGCCTCGCCCTCGAGCAGCAGCGGCCGCTTGAGGAATTCCATGAGCCACAAGGCGGTCGCGATGTCGCGGTCGGCGATATAGCCAACGGCGGCGAGCTTGTCTGAAATTTCGTCCCGCTTCAGGGTCATGAAGAGACCAATGCCTTCGACTCGTCATGGCCGGGCTTGTCCCAGCCATCCACGTCTTTACTCCCCTCATAATGTTGAAGTCGTCGATGCCCGGCACAAGGCCGGGCATGACGAATTTTGACCCTTATCTGCTCACCCATGCAGGCCGAGCTTCTCCGCGGCGGTCCAGGTGCGCCAATTGTCGTGCGGCATCTGGATGTGGGTGGAGCCGAGGAACCCGAAGGCGTCGTTCACCGCGTTGGAGAAGCAGGGCACGCCGCCGACATTCGGGCTCTCGCCGACGCCCTTGGCACCGATTGGATGATGCGGCGACGGCGTCGTGGTCCAGTCGGTCTCCCAATGCGGAGTTTCGACCGCGGTCGGCAGGAAATAGTCCATGAACGACGCCGTCGTGATGTTGCCGTCGTCGTCGTAGTGGAGCTCCTGGCCCATGGCGATGGCGAAGGCTTCCGTCAGGCCGCCGTGGATCTGGCCTTCGATGATCATCGGGTTGATCCGCGTGCCGCAATCGTCGAGTGCATAGAAGCGCCGGATCTTGGTCGTGCCGGTATCGACGTCCACGTCCACCACGCAAATGTAGGCGCCGAACGGGAAGGTGAAGTTCGGCGGATCGTAGTAGTTGATCGCCTCGAGCCCCGGTTCCATGCCGGGCGGCACCTCGTGGTAGGCCGCCCAGGCGAGCTCCGTCATGGTCTTGAAGCGCTCCGGGTTGCCCTTGACGCGGAAGCGGTCGACGTCCCATTCGAGGTCGTCGTCGTGCACTTCGAGCATATAGGCGGCGATCATCTGCGCCTTGGCCTTGATCTTTCTGCAGGCCATGGCGGTCGCCGCACCCGATACCGGTGTCGAGCGCGAGCCGTAGGTGCCGAGCCCGTAGGGCGCGGTGTCGGTGTTGCCCTCCTCGACCATGATGTTGTCGGCGGGAATTCCCAACTCCGTGGCGATGATTTGGGCATAGGTCGTCTCGTGGCCTTGGCCTTGCGACTTGGTGCCGAGCCGGCAAATTCCGCTGCCGGTCGGATGGATGCGGATTTCCGCCGAGTCGAACATGGCGATGCCGAGAATATCGCAAGCGCGGGACGGACCGGCGCCGACGATTTCGGTGAAGAAGACGACGCCGATGCCCATCAGCTCGCGCGTTTCGCCGCGCTTGAACGCTTCCCGCTTGGCCTTCTGTTCTTCGCGCAGCTTCTTGTAGCCGACCGATTGCATCGCCTTGTTCATGGCGGTGTGATAGTCGCCGGAATCGTATTGCCAGCCGAATGCCGACGTGTAGGGGAATTGCTCGCGCCGGATCAGGTTCTTGATGCGGAATTCGGCCGGATCCATGCCGAGCTTTTGCGCCATGATGTCCATGGCGCGCTCGATGCAATAGGCGGCTTCGGTGACGCGGAACGAGCAGCGATAGGCGACGCCGCCCGGCGCCTTGTTGGTATAGACGCCATCGACCAGCACGTGCGCGGCCGGGAAGTCATATGAGCCGCTGATGATGCTGAACAGCCCGGCCGGCCACTTGGTGGCGTTGGCGCAGGCGTCGAAAGCGCCGTGGTCGGCAATAGTGTAGCAGCGCATCGCCGTCACCTTGCCGTCCTTGGTCGCGGCGATTTCCATGTCCATGTGGAAGTCGCGAGCGAAGGCCGTGGTGGAGAGGTTCTCGATGCGGTCCTCGACCCATTTCACCGGGCGTCCGGTCACAATCGAGGCGACGATGGCGCAGATGTAGCCCGAATAGGCGCCGACCTTGTTGCCGAAACCGCCGCCGATGTCGGGGGCGATGACATGGATCTTGTGCTCGGGGATTTTTGAAATCAGCGAGCCGACCGTGCGGATGACATGCGGCGCCTGAAACGTGCCCCACAGCGTCAGTTCGCCCTTGATTTTATCGAACGAGGCGACGCACTGACAGGTTTCGAGCGGGCACGGATGCACGCGCGGATAAACGATGAACTCCCTGATCGTCACGTCGGCTTTGGCAAAGGCCGCATCGGTCGCGGCCTTGTCGCCAGCCTGCCAGGAGAAGATGTGGTTGTAATGCTTGCGCTTGCCGTGCGCGCCTTCGGTCTTGTCCTTGAGGTCCTCGCGGATCATCGGCGCGCCGTCGGTCATCGCCTTGAGCGGATCGACGTTGCAAGGGAGCGCCTCGTATTCGACTTCGACCAGTTCGACAGCGTCGGCCGCGGCCTCGCGATTCTCCGCGATGACAAAAGCGACTTCCTGGTTCTGGAACAACACTTTGCCGTCGGCGAGCACCATTTGCACATCGCCGGCGAGCGTCGGCATCCAGGCGAGATTGACGGTTTTCAGCGTCTCCGCGGTAATCACCGCGACAACGCCGGGAACCGCCGCGGCCTTGGTCGTGTCGATTTTCTTGATGCGGGCGTGGGCGTGCGGCGAACGCACTAAGTCGCCGTAGAGCATGCCCGGCAGTTTCAAGTCGTCGACGTAATTGCCTTTGCCCTGGGTGAAACGGACGTCCTCGACGCGTTTCCTTTTGCAGCCCATGCCTTCAAGCTTGGCGGCGCGTTCGGCGGAGGTGGGGGTCATGTCGTTCATTCTGCGGCCTCCTGGAATGCCACGCCGTTGAGCTTCGCGGCGGCGAATTGGATGGCTTTGACGATGTTTTGATAGCCGGTGCAGCGGCACAGATTGCCCGAGATGCCGAAGCGGATTTCCTCCTCGGACGGATTCTTGTTCTCCTGCAACAGCCGGTAGGCGCGCGTGATCATTCCCGGTGTGCAGAAGCCGCATTGCAGCCCGTGCATCTCGCGGAAGCCTTCCTGCAGCGCGTGCAGCGTGCCGTCGGCGTTCGCTATGCCCTCGATGGTGCGAATGTCGGCGCCGTTGGCCTGCACGGCAAATACCGTGCACGACTTCACCGATTTGCCGTCGAGATCGACGGTGCAGGCGCCGCAATGGCTGGTCTCGCAGCCGATATGCGGGCCGGTCATGTTCTGCTGATCGCGCAGGAAGTGGATGAGCAAGGTTCGCGGCTCGACCAGCGCTTCGATGGTCTTGCCGTTCACCGTCATCGAGACTTGGGATTTGGCCATTGTTCTGCTCCTGCCAACTTTATGAGCATGATCTTTTCCGAAAACCGGATTCCACTTTTCGGGATCATGCTCAGCCGCGGGCGCGCGCTTTGGCGCGGGCAAGCGCACGCGACATCATCACGCCCGCCATTTTGGTGCGGTAATGCGCGGGTCCGCGCGCGTCGGCGGCCGGCGCGGTGATCGCCTCGGCGGCGGCGACGGCCCTTTTCACCGTTGCCGCATCGAGCGCGGAACCGACGAGGATTTTTGCCGCTTCCTCCGCCCACAGCGGCGTCTCGGCGACGTTGGTCAGACCGATCGAGCAGCTCGAAACCTTGCCGCCGCTCACGGTCAACACGACGGCAGCGGCCGCCGTCGCGTAATCGCCGATCTTGCGCTTGAGTTTCTCGTAGGCGTAACCGTGACCGGCGGGCGGAACCGGAATGCGGACGGCGGTGAGCACGTCGCCTGCTTCCAGCGCGGTGAAATAGGCGCCGTGGTAGAACTCGCGCGCCGCGACGCGGCGTTCGCCGGCCTTACCCATGACGTGATAGGTCGCGCCGAGGCACATCATGACCGCCGGCATGTCGTTGCCGGGGTCGCCGTTGGCGACGTTGCCGCCGAGCGTGCCGAGATAGCGCACCTGCGGGTCGGCGATCTGCAGCGATGTCTCGCGCAGGATCGGGATTTTCGAGGTCAGCAGCTCGGAGCCTGCCAGCTCGTGCTGTGTCGTCATCGCGCCGACGACGATATCGCTGCCCTCGCTGCGGACACCTTTCAGTTCGGCGATGGCCGCGAGATCGACGAGGTTCGCCGGCGTCGCGAGCCGCAGCTTCATCATCGGGATGAGGCTATGGCCGCCGGCGAGCGCGCGGCCTTCGTCGCCGAGCCGGGCGAGCAAGCCAACCGCTTCCTTGATGGACGTAGGACGATGATAGGCGAATGAGCCAGGTATCACGGGCATCCTCCCTGGCGCAGTCCGCGGCGCCAAGGTCATCGCCAAGGCTCCTTCCGGATTGCGCACAATACCGTCAGTTTCTGACTCTAAAATTTTGCCGGGTTGTGCGATGCAGCAGCAAGAACCGGTGCACCAGGTTGTCCGGCGATGCACGAATGGCTCTGTCGCCGCATGAACGGCGTCCAAATCCGCACGAATTGCGTCAATATTACTGACGCATCGAGGTGAAACCGATCACCCCATACTTGTTCTATTGCGATGCAAAACGGTGTCGGCGACGCAGCGTAAATTCAGGACCAGCACCGGTGAGTGCGGCAACCCGCGACTTGAGCGATCCGATGCGGCTGCGGCTCACTGGCACCAGATAGGGATGTGCGCCGGCCATCTCGACCAATTCGTTGTCGCCGGAGCGCTTGTAGCCGACGACCCGGCCGATGTTGATGATGTGGCTGCGGTGAACCCGGACAAAACGACCGTTGTCGAGCCGCGATTCGACGTCGCCGATGGCCAGCGGGCAAAACAGCTTGTCGTTGCCGTCAAAGACATAAGTGTAATGCGCGTTGGCATGAACCGCGACCACGTCGTCGACGGCGACGAAATGCGTGCCGCCGTCGCGCTCAATCGGAAGATGACGGGCAAAGCGCCGCGGCGGCGCACCCGCCCCGCCGAGCGGCGCGTAGGTTCCGCGTCCGAATTCGGGGTCTTCGCCTTCGCCGCCGGCCGGCACTGTCGACGGCGCCGCCGGCACTTCCGTGGCGATGACCGCTATCGGATCGCCGCGCGGGACCACAGACGAAGCCGCGCGGGACGAATCGGGCAAAAGCAGCAGCAGAAATATTCCGGAAATACAGAAGGCCACGATAGCGACCACGATGGCGAGAAGGTCGCTCGACAGTGCCGGGGCGCCGCCCGATGACGAGGTGGCAAACGGATAAAGCGTAACCCCGGTCATCGCCGTGTAGTGCATGCCCGATACGGCAAGGCCGAAGACCATGGCCGACAAGATCAGCGGCAGCCGCCCTCCCCTCCCGGTCGCGAGCCAAAGCGCCAAACCGGATGCGGCAATGGCGATGGCCATGCTGGAGGCGACGTAGACCGGATCATGGATCATATACGTGCTCGCATCGAGCGCGCTCATGCCGATGTAGTGCATCGTGAAAATCCCGCCGCCCATCAGGCATGAAGACAGCGTCAGCCGCAGCAGCGTCAGCGGTCCGGAACTGGTGGCGTAAACCGCCGCTCCGACCACGATGGCGCAGACGAGGAATGACAGTAGCGTCGGCATGACCAAATAGTCGACTTGGAAGGGCAGCCGGACTGCCAGCATGCCGACAAAGTGCATGGTCCAAATGGCGACGGCCAGCGAGGCGGTGGCGCCGGCAAGCAACAGGCGCCGCCGTATGCCGATCGCGTCCGCGATTTGCACGGCGAGACTCAAGCCGACATAGGCGCCTTGGATCGCCATCACGATCGAAAGCAAGACAAGCCAAGTCGCGTAGGTCACTGGCATTGCCGTCATTTCCTCTTCGGCATGCGACGGCCACTTCGCCCCATCGGGTCTGCAAGTATTATATAGGAAATTCAGCCGATCGCCGAGACCTATCGACCCGCTTGCTGCAAAAGCCGGTGATCGACGCGCCGCCCCGGGCGTGCTCGGCCGTGCAACCAGCTTGCGCTCCCCGCGGGGGTCTTCGGCGGCTCAGCCCAACGACTCCATGAGTTTCTGCAGCGAAACGGCGGCGCGCTCGTGCTCCATTGTCGCGACGGTGCGCGCACCGTCCTCGATCCGGACCGAGAATTTGAAACGATTCTTTTCCTTTTGCACGAGTGCCGCCTTGATCACCAATTCGGCGCCCACTTTGCTCGCTCCCAGATGATTGATGACGACCCGGGTGCCGACCGTGATCTGCCCGGGCTCCAGCCGATCCTTGGCTAGTGCCCCGCAGGCGATCTCGCCGATAGTCACAAGGTAAGGTGTCGACGCGACCGGCGGCATGCCGGGAATAACTGCTCCGACGGTGTCCTTGTGTTCGACGATGGCACGCGAGACCGAGCTGAGCTCGGGTGTCAAAGCGGCAGTTTCGGAAGAACTCATCGTTGCTCCTGATTGCGGGATAATCTCCGCTCCTTCCCGCGTCCCCGCAGTAGCTCCAAGCGAACGGCTGCGGCGGCGGGACCGCGCGGAAGCCGGAATCGATCATGCGAAAGCGTTACATGCGCCGGCGGCCGGGGTTCCAGCTGTGTTCCAGGTTTTCGATGAGCTTGGGATCGTAAATGCACAGGCTCTGCTGCCGCGCATAGGTCGCCATATAGCGACGAAAAACCGAGAGCGGCTCTTGCGCGACACGCAAAGCCTTACGGTTGCTTACCGCGCTGGTCATTCCGGCGCGGACCAGTTGCTGGGCGTTCCTGTCGATCGCCGCATCCATTTCGCCGGCGGGAACGACTTCGTCACAGATCATCCGACCCTCCGGAGTATCCGCATGGAAGACACGCTCGAAGAAGATGCCTTCGCGAGCGAGCTTGATGCCGACCAGCCGCGGCAGCCGCAAATTGGCCGCACCGGGGATAAAACCCTCCTTGCTGGCCGGGAGATTGAAATACGAACCTTGCTCGGCCAGCACGCGATCCATGACGCAGAGGAGCTGGCAGCCGCCGCCGATGGCGAACGCTTCGACTGCCGCCACCCACGGCTTCTCGACATAGTCTTCAAACTGCTCGTCATAGGATTCCGCGCGCCAATGGCCGCGATAGATCTTGTGGAGCAATCCCAGCTCGCGCTCGATGAAGAACGTGAAGGATATCTGGCCGTAATAGAGATGCGTGAGGTTGAGTCCGGCGTTGAAGATGCGGCGGCCGGCATATTTCGGGTGCTGCAAAGTCCCGCCGCGCAGCACACCAACTTCGATCGCGTCGTCGAGCAGGACGAGATCGGCGGCAGTTTCCAGCGCCGCGGTGGCTCGATCATCTTCGGCGTTGAGGAATTTTGGGTTGGTCAATGTGACGTGTCCGACCTTGCCCTTGCGTTCGACCTTGGCTTCGCCGAGATCGGCAAAACCAGTGCTGCGGAATTCGGCGAGCCGGTCCAGCGCCTCCCGCTTTGGCTTGAGCATCGCATGCATGAGATGCATGCCGCACCGCTTGTCGGCGAGAACTTGCGCGATGAACAGCCCCTGATCAATCTCGAGGCCCGCTTTGGCGCTCTGCTTCAACAGCGCCCGTTCCTCGTCGATCCGTTGGCGGGTCGGCAAGAGCGCCGGATAGCGGCCAGACGCCGCCGCCAGCAGCTCCGACACGCGCAAGCTGCGAGCGCCGTGGTCGGTCAGTTCGTCGTAGATCGCGGCGGCGTGAAGCCTGAAGAAGTGCTCCTTCACGGCGCGGGCGCGCGCTTTCAGCGCCGCCGTTTCAGGCTTCCGGTCGTCCGTGCGCGCGGAGTGCAGCCGCGCCTCGACATCAACGAAATACTTGCTGGCGGCCTCGGCGTCGCGCGAAAGCGACGCGCTGAAAGCTGGCTCGGCGGCAGCCGACGAGGCTGAGCGGACGGCAAGTTTTTCCACGGACTCCTCCCTGGTGCGGTCGCAGCAAAGCGCCGCTTGCATTTTAAATCAACGCAGTTCGCGCGTGAACCGGTTGCACTGCGTCGGATAAATGGAACGCGGTATCATGGAAAGGTGGCATCGCTCAGGGCCGTAATGGTGCCGGCGAGCGAGGCGTCGTAGCCGGGATAGGCGTGCACGATGCGGCGAAAGGAATCACTGCGCAACACGGCAATCAGGCTCTCGACGTCCTCACGCTCGGTCGTTTCCCGTTTGGCCAGCAAATAGTAATCCTCGGCAAAAAGCGGCACAAATTCCATCTTCAGCTTGCGCGCGGCCGCTTCGATCCCAAGACCGACATCGGCCACGCCGCCGGCTATTGCCGCGGCAACGGCAAGGTCGGTGAATTCCTCGGAATAAAATCCGACAATATCTTCCTTCTCGATATTGCTTTCCTTCAGCATGGTCTCCAGAGCGAAAAATGTTCCGGAGCCACGCTGCCGGTTGATGAACCGCGCTTTGGTCCTGGCGACGTCGCCGAGATTGCCGATGTTGAGCGGATTGCCCGGCGCAACGATGAGCCCCAAGGTCCGGCGGACGAAATGAACGAGACGCTGCACACGCGGTTTTAGCCACGGCTCGTACTTGCGATAGACTTCGCGGCCGAGCGCGCCTTCGGGGAGGTGAAAGCTCGCCAGCTCGCAGCGCGACTTGCACAGCGCCACGACGCTATCGAGACTTCCGGCGAATCGCACGTCGAGTTGCGGCCCCGATCGCGTCCTGAGAAAATCCCGCAGCTCGGCCAGTGCCAGATCGTGGCTGGCGTAGAGGCAGAGCGCCGGATAGGGCTCGTTGAGGACCTCCTTGAGCTGTTGCTCGATTTCAGACGAGGCGCTTTCCAGATGCGGCAATAGCCGCGCCGTGATGCGTTCGCGGATCCACAAAAGCCGCTCCCCGAGCGCGGTGAGGCGCGTGCCCCGTCCTTGCTCTTTGGTGACGAGCGGCTGCCCCATCTTGTCCGACCACAGCGCAATCAGGCCCCAAGCCTGCCGGTACGGGATACCGACCTGCGCGGTCGCCGTGGTGAGCTTGCCCGTCTGCTTGATCGCCTCGAGCAGCCGGAAAAGGTCCGGGTCAATTTGCCGACGGCCATGGCCGGCCATCCACACCAAATCGAGGTCGAGCGCCGGCCGTTGTTGTCGGGCGGGAAGTCCCCGTTGCAACATATGCGTCATTATTCCTATTTATGGGCGGCCCTTTTAGACTTACTATTATTTACATAATAGTACGCACTATATGCGTACTGACGCATATTAAGGGAGATGTCCCCGGGTGTCCACAATGCATCAAGGAAGCCGCCAACAAACCCGCGTCCCTTGGAACAAGGACATCGCGCTGACCCGCATCCGGGAATGGCTTGATCGCGAAGGTCCGCTGCTGCTGATCCTGCACGCGCTCCAGGAGGAGTTCGGCTACATCGACGAAGCTGCCGAACCGCTGATCGCCGAAACGCTCAACATCACGCGCGCCGAAGTGCATGGCGTTGTGACTTTCTATCACGACTTCCGCCGTGAGCCGGCTGGCCGACATACGCTCAAGCTCTGCCGGGCCGAGGCCTGTCAGGCTGCCGGAGGCGATCCGCTGGCCCGCCATGCCGAGACGCGACTTGGGGTGTCGATGGGCAATACCGCCGCCGACGGCAGCGTGACGCTGGAACCGGTTTATTGCCTCGGCCTTTGTGCCATCGCGCCATCTGCGATGTTGGATGGGCGCGTGGTCGGACGGCTCGATCAGGGCCGGCTCGACACCTTGCTGGCGGAGGCGCAGCAATGACGCTGCGGTTGTTCATACCCGCCGATGCCGGCGCGCTGGCGGTCGGGGCCGAAGAAGTCGCATCGGCCCTCCGCGCCGCGGCGCCGCGACAGAAAGTCGCGGTCGACGTCGTACGTACCGGCTCGCGCGGCCTCTATTGGCTCGAGCCGATGGTCGAGGTGCAAACCTCGGCGGGCCGAGTCGCCTACGGCCCGGTCGCGGCCAGCGATGCCGAGGGCCTCCTCGGCGCCATCCTCGCCGACGGCGCGCATGCGCTGCGGCAGGGCCTGGCCGAAGAAATCCCCTGGCTGAAGCGGCAGACGCGGCTGACGTTCGCACGCTGCGGCGTCGTCGACCCGCGCTCGCTGGAAGATTATCGCGCCCACGACGGCTGCAAAGGCCTCGACCGTGCGCTCGCGCTCGGCCCTGCGGCGACTGTCGAGGAAGTCGTGCAGTCGGGCTTGCGCGGCCGCGGCGGCGCCGGATTCCCGACCGGCATCAAATGGCGCACCGTGGCGCAGACGCCCCCGCAACAAAAATACATCGTCTGCAACGCCGACGAGGGCGACAGCGGCACCTTCGCTGACCGCATGATCATGGAAGGCGATCCCTTCGTGCTGATCGAAGGCGTGGTGATTGCCGGCATCGCGGTCGGCGCCACCAAGGGCTATGTCTACATCCGTTCGGAATATCCGCATGCCGCGGCGACGATGGAGGCGGCGATCGCCGCCGCCCGCCGCGGCGGGCTCCTCGGCAACCGCATTGCGAATTCATCGTATGCTTTCGACATGGAAGTTCGCGTCGGCGCCGGCGCCTATGTCTGCGGCGAGGAAACCTCGCTGCTCGACAGTCTCGAAGGCAAGCGCGGCCTTGTGCGCGCCAAGCCGCCGCTGCCCGCCCACAAGGGCTTGTTCGGCCGGCCGACGGTCATCAACAATGTTCTGTCGTTCGCCTCGGTCCCGATCATCATGGACAAGGGCGGAGCATTCTATCGCGATTTCGGCATGGGCAAGTCGCGCGGCACCATACCGATCCAGCTCGCCGGTAACATCAAATACGGCGGCCTGTTCGAAGCCGCGTTCGGCATCACGCTGGGCGAATTGGTCGACGAGGTCGGCGGCGGCACGCGCAGCGGCCGTCCGGTGCGGGCGGTGCAGGTCGGCGGTCCGCTGGGCGCCTATTTCCCGCGCGCCTTGTTCGATACGCCGTTCGATTACGAGGCCTTCGCCGCCCGCGATGGCCTGATCGGCCATGGCGGCATCGTGGTCTTCGACGACACCGTCGACATGGCGAAACAGGCGCGCTTTGCCATGGAATTCTGCGCCATCGAGTCCTGCGGCAAGTGCACGCCGTGCCGGGTCGGCTCGACGCGCGGCGTCGAGGTCATCGACCACATCATCCGTGGCGAGAATCGCGCCGCCAATACCGCGCTGCTGGAAGATCTGTGTCATACCCTGAAGTTCGGTTCGCTCTGCGCGCTCGGCGGCTTCACGCCCTATCCGGTGATGAGCGCGCTGACCTACTTCCCTGAGGATTTCGGCGCGCCCCCGCGTCTGCTGGCTGCTGAATAGGAGACGCCCCCAATGTCTCTCGCCGAAACGTCGCTCGCCGAAGAATCGCTCCGCCAACACTCGCTCGTGCAAGAGATCGATTACGGCACGCCGCGCTCGCTGTCGGAGAAGACGGTCACGCTGTCCATCGACGGCAAGCAAATTTCGGTACCGGAAGGCACGTCGATCATGCGCGCGGCCATGGAGGCCGGGATCGAGATTCCGAAGCTTTGCGCCACCGATATGCTCGACGCCTTCGGGTCCTGTCGGCTCTGTCTCATCGAAATCGACGGCCGCGCCGGAACGCCGGCGTCCTGCACGACGCCGGTCGCCGAAGGCATCGCGGTGCATACCAAGAGCGAGCGCCTCGACCGCATTCGCAAGGGGGTCATGGAGCTCTACGTCTCCGATCATTCGGTGGATTCACTCGATCGCACCAAGTATCCCGACGTCGATTTGCTCGAAACCGCGGCGGAGGTCGGACTGGAGGAGGTGCGCTACGGCTTTGCCGGCGCCCGCCACCGCAATCCGGGCATCGACGACTCCAATCCGTATTTCGCCTTCGATCCCGCCAAGTGCATCGTCTGCTCGCGCTGCGTGCGCGCCTGCGAGGAAGTGCAGGGTACCTTCGCGCTGACGATCTCGGGCCGCGGCTTTGACTCCATCGTGGCCGCCGGAATGGACGAAAAATTCATCGAGTCCGAATGCGTCTCCTGCGGCGCCTGCGTGCAAGCCTGCCCGACCGGCTCGCTGATCGAGAAGACGGTCATCGAGATGGGCAAGCCCGAATGGTCGGCGATCACGACCTGCGCCTATTGCGGCGTCGGCTGCGCCTTCAAGGCGGAGATGCGCGGCGACGAAGTCGTGCGCATGGTGCCGTACAAGGACGGCAAAGCCAACCGCGGCCATTCCTGCGTCAAGGGGCGCTTCGCCTGGGGTTACGCCAATCACCGCGAACGCATCCTCAAGCCGATGCTGCGCGAGAAGATCACCGAGCCCTGGCGCGAGGTTTCGTGGCCGG
>Ga0208937_1000283_pt1 | contig 44809 bp, 34 predicted proteins | sample June2015DPH_11_5_FD_184705 | JGI IMG/M metagenome (GOLD analysis project Ga0208937, IMG submission 184705) | Peatland microbial communities from SPRUCE experiment site at the Marcell Experimental Forest, Minnesota, USA - June2015DPH_11_40... | ecosystem: Environmental > Terrestrial > Soil >...
CGCTGTGCACTGCGAGGCAAAAGCCATCGGACGATAGACCCCTATGCCTTGAAAATCCCCGCCCCGAAGGGGCGGAATCTACACTAACGGAGAACGCCGCTTCTCCATTTCACGCTGAGCCAAAACATTCCACTTGAGATGCGCGGCATTATAAACGAGTGTGCGCGAAAGATCAGTGTCTAACTTCACAAGAGGAAGTTCGTGGAAGAGGATCAGCACGGGAATCTGCGTCGCCCGGAAGCGACTGAGGGGCAGCGGAAAAAGTGGACGGTCAGCGCTGGGAGCAATCGTCGGAAGTGTTCGGAAATCTACGGAGGAAATCTACGAAATAACAGATTGCGAATCTACAGATTCTAGAAGCTGAAGGCCACGCCGCCGCGCGAAAACGTTCCAGCGCCTGCGGATCTCGCGCCAGACCATCGGGCAGGAATTTCAGGGCGACGAAGCGGCCCAACTCGGTGTCTTCGGCCTTATAAACCACGCTCATACCGCCGCCGCCGAGTTTCTCGACGATGCGGTAGCGGGAGATCGTTTGTCAGGAATGGCCACATCCGCGCGGAGGATGCCTCAGGCGACAGCGCTGCGGACCGGCTGGTCTCCAGACGGCACTTGCACCGGAAGATAGGGCAGTCGCGCCGAGGAGGCCCATCGCGAGCGTACCGGGCCCAGTAATACGCTGGAAATATCTTTTTGGGCTCTTCTCATGGAGAGGAACTTTTTCGTCGTCCGCACAAGCCAGTCGTTTCCATAGCAGGAGTGGAAGCCCTGTTCGAGCAGAGATTCCAGCACGCCGGACGCGCAATGTGGGTGGTTCCAGACGAGATGCTTGGTGTCGAACTTAGACCAGTCCTTTTCAAAAATGCCGTAACCGGAATCGAGTTCATGCCACATTTCCGTCTGTGGATGCGGCGTGACGATGGTGATTTGCGTGGCGTCGAGCTTTAAAGAAGCCAATGTCCTAAGATCTTCGGCGATCGATCCCGGCGTCTCCGGCGGTAGCCCGAAGATATAGTAGCCTTGGGCGTAGAGGCCGGCGCGGTTGAGTCGCTCGGCGAGTTCAAATGCAGCCTGTACGTTTTCGCTCTTGTGCATCTGCTTGAGGATGTCCTGGTGAAAACTCTCGATGCCGAATAGCGCCCCTTCCATACCGCAGCTCTGCCAGTCATTGAAGTTCCGAAGAAGCAGGTCCACACGCGACTGCACGAGCCAGCGGACTCGGTGGCGCGCCAATAGCTCGATGACAGCGTCGGCATGCGAGGGAAGGTTGCCGAAATTCTCGTCGAGTAGCAGGACAAAATGAATGCCGTGTTGGACATAGACACGCAGCACTCGATCCAAAGACGCAAGAGAGATTTCCTTTGGTTTCGGCGCAAACGCAGTGGTCTGGCAGAAGGTGCAGCGAAAACTGCATCCGCGTGAGGAAAACAAAACACCTAGCGGGAACGACCACCCTCCGGGCAGGCGGAAGCGGGTGACTAGCGGTGGATGTTGGATTTCGTCGAGATGCGTCCCCAGCTTCTGTCCCAGGGCGTCTTCACTGTAGCTAGTGAACACATGATCGAAGTGCGATTGGATGGGGGGAGTCAGAGCGCCGTAATTCCCCGCCCACAGTTCGCGGATGCCTGCCTGCCGCGCTTCGGCGGCCATCGCCAGGATGTCGTTGGTCTCTTCGAGGTAAAAGGAAAAACCGACGGCGTCCCAGCCCTTCTTGAGCTGAGCGGAAAACTCGGCGCGCGTCGGATATTCGAGGATGTTCAGGTCCGGAATATTCTGCCGCAGGAATCGCAGGCCAAACGAGATCGTCCGTGGCATACCGAAACGCCAGCGAAAATTCCGCGGCGCGTTTTCGCGAAAATAATCGTAGAGACCGGAGTCACGGCAACGCGTTGTCAGCAAAATTCGAGGCAATCTTTCCTCCCCTGTGCAACCCACCACAGAAGCGGACTTGGGCGCGGCCAAGACTCTAGCACATCCCTAGCCCCAAGTGCGAGAAGGGAGCCATAGGCTAGGCGAGACAACGGCACGATTCGGGCGCTCTTGCCATTTCCTCGAAAACTTCACCGAAGCTGGATCCCCTGTGAAACCGCAACAATCGACCGATGATGCCAACTCGCGAGTCGTCGACCGCTCGGCAGTGATTGCCAAGGTGACGAAGCGGCGCACACCTTGAGGCTAGTGGGGCTTCGGCTGAGGACGCGCGTAAGAGTGCCCGCGCCGCACAGGAACTATGGGGGACATTCCTCCGCTGGTTCCACTATCATGCTTTGCGGAGGAGAAACGGATGCTCTCGGCGACGACAAAAACTCTTGCCATTCTCTTGTTCCTAGCCTGCTCTGGTATGGTGTTCGCGCAAACAACCAGCAACGCACCTAGTACCAGCGGCGACGCGCAAATTTTCATGGTGATTCCTGGACTTGATAAGAGCCTGATGGATACGACCGCCGACCCTTGCATCGATTTCTACCAATACTCGTGCGGCAATTGGAGCAAGCTGCATCCGATTCCGAGCGACTCGCCGTACTCCGGCCAGTTTTACAATCTGGAGCAGTACAACCGGCAGGTGCTGCACGGGATTCTGGAGAAAGCGGCGGCGAACGATCCGTCGCGCGACGCGAATACGCAAAAGATTGGGGATTACTACGCTAGCTGCATGGATGAAGGGGCGGTGCAACAAAAAGGGCTGGCGCCGTTGCAGCCGGAGCTGGAGCGCATCAATGGACTCACCAGCAAGGAGCAGCTTCCCGAGTTGCTGGCACACTATCAACTGATCAACGTGAATGCGTTTTTGGGATTTGGATCCCAACAGGACTTCAAGGATGCGACCAGAACGATTGCGGTTGCGTCCCAGAACGGACTGGGGCTTCCAGAGAAAGATTATTACTTCCGCACGGGCGCGAAGGATGAAGAGATTCGGAGGCAATATGTGCGGCACATTACCAACATTCTGAAGCTGCTCGGGGCGAGCGAAACGCAGGCGGCAAGCGACGCCGCGGCGATCATGAAGTTGGAAACGGCGCTGGCGAAAGTTTCGCTTGATGTCACCGCGCAGCGCGATCCGCACAACATCTATCACGTGATGCCGGTCAAGGAGCTGCAGGCGCTTACGCCAACGTTCAACTGGCATCACCTTTATTCCGCCACGGAGTCTCTGGCGTTCACGGAGATCAACGTCGCCGAGCCGGAGTTCTTCCAAGGCATGAACCAGGTCATCGCCGAGACGGATCTGCCGACGATCAAGGCATACCTGCGCTGGCAGTTGGTCAGCTCGATTGCGGGATCGATTTTGTCCAAGGCGCTGGATGAAGAAAAATTCGATTTCTACGACCGCAAGCTGGTGGGCACTCCGGAGCAGGAGGCACGCTGGAAACGCTGTGTCCGCAGCACTGATGGAGCGCTGCCCGAAGCGCTGGGCAAAGCTTACGTCGACCAGCAATTCCGGCTGCCAGCAAAGACAAGGCACTGCAGATGATTCACGATATCGAAGCGGCGATGGATCGCGACATCGACTTGCTGGATTGGATGAGCGCGGCTACCAAAACGCGCGCGAAAGAGAAGCTGCACCTGATCGCCAACAAGGTGGGATATCCCGACAAGTGGCGCGACTACTCAAAGCTCGAAATTGTACGCGGCGACGCCTTCGGGAACAATCTGCGCGCGGCGGAATTTGAGTCGCGGCGGCAGCTGGCGAAAATCGGAAAGCCAGTTGACCGCGACGAGTGGATCACGTCCACGCCGACGGTGAATGCTTTCTATAACCCCAGCATGAATGACATCAACTTCCCGGCGGGCGTAATGCAGCCGGCATTCTTCGATGCGACGCAGCCGGATGCGCTGACCTACGGACACATCGGGTTATTCATGGGGCACGAGATCACGCACGGTTTCGACGATCAAGGGCGGCAGTTCGACGGGCACGGCAATCTGGAGGACTGGTGGACGAAAGAAGATGGCGACAAGTTCAACCAGAAGGCGCAGTGCCTTGTGGACGAGTACGCGCAATTCAGCGTGGGAGACACCAAGCTGAACGGCAAGCTCACGCTCGGCGAAAATACGGCGGACAACGGCGGTATGCGGCTGGCGTACATGGCGTTCCTGGCGCGGGCTGCGCAAGATGGCATTGATTTGAACAAGAAGTCGGCCAATGGTTACACGCCGATTCAGCAGCTTTTCCTGGGATTCGGGCAGGACTGGTGTTCGCAATGGCGTCCGGAGCTGGAACGGCTGGTAGCGACGACTGATCCGCATGCACCGGACCGCTTCCGGGCGAAATGGAATTCTAGTGAACATGCCGGAGTTCGGGAAGGCGTTTGGTTGCAAGGTGGGGCAGCCGATGACGTCGGCGAAGGCTTGCAGGGTGTGGTGAGGCGGTGATGGCTTCCGAGCCATCCAGACGGCACGCGATCATTCGCGCAGCGGTTCTGCGTGGATGGTCGGCAATCCGGAAAGTGGGACAGTTCGCTAAGTTCTGAGTGCGCCATCATCCGCGCTTCCGAATTCGCTGGTGCTTGCCGCGGATTTTTGGGTGGCTGACAGCCTGCCTTTCTGCATCCGTATACCTGGGATGCACTGCAGTCGTATAATCCGGCTTCCGACTGCTACTGTGGGAGCTGCGTTTTGAATCGCCGAGAATTTCAAGTCTCTGTTCTAAAGCTTTCTGTCGCAGCGTTCTTTGCCCCCCGTCTGTTCGCGGGCCCGCGCGCGAGTGCTCCGCCCGACATCGCTGAACTTTACAAAGGCGCTATCGTGATGGATTCGCTCTGTTGTCCGTTTCTTGATCAAGAGACGTCGCCCAGCCCTCAGGCCGTGGCAGTGGTTCGGCAATCGGGGATTACAGCTGTTAATTGCACAGTCTCGGACCGGAATTTTGAGGGCACGGTCAAGAACCTCGCCTGGCTGGAAGCGCTGGTTGAGAAGTATCCTGACGCGTTCGGAATCATTCGCAAACACTCGGATATCGCCCGTGCCAAGCGAGAGAACAAGGTCGGCATAATTCCAGGTTTCCAGTACACCGCGTTTCTGGAGGATGATCCCGAGCGCATCGAGATGTTCCGCAATCTTGGTGTGCGCATCATGCAGATCACCTACAACAACCGCAATGCCTTTGGCGACGGCTGTCTCGAGCCGGGTAATGCTGGCTTGAGCAACTCAGGTGTGGCGGCAGTTAAGAAGATGAACGAAAACGGAGTTGCCGTCGACCTGAGTCACAGCGGATATCGCACTACGACGGAAGCGGTCGCCGCCTCTTCGAAGCCGGTGCTGATCTCACATTCGGGATGCGCCGCGGTTTATTCGCATCCCCGCAACAAACCCGACGAGATTCTCAAATCCTTGGCAGATCGCGGGGGCTACTTCGGCGTGTATCTCATGCCCTACCTGGTTGCCTCCCCCACGGTGCCGACCCGGCAGCATGTGCTCGATCACCTGGTGCATGCCATCAATGTATGCGGCGCGGATCACGTTGGGATCGGTTCCGATGGCTCAATTCAGGAAGTCGTGCTCAGTCCCGCCCAGAAAGCCGAGTTCGACGCCGACATCGCACGCCGTAAGAAGCTCGGTATTGGCGCGCCGGGCGAGGACCGTTATCCCTTTGTGCCCGATCTGAATGGGCCGGATCACATGCAGATCATCACGGAGGAACTTGCCCGGCGTGGCCAGCCCTCGTCAGTGATCGACAAGGTGCTGGGTGCGAATTTCCAGCGCGTGTTGGGTGAAATTTGGGGAACGAATTAGAACCGGAGAACTTTCATGCGGAGCGATAAATCCTTCGCGCGAAGTCTGACGCACGTTGCGGTTGTGAACCTGCTGATAATTGTCAGTTGCTGGGCGCAGAAGCCCCAGAAAACACAAAGTGCCGTACCCCCGTTGCCGGTGGACATTCCGGGCACTGCCGATCGCTATTCCGTCCTGATTATGGGAAATCTCGCGGGACAGCAGGCAATTTGGACCGCGCCGGACGGCAGCCTCCACATTTTTTATCAATACAACGACCGCGGCCGAGGACCCAAAACCACCAGCACTCTCAAACTGGATGCAAAAGGTGTTCCGGTCGCAGAAAGCGTCAACGGCAACGATTTACCTGAAATCGCCAGTTCACGAAAGCTACATGCTCGAATCCGGTACCGCTCGTTGGAAGAACGACTCCGAAGAGGGCGAGAAGAAACTGACTAGGCCCGCGGTTTATATCCCGATCAACGGCGCGCCCGCGGAGCTAGGTCTTCTCGCACAAGTGGCGCTTGGCAATGGAGGCCATCTCGCTTTGCTGCCGGAAGGTGAGGCAAAGATAGACCTCCTCGCCGAACTGGACCTCGAAGCCTCGGGTCAGAAAAAGCACGTCGCCATGTATGCCATCACCGGCCTGGACTTTTCGCCGACGTACGTCTGGCTCGATGATCGCAACAAATTCTTTGCGTTCGTGAGCCCCTGGAGCACCGTGATCCCGGAAGGTTGGGAAGCAACCGCGAAGTCGTTGCAGGCCGAACAGAATAAGGCCTCGCAGTCCCGCAACGCTGCGCTAGCTGGCAGGCTGGCTCACCCGGCACCGAACGGCATCGTGTTTGCACATATCAATCTTTTCGATGCCCAGTCAGCGGAGATTTTAGAGAATCGAAGCGTGGTCGTTGTCGGCAATCGCATTCGCGTTGTCGGCCCCTCCGATCGAGTCATTGCGCCCGCTGGAGCGGAGCTTATAGACGCGACCGGAAAAACGCTGCTGCCCGGACTCTGGGACATGCACGCCCACGTCGGTGACAACGATGGTTTGCTGAATCTGGCCGCCGGCGTCACGACGGTCCGCGACTTGGCGAACGATATCGATTCCCTGCTCGCCCGCCGCAAGCGCATCGAGGAAGGGAAAGAAATCGGCACTCGCATTATCCTCGCTGGAGTCATTGATGGACGCGGGCCGTACCAAGGGCCCACTAAGGTCCTGGTTTCCACTCAAGACGAGGCCCGCGCCGCCGTCGACAACTACGCGCGCCTGGGCTACGTCCAGATCAAGATCTACAGCTCAGTGACACCTGAGCTGGTGCCGGTCATCATTCATGAAGCGCACAAGCTAGGTCTGCGCGTCAGCGGACATATTCCGGCGGAGATGACCGCGGCACAATGTGTCGAGCTCGGCTATGACGAGATCCAGCACGCCAACTTTCTCATGCTGAACTTTATGCCCGACGTGAAGAACACTAACACGCCCACCCGCTTCACCGAAGTCGCCAAACGCGGCGCCGATCTCGACCTCGATTCGCCGCAAGTTCTGTCCTTTATCAAGCTCCTTCAGGACCATCACACTGTGATTGATCCTACTCTCAGCATTTTCGAGAATATGTTTGACGATCGCGCGGGAAAAATTCCTCGTGGATTCCAGCCCATCGTCGGGCGGCTGCCGACGCAGGTACGGCGTGGGCTGATGTCGGGAGGCTTGGTGCCTCCTTCGGGCATGGAGGGGCGCTACCAGCAGTCGTTTACAAAGATGATGGAGCTGGTCGGGGCAATGTATCGCGCTGGAATTCCCATTGAAGACGGCACCGACTCAATGGCCGGCTTCGCCCTCCACCGCGAACTCGAACTCGACGTTCAGGCTGGCATCCCCGCCAACAAAGTGCTGCAGGATGCCACGCTCAACGCCGCCCGCATTATGAAGTTGGACGGTGATGTCGGTTCGATTGCTCCCGGTAAGCTCGCTGACCTCACGCTCGTGAATGGCGATCCGGTGACGAACATCGGCGACATAAGAAGGACGGCATTGGTCGTGAAGGACGGTATCCTCTATAAGCCGGACGAGTTGTACTCCGCGCTTGGGGTGGCACCATAGCCCAATCCCGCGTACTGGGCAACTCTAACCGTAGAAGTGGCCGTCCTCGGCTTTCGATTCGAGCCACCATGCGATAACTCCCGGATAGTCGGCAAACCGGAGAGCTAGCGTTTATTGCTACTTGGTCGTGAGGCCGGCTTGCTGGACCCGCTACCGTACCCTGTGTGGTCGAGGTTCGAACTGCGCCCCCATCCCGTACAATAGATTCCTACCTGACTACCGCATGAAACGCATCGCCATCCTGGGTTCGACGGGCTCGATCGGCCGCAGCACTTTGAGTGTAGTCGAGAGCTATCCTGACCGCTTTCAGGTCGCCACACTGGCGGCTGGCAATAATGCCGAACTCGCCTTTGAGCAAGCGGTGCGATGGAAGCCGCGAGTTATGTCGCTGGCGGACGAAGCCGCCGCGCAAGCACTCCAGGCCAAACTGCGGCAAGCAGGCTTAGGAGAGATTGAGGTCGTTGACGGCGCGGCGGGCACGGTTCGGGTGGTGACCCATCCCGAGGTGGATTTCGTGGTCAGCGCGATTGTGGGCGTCTCCGGCCTGGAAGCGACCTACGAAGCGGTGCGCGCGGGGAAGACCGTTGGTCTGGCCAACAAAGAATGTCTGGTGGTGGCGGGCGAGCTGATCACCGCCGAGGCGCGGAAGCAGGGCAAGCCGCTGCTGCCGATCGACAGTGAACATAACGCCGTCCACCAGTGTCTGCGCGGCGGCCGGATGGACGAGGTTGAGCGCATCTGGCTGACGGCTTCGGGCGGGCCGTTTCTGAAGACGCCCAAGTCGGAATTTGCCTCAATTACGGTGCAGCAGGCGCTCAATCATCCCACTTGGAAAATGGGAAAGAGGATCACCATCGATTCTGCAACATTGATGAACAAGGGGTTCGAGGTGATCGAGGCCTGCCGGTTGTTCCAAGTCCCGCCCGACCGCGTGCAAGTCATTGTGCATCCGCAGTCTACGATCCATTCCATGGTCGAATTCGTGGATGGCAGCATACTTGCTCAGTTTTCTGTGACTGACATGCGTCTGCCCATTTTGTATGCGCTGACGTATCCGGATCGCATCCCTTCGGAGTTGCGATTCTCGATCATGGACTTGCGGCATCTGGATTTCTGCCGACCGGATATGGCTAAATTCCCTTGTCTCGGTTTGGCTTACGAAGCGGTGGCGACCGGAGGCGCGAAGACCATCGCCCTGAACGCCGCCGACGAGGTCGCGGTGGCTGCGTTTCTGGAGGAGCAGATCGGATTCGAGGAGATTCCGCGGATCATCGAAGAAGTAATGTTTGCAACGCCAGCCGGACATTTGGAATCTATACCAGAGGTACTGACTTTGGACACCGAGGCCCGCCTTCTGGCAAGAGAAATGGTGAAGCAGCGCCGCCGAAAGGGATCGCCCATCAGGGCCATTTCCTAATAGGAGTTATGAAGTAATCTGGGAAACTATGCCGCAGCTTTTGTCCATCCTTCACACCATTTTCGTCATGGGGATCGTGCTCGGATTCATGATCCTGATTCACGAGTTCGGCCACTTCGCCGCGGCCAAGTATTTCGGTGTCCGGGTGGAAGTGTTTTCCATCGGCTTTGGCAAGCGCCTGCTGGGCTTCACGAAAGGGGAGACCGACTATCGCATCAGCGCCATTCCGCTGGGCGGTTACGTGAAGATGTCGGGCGAGAACCCCATGGACGACCGCACCGGCGATCCGGGGGAGTTTCTGTCGCATCCGCGCTGGCAGCGCTTCATCGTAGCCCTGGCCGGACCGGCAATGAACATCATGCTGGCCGTCGCCCTGCTCACCGGCGTGTACATGGTGCATTACGAATATCCCGCCGTGCTCGATGAGCCGGCCGTTGTGGGATGGGTGAATCCCGACACTCCCGCCGAAAAGGCAGGCATCCAGAAGGGTGACAAGATTGTCCGGGTCGAGGACATCGAGAATCCGAATTGGGAGCAAGTGGACGTCAAGGATGCGCTCAGCCCGAATCAGCCTTTGAAGTTTGGCATCGAGCGTGACGGCAAAGTCACAGAGAAGGTCCTCGTTCCGGAACCGCTGGGGCCCAATCAATACGGAGTCATGGGTTGGGTGCCCAAAGAATCCAGCGTGACTTTGACTATCGTCGAAGCTGGGATGCCCGCCGAAAAGGCCGGGCTCAAAGTCGGAGACCGGATCCTCACCGCGAACGGGCAGGACATTCCCGCCCTGGAAGCGCTAGTCCAGATGTTGAATCGCACCCAGGATCAGCCTCTGGAAATTGTGGTTCTCCGCAACGGCCAGAAACAGGCCTTCACGGTGAAACCGACCCTCGCCGCCGCAGGGCCCTCGCAAGAACTTCGCTACCGGATCGGCATCGCCAGCGTTCCCACCAAAGTTGTGAAGCTCGCTTTCGCGGACGCGCTGAAACGCTCTCTGTCGGACAATAAGAAAAGCTCTTTCCTGATCCTGGAGTTGCTGCAAAAGATGGTGGAGCGCAAGGTATCCATGCGTCAGGTCGATGGTCCGATCGGAATCGGCAGCGCCGTTGGCCAGGCCGCCCGTGAGGAGGGCTGGACGCCGCTGCTCTTAATCACCGCCGCCATCAGCTTGAACCTGGGCATCATGAACCTGCTGCCGATTCCCATCCTGGATGGCGGCGTGATCCTTCTCCTGTTCATCGAGAGCCTCATGCAGAAGGAAATCAGCCTGCCCATCAAAGAACGCATCTACCAGGCGGCTTTCGTCTTTCTGGTGCTCTTTGCCGTGATGGTGATCTATAACGACCTCGTCAAGACGCTGCCGGGGCTCACACGGATGCCGTAAGCAGATTGCGGAAAAACTCGTTGAAAAACTTCAAGAATTGTCATCCCGAACGAAGTGAGGGATCTGCAGTTTGTCAGAAATCGGCAGATTCTTCATCTCTTCCCAATGCCGCGACGGCTGCGGCGATGCAGGAGGCGCGCCATGGCGGACTGCCTGCGTTCCGCAATGTCTCCGACTTGATGGCCGACTTGAATGCTAAAATAGACCTCAAGCATGGCCGAAATTCAGCGTAGAAAAACCTTCACTGCCACCATCGGCGGCGTCCGCGTGGGCAGCAATGCACCGCTAATGGTGCAGTCCATGACCAACACCGACACCGCGGACGTTCCCGGCACCGTAAAGCAAGTTGCCGCGCTGGCGCGTGCCGGCAGCGAAGTCGTCCGCGTCACCGTCAACAATGACGATGCCGCCAAAGCCATCCCCCACATAGTCGAAGGGCTACAAAAGCAAGGCCTGCGCGTGCCCATCGTCGGCGATTTTCATTACAACGGGCATCTCCTGCTAACGAAATACCCCGGCTGCGCCGAGGGCCTGGCCAAATACCGCATCAATCCTGGCAATGCCAGCATCGGACGTAAGAACGACGACAACTTCCGCACCATGATTGAGGTGGCCGCGAAGTACCAGAAGCCGGTGCGCATCGGCGTGAATTGGGGATCGCTCGACCAGGCGCTGCTCACCCGCATGATGGACGAGAACTCGCTTCTGCCGGAGCCGAAAGACGCCCGCGAAGTCACCATGGAAGCGATTGTCGTAAGCGCGCTCAGTTCGGCGAAGCTGGCGGAGCAGCACGGACTGCGCTCCGACCAGATCATCCTCAGCGCGAAAGTCAGCGGCGTGCAGGATCTGATTGATGTGTATCGCATCCTCGCCGCGCGCTGCGAATACCCGCTGCATCTAGGACTAACCGAGGCCGGCATGGGAGCCAAAGGCATCGTGGCGTCAAGCGCGGCGATGGCCGTGCTGCTGCAGGAAGGCATCGGCGACACAATCCGCGTTTCGCTCACCCCTGCTCCCGGCGGCGATCGCACCGAAGAAGTCCGTGTGGCGCAGCAAATCCTGCAATCCCTGGGCATTCGCAGCTTCACACCGCAGGTCACCGCCTGCCCCGGCTGCGGTCGCACTACCAGCACTTTCTTCCAGGAAATGGCCGAGCAGATACAGACTTACCTGCGCGACCAGATGCCCGTCTGGAAGGAAAGCCACACCGGCGTGGAAGAAATGAAAGTCGCCGTGATGGGTTGTGTCGTCAATGGTCCCGGCGAATCGAAACACGCGAGCCTCGGAATTTCTCTGCCGGGAACGGCCGAGGAACCGAAGGCCCCCGTCTACGTGGACGGCCGCTTGTTCACTACGCTCAAAGGCGACAAGATCGTCGCCGAGTTCATCAAGATTCTCGACGATTACGTCGAGTCGCACTACGCGGCCAGAGAAAAAGAAAAAGAAGAAGTCGGCGCACGCGGCTGACCCGGCCACACGCTCGTCCAGACCAGCAAGAAAACGTCTTGCATCGAAATCCCCCTTGTTTCTGCACTCTTGTACAGTCTCAGGACATCCTTTACCGCTGAAGCCGCGCCCCTTCAAAGCATTTCTATTTACGCCGCGAATTTGTGGGACATAACGCTCAGTGCCGCCAGATTTTCTGAGCGCGGTGGGCGCCGTCGCTGGGGGCGCTTTCGGGCTGTCCGGGCGGAACGCTTGCATTGGCGTTGCCGGGAACGGGAGCGGGCGCAGCGGTTGAGGCAATCGGAGTGGCCGTGGCGGGTTCGGGCTTGGAGCCTACTTCGTCGCCGCGGAAGTAGCGGCCTTTGGCAGCCCGCATTTCTGGCATGGCGGTGTAGGGCTTCGAGTAGTCGTTATTGGCGTTCCAGAAAAGAAAGCCGATGCCGCCTTTTTGTTTCGCTACCTCGATCTGAACTTCCACATACTTGGGCGAGTAAGTTTTGGTGCGCCAGGCAAAGGCTTGCAGCCAAGGGCGAATCACCACGCCGCTGTCTTCGGTGATGAGTTTGAAGCGGTCCATGGACTCGCCGATGAAATGCTCGGGCGCGTCGCCGGGGCGGGCGATGCCGTCCATGCCGAAGAAGTGCGAGGGATAGATCATGGGCGAGAGCACGTCACAGTGTTTGACCATAGCTACGATGTCCTGCCCGGTGTGCGAAAGATCGACGGGACGCTGCCACGCCATGACTCCGAAAACGTCGAGCGAGAACAGGGCGCCGGTCGGATGGATCTGGGCATAGGCGCGGCTGAGGAAATCGGCGATCACTTCCGAGCGCTGCTCTTTGGGATGATCGGTCTGGAAAGTGAAAGCGGTATCTTTCTGGTCGCCTTCGGCGGGAAAGCGCACGTAGTCGAACTGCACCTCATCGACTCCGGCCTGAGCTACGAACTTGGCGAGGGCGATGTCGTAATCCTGCACCTTGGGGTTCGAGGGATCGGTCCAGACGAGCTTGCCGTTCTCGCGCCAGGGCTGCCCGGTACTATGGGACTTTACGGCCAGTTCGGGATGGCTGGTGACCAGGTGCTCGTCGCGGAAGATGGCGATGCGAGCGATGGCGTGCATGTTTTCGGAATGCAGAAAGCGAATGAACTTGGGCAGGTCGGAAATATAGTGGCGCTGTCCGCTGGCGAGCGGGTGGTCGAAGGCGATGTTGACGATGCCGTCGCTATCCTTGATGTCGAAGACGACCGCGTTGCCGCCGACTTCGCGCCAATGGCGGATGATGCGCAGTCCGTGATCGCTGCCCGCCATCACCCCGGTCAGGTAAACGGCACGGACTTCGAAATCTCTTGCAACTGGGACAGTCTTCTCTACAATAGGCGCTTCGAGAATTCCGGGGATGATAATCTGCTCTCCGGATTTGAGGAAGACCCCCTGCCGGTTATGGTTGGCGGCGCGGATGGCTTCGGCCAGTTCGGTTGAGGTGAGGTATTTGCTCCGCTTCAGATATTTGCGGGCGACCGACGGGATGCTGTCTCCGCGCTGGGCAAGGTAAAGATCGGAGCCGGGGGGCGCAATGACCGAGACAGTCGCCGGGGCCTCCAGCTTCCTGGTAGCATCGGCTTTCACCTGGACCACTTGCACGCCGTGTGGGTTTTGCACACCGGCGGCGGGGGGAGAAAAGAGGCCTAAGCCGACCAGGGCCAGCCGCAACAGGAAGGCAGGAACGCTCGCGATCAAGAGTCTGGCCGTCGAGAGTCTAGCCATCGAGAATTGGGACAAGGATCTTCTCCAGAGAGGCAATCTGTTTCTATTGTGCACCAGCGGTAACCTAGGCTGCCAGTTACGTCCGGCCAAGCGGGTTACTGCTTGGCGGACATGGGCGCAGGGTGGTTGGAGCGCTGAGGGAAAGTTCCAGCAGACTGCAAACTATTGCTCTTGCGGGCTCTGTGGGTGACGTGACCGGCCTGGCATGAGGTGGGCTAGCCGCATCTAAAACGATGAGAAGCGGGGGAATACGGCGCCTCCGAGGATGGCTAGCGGCTTGCACAAGGAGGGAGTGGGCGAGGAAATAGAACCTTCCTCCCAATGGATAGGCAAGTGACAAAAATGAGCAGTTTCGCAGAAAACTTGAAGTTCCCGGAGAGGAAGCAAGGGTCCGAAACGATGAGAACGAACCTTGCAACCGTGCTGGATCCGAGCCGCCGCAGCAACGACGCCCGTGACTTTGAGACTGCCCTGCGCCGTAAGATTGTTGGCCAGGATCAAGCGATCGAAAAGGTCGCGGAAATCTATCAGATGTTTCTGGCCGGGCTGAATGCGCCGGGCCGTCCCGTGGGCAATCTGCTGTTCCTGGGGCCGACCGGCTCCGGCAAGACGAGGGTGGTGGAAGCGGTGGCCGAGTCGCTGTTCGGTGACGCGCGGGCCTGCATCAAGATCGATTGCGCCGAGTTCCAGCACTCGCACGAGATCGCCAAGTTGATCGGCTCGCCTCCGGGATACCTGGGACACCGCGAAACGCATCCGCTGCTGACGCAGGAAGCGCTCAACCAGTGGCACACGGAAAAGCTGAAACTGTCGATCCTGCTGTTCGACGAAATCGAGAAGGCTTCCGATTCGCTGTGGCAACTGCTGCTCGGAATTCTGGACAAGGCGACGCTGACGCTGGGCGATAACCGGCGCGTGGATCTTTCGAGTTGCATCATCATCATGACCTCGAACCTGGGCTCCGCCGAGATGAACGGGTTGGTGGATGGCGGCTTGGGCTTCGCGCCGAAAGCGGTGCAGGTGGATAACTCGCTCGACGAAAAGATTAACCGCTCGGCAGTGGATGCGGCGCGGCGCAAGTTTGCGCCCGAGTTCATGAACCGCATCGACAAAGTCGTGGTGTTCAAGACGCTGCGTCCCGAGCACCTGCAGCAGATCCTGGAAATCGAATTGGGGATGGTGCAGCAGCGGGTCCTGATGGCGGCGGGCGCGAACCAGTTCGTGTTCAACTGCACGCCGCAGGTGAAGAGCTTCCTGCTCGCCGAGGGCACCGATCCGAAGTACGGGGCGCGGCACCTGAAGCGGGCGATTGAACGGCATCTGGTGTTTCCGCTGGCGAACCTGGTGGCGACGGGACAGGTGAGGCTGGGAGACTTCGTCCGCGTCGATCTGCTGGGCGAGAGCAAGCTCACCTTTGTGAAAGAAGCGGAAGGTGCGATGGTGCCCGTGCTGCTCGAGCGTTACGGAGCGGCGGCGGCCATGCCGGCGGCAGCGGCAGCCAGAGCGGCGCGTCCGGTGATACAACGCAAGGAGTTTGGAGCCGGATCGCTCAACGAGAATAAGTAAGTCAAGTTGCTGGTAGGTGGGACACCGCGTGGGCGGTGTCCTTTTTTTTGGGGGGAGCTTTTTTGTTTGCGATCCCACATCGCCAATTCAGCCGTTAGTGCGCTGCTATAATTAAGAATTGCGCTCATGAAAAAGAACAGACCAGTAGCTGCGGCCGCTGAAAGCACCGCCGAAGCCCAGGTTCCCCGCAGAATCCGCTCCACTACCGTTCTCTGCGTCCGCCGCGACGACAAGGTTGTCATGGCCGGCGACGGCCAGGTCACGCTCGGTGAATCCGTCATCAAGCACGGGGCGAAGAAGATTCGCCGCCTCTATCAGGACAAGATTCTTGCCGGATTTGCCGGCTCGACCGCCGACGCTTTCACTCTGTTCAGCCGGTTCGAGGCCAAGCTGGAGCAGTATCACGGCAATATCGGCCGCGCCGCTGTCGAACTAGCGAAAGACTGGCGCACCGATAAATTTCTGCGGCATCTGGAAGCTCTGCTTCTGGTTTCCGATAAGGAAACTACGTTCCTGCTGAGCGGCCAGGGAGATGTGATCGAGCCCGATACAGGCATTGCCGCGATCGGCTCCGGCGGCCCGTTTGCCCAGGCAGCAGCGCAAGCCCTGGCCGATCACACCAAGCTTTCGCCGCGCGAAATCGCCGAGGAAGCAATGAAGATTGCCGGCCGGATGTGCATCTATACCAATGACAGGATTACGATTGAGGAACTGTGAGTTGAGGTCTCAGCTCTCAGGTGCCAGGTCTCAGGAAAACCAAAACCTGAAACCTGAGACCTAAGACCTGACACCTGAGACCTGATTTCTTATGGCAATTTACCTACCCGGAACCGCCGAAGAAGAACAAGTCACGCTCGACGAACTGACGCCGCGCGAAATCGTCACCGAGCTCGACAAGTATGTTGTCGGCCAAAAGGACGCGAAGCGCGCCGTCGCCATCGCTCTACGCAACCGCATGCGCCGGCAGAAGCTCGGGCCCGAAATGGCCGAAGAGGTCATCCCCAAGAACATCATCATGATCGGTCCCACGGGCGTGGGCAAGACCGAAATCGCCCGCCGCCTCGCCAAGCTGGCCAACTCGCCCTTCCTGAAGGTCGAAGCTTCCAAGTTCACGGAAGTCGGCTACGTCGGCCGCGATGTCGAATCCATGATCCGCGACCTGGTTGAGATCGCCATCGAAATGGTCCGCGAAGAGAAACTGGAAGACGTCTCCGATAAAGCGGAACTGAACGCTGAAGAGCGCCTGCTCGATATTCTTCTGCCCCCAATCTCACCGCGCCCGGCGGATTCCATCTCAGCGGGCGGCGTGGTCATAGACGCCAGCACCAGCCTGACCGAATCCTCCAGCCGCACCCGCGAGAAACTGCGTCAGCAGTTGCGCGAAGGCAAACTCGACGACCGCACCGTCGAAATCGAAACCCGCGAGCGCAATTTCCCGTCGTTCGAAATCATCTCCAACCAGGGCGTTGAGGAAATGGACGTCAATCTCAAGGACATGTTGCCCAACATCTTCGGCCAGCGCACCAAGAAGCGGAAGATGAAGGTCAACGAGGCCTTCGAGTACCTGATCCAAGAAGAAGAGCAGCGCTTGATCGACATGGAGCAGGTCACGCGCGTCGCCATTGATCGCGTCGAAAACTCCGGCATCATCTTCCTCGATGAAATCGACAAGATCGCCGGCCGTGAAAGCGGCCATGGTCCGGACGTCTCGCGCGAAGGCGTGCAGCGCGACATCCTTCCCATCGTCGAAGGCACCACGGTCAACACGCGCTACGGCATGGTCCGCACCGACCACATCCTGTTCATAGCCGCGGGCGCGTTCCACGTCTCGAAGCCGAGCGACCTGATCCCCGAACTGCAGGGCCGCTTCCCCATCCGCGTGGAACTGCAGTCGCTCACCATGGAAGACTTCGTCCGTATCCTGACCGAGCCAAAGTCTTCGCTGACCCGGCAGTACATCGCGCTGCTAGAAACCGAAGGCGTAAAGCTGGAGTTCACACCCGACGCGCTAGAAGAAGTCGCGCGCTTTGCCTTTCGCGTGAATGAAGGCACGGAAAACATCGGCGCCCGCCGTCTGCACACCATCATGGAGCGAGTGCTGGATGAAATCAGCTTCGAGGCCCCCGAAAAGAAAGGCCAGCAGTTCGTGGTAGACGCGGCCTACGTGCAAAAGATGCTGAGCGAGATCGTGAAAGACCAGGATCTCTCGCGCTACATTCTGTAGAAATTCTCAACCACAGGGGACACAGCGCTACCACAGCAAGGTCTTTCGCGAAGCTGTGCGCGAACTGGCGGGATGAGAGTCCGTGTGGCGCGGACACTCTTGTCCGCGTGCGGGCGCGGGCGACTCGCCCGCGCGACCGGTGCCTCTGATACTCTTTCTTTTTCCGCATGAAACTACATCTTGGAAAGGTCATCGCGCCGACAGCGCTCTGCGTGCTGCTAGCCAGTTGTGCCCAGACCGGACCGCCACTGCCGCCGTCGCTCGAACTGCCCAAGCCGCCGACAGATCTGCGCGCCAGCCGCAAAGGCAATCGCGTCACGCTGAACTGGAGTGAGCCGACGCTCACCACCGACCGCCAAAGTGTGCGCTACCTGGGTCCGACGCTCGTCTGCCGCAGCCTCGAATCTGAATTGACAGAATGCGGGAACCCGGCCGCGATGTTGCCCGCACCATCTTCCGCTCCGCAGAAGTCAGGCTCCGCGCGCCCCGCCGCGCAGAAGTCAGGCTCCCCTCGCCCCGCCCCGCAGGCCTACACCGACACACTGCCCTCAACCATGCAACAGCAGGACCCGGACGCCGAAGTCACCTACGCCGTCGAGGTCTTGAACCGCAACGCCCGCGGGGCGGGATTATCGAATCGCGTGCACGTGCCCGCTATGTTGACCCTGCCTCCGCCAGGCGATCTATCCGCGGAACTCACCGGCGATGGCGTCGTGCTCACATGGACGAGCGCAGGCGAATCACAGAACGTCCCCACCAAATCCCTCGGCGTTCAACATCGCTATCGAATCTATCGGCGCGACGAAAGCTCCGGCAAAGACGCGATTGCAGGCGAAGTCCCCGTGGGCGAGGCCGGCCCAGCAAAATTCACCGACTCAAGCTTCGAATGGGAAAGGACCTACCTCTACCGCATCACCGCCGTGAGCATCGTCAAACAGCCCGACAGCGAGGTGCAGGTTGAGGGAGACGACACTCCGGCGGTGCGCGTCATCGCTCATGACGTGTTCCCGCCCTCCGTACCCGCCGGGTTGCAGGCGGCGTACTCGGGCGAGGGACAGAAACCATTTATCGATCTCATCTGGGCGCCGGTGACGAACGCCGACCTTGCCGGATACAACGTCTATCGCAGCGAAGCGAACAGCGCGGCAATCAAGCTGAATTCCGAGCTGGTGAAATCGCCGTCGTATCGCGACAGCGCGGTGGCCTCAGGCAAAACCTATAGCTACGCAGTTTCCGCCGTGGACGTGCGCGGCAACGAAAGCCAGCGGTCTGAGCAGAGCAGCGAATCCGTCCCATAGGGAGGCGTCCGCGTTGTTCGCGGGGGAAGTCTTCACCACAGGGAGCACAGAGGGCCACAGGGGAAAGCATTGATTTAATCAAGAATTGATGGTTGGTTGAACAAGAAATCCCCTGTGTCCCTCTGTGTCCCCTGTGATGAGGATTTTCGCCGACTCCAAACACACGCTCCAGATTTTTCCTTCGTGATCTTTCCTCCCTTTGTGTTTAGATAATGCTCTGATGAAATACTGCCGATTCGAACTCAATGGTTCCGCCCACTACGGCCTGGTCGAGTCTGTCGCGGGCAGCGACGAAATCACTCGCCTGCTCCTCCAGCCTCCGCAGGATAGCAATGGCGACGTCGAAGGCCTTCCCAGCCGCCGCATGGACCGCATCCCGCTCGCACAGGCATCTCTGCTGCCTCCGGTAAGCCCTTCGAAAATCGTCTGCGTCGGTCGCAACTATCGCGAGCACGCTGCCGAACTCGGCCACGAAGTTCCGCAGGAGCCGCTCTTATTTTTCAAGCCGCCCTCTTCCCTGCTGCCCCCGGGCGGAACGATTCTTCGGCCCAAAGTTTCCACGCGCACCGACTACGAGGGCGAACTGGGGGTCGTGATCGCCCGCCGCTGCCACCGTCTCGCCGACAGCGAAAACGTACGCCCCTACATCCTCGGCTACACCTGCGTAAATGATTTCACCGCCCGCGATCTGCAGAACAAAGAGCCTCAGTGGGTGCGCGGCAAAGGCTTCGATACCTTCTGCCCGGTTGGACCCCTGGTCGCCGACGGCCTCGATCCCTGGGCGGGCGTCCAAGTCGAAACGCGAGTGAATGGCGATGCGCGGCAGTCCGGGAACACGCGAGATTTTATTTTCCCGCTCGACGTCGTCATCCGTTACATTTCGCAAATCATGACCCTCGAACCCGGCGACCTGATCGCGACCGGCACGCCCAAGGGCGTCGGACCAGTAGTGGCTGGCGATGCCATCGAAGTTTCGATCGAAGGCATAGGCCAGTTGCGCAATGCCGTCGCCGACCAGCCGTAGCGGTGGAGAACGGAGCACCCATGGAAGACTCCCGGCGTGGTTTCGAGCGTTGCCTGGTACTCTTGCAGGCAGGCGATGCGGACGGGCTCCGGCAACTTCTGGAACAAGATCCCGCCTTTTCCGACGCCCGCGACTCGACCGGCGTGAGCCTGCTCATGCATTCCCTCTATCGTGGCCGCCGCGACTTGGCGGAACTGATCGCGAGCAAGAAGAAGGCGCTGGATATTTTCGAAGCGACCTCGCTCGGCCGTCTCGATTGCCTTAAGGAGTGCCTTCACGAAGATTGCCTCCGCGATGCCGCCGCCATCAACTCCCGCTCGAAAGACGGTTTCACCGCCCTGCACTTCGCCTGTTTTTTCGGCCAGCCCGAAGCAGCCCGTCTGCTGATCGAAAGCGCAGCGGCGGTCGACGCCGTGGCCGCGAATCCGATGCAGGTCATGCCGCTGCACTCCGCCGCCTCAGCCCGCAACCTGGAAGCCGCCCGCCTTCTGCTCGAACACGGAGCTCCCGTCAACGGCCGTCAGCAAGGAGGCTGGGTTCCAATTCACGCCGCCGCCCAGAACGGAGATCGGCCCATGGTGGAACTATTGCTCAAGCACCGCGCCGATCCCAAGCTAGCTAACGACGAGGGCAAAACTCCAGCCATGGTAGCCAGAGAAAAAGGCCACGTGGAAATAGCAGCCCTGCTGGAAAAGCAACCGTAGCTCGTGTGGGGACGGGCGCCCTCGCCCGTCCAAGCCGAGCGCAGTTCGACCCCGCGAGCTTCCGCACGGCACTGCTAAGCCAATGATTCTACAAGACATGTGAGGGGGAGCGCTTATATGAGTACTAACCAGTAAACACCTTTGGGAACCCACAACCGTGCAGCTTTCCTGGCTCACGTTACCCGCGACATTACCCCTGCAATCTTGCTCCCTGATCTATGCATCAAACCGTTTATAATCAAGTGCCAGTTCCTCGGGGAAGCGAAGACCAAAAAATTATGTCGACGAAGTTGAAGGTCACAATCATTGCCAGTTCGCTGGCCATTCTGCTGTTCACCATCGTGGGCGGTTTTGTCAACGTTCGCGCTTCTTCGAATGACGGCGCGTATCGCCAGTTGTCGGTATACAGCGAAGTGTTGTCCCGCATCCGCCTCGAATACGTGGAAGAGCCCAATATCGCTGGCGTCACCGAGGGCGCGCTGCACGGTCTGCTGGAGTCGCTCGACGCCAATTCCAGCTACTTGTCGGCGGCCGAGTACAAGCGCTACAAGACGATGAAGAGCGACGGCAAGGCGGATATCGGCGCCACCGTCTCCAAGCGTTTCGGATACGCGGCCGTGGTCGCGGTGATTCCCGGAGGCCCGGCGGACAAGGCCGGGGTCGAGAACTCCGACATCATCGAGTCCATCGAGGGCAGGAGCACGCACGAGATGTCGCTGGCTGAGATTCACGGCATGCTGTCTGGCGAGATCGGATCTACGATCACCGCAGCGGTGGTCCGGCCACGGCGCGCCGAACCGGAGAAGATTGTGATCACGCGCGATATGGTCACCATCCCGCCCGTGAGCGACAAAATGCTAGCGGACAATGTCGGCTACATCAAGGTGGACGCGTTCCCCGAAGGCAAGTCGCAGGAAATCGCCGGCAAGATTCGCGACCTGCAGAAACAGGGAGCGAAGAAGCTCGTGCTCGATCTGCGGAACTCCGCCAGCGGCGCGGAGTCTGAGGGCGTCGCCACCGCCAATCTTTTCCTTGACCATGGCACCATCACGTATCTGCAGGGGCAGAAGTATCCGCGCCAGGCTTTCAACGCCGATCCCACCAAGGACATTACGAAGCTTCCCGTGGCGGTGCTGGTGAATCGGGGAACGGCGGGCCCGGCCGAGATTGTGGCCGCCGCGATCCTCGAGAACGCTCGCGGCGACGTGGTCGGAGACAAAACCTTCGGCGACGGATCGGTGCAAAAATTGATTGAGATGCAGGACAACTCCGCCCTGATTCTTTCGGTCGCGAAGTATTACTCGCCGAGCGGAAAAGCAATTCAGGATGCGGCCGTCACGCCGAACGTCCTGGTCGTTGACACTGCTGAAGACGACGGTGGATTACCCGACGAAGATCAGCAGGCGGCTCCCGGCGAGAAGCCCGGCGAAAGGAAAGCCGAGAAACCGAAGAGCCAGCAGGACGACCAACTGAACAAAGCGTTGGAAGTGCTGAAGAACCGGGAATCGAAGGGGTAGGAAGAACAAGGTTTCAGAGTTTCAAGGTTTCAGAGTTTACGATCGCTCGCTTCGGCGGGCGATTTTGTTTTTCACTCAGAAACCTTGGGCCCGCGAGACCCGACGCTCCCGTGAACAGTGAAACCTTGAAACTCTGAAGCCTTGAAACTTGGCCTTTGCGTTAACATTGAAACCTTGAAACTCTGAAACCTTGAAACCTGCTCTCGCTGATGAAAATCATCTACCAACATCTTCCGACTGTAGAAATTGGCGGACGGAAGTTGGTCGGACTCGTCCTGTTCGGATTGCTCGTCCTGCTCTCCGCCGCAGTGGGCGCGGCCGCTGGGCTGCTGCTGGTCTACTCGACGGACCTGCCCCAGGTCGAAGAACTCGAACGTTACCGTCCCAGCTCCGTCACCGAACTCTATGACGGACAGGGCAGAGTCATCGGTACCTTTGCGCTCCAGCGCCGCGTCATCGCCAACTATGACGATTATCCGGAAGTTCTCCGCAATGCGCTGGTCTCGATCGAAGACAAAGATTTCTACCGGCACTCGGGCATCAACATCTGGCGCATCGTGGGTGCGGCGTATCGCGATATCGAATCCGGCGGGAGAGTGCAGGGAGCATCCACGCTCACCATGCAACTCGCCCGCAATCTGTTTCTTTCTCCCGACCGCTCGTTCTATCGCAAGGTGCAGGAGGCGCTGCTCGCCATCCAGATCGAGCGCCGATTTACGAAGCCGCAAATCTTCACGCTCTACGCCAACCAGATATTCCTCGGCCACGGCGCCTACGGATATGAGGCCGCCTCGCGATACTATTTCAGCAAACCGGCGCGGCAGCTCAAACTGGAAGAAGCCGCGCTACTCGCGGGACTTCCCAAGGCGCCGCAATATTACTCGCCGATCAACCACCCGGAACGCGCCCTCAAGCGGCGCAACCTCGTGCTCAATGCCATGCTTGAGGACGGCAAGATCACCGCGGCCCAAGCTGCGGATGCCAAGAGCAAGCCGATCGTGCTCGACCTGCAGAAAGATCCGAATTCGCTGGCTCCGCACTATGTGGAAGAAATTCGGCGCTATCTCGAAGCGAAGTATGGCAGCGACCAGGTTCACGAAGGCGGACTGCGCGTTTACACATCGCTCGACATGGATCTACAGAAGTCCGCGCGCCAGGCGCTGCTCGACGGCCTCGCCGCCTACGAGCGCCGGCATGGTTGGCGCGGCAAACTTGTGAATGTAATTGCCCAGGGTCAAAAGCTCGACAAATACGCAGATCCGGATTGGGATGAGGAGCCCGAAGTAAACGGATACATGCACGCGCTGGTCACACAACTCTCGCCCGGTGCCGCCGAAGTCCGCTTCGGCCAGCACACGGCCACGCTGGTGCAGGCCGATGTGGCATGGACGAAGCTTAAGCTCAAGCTTCCCGACATTCTCCAGGTGGGCGACGTCGTCTACATCAAAGTTCTCTCGCTGGATGCGGGCGGAAAATCGCGCGTCAGTCTGGAGCAGGATTCAGGGGCCGAAGGAGCGCTGGTCGCCATCGATAACGCGACCGGAGAAATCAAGGCCATGGTCGGCGGCCGTGACTTCAACCTCTCCAAGTTCAACCGCGCCACGCAGGCTCTGCGCCAGGTCGGATCGTCTTTCAAGCCGTACGTCTATACCGCCGTGATCGACCAGGGCGGCAGCCCCGACGACACCATTCTGGACGCGCCGGTAACTTTTCAAACCGTCTCCGGCCCATATTCGCCGCACAACTACGACGGCAAATTTGAGGGCACCATCACTTTGCGGCGCGCGCTCGCGCAGTCCAGAAACATTCCCGCGCTCAAGTTTGCCGACCGCGTCGGCATTAAGACCGTGATCGACTACGCGCGCCGCTTTGGCATTACCTCAAACATTCCCGCATATCTTCCGGTGGCGCTGGGCTCGGCGGAAATCACGCCGATCGAGCAGACCTCAGCCTTCACCGTGTTTCCGAACGACGGAGTGCGCGTCGCTCCGCGCTACATCACCAAGGTGACCGACTATGAGGGGCGCGTTCTGGAAGAAGATTTCTCCGACATCAAAGACGCCGTCAGTTCACGCACCGCGCGCATCATGACCTCGATGCTGCGGGAGGTCGTGCTTCATGGCACCGCGGTCGCCGCCGCGAAGATGCCTTATCCGCTGGCGGGCAAGACGGGAACGACCAACGATTTCACCGATGCCTGGTTCGTGGGGTTTTCTCCGTCGCTCACCTGCGGCGTCTGGATCGGCTACGACGAAAAGAAATCGCTCGGAGAAAAAGAAACCGGAGCCCGCGCCGCCCTGCCAATCTGGATGCAGTTCATGAGCGTCGCGCTGGCGGGCAAAGAGCCCGGCGAATTCCAGCCTGCACCGGGTCCCCTGAACTCAGTCGTCGCGCAGAAAAAAGTCGACACTCCCGACGTCGCGCCCGGCGACGGCGAAACGCACTAAGGCCCAGTTCTCAGTTGCAGTTTTCAGTCTTCGTTTTCAGCACCGCTCGGCAGAGACCGGGATCATCGCGTCTTTGGATAACGAGAGTGCTGCAAAGCGGGGTTATCGAGGCAATCATGCGTCTAGAAGGAGCACGACTTAGTTGCGAGACGCTACCCTAGCCAAGCTTTCGCATCAGCCGCAGTAGTCGTACCACTCGATAAAGAGGAAAAAGCGACTCCGGCAATCGCACCACAGCAACATCTCCCGTTCCCGGCGTACAGACCAGCCGCCAGAGATATCGCAAGCGGTCGCCGCGTCGCTCGCGAAGTTTCAGAATCAGGCGGAAGTATTCCGTGGATTCGAAATCATAGGCCGCGCCGCGAGCGAGACGCTCGGCGAATTCGCTGCCGAGAACCGGCACTCGAGGATCGGCCGCAATCATTTCCTCCGCGTGTTTGGGAAGTTCCGCCCGAAGCACGTTCTTCACCAGCCAGAAACTTACGCCGAGAATACGAGCGATTCCGAGCGCGCGCGCCTGGGAAAACATCAGCGAGTAGTCGATGGTCTGGGTCCGCAAAGTCTCCGCAATATCCGAAAGCCAGATCAGCCGCGTCCAAAGATGCTTGGCGGCGTGGAGGCACAGCACCAGCAGCGAATCTTCGGCAGACAGGCAAGGCATTTCGCACCCGCCAGCAACGGTCCGGCCGGCGCGCGCCAGCAAATTCTCCACGCCCAGATCCACTCCATAGAAATACGGCAGCAACGCCCACTGCAGTTCGACCAGGTTCTTTCCCGCCGCGCTGTCAAACGAGCGTTCGTAGCCTATCCGCAGCCACAATCGCTCGACGGCCGGGGTAAGATCCGCGGAAGGGCGATATCCGATTTCGGCAAGAGCTTGCTTTGCTCGCTCGAAGTCCACGGAAGAAATCAGGAAGTCGAGATCCGAAAAGCTTCGCAGGCCGAGATCGCGGTATAGCGATTGCGCCAGCACCGGCCCTTTGTACGGGACCGCCGGCAACTGCCTGCGCTCGAAGTGCTGCATGATGCGCGCCAGTTCGGCGGTGAACCACAAGCTGCGCCGCAGGTTCGCTTCGTACGCAGATCGCAGCGAGCGCTCGACTTCCGGTGGCAGCCCGCGAGCATGTTCGATCAGGTTGCGCGCCGCGAGTGGAAGAACTCCATGGTGTTCAGCCAGGCGAAGAAGCTCGCTCCAGTCGAGCGCTGGGAGATTCCAATTCGCAATGCGCCCGAGTCGCTTCGGAGCCAGATTCGCGCCAGCTAACGCGCAGAGGAGTTCGAATTCGCCTTCTCTCTGCAGCGCATTGCTCGACACGGGAGACGTAGACAAGGGCTCGGTCATGACAGCGCGTCAATGTTAGAGCATTTGCGGCATGCCTAAACAGGATGCGGAAAAAGTATCTTCTGCGCGGCAGTCTGACCGCAGCGGCTAAAGTCGGTGCTGAAAACAAGCCCGTTATCGCAGCGCTGAAGCGCTGCGCCACCCAAAATCAATAGGAACGCGAATCGCCACTATAATACAGAGTCTTCGGCGCGCGTCTGAACCTCGGTTTGCAACTCGCCGTTCGCACCTTCGCCGTTCGGACTTTCGTCGTTCCACTTTTTTCATGGACCGAGTCGTCTTCGAATCCGTTCGCAAGATCTTTCGCCATCGTCCGGCTCTGTTCAACTGGCTGGGACGGGAGCGGGGCGGCGAAACCATTGCCTTGAAAGACGTTTCTTTCTCGGCAGCGCGCGCGGAGGTGTTAGTGCTGCTCGGCCCGAACGGCAGCGGAAAAACTACCGCGCTCAAGCTCATTTCGACCATGCTTCTGCCCGATGCGGGATCGGTACGCGTGGGCGGCTTCGATGCGCGGCGCGATGCTGGTGAAGTCCGGCGGCAGGTCGGCATCGCCGTCGCCGCGGAGCGCTCGTTCTTCCCACGTCTCTCGGCTCGCGAGAACCTCGATTTCTTTGCCGCCCTCGACGAAGTTTCGCGCAGCGAGCGAGCGCAGAGGATCAAAAGAGTTCTGCGCGATACCGGTCTCGAAGAGCAAGCCGACACGCTGGTCATGAAATTCTCCAGCGGCATGTACCAACGACTGGGGATCGCGCGCGCCCTGGTCAAGCGCCCCAGCGTGCTTTTGCTCGACGAACCGACGCGCAGCCTCGACGCCGGCACCACGGCACACTTCTGGGCCACGATCCGCGCGCTGGCGCAGCAACAGACTACGGTTCTGCTCGCCACCCATAACTTCGCGGAAGCGGCCGCCGTCGCGGATCGGCTGCTCCTGCTGCATCGCGGCGAATTGCTCGCCGATCGCGCCGTGGGCGACGGCGAAAGCGCTGACGCGCTGCGCGCTTTCTACTTCCGCATGACGGGCGAGATCGATGAGGCGGTGCTCAAGCTCTAAAGATTTGTAATTGGTAATTTGTAATTTGCAATTGTGTTTCGGAATTATCGCTCACAGTGCCCAGGCTTGAAATTACAGATTAGAAATTACAAATCTCGTTCTAACTTATGAAATCGACACTGGACAAGCTTCATGCCATCCTGCGGCGCGATCTGCTCACTGCCATCCGCCACCGCAGCGGTTTCGTCGTGACCCTGGTCGGAGTGTTCACCGAATTGGCGGCTTTTTATTTTCTTTCCCGCGCCATCGGTCCCGGCTTTCGACCCGGGGGCGTCGAGTACTTTCCTTTCCTTCTGGTAGGCACCGGGGTCTACACTTTCTTCGTAATGAGCGCACAAGCCTTCCTGAGCGCGGTGCAGGAAGCACAGCAGACGGGAACGCTGGAAGTGCTCATGACGACATCGACCGCGCCGGCTGAGCTTGTCGTCCTCAGCTCTATTTCTGCCTTTGCTGGAAACCTGGTCAATCTGCTGGTCTATCTTTTCGCGGGAGTGGCAGTTTTCCGGGTGTCGATCCACGCCAACTTTTTCTCGTGCGTGGCGGTATTGATTCTTTCTTTGGCGATCGCCTTGGCCCTGGGGATTGCCGCAGCCACGCTTCAGGTTGCGTTCCAGAAAGGCTCGGCGCTGCTGTGGCTGCTCGGTTCCGGGCTCTGGTTTCTGAGTGGAACCATGTTCCCGATCCAGAGCTTGCCCCGCCCGCTCGAGCTTCTCGCTCGCGCGGTTCCTCTGACTTACGCCATCGATGGAATGCGCAAGGCGCTGCTGGAGGGGCAGTCCATGAGGGCGATGGCTCCAACACTGGCTGTCCTGGCCGGGTTTGGGGTGGTCCTGCTGCCACTCGCGCTCGCCGGCCTGTCGCTAAGTTTGCGGCGCGCGCGGCAGGATGGAACTCTGTCATTTTACTGAGGATATTGATTCGCCTTTTTCGGTTTGCGACGCGGCCAAGTCATATTGGCACCGGGGAAAGCCGTGTAGTACACTGCCTTTGTTCTTATCAAAACTGGGGGATAAGCCAGCTTTTCTTGTTTGACCAGACTGGCTTGACTAACTATGAACGACAATCGGGCCACTCGCGAGAAGCTCCAGCAACCCGGCAACGCGGGTAAAGAGAAGAAGCTCTACCAAAAGCCGGCATTCCGCTACGAACGAGTTTTTGAGACGCAGGCTCTGCGATGCGGCAAGACCAGCGCGTTCCAAGCCTCGTGCAATCCTCATTCGGGCGGCAGCCTACGCGCTTCCTGATGCTGGAAAACACCACGAGTACGGCGCGGTCGAGTTGGAGCGCGGAACGTTCAGCTTTGGTGGCAGAGGCCTTGCGTCGCAGCGGTCGTTTGCGTCTGCGGGTTCACGGGGAAAGCATGCTGCCCGCTCTTTGGCCGGGCGATGTGGTCGAGATTGCAAGCTGCTCGCTCGAAGACGTCCGGCGTGGCGAGATCGTGCTCGCCCTGCGTGATGGCCGCTTCTTCCTGCATCGCCTCGTCGCTCGCTGCACACCGAACGGATTCCTGCTGCGCGGCGATTCCATGTCGGGTTCCGACCCTCAGTTTCCTCCCGAAGCGCTGCTGGGCCGGCTCGTGCGCAGCGCCGACGAAAGGCGCGCCGTCTCTGCTGCCGCTCTGCGCCCGGGGTTTGGCGTGAGGTGGTTCGGCGTGAAGTGGTCTCGCGCGCTGGGAATGCTGCTCTGTCATTTCGGCTTGGCGCGCCGCCTTGCCCTGAAACTTCATAGCCGCTGGAAGGCATCGGCGCGCGAATTGCGCAACCCTGAACACGATGCGCAGATAAGCGCCGCAGAGCTGGGTTCTGCAGAGCGGGGAGCGTTGTGATGGCCGCGCCCCGAAAACTCGCGTGTGTCGAGATTGGCGGAATTCCGATTGCTTTGTCCACCACTGTCGAGCGCTTTCTGGATCTGCTGCGGCAGCGCTACGACGGGTTCCTGAGTTCTTCGCGTCCCGAGTTTGAGCTTGAGTTTGATCTCACTGACGCGGGACCGGTTTCCGATGACGACGTTCGGGTCCGCCGCGAAGGTGACGAGTGGCTCATCGAGCGCGGAGACTTACACGCCCGCTGGGACCCGCGCACGGGACGAGGCAGCGTGCGCCAAAATGCGAACCCGTATTCTCTCGATTCGGTGCTACGCATTCTGCATAGCCTGATTCTTGCCGAGCGCGGCGGATTCCTACTGCACGCCGCCAGCGCGATTTGCGATGGTCGGGCTTATCTGTTCTCGGGCGTATCCGGCGCGGGCAAAACCACGATGACGCGGCTGGCGCCAGCGGACATTACTCTTCTTACCGATGAAATTTCCTACCTGCGCCCGAGCGCCGACGGTTACGCGGCATTCGGCACTCCTTTCGCCGGAGAGCTGGCCAGGGCTGGTGAGAACTGCACAGCGCCGGTCTCTGCTCTGTTTTTTCTGGAGAAGGGTTCGGAGAACCGCGTCGATGAGCTGTCGTCCGCGGAAGCCGTCCGCCGGCTCATGCGCAATATTCTGTTCTTCGCCGAAGACCGGGGCCTGGTGGAAAAGCTTTTCGACACGGCATGCGATTTCGTCGGAAGGGTTCCCATTCGCCGCCTGATGTTTTATCCTGATGCCAGGGTGTGGGACGAAATCCGCAACTTCCAGGGGGTGCCAGAGCATGCCTGAGAATTGCATTTACATTGCGCGCAGTTCTGCCATTGCCGCCCGCGCGCTGGCCGGCGAAATGATGGTCATGAACTCGGCCGATTCGACTTTCTTCACGCTGAACGAGGTCGCAACCGCCATCTTTCAAGCTGCCGACGGTCACACTCCTCTGCGGGATATTGTTCGCGACCGGATCTGCGAGCAATTTGACGTCGATCCCGAACAGGCCCAGGCAGACGCCGAGCAGTTCGTCGCCGAGCTTTCCGGCCACGGAATTCTTCTCGTTTCGAATCAACCTCTGGCTTCGGAGACTCCCTGATGAGCCTGATGAGCGAAGTAGGCCAGAAAGCATTTAACCTGGGCGTGCCCATCGCCGTGCACATGGATGTCACGTACCGCTGCAACGAGCGCTGCGTGCATTGTTATCTCGATCACGACGACCACGGCGAGATGACGACCGGCGAAATCAAGGACGTGCTCGATCAACTGGCCGAGGCAGGCGTTTTCTTTCTCACTTTCAGCGGCGGCGAGGTTTTTATGCGCCGCGACTTCTTTGAGATTGTCGAACACGCGCGGCGTCTCATGTTCAACGTGAAGATCAAGACCAACGCGGTCATGATCCACGAAGCGGAAGCGCGGAGAATCCGCGAACTGGGCGTAGACACCATTCAGATCAGCGTCTACTCGCATCGTCCCGAAGTTCACGATGCCATCACCAAGCTGCCACACTCGTTCGAACGCACCATCAAATCCATTCGCTTCTTACACGAACAAGGGTTGCGAGTGACCATCGCCAATGTGCTGATGACCGTGAATTCTTCCGATCATACCGGAGTGCAAAAACTTGCCGCCGAACTCGGCGTGCATTACACGCTCGATCCCACGATCACGCCCATGATGGATGGCGACACTTCGGTTCTATCGCTGCGCATTCCGGGAGAAGAACTCCCGGAAGTTTTCCGCAATCCTGCGCTGGTCGGCAGCCAGGAAGAGTTCTGCGCTCCTCCCAAGCCGCCCTCGGCGGAGGATCTTGAAGGTTACTCGTGCAGCGCGGGCCATTCTTTCTGCTACATTTCGCCCTACGGCGATGTCTTTCCCTGCGTGCAGTTTCCGCTTCCCACGGGAAATATTCGTCAGCAAAAGTTCTTGGATATCTGGAATTTTTCCCCGCAGATGAAAGAGGTCCGCTCGATCCAGGCCAAAGACCTGACCGTCTGCTCGTCGTGCTCGCACGTCAGCAGTTGCGCGCGTTGTCCAGGCTTGGCCTATGTGGAAGGAAGTATGCGGGGACCATCCACCGCGGATTGCGAGAAGTCGTTCTACCGGACGGGCGTGCCGACGGCGAACATGCTGCGACAAGGGCTGTCGAAACCACGGACCACCGCACCGCTGATCCAGATTCGGCCGATTGCCGTGCCCGCATGATACGGGAGTGCCCGTTACAGTGTGCCCCCGGCAACAGCGTTGTGGCTACGCTTTAGATCAACGACCGCTTCCGCGCTGGCCAACTGCTCCAGGATGCGCTGCAAGGCAGCGCGGACCTCGTGCGTCGCTTCATTGAACTTCAGCGCCGCTCCAATACCCATGTCCATGCGCACGACTTCGCTCTCAATCGAGACGTTCGTGTGTTCGTGCGAGAAGGTGAGTATCAACTGCGATCCGGGCAACAGAATGCCGCTGGTTTCAACATAGCAACCGCCCAGGCTCAGGTTGGTCACGATGGCCAGCATCGCGCGTTCTTGATCGTTTCCAGAAATTTCCGTGGTGAGCCGGCCCCGCACCCGCGGGTACAGACGGCGGTTCTTCGGAGTCGACTGACTCTGCTTCTGCAGATACATGCGTTTGTCAGCTTCCGATAGGAGCTTTTCGGCATCCATCCCGTCTTCGGGATACACGGCCTTGCCAACGCTCAGCGATAGGATGTCCTCTTTGCAAACGTCCTTTCCCGCTTGTTTTGCCAGGTCTCGCATCTGTTCCGCTTTGCGCGCGGCAGCTTCTGGCGTGAGTCCGGGAGCGATGACCACGAATTCGTCGCCGCCCATGCGCGCGACATAATCGTACTCACGGCTGGTTTCCTTCAGGGAGTGCGCAAACAGCCGCAGTACGCGGTTCCCTTCCAGGTGTCCAAAGCGGTCGTTGATCTGCTTGAAGCGGTCCAGGTCGGCGACCATCACGGTCAGCGTATTGTTGTCGCGTTTGCAGCGCGCCAGTTCCCGCTCGAGTTGCAAGAACAGCGAGCGCGCATTGGGAAGACCGGTGAGGTAATCGGTAACCGCCGAATTCTCCGCCTGCTCGTACTTCATTGCGTTCTCGATGGCGAGCGCCATCCTGGAACTTACCGCCAGCAAAATGCGCAGGTGGTCGGAGGCAAAGAAATCTTTTTCCGCGTGGTACAAAGCGACCACGCCGACCACGCCCTGCAAGCCCTCGAGCGGAACGGCAAGCGCTGAGTTCAGCGTGCTGTACTTTGAAGCATCGTTCAGATAACCGGGCTCGACCGAAGGATTGCCATTCAGGATCGGTTTAAGGTTTTGCGCTACCCAGCCCGAAAGCCCCTGTCCAATCGGAATGCGCAGCGAGGCAAACAGCCGGAAGTTGTCGCCATTCACATATTCCGGCACAAGTTCATCGCCGTGGCGGACGTAGATCGCAATCGCATCGTAAGGCATCGCCCGGCGCAGCTTCACCGCAAACACTGAGAGCGTTTCGTCCAGACTGAGCGAAGCCCCCAGATCCTGGCTGAGTTCGAAGAGAGTCTGCGCTTCCTGGCGCGCCGCCGCGATTGAACTCAGAAAACTGCGCTCCGGCAATTGCCGCTGTCCTTGCGCCTCGAACCCGGCTGCCGGCTCGATGGCCCGCCCAGCCTTCGCGTCTTTGTCTTTGTCTTTGACTTCCGTGGATAATTTCTGCTTACTTAGGCTGTCCGTGCGTTCGTGGACCAGTTGCTCCAGCCCCACGTATCTTCGTTCGAGCACGCTGACCACTTGCGGATCAAACGACTTTCCCGATTCATCCACCAGCCGCGCCATCGCTTCATGCAAAGGCAGCGCCCGCCGATATTGCCGATCGGAAGCCATCGCGTCCAGAAAATCCACCGCCGCCAAGATGCGGGCGCCAATCGGAATCTCGGTCCCGCGCAATCCCAGCGGATAGCCAGTTCCGTCGTACTTTTCGTGATGGGCGCGAACGATGGGAACGACCGGGTATGGAAAGCGCACGCGTTCCAGAATTTCCGCTCCCACCAGTGGATGAATCTTCATTTTCTCAAATTCTTCCGGCGTCAGGCGGCCCGGTTTCGAGACGATGTGCTCGGGAATCGCCAGCTTGCCGATGTCATGCAGCAAGGCTGCGGCCTGCAGGGCCTCCATTCCCTCCCGGTCAACCTTGAGTTCCTTCGCAACCTCGACGGCGTAGACGCGAACCCTCTGCAAGTGGTCGTGGGTTGTCTGATCCTTGGCCTCGATGGCGAGCGCGAGCACCTCGATCGTGCGCATATGTAAGTCGGCCATCTCTTGCACGTGCCGCTTCTCGTCTTCCAGCTTGCCGAAGTAAAGGCGGTAGGAACGGTAGATGAGGTAGACCACCGGAAGCGTCAGCAACGACGTCTGCCAGTCGGTAAAGCCGTGCAGCCAGCTCATCATGCCGGCCACGCCCGCGCCCACCAGGTAGTAGGGGAAGCTCCAGAAGTAGCAGTCCGACCAGATCTTTCGCAGCGACCTGCGCTCCGTCAACGAGATGACGGCGGCAACCGGAAGCGTATTGGCCACGAAGTATACGCAGGCCGCCAGAAACAGCAATGTGGAGGGGTTATTCACCGCGCGATGCGACCAGGAGTAGCGATACGCGGCGAAGGTCACCGCGATGGCAAGCGCTGCCGAGCAAACGTTGAAGGCGACTTGAATCGGCATCGGACGATCGCGGTCGAAGCACTGCACTACCACCGCCGCGCAGCCCAGCGCCATGGCTTCCGACAAGCTCAGTTCCAGCACGCCCAGCAGCGGAAATAGAAAGTTAACCGACATCGTCCCGGTAATACCGGGCACGTTCACCTTGAGCCGCGAAACCGCCAGCGCAATCACCAGATAACAGAAAAATTTGAGCGGATTCTCGCTCCTGCCGTGCATGACCGAATAGGTCAGGACGGCCGTCCCGCAGAGCACGACCACGGCAATAAAAAAGCGTGGCGCCGCGCTCATGTCCCTCCAGGATTGAGGGCGAGATTTCATTTCGGACGCACTCCTGCCCGTGAAGCCGGGTTGCAATTCCCAGGCGCGAAAACACGGCAACACTCATTGATAACAGGCACCGAACGGGGCACGAAAGGATTCAGACATTTGCAGGTAAACTTCCGTAACGGGGGGCAGTGGCCTTTTGGCACTGCTTCGCCCCTGCGAGCGCCGGGGATACAGCTCATAAGCCATAGAAAAAACAGTGCTAACCACCGCCTCGGCGAACCATGAACTTGTCGCCCCGCCGCATCCTATAACCCTGAGAGCCCGCAGGTTTGACTTGCCAGAAGCCTCGGGCCTAACATAGGTGGCTCTCTCCCAGGAGTATTCTCCGGAATGATCGGCCAGACCGTCTCGCACTACCGTGTCCTCTCGCAGTTGGGCGGCGGAGGGATGGGCGTGGTGTACGAAGCCGAGGACATCAACCTGAGCCGCCATGTCGCGCTCAAGTTCCTGCCTCCGGAGACGGAAAAAGATCCGCTCGCTCTTGATCGTTTTCAGCGCGAAGCTCGCGCGGCTTCCGCCCTGAACCACCCGAATATCTGCACGATCTACGAAGTTGGCGAGGACAGCGGACGCCACTTCATCGCCATGGAGTTGCTGGAAGGCGAGACGCTCAAGAACCGGATCCACGGTCAGCCCCTGGAACTTGAGCAATTGCTCGATCTCGGCACGCAGATCGCCGAGGCTCTCGATGCCGCCCATGCCAAGGGAATCATCCACCGCGACATCAAACCCGCCAACATTTTCGTAACCAGTCGCAACCAGGCCAAGATTCTCGATTTCGGCTTGGCCAAGCGGACCGCCAAGCCCTCCCTACAGTCTGCCGCCACGATCGGTTCCGCCGCGACCGTGGACGAGCCCTTCCTGACTAGTCCCGGATCGGCCGTCGGCACCGTGGCGTACATGTCTCCGGAGCAGGCGCGCGGCAAGGATCTCGACGCACGCACCGATCTATTCTCTTTTGGCGCCGTGCTCTATGAGATGGCCACCGGTGCAGTGCCTTTCCGCGGAGACACGGCCGCCGTTATTTTCGACGCAATTCTGAATCGCCCGCCGGCGCCACCGCTTCGCCTGAACCCCGACTTACCTCCGCAGTTTGAAGGGATCTTAAACAAGCTGCTCGAAAAAGACCGCGACCTGCGCTACCAGAGCGCTGCCGATGTGCGCTCCGACTTGAAGCGCCTCAAACGCGACTCGGAATCGGGCACGACGCTGGCCGCGACTTCTTCCAGCTCTTCCATCCGCACTTCCACCCGCCCACCTGTGGCACCCGGCCGCAAGCTGCCTCTGTGGCTCATCCCGGCTCTGATCGTCGCGGTGGTCGCCGCCGGCATTGGCTTCGTGTTTCTCAAGCGCGGCCACGCGCTCACCGAAAAAGATTCGATCCTGATTGCCGATTTCGTAAACACCACCACCGATCCCGTCTTCGATGGCACTCTCAAGAAAGCGCTGGCCGTCGATCTCGGGCAGTCTCCGTATCTGAACGTCTTCCCGGAACAGAAGATCCGCCAGACATTGCAGTTCATGGGCCGCAGCCCCGGCGACCGCATCACCACCGACGTCGGGCGCGAAATCTGTCAGCGCGATGGCATCAAGGCCATGCTGAATGGCAGCATTGATAGCGTAGGAGGCCAGTATGTAATCAGTCTGGAAGCAACTAATGTTGCTTCCGGCGATTCGCTAGGACGCCAGCAGGCTCAGGCAGAGCGAAAAGAAGATGTGCTGAATGCGCTGCATGGCGCCGCCACTAAACTGCGCAGTCAACTCGGCGAGTCGTTGTCCATGGTGCAGAAATACGACATGTCTCTCTCCCAGGCCACCACTTCATCGCTCGAAGCGCTGAAGGCGCTGAGCCTGGGCGACGCCAAGCACAATATGGGCGACGAACTGGCGGCGATTCCCAATTACCAGCGTGCCATCGAGATCGATCCGAATTTCGCCATGGCCTACGCCCGCCTGGGCTCGGCTTACAGCAACCTGGAGCAGACTCAACTGTCGGAGCAAAACCGTCAGAAGGCTTTCGAGCTTCGCGATCGCGCCAGCGAGCGTGAGAAGCTCTACATCATGTCCCACTATTACGCCGACAGCGGTCAGCTCGACAAAGGCATTACCGCCTATGAACTCTATCGCCAGACCTACCCGCGGGATTCCATCCCCTTCAACAATCTGGCGGCGATCTATAACCAGCTCGGACAATTCGACAACGCGTTAGAGAATGCGAAGCGCGCCGTGGAGCTCGATCCCGACATGGTGAGCGGCTATGAGAATGCCGCCTTGGCTTACGGGGGACTGGACCGGATCGAGGAAGCACGCGCCACCCTCAACACCGCGCTCCAGCACAAGGCATCCCATGCCGGTTTCCATCTGGGGCTGGCTGTGTTGGACTGGTGCGAAGGCAAAGATGCCGACATGGAGAAGGAACTGCAAAGTGCCTCCGCGACCCCCGACGGAGAGGCCAGCGTTCTCGGATTCCGCGCGGGCGTCGCCAGCACCCGCGGGCAAGTGCGCCAAGCGCGGGAATTTGCGCGCCAGAACGAAGATGCATTGGATCGCCTGCACCTGCAAGGCCGAGCCGACGTCGAGGCAGGGCTGGCCATCTTCGAGGCAGTGGTGGGAAATCGTGCCGAAGCCAACAGCGACGCCAACGAGGCCCTGCGTTTATCTCGAACTGTTTCTGTAATGGGGAATGTGGCCACGACGTTCGCAATATTGCGCCAGGACCAGAAAGCCATAGCGTTGGCCGACGAAATCCAGCGCGTCCATCCGAACGATACCATGGCAGTGAACGTGACCGTCCCCATGATTCGCGCGATCGCCGCCCTGCGGCCCGCGAATCCTGCCAAAGCTGACTCGGCAAAGGCCATTGACTCTCTGAACACAGCGGCGCTGTACGCTCGCGCCAACGCCGGCGTTTTTTACGCCCGAGGCATGGCCTACGAGCAGGCCGGCCGTTACGCGGAAGCGCAGCAGGATATTCAGAAGGTCTTGGACATGAAATCACACAGCGGCCCCGACATAGTGTTCGTTGCCGCTCAACTGGAATTGGGACGAGTGTTTCAGAAGCAGGGCGACGCTCCCAAGGCGCGCATCGCCTATCAAGATCTTTTCGCCGCCTGGAAAGACGCCAACCCCGACGTCCCGCTCCTGCACGAAGCCAGAGCTGAATACGCGAAACTGCAATAGAGCCGCGGCGTCCGCTACGAGCCCGCGGTGAAAGTCGGGTCCCTAGCGGTGCACAAGCGACGCCTTTCATGAATTGTCTGGCGAATTGAGAGTTGAAGAGCGGGTGTCCTTTCGCCACGGGCGGTTAGCTAGGGACAGAAGAAAGCTTCAGAAGAAGCGGGTGATGCCCTCTTCTAGCACGACTACTTTATCTTTTACTCCGGCGGCTAACGCTTCGCGCTCCAGCAACTGGAGGGGCTCTTCGATGGGCTCGTGCGACAGGCGAAAGGTTCCATAGTGCATGGGCACCATCCAGCGGGCCTTCAGATCGAGAAAGGCGCGGGTGGCGTCGGCGGGGCTGGTGTGCACGTTGCGGAATTGCGGCGGATTGTAGGCGCCGATGGGGAGCAGCGCTAGTTCGGGCGACAAGCGGCGTCCGATTTCGCGAAAGCCGGCGAAATAGGCGGTGTCTCCGGCGTGGTACACGGAGTGTTTGCCGCTGCGCAGCACGTAGCCGCCGTAGCCGCGGTGCGAATCCTTGATCATGCGCGCTCCCCAATGCCGCGAGGGGACGTGGGTGATGTCGAGCGTGCCGTGGCGATAGGTGTTCCACCAGTCGAGTTCGACAATTTGTTCGAAGCCCAGATCGGAAACCAGATCAAATAAGTGATGGGGGACAACGAGCGTGGGCGCGGTTCCGGTCTGGCGGCGGGTTTGCCGCGCGATGGTGCGCAGCGACTGGCGATGTAAGTGATCGAAGTGAGCGTGCGTTACGAGGACGACATCCATTGGAGGCAGGTCGCGCAGGTTCAATCCAGGTTGACGCAGGCGCTTTAGAACGAACAGCCAGCGCGCGAAGTTGGGATCGATGACGACGTTCAGTCCGCCAATTTGTAGAAAAAAACTGGAATGTCCGATGAAGGTGACGCCGAGCTCGCCGTTTGAAACGAGTTGCGGTTTGTGGGTCTTGCCGGTGCGAGGCGTGACCGCGGAATGCCGCACCAGGCGCGTGAACTGACGGGCTCGCTTGCGCAGAGCGGGATTTTTCAATGAGGACTTTAACATCAATTCGACCACTATGATTCGCCCAGTCCGCTGGAAACCCGGGCTATAGGCACATTATCGGCTTTTTTCTCTCAAGTCTCTAGCGTGGTTAGATGCTCCGGAACCCGAGATCGACGCACGGGCGCGAGATTTGGGTGATTTTCCAGTGTAAAAAATCCTGTTTCCCTTGACCATCACTTTGCTGGTCATATCTAATCCAAAGTTGAGACGAAATACGTTTGGAGGAATCAACGCTGATGCGCGTCGCTTTTCTTGGCATGGGAATTATGGGACGGTCGATGGCCGCTAACCTGGTCAAAGCCGGACACGAGGTCGCAGTTTGGAATCGAAGCGGCGGCAAGGACGTGGAAGGCGCACGCAGCGCGGGTTCTCCGGCGGATGCGGCACAGGGCGCGGAAGTGGTGTGGATGTGCCTCTCCGACACGAAGGCGGTCGAGGACGTGCTGTTTGGTCCGGGCGGCATAGAGCAAGTGCTGGCCGCGGGCATGATTATTGCCGACTCGAGCACGATTTCGCCTTCCGCCACGCGACGCTTTGCCGAACGCGTAAAGGCGCGTGGCGTTGACTACGTGGACGCTCCGATGACCGGCTCAAAGATCGCCGCCGAGGCTGGGAGCTTGATTTTCATGGTGGGCGGCGACGAAGCTGTGCTCGCTCGCCTGCAGCCGCTTTTTCAGGCGATGGGTAAGCAGGTGTTCCACATGGGCGAGACGAGCAAAGGACAGGCCACGAAGCTGGTCATGAATCTGCAGATTGCGCTCATCTTCGAAGGGTTCGCCGAAGCGCTCACGCTCGCCGCCAAGCTGGGCGTGGACGTGGAAAAGCTTTTGCCGCTGGTGCAGGCTTCCATGGTGCGATCGGGAGTGGTGGACTACAAAGCTCCGTTTATTTTGAAACGCGACTTCTCGCCGAATTTTCCTCTGCGGCTGATGCTGAAAGACATACGCTTGGCGCTCGATGCAGCCAAGGAATCGCGGGTGCGCCTGCCCGGACTGGAAGCGGTGGAAGAGGTATACGATGTCGCGGCCGAGGAAGGGCAGCAGGACCTGGACTACGCGGCGACACTCACGCTGCTGGAGAAATGGGCGGGGGTGGAAGTGAAAGCTGCGTCAAAGTAGAAAGTGTCTTATCCCACATTTCCTCTTTGAAGTCCGTGCAAGTGGTCGTATGATCGTCGGCTGCAACGAGCGGCAGATTTGAGTTCCGAACTGATCCCCTGCCAAAGTGAGCAATTGTGAACAGACCCGCCGCCGCCGACAATGCTTCAATCGCTGCGTTGGGGAATCCAAAATCGAAACCCTGCGTGTACCGTCGGCGACTCGGAGACCCCAAATGGAAATCCCGACTTAAGTCCATCAGGGAGGAATGACTGGAGCAGAAATGAAGAACATCTTGGTTTTATTGTTAGCCGCTGTGTTCGCAATATCCGTGGCCACGCCTGCGTTCGCCTACCACCATCGGAGACACCACAGATACCACAGAGGTGGTCCTCCTATTATCGTGATACGGTGACCCCTAGCCATGTTGCCTTGTCGTTAGGCGACAAGCGGGTCCAGGGTTGAGTGTTGGCACATAGAAGAGACTCTCACCCCAGAGACGCGCCCGGACCTAGGTGTACTCGGGTGACTGCGGTATTCGCAGGTTTCGATTCTTTCCTCTTCCGCGATTCCCCTTCTGGCCCCCTGGAGGTGGGCAGATATGAAGAAATGGCTTGGTTCCGTCGCTGGATTGTCCCTGGCACTGACACTGACAGGCCCCTTGGCCGCACACGCACAAACTCCGGCAGTTCCGCCACCCAACATCCTCAACATCGAAACGGTCAACATAAAACCCTACGCGGATGAGCCCTACGACAAAGTTGCTTCACAATACCCTGCCTTGTCGGAGCACCTCAAGGACCCGACGCACGTCCTGGCGATGGAGGCCCTGACCGGCTCACCTCGAGCGATTTACCTCACCGGCTACGATTCTTACGAAGCGCTGCAAAAGAACGAGGAGTGGCTCCTCGGCGACGCGGCGGCCGACGCTAAGTTTGACGCGCTGGATGCGCGCGAGGCGCCTTACATATCCGAGGTCCAGTACGCCATCTGGCATTACCGCCCCGACCTCAGCAACAACGTCGCCGGAGCGGACATACCACACTCCCATTACTGGGAGGTGATCATCTTCCATATGCGCTCCGGTCATGTCGAACAGTTCGAGGAATTGACGAAGCTTTATCGCGACGCCAGTCTCAAGAGCGGCCAAAACGTCCCTTGGGCGACTTACGAAGGACTGGCGGGTGTGACGGACGCCTATCTTGTCTTGGTGCCGATGACGTCCCTCAAGGATGTGGACACTGGCCTGGCGCATAAGAAGGATTTCGGCGCTGCGCTGGGTAACGAAGGAAGGGGCCGGATGAACAAGCTTTCCGAGGAGAACGTGGCCAGCGTTGAGGACAACATCTGGATGGTGAATCCGGAATGGAGCTACGTTGAGAAATCCTGGATCGATGCCGATCCCCAATACTGGGCGCCTGAGCCGGCCGCAAAGCCCGCGCGGAGGAAACCCGCCGCCGGAGCCGCACCTGCACCAGAGGCTCCGCCCGCACATTAAACAAGACTGATCGAAACACGAAGGGCGTCGTCACGCGAGGACGCCCTTCGTATTTTCATTCACACAAGTGATTCGACATCAAGGCTTATCTCGGTGATACCCCCGGGAAAACGATAGATGCCATCCTGCCCAAGGATGTAGGTCTTAAAATGTACGCGGTGGTGATGCGGAGGAGATGAAGCGCCAGCCATGGAGCAGGCGATGTTTGGCGACTACGAAAGCCACCTCAAGTTGGACAATAGGCTTGTGCGCTTATAGCGAATCCAGAGTTGCTGTGAGCACAGGCAGCTCCCGAGCTTCGCTCGGCTTGGACCCTTCGACTTCGCTCAGGGTGGGCAGGCTCGCGAGGGCGACCGTCCCTACACGAGCGCCATTTCTATTTCTTCGCCAGCGAGCGGATGTAGTTCACCATGTTCCAGATGTCGTCATCCTTGGCACGGTCGCCTTCGGAGGGCATTTCGCCCTTGCCATTCCGGATCACGTAGAAGAGTTCGCCGTCGGTGCGATTTTTCAACGCGTCCGGATTGGTGAAATCAGTGACGTTTTTCATGTCCCCCGCCATGTCGCCCTTGCCATCGCCGTCTTTTCCATGACACATCGCGCAGTCGAAGCCATACAGTTTCTTGCCCTTGGCGAGCGACTCCGCGGTCGGCTTGACGGGATTTACCCTGGCGGCAGCCTGGGGGGGAATCTTGTATTCGGGGGTGGGCGCTTTTGCGGGGGGCTGATCCTGCTGCGCCCATAACGCGAACACAAGAAAGAGCAATGCGAGAAGGACCAGTGGAGTTTTCTTCAATACTTCTTTTTTCGACAATTTCTTTTTCAACACACACCTCCGGTTCGGGAGCACGGTTGAAACATTTAACGATACTCCGCGACACGGTAACGTGCACGGAAAAAGTGCAGGCTATGGACCGGCGAGGAATCACGCATGACACCGTAACACCGACTCCCGGTTGCGTGGACATTGTTGCGTGGGAATCAGGTCGTTTGGTCTGCACGCATACGCTCGTAACCCCTTTAGCCAGCGAGGATTACAGAAGTATTACAAAGTAGTTCGCGGGCTCTTGATATTGTCTAGACGGACCTCAGTCGGACGGTTGTGGGGAGAAGGAAGATGCGCGAGACAATGAGCGAGACAGTGATCGAGACAGCGAGCGAGACGACGGAAGCAACCAGCGAGAACAGCCAAGGAACCAGCCTTCGCAAAGACCGGGCGACCCGCGCCGGCATCAACTGGGGCACGGCGCTCGCCATGGGCCTGTTTCATGTGGGCGCAATTGCGGCGCTATTCTTCTTTACCTGGCCAGCATTTTTCGTTTCCATTTTCTTGTGGTGGGTATCGGGCAGCCTCGGGATCGGAATGAGCTATCACCGGCTGCTGACGCATCGCGGATACAAGACGCCGAAGTGGGTGGAGTACTTCCTGACTTGGTGCGCGACGCTGGCGCTCGAAGGCGGGCCGATTTTCTGGGTGGCGACGCACCGGATTCATCATCAGTTTTCTGATGAGGTAGGCGATCCGCACTCGCCGATTGATGGCAAGTGGTGGTCGCACATGGGGTGGATCCTGATGGGCAAGTCGATGCATCACGACACCACGACCCTGGGCCGTTACGTCCCCGACCTCACCAAAGACAAAGTTCACATCTGGCTGACCAAGTATCACTACACCTCAAACATTATTTTGGGGGTCATTCTTTATGCCATCGGCGGATGGCCGTGGCTGCTGTGGGGAGTGTTCGCGCGCGTCGTGGTCGGACTGCATGCCACCTGGATGGTGAACTCCGTCACGCACATGTGGGGATCGCGGCGCTTTGTGACCAAAGACCTCTCGACCAACAACTTTCTGGTGGCCATCGTCACCTTTGGCGAAGGCTGGCACAACAATCATCATGCGCATCCGGTTTCCGCGCGTCATGGCATGGCCTGGTACGAAGTGGACATGAACTGGTACGGCATCTGGGCGCTGAATAAACTGGGACTGGCGCGGCACGTGTACAAGGTCGCGCTCGATAGCCTGCCGCCTAAGCCGGCCCTGGTTCGGGATGTGAAGACGGCTGGGGTGATGGCGGCGGCTGCGGGCAACGACTGAACGGCATTCACCGCAGAGTGCGCGGAGAGCGCAGAGATGACCGGGGAAAGTAACCCCGGTTTTTTCTTTTTCCGATATTCCTCCGCGATCTCTGCGTCCTCTGCGGTTGAACCCATTTCCCGTTAGAATCTTCCTGTGCGGATCATTAGCCGGCAGAAGGCGATTTATTTTTTCATCACGCTGGGCATTTGCCTGATTGCGGCGGCCGTCGCACTGAACGTCAGCTGGATCATCCTGAACTGGCGCGCAGGTCTGATGCTTTTTTTTGGCGGCATACTTTTTCTGGTCATCATCGCGGGGCTGGTGCTCAATACGATTTTTCTGGTCCGCGAAATTCGCCGCAACGAGCAGCACGACAGCTTCATCAACGCGGTCACCCACGAATTGAAGACGCCGATCGCTTCCATCCGGCTCTACCTTCAAACCTTGCAGAGACGCGATGTGGGAGAAGCGCAGCGGCGGCAGTTCTACGAGTTGATGCTGCTCGATACCGAGCGCCTGCTGCACACCGTGGAACAGGTGTTGAAAGCGGGTGAGGCGGCGCATAAGAAAAGCCCGCCGCAGCGTTTGCCGCTGGAATTCAACACGCTGGTGCGCGAGTGCATGGAACTGGCGCGAGTGCGCCATCACTTGCAGGCGGCGGATCTCGAGTACCGCGAGTCTTTGTCTTTATCAGTGCCGAACGGCGACCGAGCGCGGGTGTTGGGCGATCCAGAGGAACTGCGGACCGCGGTTTCGAACCTGCTGGACAATGCGGTGAAATACTCGCCGGATGGCGTGCACATCTCGGTGGAGTTGGAGGCTCCCGATGAGAAGCGGGTGGTGCTGCGGGTGCGCGATCAGGGCGTGGGAATTCCGGAGCAGGAGTTGAAACGCATCTTCAAGCGGTTTTATCGGGTGACGCAGCGCTCGTTCTCGCAAGCGAAGGGCACTGGGCTGGGACTGTTTATCGTGCGGTCGATCGCGCGCAAGCACGGCGGCCGGGTATTCGCGCAGAGCGAAGGCGCAGGGAAGGGAACCACGGTGACCCTGGAATTGCCGCGGAGGGTGGCATGAGCCGGGTGCTGGTGGTGGAGGACGAGGCGCACCTGGCGCAGGGCTTGCGCTTCAACCTGCAAGCCGAGGGACACGCGGTGGAAGTTGCGGCGGACGGCGAGACGGCTCTGGAGAGGCTGGTCGAAAAAAAAGAACGCTTCGACGCGGTGGTTCTCGACGTGATGCTGCCGGGCAAGAGCGGCTTTGATGTCGCCGCCCTGCTGCGCGAGAAAAAGAATTATGTGCCGATTCTGATGCTGACCGCGCGTGGGCGTCCGGAAGATGTGCTGCAGGGATTCGCGTCGGGGGCGGATGATTATCTGCCGAAGCCGTTTGAGCTGGCAATTCTGATTGCGCGTCTCGAGAGCCTGCTGCGGCGCAGTGTGTGGATGAGAGATGCCGAGCCGGCTGGCGCTGGCGATCGGAAGACGCGGCCGGCGCCGTTGGGCGCGCAGGAAGCTGGCGGCGATACATTCAGTTTTGGTGGCAAGTCCATCGACTTTGGGGAACTGGAATTGCGCTCGCTGGGAAACACGATCCATCTGACGGTGATGGAGGCGGAGTTTCTGCGCTATCTGGTGCGCAGCGAAGGTCGCGTGGTTTCGCGCAAGTCGATTCTGGAAGAGGTTTGGGGATTGCACGAAGACACCGATACGCGCGCCATCGATAATTTTGTGGTGCGGCTGCGGCGGTACATCGAAGAGGATCCATCGCAGCCGAAGCATTTGCAGACGGTGCGAGGGGTGGGGTATCGGTTTGTGGCGGAGCCGGAGTAGGGCGGTGGTCTGGCTTCCGAGGTCCGCAGGCAGCCCGACGAGAAGAGTAGGCTTGGTACTTAGTTGGCAAAATCGCCTGTTATCGACACCTATCCCTGAACAGTGAGCGACGAGGCAGCCCTTTGTCGGGCTACTGCAGCTTCGCGTACTCCGCTTTGGCTTCCTTCAGTAGGGGGATGTCGGGGTCGGCGTCTTTCCAGAGGGTGAGGAAAATCCTTGTAGGGGGCGAGCG
>Ga0208937_1000286_pt1 | contig 44669 bp, 35 predicted proteins | sample June2015DPH_11_5_FD_184705 | JGI IMG/M metagenome (GOLD analysis project Ga0208937, IMG submission 184705) | Peatland microbial communities from SPRUCE experiment site at the Marcell Experimental Forest, Minnesota, USA - June2015DPH_11_40... | ecosystem: Environmental > Terrestrial > Soil >...
GTCATCAGCATGCGGCGCACATCCGGGTGCACGATGATCGGGTCGGCGGGCTTGTCCTTGAACTTCGTTCCGGTTAGGGCGCGCCCGGCGAGCCGCTCCTTGGCGTAGGCGGCGGCGTTCTGGTAGGCGACCTCGGACAGCGCCAGCCCCTGCACGCCGACGCCGAGCCGCGCTTCGTTCATCATCACGAACATCGCGTTCAGCCCGCGGTTCGGCTCGCCGACGAGCCAGCCGGTGGCGTCGTCATAGTTCATGACGCAGGTGGAATTGCCGTGGATGCCCATCTTCTCTTCGATCGAGCCGCAGGACACGCCATTGCGCGCGCCGGCGGCGCCGTCTTGGGTCGGCAGGAATTTGGGGACGATGAACAGGGAAATTCCTTTGACGCCTTGCGGCGCGCCTTCGATCCGCGCCAGCACGAGATGCACGATGTTGTCGGCGAGGTCATGCTCGCCGGCGGAGATGAAAATCTTGGTGCCGGTGATCTTGTAGCTTCCGTCCGTCTGGGGCACCGCGCGCGCGCGCGTAAGTCCCAGATCAGTGCCGCATTGCGGCTCGGTCAGGTTCATCGTGCCGGTCCATTCCCCGCTGACGAGCTTGGGCAGGTAGAGCGCCTTTTGCTCGGGCGAGCCGTGAATCATAAGTGCGGCCGCCGCTCCCTGCGTGAGGCCTGGGTACATGGCAAAAGCCATGTTTGCCGAAACCAGGAACTCGCTAATCGCTTGCGAGAGCACGCGCGGCAGGCCTTGGCCGCCGAATTCGGCGGGCGCCGAGGCGCCGATCCAGCCGCCCTCGGTCAGGCGCTTGTACGCATCCTTGAATCCCGTGGGCGTGGTGACGCTGCCGTCGTTGTGGCGCTTGCAGCCTTCCTTGTCGCCGACGCGATTGAGCGGCGTCAGCACGTCCTCGCAGAATTTTGCGGCTTCCGCGAACACCGCCTCAAGCAAATCGGGCGTGGCGTCGGCAAAGCCCGGCAAGTTGTTGTAGCGATCGATGTGAAATACGTCGGTCAACAGGAACATCACGTCATCAACGGGAGCCTTGTAGCTCGGCATAATCTCGCCCTCCGTACCGCGTCCGCCAGCGCCAGCCGGCCCGGACGGTATAGCCTAGCCTATTTGCGTCAACGGTGGGACAGCCGAGGAAGCAGGCACAGGCTCGTCGTGGCGAGAGGCAAGGTTTGCCGGTAACCGTGACGAGACGCGGCTTTTTTAACGGCTTATTTACCGTATTCCTGAAAAGTCGACCCCAAGACAGAAAACCGCGCCCTCCGCGTCGTCTGCTCGCGGCATCGGCTCGAAACACTGGGCACATCCTGCTCCTCATGTGATTTGGGACGTGAGCATGAAATCGGGCGGTCCGTGGAATCTTCGAGGTCTTCGTCCGGAAGCGCGTGAAGCTGCACGCACCGCGGCGCGGCGATCCGGCATGTCGGTCGGCGAATGGCTCAACAGCGTGATCAAGCCGGCTGATACGGAGGATCGCGAGTTCGCGCCCTCCGCCGGTTTCGATCGCGACGCGGACGATTCTCGGCGCCAGAGCGTCGGCTCCGACGATCGGCAGCGCGGCGGCTACGGCGATGACGCCGACCGGCGCGGCCGCCGGTCGGATGATCGGCGAGGCGCAAACTTCGCGGAGCCAGAACCGGATCGCCGACCCCGCGACGCCTCCTGGCGTGAGCGCAGGTCGGACGATCAGTCGCGCCAAAACCTCCGCCCCGACGTGCGGGACCAGGATCGCCGGCAACTTGACGCCGCGAAGCTCAGTCACAATCGCTCTTGGGACGATCAGTGGCGGCCGAGCTTCGGTTCCGACGATCGAGGCCCGCAGGGCCCCCGCACTGATGCCAATACGCACGATCACGAGCGCCGGGCGGACGATCGATGGCGCCCGGTCTTCCGCGCCGAGGAGCGGGACCACGACGATCGCCCGCGTGACGCCGATTGGCGCGATCGCCGCGGTGAATCGGATGAGCAATTGTACATGAACTTGCGCAGTGACGATCGGCAATGGCGTCGCCGGCAAAGTGACGAAGACATTCGCGGTCGCGGTTCCATGGCGGAGGCGCCGGTCCGCGGCGAAAGCGGTCATGGGGAGCGCCGCAGCGAAGCCGCCAAGCGTCCCCTCCCGCAGCCGGATCGCTTTGATGAACAAATCGACCGCCGTCCGCCGCAAGACAATCGCCAAGACGATCGCAAGGTGTCGTTCGACCAAGCCGTAGCCGAGATCACGGCCCGCCAGCGCGCGCTTGATAGCGAGGCTGCGGCCGCGATCAAGACGCGCCGGCGCGTACTGACCAACCTTGCCGCCAATCTGGACCGGCAGCCGGACGACTTCAGCGGTTATGCAGAAACCGATCGCTTCGCTGAAGCTGAAACCGTTCCGGAGCCGGCGTTCACACGGCCGCAACCGCCGCCGATCCTGCCGCGCGAGGACGTGTTCGACGAGCCTGCCGCGGGAGCCGCCTTCACGTCACAGCCGCCGCCTTTGCGCCTTCGGGAGGAAAGCGTCTCGGCCTGGAATGCGGGCCCCCAATCGGAGAATTCGCCGGCACCGGCGCTCGACCTCAGCGACCTGCACCAGCAACTGCGCCAGATTACGGCGCGGATCGAGGCCTTGCGGCCGGCAAGCGACCTCGAAGCCGCGATCAATGGGCTCCGTGCCGAACTCGCCGAGATCGGCCGCTCGGTCACGGAGGCGCTGCCGCAGCGCGCCGTCGAATCGCTCGAGATCGAGATCAGGGCGCTGGCCCAGCGCATCGACTACGGCCGCCAGTCCGGTATCAACGCGGCGGCGCTTGCCGGCCTCGAGCACGGATTGGCTGACGTTCGCGAAGCGTTGCGCGCGCTGACTCCCGCTGAAAGCCTGGTCGGGTTCGACGAGACGGTGAGGGCGCTAACGAAGAAGATCGAAGTGGTTTCAGCCAAGGACGATCCGGCCGCGCTGCAGCAGCTGGAGACGGCGATCGGCGCCTTGCGCGGTATCGTTTCTCATGTCGCTTCCAACGACACGCTGACGAAGGTCGCGGAAGACGTGCGAGCGCTCTCCGCCAAGGTCGACGAGATCGCCACCAGCGCGGCGAGCGGGCGCGCCCTCTCGGCGCTGGAGAACCGTATCGATCTGTTGGCCACCGCGCTCAATAACTCAACCGCGGCGGGCTACGCGGTCCCTCGCGAACTCGAGCGACTGCTTGCCGGCCTGATCGAAAAGCTCGAATTGGTGCAGCTTTCGCACACCGATCACACCGCGCTCGCCCATCTCGAGGACCGCATCGCGATGCTGGTCAAGCGGCTCGATGTCTCCGACGCGCGCCTCGGCCTGCTCGAGGGCGTCGAGCGGGGGTTGGCCGATCTCCTGGTCTATATCGAGCAGCTGCGCGGGGCCAACGCCGGGGGTGAGACTGTTACCCAGGCCAACCCGGCTGACGTCGAAGCGATCGAGCACGAGATTGCCGAAATCAAACAAACCGGGCGCCGTACTCAAGATTCACTTGAGGCCGTGCACGGCACCGTGGAGCACGTCGTCGGCCGCCTGGCTATGATCGAAGCCGATATGCGTGGCGACAAAGTCACGGCCGCGCCGGCCGAGCCGTTGCCGGCGAACGAGCAAATGCTCACGTCGCCGTCGCTCGATCCGTTGGCGATGCCTGCGACGTTCATTGTCCCCGCCGCTGCGCCGGCGGAACCCGAGTCTGCCGCGAATTGGCCGGCCGCGTCGCGGCAGCCCATCGAGCCCGACTTGCCGCCGGATCATCCGCTGGAGCCGGGCTCGGCCGCCGGACGCTCGCGCCAGTCGTTGTCAGCCGCCGAGCGGATCGCCGCGTCGGAAGCTGTTGCGGGGTCGAAGCCCCCTGTGATCCCCGATCCGGGCGCCGGTAAACCCGATTTCATCGCCGCCGCGCGCCGCGCGGCGCGGGCAGCCGCCGCGACCAAGGCCAACGAGGGCGCTAAAAAGGTCGGCGCGGAAGGTCCCGCTCAGCCGAAAACGCTGACCGAGCGCCTGCGCACCTTGGTCGTCGCCGGCGCCGTCGTCGTGATCGTTCTGGGCTGTTTCCATATTGCTACGCGGCTGTTCCAGGATGGCGGTTCGGGGGCGCCTGCGCACCCGCAAGCCGAGCCGCCGCAGGTGCAAACCGAGCCCCCAAGCGCGCACACCTTGTCGCCGCCGCAGGTGGAAAAGCCGTCGGTTCCAGCCGTGCCCGTGCCGAAAGCCAACCCGACCAGTCTGCCGACACTTCCGCTGCCGCTGCCACCGCCCGGCACGGATGCCGCACGGAATCCGGTCGCGCCGCCGTTGGCAAATCAGGCACCGACAACAGGCGGCGAAGCCGGGCAGCAGTCCCTCTTGGAAAATCCCGCCGCGCCGTTCGCCATGGCCGCCAGCATACCTGCCGCCGCCCACGCTGACCCGGCCAATGGATCCACCGCCGGATGGACGACAGCGCCGGCGAGCGACATCACCGGCACGCTGCCGACTCTATCGCCGCCGCATTCCTCGACAATCCCGTCTCCGGCGATCGGCGACAAGCTGCCGATCGCCATCGGCGGACCGGCACTGCGCGAAGCGGCGCTCGCGGGCGACGCCTCTGCCGCGTACGAGGTTGCCGTTCGCTTCGCCGATGGCCGGCTGGTTCCGGCGAACAACGAGGAAGCCGCGCGCTGGCTTGAGCGCGCCGCCAAGAAGGGGTTCGCGCCGGCGCAGTTCAGGCTTGGGGCGCTCTATGAAAAAGGCCTCGGGGTGAAGAAGAACCTCGCCGCGGCGCGCGACCTCTACCGTGCCGCCGCCGATAAAGGTCATGGCAAAGCCATGCACAATCTAGCCGTGCTCTACGCGGAAGGCGTCGACGGCGCGGCTGATTATCGCACGGCGGCGCAATGGTTCCGCAAGGCCGCGGATTACGGCATCGTCGACAGCCAATACAACCTGGCGATCCTTTACGCGCGCGGCGTTGGGGTGGAGCAGAATCTCGCGGAAGCCTACAAGTGGTTCTCCCTGGCCGCCAACGACGGCGACAACGACGCCGCCAAGAAACGCGACGAGATCGCCTCCCATCTCGACCAGCAGTCGCTCGCGGCCGCGCGCTTGACGGCGCAGACTTGGACCCCGCAGCCGCAGCCCGCGGACGCGATCACGGTGAAGGCGCCGGCGGCCTGGGACCTGCCAGCAAACGGTACGTCCGGGGTTAAGCCGAAAGCGCGAGCCGCCAAGGCGGTCGCAACAGACGCCACCAAGGTCAATTGAGCCTCGGCTGATCGTCGGCTGATCATTACGCAGCGCCGCGAAACGGCGGGCCAGAATGACGCGGCGGAGCGATCACATCTGCGCGCACGCGCCGGCGGACGGTATGCCAGGACGCGGCGCGCGAGTAGAACGGTCCAAACCGCGTATCCCACATCCGGCAGCCGATCCGTGCAAATCTTCCTTCCGATCGCCGACATTCCCGTCAACGTCTTTCTTGTGCTGGCGATGGGCCTGGCGGTCGGATTCATCTCCGGCATGTTCGGTATCGGCGGCGGCTTCCTGATGACGCCGCTTCTGATCTTCATCGGCGTGCAGCCGGCCGTGGCCGTGGCCAGCGTCACGACGCATGTGGCGGCGTCCTCGTTCTCCGGCGCGATCGCCTATTGGCGGCGCAACGCCATCGACGTCACCCTGGCGCTGACTTTGCTGGCCGGCGGCATCATTGGCAGCGCCGGCGGTGTCGCGCTATTCACCTGGCTGCGCGCCCAGGATCAGCTCGACCTGGTCATCGGGCTGTCCTACGTCACGCTTCTAAGCATCGTCGGCGTCTTGCTGGTCGGCGAGAGCGCCCGCGCGATTATCCGCGCTCGCCATGGCAAGCCGGCCGAGTTGCGCCGGCCCGGCAGCCATGTCTGGTTCCACGGGCTGCCGTTGAAACTGCGGTTCAAGCGTTCGAAAGTCTATGTTTCAGCCATCCCGGTGCTGGTGATTGGCTTTATCATCGGCTTCATCGGCGCGATCATGGGCATCGGCGGCGGCTTTCTGCTGGTGCCGATGCTCATCTATCTGGTACGGGTCCCGACCGTCACGGTGATCGGCACCTCGCTGGTCTTGACCTTCCTCACCATGGTGTCGACGACCGTACTGCATGCCGCGACCAATCACCTGGTCGATGCCGTGCTGGCGCTGATCCTGATGGTGGGCGGCGTCATTGGTGCGCAGTTCGGCGCCCATGCCGGGCAGCGCATTCGCGGCGAGTGGCTGCGCCTGCTGCTTGGCCTTCTGGTCCTTGCCGTCGGGTTGCGCTTTGCAGTGCAGCTCGTGTTGCAGCCTGAAGATCTGTACTCGATCCGAGCCATCGGGGGCGGGCCATGAGTTACGCGCGCGTCGCGGTGCTCGCGCTTGCGGGTCTCCTCGTCAACGCCGGCTCGGCTTCGGCGGAACGCCTTATCGCTTCGCTGACCAATCATCACGTGATGATCACGTCGAACTATACCGGCGTGGAACTGGTGCTGTTCGGATCGGTCGAGCGCGACGCTGCGGCCGCCGGGCGGCGCGCGCCGTACGATATCGTCGCCACCATCACCGGGCCGCGGGAGCCGCTGCGGACGCGGCGCAAGCAGCGCGTGCTCGGCATCTGGGTGAACACCGCGGCGCGCACGTTTGTCGATCCGCCTTCCTACCTCGCCGTTCTGACGAGCCGCCCGCTCGACGCCATCACCAGCGCCGAGAACGCGCGGCGGCTGCAGCTCGGCATCGCCAATACGCCGTTCCCGGAATTGATTAACAACGATATCGGCGAGGTGAGCAACGACCCGTTCCGTGCCGCGCTGGTGCGGCTGATGCGGGAGCGCGGGCTCTACAGCGAACAATCGAATGCGGTGACGTTTCTGACGCCGACCCTGTTCCGCGCCGCGATCTCGCTCCCGGCCCAAGTGCCGATCGGCAGCTACATGGTCGACGTCAAGCTGTTTGCCGACGGCAACGTGATCGCGCAAACCGATTCGGCGTTTGAGATCGTCAAGGTCGGCTTCGAGCAATTCGTGGTCAATGCCGCGCGCGACCACGGCCTGCTCTACGGGCTTGCGACCGCCCTTATGGCGCTCTTCACGGGCTGGATCGCCAGCGTTGCGTTCCGGCGAGACTGATTTCAATCCGGCAGGCAGCGCTCTGCGGCGACGGCAAACAGCCGCTGCGTGCCCAACAGGTGCGCGGTGAAGGCGAGCGTGCCGAACAGACCGAAGATCGCCCGGTCGCGGACGTTGAGGCCGCCGGCATAAGCCCCGAATGCCGGCATGACCAGCCGCCGCCCGTCGCTGGCAAAGCAGCGTCGGCGCACCGCGCAGCCGCGCTGCGCCACGCGCGCCAGGGGATGCAGATGGCCGGCGATCTCGCCGTCGCAGGGATCGGGCGAAGGTTGGTGACGGAACATCAGCGGGCCCAGCGCCAAAACGTCGGCGAAACGGCCGCCGATCGTGTCGGGCGGGTCGGGGTCGTGATTGCCGGCGATCCAGATCCAGTCGCGGCCGCGCTGCAGCACGGCGAGCGCCGCACGATCGCCGCCGCTCATGCGCGCCGGTCCGTGACCGTCGTGAAAGCTGTCGCCCAGCGCGATGACAAGACGCGGCGCATAGCGCTCGATCAGGCGCGCCAGCCGCGCCAGGGTCGTCGCCGTATCGTAAGGTGGCAACAGTACGCCGCGTTTGGCGAAGGCCGAGCCTTTTTCCAGATGCAGATCAGCGACGACCAGCAGCTGTTCGTCCGGCCAGTACAGCGCGCCGGCCGGATCGGCGACGAGCGTCGTACCGGCGAGGGTGATAGGGGAATCTTGCTCCGGATTCCCGCTTGCGCGGGAATGAGCGAAAGAAGCGCCATCCCTCACTGCATCGCCTCCTTCACCAATTCGTCCGCCGCTTCGGCGAGGAGCGAATCGGCCGCTTCGCCGTAAACCGTCTCGCGCCCGATCTCCAGCATGACCGGCACGGCGAGCGGCGACACGTGGTCGAGCGCTTTATGGACGATTCGCCCCCGGATGCGCGAGAGCATATCGGCGAGGCGGCGCACGTCGAGAAGGCCGGTCGCGGCGTCGGCCCGGGCGGCGCGCAAAAGCACGTGATCGGGCTGGTGGCTGCGCAGCACGTCATAGACCAGGTCGGTCGAGATCGTGAGCTGGCGCCGGGATTTCTCCTGACCGGGAAAACGGCGCTCGATCAGGCCGGCGATGATCGCGCAATTGCGGAAGGTGCGTTTCATCAGCGCCGATTCGGCGAGCCAAGCTTCGAGGTCGTCGCCCAGCATGTCCTCATCGAACAGGTCGGCGAGCGCGAATTCGCCGCGCGCGACGCGCAGCGCCACGTCGCCGAGGCCCCAGACCGCCAGCGCGTATTCATTGCCGACAAAGCCGAGCGGCCGCAGCCGCGCTCGTTCGAGTCGCCGCGTCAGCAGCATGCCGAGCGTCTGATGCGCCAGCCGGCCTTCGAACGGATAGCAGACGAGATAGTGCTTGTTGGCGCGCGGAAACGTTTCGACCAAGAGCTCGCGGGCGCCGGGCATCTGCGAACGCCATTCCTGGATTTCGAGCCATTCGCGCACCTGCGCCGGCAGCTCCCGCCATTCTTGCGGATGGGCGATGATGTTGCGCACACGGGCGGCGAGATAAGTCGAAAGCGGAAATTTGCCGCCCTCATAGGCCGGCACCTTGGGATCTTCGGCGTTCGAACGCGAGACATAGACCTCGTCCTCGACCATGGCCTCATATTTGAGGATTTCCCCGGCGAACACGAAAGTGTCGCCCGGCACCATGGTCTCGACGAAATATTCCTCGACTTGGCCCAGGAGCCGGCCGCCGCGCGGAATCATCTTCGACGCCCGCGAGCGCACGAGGCGAACCTTCAGCATGTCGGCCTCAACGATGGTGCCGACATTGAGCCGGTACCGTTGCGCAACATTGGGGTGCGCGATGCGCCAGCGGCCGTCCTTGCCCTGCCGGATGCGGGCGAAGCGCTCATAGGCCTTGAGCGCGTAGCCGCCGGTCGCAACGAAATCGACCACGGCAGCGAAATCCGGCCGCGTCAGGCCGGCATAGAGCGCGGCGGTCGTCACCTCGGCATAAAGCTCATCGCTGAGGAACGGCTCGCCGCAAGCGCAGCCGAGCACGTGCTGCGCCAGTACGTCGAGCGCGCCGATGCGAAGCGGCGGCGTGTCCTGCGCATTCTCGGCAATGGCGTCGAGCGCGGCGCGGCATTCGAGCACCTCGAAGCGATTCGCCGGAATAAGCACGCCCTTCGAAGGCTCGTCCATGCGGTGGTTGGCGCGGCCGATGCGCTGCAGAATGCGCGAGGCACCCTTGGGCGCGCCGACATTGATAACGAGATCGACATCGCCCCAGTCGACGCCGAGATCGAGCGAGGAGGTACAGACCACCGCGCGCAGGCGGCCGGCCGCCATCGCGCCTTCGACTTTGCGCCGCTGCGCCACGTCGAGCGAACCGTGGTGCAGCGCGATGGCGAGATTGTCGTCGTTGATGTGCCAGAGTTGCTGAAAAATACCCTCCGCCTGGCTGCGGGTGTTGACGAAGACGAGCGTCGTGCGGTGCGTCTTGATGAGCCGGTAAATCTCGTCGAGCGCGTGGCGCGCCGAATGGCCGGCCCAAGGCAGCCGCTCGCGCGTGTCGAGCATGGTGACGTCGGGTGTGGCGCCGCCCTCGGCAACAATGAGATCGGCGCGGGCTGCGCTTGCGGCGTCGGCGTGTTGCGGCACCATAAAGCGGGCGAGTTCGTCGGGCTCCGCGACGGTCGCCGAGAGACCGATGCTGGTGAGGTCTTGGGCGAGACGAAACAGCCGCGCCAGGCCGAGCGAGAGCAGATCGCCACGCTTCGAAGTCACCAGCGCGTGCAACTCGTCGAGGATGACGCGCTTGAGCGAGCCGAACAGATAGGGCGCGTCAGCTGAGGCGAGCAGCAGCGCCAGCTGCTCCGGCGTGGTGAGCAAAATCTGCGGTGGGTCGCGGCGCTGACGCTGGCGCTTGGAAGCCGGCGTGTCGCCGGTGCGCGTCTCGATGCGGATCGGCAGGCCCATCTCGACGACGGGCGTTTCCAGATTGCGTGCGATATCGACGGCGAGGGCCTTGAGCGGTGAGATGTAGAGGGTGTGCAGGCCGCCCTCGCGGCGCACGTCGCGGCCGGCCGAGATGAGTTTTCTTTGTTCTCCGCTCGCAGCCGGAGAACCAGCGGGACCACTCAATTCCACCAGGCTCGGCAGGAATCCGGCCAGCGTCTTGCCGCCGCCGGTCGGTGCGATCAGCAGCACTGAGCGGCCGGCCTGCGCCTTGGCCAAAAGTTCGAGCTGATGGGCGCGCGGAACCCAGCCGCGGCTGGCAAACCAGCGTGCAAAAATGTCCGGCAGAACCGCGGGACGCTCAAGAACGGTCATTCGACAGAAGTAACGGCCGCTTGCGGCGCGGTCGAGGCCTGCGCGACTACGACAAGGCTGTCCACCGGCACCCCTTTTTCGCTGCGTACCGAAACTTCGGAAAGAGACGCGAGGGCGAGCCCGGCATCTTTGAGCGCGCGGCGGATGTACGGCTCGCCGTGGGCATAGCGCAGTGTCGGCAAAAGCATCACGCCGTCGCCCGAATAGGTTTCGACCGTGAAGGCAAAAAAACCGCCAGGCGCAAGCCCGCGCGCGACCGCCGCCAAGACCGGGCACAGATCGTTGATATAAACGAACACGTCGGCGGCGAGCACGAGGTGATATTTCGCGGCATTGCGGGTCTCGCCGCCAAGAAAATCCATAAGGTCGGCGGTGACGAGGCGGTCATAAACGCCTTTCGCCGCGGCCTGCCTGATCATTGCCGGCGAAAGATCCACGCCGACCAGCCAATCGACGAGGGGGCGAAAAGCGGCGCCAGCGAGTCCGGTGCCGCAGCCGAGATCGAGCGCGGAAGGAAAGCGCAGTGGCCGTGCCGCCGCATGCATCGCCTGTTCGACGGCGTCACGCAGGATCGCCGGCCCGCGATAGGCGAGTTGCCCGGTCAGCGCCGCGTCGTAGCGCGCGGCGTACTGGTCGAACAGGCGGCGGACGTAAGGTTCGCTCATCGCCGGGGCGACGTCGCCGCATCCGAGCCGGGCGAGCTGGAGCCGGGCGCCGAGATAATCCTCGGGGTCGGCGTCGCGGGCCTTTTCGAATGCCGCGATAGCGCCGGCGCGGTCGCCGAGCCGGTCACGGATGGCGCCGAGCGCGAACCAGGCGGTGGCGAAAGCCGGCGCGAGTTCCACGGTCTGCGAGAGGATATCGGCGGCACCGGAAAGATCGCCGCGGACGGCATGATCCAGCGCCCAGTGGTAGCGCCGGTCGGCGATGAGATCGCCGGAGGAGACAAAGAGCGGGCCGGTATCGGTCATGCTGTGCTCGCGTCCCGAAGGGGAGTGATTATTTATCACTCGCATGCGTCCTGAAGACATTCTCGCGTTAACGCCGGCCGGTGTGTGCTGCAAGCTCGGCGGCTTCCATATCGACCCCACCCGTCCGGTCGAGCGCGCGCTGATCACGCACGCCCATTCCGATCATGCCCGCGCCGGTCATGGCGCGGTGCTGGCGACACAGGAAACGCTTGATCTTATGCGGCTGCGCTATGGCGAGAATTTTGCCGGCTCGATCCAGCCAGCGCGCTACGGAGAAAGCGTCAGCCTCGGCGGCGCGAAAGTCACCTTCCATCCCGCCGGTCATGTGCTCGGCTCGGCGCAGATCGCGGTCGAGGCGAACGGGCTGCGTCTTGTCGCTTCCGGCGATTACAAAAACGTTCCCGATCCGACCTGCGCGCCCTTCGAACTGGTGCCGTGCGATGTCTTCATCACCGAAGCGACGTTCGCGCTGCCGGTGTTCCGCCACGGCGATGCCGACGGCGAGATCGCGAAACTATTGCACTCGGTCGCGCTGTTCCCGGAGCGCGCACATCTCGTCGGCGCCTATTCGCTCGGCAAGGCGCAGCGCGTCGTCGCACTGTTGCGCAAAGCCGGCTATCAGGCGCCGGTCTATTTGCATGGCGCGATGGAGAGCATCACCCGCTATTACGCCGGCCGCGGCATCGCGCTCGGCGAATTGCGAGCGGTGCGCGGCGCCAGCAAGGCGGAGCTTGCCGGCACGATCACGCTGTGCCCACCCGCGGCCTTGAACGAGATTTGGGCGCGGCGCTTTCCCGATCCGGTGACCGCGTTCGCGTCGGGCTGGATGCGCATCCGCGCGCGGGCGCGCCAGAACGGGGTCGCCCTGCCGCTGGTCATTTCCGATCACGCCGATTGGGATGGGTTGACCGCGACGGTCACGGCCACCGGCGCCGGCGAAATCTGGGTGACCCACGGCCAGGAGGACGCGCTGGTGCACTGGTGCGCCACGCGCGGACTAATGGCGCGGCCGCTCGATATCGTCGGTTATGGCGAGGAGGACGATGAAGCCGTCAGTTCGGGGCCGGCCGAAAGGGTTGGCGAGGCTGAGGCATGAACCGCTTCGCCGAACTTCTGGACCGCCTGACTTACGAAGGCGGCCGCAACAACAAGCTGCGGCTCATGACCGACTATTTCCGCTCGACCGCCGATCCGGAGCGCGGCTGGGCGTTGGCGGCGCTCACCGGGTCGCTGAGCTTCCCGCATGCCAAGCCCGGCCTGATCCGCAATCTGATCGCCGAACGCACCGACCCGGTGCTGTTCGAACTGTCCTACGATTACGTCGGCGACCTCTCGGAAACCGTCGCGCTGATGTGGCCGGGGCCGACACAGCAACGGGGAGAGGTGAATGCGCCGAGCCTTACCGCAGTCATCGAAACCCTCTCCACGCTCGGCAAGGCCGAGTTGCCGGCGCGGCTGGCGCGCTGGCTCGATGCGCTCGACGAGACCGCACGCTGGGCGCTGATCAAGCTCGTCACCGGCGGGTTGCGCATCGGCGTTTCGGCGCGGCTCGCCAAGGCGGCGGTCGCGGCGCTCGGCGCTACCGATGCGCAAGATATCGAGTTGCTCTGGCCCGGCCTGTCGCCGCCTTATATCGAGCTGTTCGCCTGGCTCGAAGGCCGGGCGGAGAAACCGGCGAGCGGCGACCCGGCACCGTTCCGCCCGGCAATGCTGGCCCATGCGCTCGACGAGCCGGACCTCGCCGGGCTCGACCCCGCCGAATTCATGGCCGAATGGAAGTGGGATGGCATTCGCGTGCAAGCCGTCGCCGCGCGGCATGACGGGCGGACGGTCGCGCGGCTCTATTCGCGCACCGGCGAGGACATTTCCAAGAGCTTCCCCGATCTTCTCGAGGCGCTGCGGCTGCCGGGCGCGATCGACGGCGAGCTCCTGGTCATGCGCGAGCATCGTGTGCAATCGTTCAACGTCCTACAGCAGCGGCTCAATCGCAAAACTGTCACAACCAAGCTCATGGCCGAGTTTTCCGCGCATCTGCGCGCCTACGATCTGCTCGCCGACGGCAAGGAGGACCTTCGCGAGCTTCCGTTCGCCTCGCGCCGTACGCGGCTCGAAGCGTTTGTCGCGCGGCTCAACGAGCCGCGCGTCGATCTTTCGCCCCTTGTCCCTTTCACGACTTGGCCGGACCTCGCGGCCGCGCGGAAAAATCCGGCGGCGGCTGGGGCTGGCGCCGATGCCGACGCGGTCGAAGGCATCATGCTCAAGCGGCGAGACGCCCTCTATATTCCCGGCCGGCCAAAGGGGCCGTGGTGGAAGTGGAAGCGCGACCCTTTCATCATCGACGCGGTGCTAATGTATGCGCAGCGCGGCCACGGCAAGCGGTCCTCCTTTTATTCCGACTACACCTTCGGCGTCTGGACCCGCGGCGACGAGGGCGACGAGCTGGTGCCGGTCGGCAAGGCCTATTTCGGCTTCACCGATGAGGAGTTGTTGCAGATCGACCGCTTCGTGCGCCGTAATACGGTTGACCGCTTCGGTCCGGTGCGCGAGGTCGTGCACCAGCCGGATCAAGGCTTGGTGCTTGAGGTCGCCTTCGAGGGACTGCAACGCTCGACCCGGCACAAATCCGGACTGGCGATGCGGTTCCCGCGCGTCAACCGGCTGCGCTGGGACAAGCCGCCGGGCGAAGCCGACCGGCTGGAGCGGCTGGAGACCATGATCGCGCGGATCGAACAGGGACGCATGTCGTGAGCGGACGCCGCCGTCACCCGGCCCCTTCCGCCAGCTTGCGCCGCGGCCGGATGAACGATCTCGACGCGCTACTCGCGCTCGAACAGGCCGTCTTTACGGTCGACGTGCTGTCGCGGCGCAGCCTCCGCCGTTTTCTCGCTTCCCCCGGCGCCGCGCTGATCGTCGCCGAGGAGTGCGGCAGGTTAGCCGGCTATGCGCTGGTGCTTTTTCCGCCGCGCTCCCGCATGGCCCGGCTTTATTCCATCGCCGTCGCCCCCCATGTCGGCCGGCGCGGCGTCGGGCCGCTTCTTCTGGCGGCGGCGGAGAAGGCAGCCAAGCGCCGAAAGCGGCGGGCGATGCGTCTCGAAGTCCACGAGCACAATACAAGGGCAATTGCGCGTTACGAAAAATCCGGCTACCGCCTGTTCGGCAGGCATCGCGCCTATTATGACGACCGCGGCGACGCCCTGCGCTTTGAAAAACCGCTCGGTCCGGAACCACGGCGGCGACCGGCCGTGACAGCAAAAAAATCTGACTTGCAGGCGCGAATCGGTTTTCATGGGGGACATCGCGGACCGCGCAGTCGCAATTCGGTTCGTTCCCGGCTATGACAATTTGTGCCTTGCCTAAATTCGCACGCATGATCGGCCCGCATTCGCAAAGTGCTTTCGACTGGAAGGGGACCCATCCATGACCGGCTGGGTCATCCTCGTCGATCAGCCCCGCGATCTGCCCAACGCCGAGACCCCGCACAAGGTCATCACCACGACCGAGTACTTGGCGCGGCCTCGCCTGTTCGAGATCGGGCGGCCGAAGCTCGTCAACCTGGCCCGCTCCTACGCCTACCAGTCCAAGGGCTATTACGCTTCGCTCTTGGCCGAGGCGCGCGGTCATCGCGTCGTGCCGACCGTCGAAACCATGCTGGAGCTGCGCGAGCAGAAGCTCTACGAGCACGCGCTCCCCGAGCTGGAAGACGAGCTCAACCGTTGCGCCCGCCGCGCCGACTTCCAGCCCGACGCCGAGCTCAGGCTGATCGTCTGTTTCGGCATCGCCCGCGACCCGCGCTTCGAATCGTTCGGGCGGCTGCTGTTCGACTGGTTCCGCTGCCCCGCGCTGGAAGTGATCGTCGACCCGGGCGACTGGCTGTCGATCGACCGCATTCGCCCGCGTAACATCACCCGGCTCGCCAATGGCGAAGCCGAATTTTTCCGCGAGTCGCTGCACAATCATACCAAGCGCGAGTGGCGCGATCCCAAGGCCAGGGCGGTCGCCAAATACGACCTCGCCGTGCTCTACGATCCGAACGAGAAGATGGCGCCGTCGTCGCACGCCTCGATCAAGCATTTTGCGCGCATCGCCGAGAGACTGTCGGTCGACGTCGAGCCGATCACCAAGCGCCAGCTTGCCGAACTGGCCGAGTTCGACGGGCTGTTCATCCGCGAAACCACCTCGATCGACAATCACACTTACCGCTTCGCCCGTCGCGCCTGGCAGGAAGGCATGCCGGTCATCGACGATCCGATCTCGATGATCCGCTGCACCAATAAGGTGTTTTTGGTGGAGTTGCTCGGGCAAAACCAGGTGCCGACGCCGCCGACCGTGATCCTTGCGGAAGATACCGATCTCTCAAAGGCGATCGACGAGCTCGGCCTGCCGCTGGTGGTGAAGATTCCCGACGGCTCATTCTCGCGCGGCGTGCACAAGATCGAATCGCCCGCCGAGTTCAAGCGCGTCAGCGATGAACTGTTTGAGGAAACCGACCTGCTGCTGGCGCAGAAGTTCTTGCCGACCGAGTTCGACTGGCGCGTCGGCGTGCTCGCCGGCGAGCCGCTGTTCGTCTGCCAATACCGCATGGCGCGCGGGCATTGGCAGGTCGTGAAATACCGACCTGACGGCTCTTCGCGCGAGGGCGGCTTCCGCGCCTTCGATCTCGATCAGGCGCCGCGTGAGGTGATCGATATTGCGGTCCGCGCGGCGCGGCCGATCGGCGAGGGCTTCTACGGCGTCGACCTCAAACAGACCGACCACGGGATCGTGGTCATGGAAGTCAACGACAATCCCAACCTCGAGCATGGCATCGAAGACGTCGTCGGCAAGGATGAAATCTGGATGCGCGTGCTGCGCTGGTTCATCGATCGCTTCGAGCAGTGAACGGGATCGCCGCGCCGGCCTTGGTCACTTCTTCGAGGGGCCAGCGCGCGAGTGGCGCGGTGCTCATCGGGTCGGTCAATCCGAGCGCGAGCCGCTCGGCGCCGGCCCAGGCGATCATGGCGCCATTGTCGGTGCACAGCGCCGGCGGCGGCGCAACGAGCGTCGTGCCGACCTCGAAAGCGACGCGGTGCAGGGCTTTGCGGATCGCCTGATTGGCCGCGACCCCGCCGGCACAAACCAGCGCGGTCGGCGTGCCGACTCGCTCGCGGAACATCCGTAGTCCGGCGCGCAGGCGGTCCATGACCACGTCGCCCACCGCCTGCTGGAACGAGGCGCAGAGGTCGGCGACATCCTCATCGCTCAATGGCGCGATTTTCTCGGCTTCGAGGCGCAGCGCGGTCTTGAGGCCGGAAAGCGAGAAATTTGCGTCATGGCGCCCGGCCATCGGCCGCGGCAGCGCAAACCGCTTGGGATCGCCGCGCGCCGCCTCCTTCTCCACCAGCGGTCCGCCGGGGAAGCCGAGGCCGAGCAGCTTTGCGGTCTTGTCGAAGGCTTCGCCGATGGCGTCATCGACCGTGCCGCCGAGCCGCAGGTAATCGCCGACGCCGAGCACGCCGAGGATTTGGGTGTGGCCGCCGGAAGCGAGAAACAGGCAATAGGGGAACGGCGTGGCGTCGGTCAGCCGCGCCGTCAGCGCGTGCGCCTCCAAATGGTTGACCGCGATCAGCGGCTTGCCGTGCGTGAGCGCGATCGCTTTGGCCATGGTCAGGCCGACGATGACGCCGCCGATCAGGCCGGGACCGGCCGCCGCGGCGACGCCGTCGAGCGAGGAAAAGGAGTGGTGCGCATCGCTCATTGCCTTGGCGATGACGGTATCGAGTGCCTCGACATGCGCGCGGGCGGCAATTTCCGGCACGACGCCGCCGAACGCGGCATGCTCGTTGATCTGCGAGAGAACCACGTTGGACAGAATGCGGCCGTGGCCCGCCTCGGTCCGTTCGACCAGGGCAGCGCCCGTCTCATCGCAGGTCGTCTCAATGCCGAGGATGATCATGTGTGTACGATAGGCCGTGCCGTCATTGCCTGGCCCTGAACGCCGCAAGGCGCGCCTGCCGATGCAATCCCAGGATTCATCATATATCTGGTTGCTTCTCCGCCTCGCGCTTGCAATGACGGCGGCCTAGCACTTGAAGGTCCTATGGCACAATCCTCGACCCTGACCGCCATCCTCCGCATCGGCTCCCGCGGCTCGCCGCTGGCGCTGGTCCAGGCGCGCGAGGTCAAGAGCCGCCTTGCCGCGGCGGCGGGCCTTGACCCGGAGCGGATCGAGATCAAGGTCATCCGCACCACCGGAGACCTGGCCCAGGACCGGCCGCTCGCCGACGCCGGCGGCAAGGGGCTGTTTGCCAAGGAGATCGAGGAAGCGCTGCTGGCGGGCGTCATCGATCTCGCCGTGCATTCCTCGAAGGATCTTCCCACGATCCTGCCGGCGGGCCTGGCGCTGGCGGGCTTCCTGCCGCGCGAGGACGCGCGCGACGCGTTCATCAGCCGCAAGGCCAAGGCATTGCGCGATTTGCCGCCGGGATCGACGGTCGGCACCGCGTCGCCGCGACGGCAGGCCTTTGTGAAGCGGTTGCGGCCGGACATTGCGGTCGTGACGCTGCGCGGCAATGTCGAAACGCGGCTGCGCAAGCTCGATGCCAGGGAAATCGACGCCACGCTCCTTGCCGTCGCCGGCCTGAAGCGGCTTGGGCTATTGTCGGCGGCAACCGCCATCCTCGAACTCGACGAGTTCCTGCCGGCGGCCGCGCAGGGCGCCATCGGGATCGAGACGCGCGCCGACGACACCGCGACGCGGACGCTGGTCGCTATGATCGACGACCGCGACACGGCGACCGCTATTGCCGCCGAGCGCGCCTTCCTCGCCGTGCTGGATGGCTCATGCCGCACGCCGATCGGCGGCCATGCTGTCGTGCACGGCGGCAGCATCCGCTTCCACGGCATGATCGCAAAACCCGACGGCAGCGAGTCGTTCGAGGTGGCGCGCGAAGGGGCACGCGAGCAGGCGGTGGAGCTTGGCGCCGATGCCGGCCGCGAATTGCGGGATCGCGCCGGCGCCGACTTTTTTCAGCAGAACTGAAGCGGTGCGCCTTCTCCTTACCCGTCCGCAGCCCGACGCCACGCGCACCGCAGTCGCCTTGCGCGCCCTCGGGCACGAGCCGATCGTCGCGCCGCTTATCGGAATTGAGGTTATATCCGAAGTCGATCCCGACGGGGGACCGTGGGCCGCGATTTTACTTACAAACGCCAATGCGTTGTGGGCTATTGCCGGGTTCGCATGGCGCGACGATTGGCGCGATCTGCCTATTTTCGCAGTGGGCGATCGGACCGCACAAGCGGTTCGCGAAAACCGCTTCACCGCAGTCACTTCAGCCGGCGGCGACGTCAACGATCTCGCCAATCTGGTTGCCGCCCGTCTCAATCCGCCGGCGCGGCTCCTCTATCTTACCGGAGAAGACCGCTCCGGCGATCTGGCCGGCACGCTGCGTGCGCGAGGTTTTGTCGTCGACATGGTGGTGGTCTATCGCGCGATGGTGGCCGAAACGCTGCCGGCCGAGGCCGCCACGGCTCTAACCAGTGGAATCGACGGCGTCCTGCACTACTCGCGCCGCAGCGCCGAAACGTATGTGAGCGCCGCGCGCGCCGCAGGCTTGCTCGCAAGCGCGTTGAAGCCCATTCATTTCTGTCTCTCCGCCCAAGTTGCGGAACCTCTCGCGCAAGCCGGTGCCTCAGCCATCCGCATCGCGCCGCGACCGGTCGAGACCGACCTCATCGGCCTTATTCCCTCGCCTTGAGGCCGCGCGCTTTTGTCGCTTGCCTGCCGGGGGTCGGTGGATCGCGAAAGAATGCGTTCCGCGTCACGCCGGTACGACCTCCGACACCGATCCTTTCTTCGAATTAATGTCGTCTCCAGGTCGTCGTAACTTGGCTTGACCATCTTATTCCGAAGGGCCGCTGGGCCACTTTACATTCCTGGAGATGTGTCATGACTGGAAACTCTTCAAATTCACAAAAGCCCAAGGCCCTCACGGCCCGCAGAGTGACGCTTTTGGCAACCGTCGCGGCGCTGGGCGGCGCCATGTTGCTCGCCGGCCCGGGCGGTTACTGGCCGTCGAGCCTCGGCTGGACGTCGGCCGCGAGCGCCGCCATCACGGATAGCGCAACTCAGCACCCGGCCGGCTTCGCCGACTTGGTCGCCAAGGTCAAACCCGCAGTCCTCTCCGTGCGCGTCAAGATCGACGCCGCCAGCGATCCGGAGCTGATGAAGGAGATGCACCAAAACAGCGATCAGGAGGCGGTTCCATTCGAGCCCGGCTCGCCGATGGAGAAGTTCTTCCAACAATTCGGCCAGCAGTTCGGCTCGCAGGGCATGCCGCACGTCCGGCCGCATCATGAGTTCGTCACCGGCGAAGGCTCCGGCTTCTTCATTTCGCCGGACGGCTATGCGGTGACCAACAATCACGTCGTCGATCATGCGAAGTCGGTGCAAGTCACCACCGACAATGACGCGGTGTATACCGCCAAGGTCGTCGGCACTGACCCGAAGACGGATCTGGCGCTGATCAAGGTCGACGGCAAGAAGGACTTTCCCTACGTGAAGTTCGCCGACCGCTCGCCGCGCGTCGGTGACTGGGTCGTCGCCGTCGGCAACCCGTTCGGTCTTGGCGGCACCGTGACCGCCGGCATCGTTTCGGCGCGCGGTCGCGACATCGGCGCCGGACCCTACGACGACTACATTCAAATCGACGCGCCGATCAACAAAGGCAATTCGGGCGGACCGGCGTTTAACGAAGAAGGCGAAGTGATCGGCGTCAACACGGCGATCTACTCACCGTCCGGTGGCTCGATCGGCATCGGCTTCGACATCCCGGCGGACACCGCGAAAATGGTGGTCGCGCAGCTCGAGAAGAGCGGCCACGTCACGCGCGGCTGGCTGGGCGTGCAGATCCAGCCGGTCACCGCCGGCATCGCCGATAGCCTCGGCATGAAGAAGGCCGAGGGCGCCCTCGTCGACGAGCCGCAAGCCGGCAGTCCGGCGGCCAAGGCCGGCATCGAGTCAGGCGACGTCATCACCGCGGTCAACAGCACGCCGGTGAAGGACGCCCGCGAGCTCGCCCGCACGATCGGCATGATGGCGCCGAACAGCACGGTCAAGCTCGACGTCGTTCGCAAGGGCCAAGAGAAGACCATGTCGTTGACACTTGGCGAAATGCCGAGCGAGCACATGGCCAAAGCCGACACCGAGCAGGCGCAACCGAGCAGCGGCGTGCCGCAGCTCGGCCTGTCGGTGGCGCCCGCCACGGAAGTGTCCGGTGCCGGCGGAAAGGGCGTCGTGGTCACCGCGGTCGATCCGGACGGGCCTGCCGCCGAGCATGGCTTGCAGGAGGGCAACGTCATACTCGAGGTCGGCGGCAAGGCTGTCGCTGATGCCGGCGATGTGCGTAAGGCGCTCAGCGAGGCGAAGGCGCAAGGCAAGCACGATGTTCTCGTGCGGGTGAAGGTCGGCAGTGCAACGAGGTTCGTCGCTCTGCCGCTCGGTAATGCCTGACGATAGTGGTCGTATCCCCCGGTCGTGCCGTCGCCACCAGGCACGACGCTGATGGCGGCCTATGAGGACGGGCAAACCCTCTAGCCCGTCCTCTTCGCGTCGGTCGCGAGCCGGTGCGGCGCGAGCGCATTTCGAAACTTTATTTCTACTTCCAGCGGGCGGCCACGCTGGCGCGATTGTGTCGCTCTCGCGGCGTCGGCCCGGCGTGTTGCCGCCATGGCTTCCGCGTACTATGCCGTGACGGCGAGCCGGCCGAGGTCTCGAATCGGTCGCTTGCCCTGGAGAGCGTATGACGAGCGAGCCCGATAGCACACCGCGCCGACGGCCGCCGACCATCGATCTGACGGCAAAGGAAGTCGAACCGGAGACCCCGAGTTCGATGCAGGAGTCCGCTGCGGACGCCGCCGAAGATCGCACGACGCACAAAGAGGCGCCGGGCGAACCGAACCATGCGCATTTTCTCGCGCGTGTCAGTCCGTACGCCGTCGGCGCCCTGGTCGGGGCGGTCGTGCTGGGCGCGATCATGGCCGGATTCTGGATGGTGGGCCTGGTTCCCCCGCAGCAGACGGCAGCAGCCCCCGGCGCGCAGGGCGCAAAGGCCGCTTCCACGGACGAGATCTCGTCCCGGCTTGATAAAATCCAGCAGGCGCTGCAAGCGCCGCACGCCGACCAGGCGCTCGCCGCCCGCGTGGCGGCAGCGGAAGCTCAAAGCAAATCGCTCGGCGACTCGCTGGCTGCTCTCAATCGCCGCCTGGATGAGGTCGCTGCGGCATCCCAGAGCGTGCTCGCGCAGGCCAAAGCCGCGGCGGCCGCGGCGACGGACGCAATGACGAACGCGGCCCGGACCGGCGTTGAGCAGAGCGACATCGACGCGCTCAACAATCGCATCGCGGCGCTCGACAATCGTATCGCGGCGCTCGAAAGCACGATGAAATCCCTCTCCACCGACGCGCAGCGGCCGGCGAGCGCCGACGACCGCGCGGCTCGGCTGACGGTCGCCGCCGAGGTGCTGCGTGCCGCAGTCGAGCGCGGAGCGCCATACCAGGCAGAGCTTGCGACGGTGGCGACGCTCGGCGCCGACCAGACCGCGACGGCGCCGCTCGAGCTGTTCGCCGCCGACGGCTTACCGAACGCCGCCGCTCTCGCGCAGGAGTTCGCCCTGCTCACGCCCTCCTTGCTGCAAGCCTCGGGTGCTGCGCCGCGTGAGAGTTCCTTCCTCGGGAACCTGGAGGCCCACGCGCAAAAACTCGTCCGCATCACGCCCATCGAGGCGCCAGCCGGCGATGATCCTTCGTCGGTGATTGCGCGGATCAACATCGATGCCGCCCGCGGCGACATCGCTGCCGCGCTTGCCGGCATTGCCCGATTGCCGGAATCGGCGCGGACGCTTGCCGCCTCTTGGGTCAAGAAAGCCGAGACGCGCGAGGCGGCGCTCGCCGCGAGCCGCCGCATTGCCGCCGACGCGCTCGCCGCGATCGGCAGGCCGGCGCCGCAATGATACGCGTCATCCTTTTCCTGATCATCGTCGGCGCGCTGGCGCTCGGTGTGGCGTGGCTCGCCGATCGCCCCGGCGATGTGGTGATCACCTGGCAAGGCTGGCGCATCGAGACCTCGCTGATGGTTTTGGGCGCGGCGCTGCTGGCGGCGCTGGCGGTGCTGGCGCTGTTGTGGAGCCTGTTGCGCGTATTTTTGCGCTCGCCGTCCAGGCTGCGTGCGCATCTGCACCGTCGCCGCGGCGAGCGTGCCTATGAGGCGATCTCGCGCGGGCTCATCGCTGTCGGCGCCGGCGACCTCGACGCGGCGCGCAAGCACACCGCCGACGCCAAGCGCATGGCGCCCGCCGAACCGCTGGCACTTTTGCTGCACGCGCAGGCCGCGCAGCTTGCTGGCGACCGCGAAGCGGCCGACAGCGCTTTCCGCGCCATGGCGAGCCGCTCCGATACCAAGGCGCTGGGGCTCCGCGGCCTCTTCATCGAGGCGCATCGCCGCGGCGATCACGCCAGCGCCCACGCGCTGGCCGAGGAAGCGGGGCGGCAAAATCCCTCGCTCGGCTGGGCCGGCAAAGCGGTGCTCGAAATGCGCTGCGCCACCGGCGATTGGGCCGGCGCGCTCGCACTTCTTGAAGGCAATAAGCGCGCGCTCGACAAGGAGAGCTACCGCCGTCAACGCGCGGTGATGCTGACCGCACGCGCGCTCGCGCTGGAGGAAACGGACCGCGACAACGCCAAGGCCTTTGCGCTCGAAGCGGCGAAGCTGGCGCCGACTTTGGTGCCGGCGGCGGCGCTCGCCGGACGCACGCTCGCCGAGGGCGGCGAGCCGCGCAAGGCGCGACGTATCCTCGACAAGGCCTGGCTGGCCAATCCGCATCCGCATCTTGCAGAGGTTTATGCCCAACTTCGCTTCGGCGACGCCGCGCGCGACCGCCTCAAGCGTATGGAAGCGTTGGCGCAGAAGGTGCCCGGCCATGTCGAAGGTGCGCTGGCGCTGGCGCGCGCCGCGATCGACGCGCAGGACTACGCCAAAGCCCGCGCCGCGCTCGCGCCGCATCTCGCGGCGCTGACCAAGCGGGTCGCGCTATTGATGGCCGAGCTCGAGCGCGCCGAGCGAAACGACGAAGGCCGCGCACGCGAATGGATTGCGCGGGCGGTCCACGCCGCGCCCGATCCGGCGTGGACGGCCGACGGTCACGTTTCCGATCGTTGGCTGCCGGTGTCACCGGTCAGCGGTCGGCTCGACGCTTTCGAATGGCGCGTGCCGCTTGCGGGTATCGCGAGCGCGGCAACGGTGATTAATCCGCGGCCCTCCGCGGCTGCGCCGGTCGCGGCTGCGCGTGAGCCGCGCAGCGACAGCGCCCGGATTGCGCATGACAAAGACGCCGGGATAATCGCAGACGCGAAAGCGGCGATACCGGTCGCTGCGGCCGAACCTGCGGCCGTCCCGCCCTCGCACCGGCGCCGACGCCCCTCCGAGCCGAAGCCCGAAGCGGTGATTCCGCTGGTGCATGCGCCCGACGATCCCGGTCCCGATGCGATCGAGGAAAACGAGCCGCCGGGCGAGCAGGAAAACGGCGGCTGGCGCAAGATTTTTTGAGCAAAAGCGCGGAACTTGCCAAATCACCGTCGTAAGTGCATTATAGCGCATGAACTATAATGCATAAGAGCGGATGATCGTGGCCAAGCCGACAACAAAGACCACGCCAGGCGAAACGCCCGTTCGCGGTCCGCAAAGCGAAGCGACCCACGCGGCCGCGTTCCTCGCCGCGATCGGTGACGAAGTACGGCGCCACCGCGCCAAGCGCGGCATGACGCGCCGGCAATTGGCGCAGGCGTCGCTGACCTCGGAGCGGTACCTGGCGCAGATCGAGAGCGGCGCCGGCAATCCATCCGCCAGCGTCCTGCACGCAATCGCGCAGGCCCTCGATCTTCCTATTTCTGCGCTTTTGCCGGAATCCGGTGCGCGCACCGCGGCACTGGACGTCATCCTCGATCTCGTCATGCAGCTGCCGGAAGGCGAATTGCCGGCACTGGCCAAGGAGATCGAGGCGCACGTCATGCGCGCCGGCGGTGCCGATCGCGCCCGGCGCATTGCGCTGGTCGGCCTGCGCGGTGCTGGCAAGTCGACGCTCGGGCGCATGCTCGCCCAGCGCCTCGGCTGGCCCTTCATCGAGCTCGACCGGCGGGTCGAAGAGGAATACGGGGCGAGCATTCCCGATCTGATCGAGATGGCGGGCACGGCGACCTTCCGCCGTCAGGAGCGCCGTGAGCTGCAGCGCGTCATCGCCGAGCACGAGGCCGCCGTCATCACCACCGCCGGCGGTATCGTCGCAAACCCCGAGACCTACGCTCTGCTTTTGCGCGGCACTCACACGGTGTGGGTCAAGGCGCGGCCGGAAGAACATATGAGCCGCGTCATGGCGCAGGGCGATTTCCGTCCCATGGCGCAGAACCGGCAAGCCATGGCCGACCTCGTGGCCATCCTCGAAGCGCGGCGCGCCGACTATGCCCGCGCCGAGGCCGAGGTCGACACTTCAGGCGATTCCATCGAGCAAAGCTTTGCCAAGCTTTTGCAGATCGTGACCCCGTTTGTCGGGGAGCGGTAGCCATGACACTGCCGGACGAAGGTTTTCTCGATCTGCCGCCGCAGCGGCTCGAGTACCGCATGATCGGGCCGCGGCCCGATGCCGCGCCGACCATCGTGATGCTGCACGAGGGCCTTGGCTGCGTCGGCCTGTGGGGCGCATTCCCGGAACAACTGGCGGCGGCGACGGGCGCCGGCGTGTTCGTTTATTCGCGGGCCGGCTACGGCAATTCAAGCCCGGCAGCGCTGCCGCGGCCGCTGTCTTTCATGGACGAAGAGGCGCTCGACGTGCTGCCGCGCCTGCTCGCGGCGATCGGATTTCAGCGCGGCATCCTGTTCGGGCACAGCGACGGCGCCTCGATCGCGACCATCTACGCCGGCAGCGTGCAGGATCACCGCGTGCGCGGCCTTGTGCTCATGGCGCCACATTTTTTCACCGAGCAGATGGGGCTCACCGAGATCCGCCGCGCGGGCAAAGCGTTTGCGGCCGGCATCTTGCGCGACAAGCTCAAACGCTGGCATGCCGACGTGGACGGCGCGTTCCGTTCCTGGATCGAGCCCTGGCTCAATCCTGGCTTCCAGAAGTGGGACATTACCGAGGCGCTCGGCTACATCCGCGTGCCGATCCTGATCCTGCAGGGCGCCGAGGATCAATACGGCACGCTCAAGCAGGTCGCTGCGGCAAAAGAGGAATGCTTCTGCCCGGTCGAGGTGGCGATCCTGCCCGGCGCCCGCCACTCCCCGCATCGGGACGCGCCCGTAGCGACCCTCGACGCGGTCGCCGGCTTCACCAACCGGCTCTTGCGCGACCATCACGAAAGCGACATCCGGCCCGGCGCCGGGTTGCGGTCTGATGCATTATAGTGCATATAGGTCACGAAGACGTTTGTGAATTATAATACATATTGAGGAACGCTGTATGGCTGACGCCCATGCCCCCGAGCGTCCGCTGGCCAACGGTCAGACGCGAATCGACTTCCAAACGGAGCCGGCGCGCTACCGCCATTGGCGGCTCGCGATCGACGGCGAGGTCGCCACGCTTTTCCTCGACGTCGACGAGAAGGGCGCGCTGTTCGAAGGCTACGATCTCAAGCTCAATTCCTACGACCTCGGCGTCGATATCGAACTGGCCGACGCCATCGAGCGGTTGCGCTTCGAGCATCCGCAGGTGCGCGTCGTCGTGCTGCGTTCGGGCAAGCCGCGTGTGTTCTGCGCCGGCGCCAATATCCGCATGCTGGCAGGCGCGAGCCACGCGCACAAAGTCAATTTCTGCAAATTCACCAACGAAACGCGCAACGGCATCGAGGATTTGAGCGAGCATTCCGGGCTTGCCACCGTTTGCGCCATCAACGGCACGGCGGCCGGCGGCGGCTACGAGCTCGCGCTCGCCGCCGACCACATCATGCTGGTGGACGACGGCTCGTCGTCGGTGGCGCTGCCGGAATTGCCGCTATTGGCGGTGCTGCCCGGCACCGGCGGGCTCACGCGTGTCGCCGACAAGCGCAAAGTGCGCCGCGACCATGCCGATGTCTTCTGCACCACCGAGGAGGGGGTGAAGGGCAAGCGCGCGGTCGAGTGGCGGCTGGTCGATGAAGTGGTGCCGGGCTCGAAGTTCGATGAAGTGGTTGCGGCGCGCGCACGAGAATTTGCCGCCAAGTCCCGGCGCAGCGCCGCAGGGCCGGGCATCGTGCTCACCCCGCTCACGCGCAGCTTCACGGCGAACGGCGTCGATTACAGCTCGCTCGCCGTCGAATTCGACCGCACGCGGCGCATCGCCACGATGACCCTGCGCGGGCCGGCCAATCCGCCGCCCGCTTCAGCCGACGCCATGCTGGCGCTCGGCGCCGAGTTCTGGCCGCTCAAGCTCGCCCGCGAACTCGACGACGCCATCCTGCACATCCGGCTCAACGAATTCGACGTCGCGGCGATCGTGTTCAAGTCCTCGGGCGACCCCGCCGAGGTCGTCGCTTACGAGCATTTCCTCGACGCCAACACGGATCACTGGCTGGTACGCGAGATCCGCCATCTGTGGAAGCGGGGGCTCAAGCGCATCGATCTGACGTCGCGCTCGCTGGTCGCTCTGATCGAGCCGGGTTCGTGCTTTGCCGGCACGCTGGCGGAGCTGCCGTTCGCCAGCGACCGTTCCTACATGCTGCTCGGCCGCCGTGACGGTGACAACAAGCCGCCGGCAACGATCGCGCTGACCGAGGCGAATTTCGGTGCGTATCCGATGTCGAACGGGCTGACGCGCCTGGCGAGCCGCTTCCTCGCCGATCCGTCCCAGCTCGTTTCCGCCAAGGCCGAACTGGACAAAATGCTCGACGCCGAGACCGCTCAGCGGCTCGGGCTGATCACCTTCGCGCTTGACGACATCGATTGGGACGACGAAGTGCGCGTCTTCCTTGAAGAACGCGCCAGCTTTTCGCCCGACAGCCTCACCGGCCTCGAAGCCAATCTGCGCTTCGCCGGGCCGGAGACCATGGAATCGAAAATCTTCGCCCGCTTGAGCGCGTGGCAGAACTGGATCTTCCAGCGCCCGAACGCGATCGGCGAGCAAGGCGCGCTCAAGCGTTACGGCACCGGCCAGCAGCCGGTGTTCGATACGCGCAGGGTGTGACGATCAATTTATCCTTCCCGGCAAAGCGGGTGAGGATGGAGACGGACAGGAGCGGCCCATGGATATCGAAAACGTCGACTACACGACCAAGATCCCGAACAACGTCAATCTGGCCGAAGACCGGCAGGTGCTGCGCGCGCTGGAGAGCTGGCATCCCGGCTATATCGACTGGTGGAAGGACATGGGACCGCAGGGTTTCCAGGAGGCGCTGGTGTATCTGCGCACCGCAGTCTCGGTCGATCCGAAAGGCTGGGCCAAGTTCGACTATGTGAAGATGCCCGAATACCGCTGGGGCATTCTGCTCGCGCCGCAGGAAGCCGATCGCAAGATTCCGTTCGGACGGCATTACGGCGAGCCGGCCTGGCAGGACGTGCCCGGCGAGTATCGCGCCATGTTGCGCCGCCTCATCGTCATCCAGGGCGATACCGAACCGGCTTCCGTGGAGCAGCAGCGCTATCTCGGCAAGACCGCGCCGTCGCTCTACGACATGCGCAACGTCTTCCAGGTCAACGTCGAAGAGGGCCGGCACCTGTGGGCGATGGTCTACCTCTTGCAGAAATATTTCGGCCGCGACGGCCGCGAGGAAGCGGCCGAGCTGTTGCAGCGCCGCTCCGGCAGCGCCGACAAGCCGCGCATGCTCGGCGCCTTCAATGAAGCGACGCCGGACTGGCTGTCATTCTACATGTTCACGTTCTTCACCGATCGCGATGGCAAGATGCAGCTCGAAAGCCTGGCGCAATCGGGCTTCGATCCGCTGTCGCGCACCTGCCGGTTCATGCTGACCGAAGAAGCGCACCACATGTTCGTCGGCGAGACCGGCGTCGGCCGCACCATCCAGCGCACCTGCGAGGCGATGCGGGCGGCCGGTATCGAGGATCCCACCGACATCGAGAAAGTGCGCAGCCTTGGCGTCATCGACTTGCCGACGATTCAGAAAAAACTCAATCTGCACTACACGCTGTCGCTCGATCTGTTCGGCTCGGAGGTTTCCACCAACGCCGCCAACGCCTTCAGTGCCGGCCTCAAGGGCCGTTTTCAGGAAACCAAGATCGACGACGATCACCGGCTCGAGCATTCGATCTATCCGGTGCTCAAGCTGGTCGACGGCGAGATCAAGCGGGTCGACGAGCCGGCACTCACCGCGATCAACATGCGGCTGCGCGACGACTATACCGCCGACTGCCAGCGCGGCCTCGATCGCTGGAACAAGATCATCGCCAAGACCGAAGTCGGCTTCAAATTCGAACTGCCGCATGTCGGCTTCCACCGCCAGATCGGCGAGTTCAAGGATGCGAAAGTCACGCCGGCCGGCGTGATCGTCGATGAAGGGACCTGGAACCGCGATGTCGGCAAATGGCTGCCGTCAAGCGTCGACGGCGATTTCATCGTCAGCCTGATGCAGCCGGTGTCCGAACCGGGCCAGTTCGCCAACTGGATCGCGCCGCCGCGCCTCGGCATCGACAACAAGCCCGGCGATTTCGAGTACGTGAAGATCGCGGCGTGACTGTTTCCTCCCCCGCTATGCGGGGGAGGAATTGTCGAGCGGCCCCTCCCGCAGCCGCGCGAGGTCGAAGCGGTCTACCTCGCGCAGCAATTCGACGAACGCGTCCGCGCCGCGGGCGAGCGCCGCCTCGCCCTTGGCGGCAGTCGCCAGCGTAGCGTCGCCGATCGCGCCAGTCGTATGGAGGTCCTGTGTCATCCAGGCAAAGCCGGCCGGGCGATAGGCGCCGAGCCACCTGAACTCGCGCGCCATATCCACCGTGGCCGGCGTCGCCTTGGCCGCCTTCTCGCTGCGTACCGTCTCCGGCATCGCCGCGAGCATGAGCGAGGTCTCGATGTCGCCGCCGTGAATGCCGTGCTTTTTCTCCTCACCCGAAAATGTGTTCTCCGGGTAGCCGAAGCGGTGCCAGCCGACGGTGATGGCCAGCATGCGAAACCGCGTGCGTAAATCGCGTGCCACCAATTCCATCGCCGCGACATTGCCGCCGTGGCTGGTGATGAGAACAAGTTTGCGCAAGCCTGCCCGCGCCAGGCTCTCGCCGAGCTCGGTCCAGGCGGCGATCGCGGTCGCCGCCGACAATGACAGCGTGCCGGGATAGGCAAGATGCTCCACGGAGACGCCGATGCGCTGCACCGGCAGGAAGGTCACCGGAAGCTCGTCGGGGAGGATCTTGCCAACCCGCGCCAGGTAGGCTTCGGCGATGAAGGTGTCGACGCCGAGCGGCAGATGCGGCCCGTGCTGCTCCACCGCGGCGAGCGGCAGCACCGCGATCCAGCGTGCCGTGGCGGCGCCGGCCTCGGCAATCTCCTGCCAAGTCATCTCCATCCAGTCGCGTTTGGGTAGCGTCATTGCGGCTCTCTCCGGTTCTCTCGCCAAGCGTGCCGCGGCTCTGGCATTCGTTGGAGCACGATCCTATCCGAAAACCGGTAGCCACTTTTCGCGATCATGCCCTATTGTCGCGGCGCTGACGCGAAGGAGCAACGGATGTCGTTCGCAAGGATGTCCCGCATAGCGGTCACTGGGCTAGCCGCCCTTGCCGCGGCAGGGATTGGGCCGGCGTGTGCGGAAACGCTCGACAAAGTCACTTTCGGCACCAACTGGGTGGCAGAGGCCGAGCACGGCGGCTTCTACCAGGCGCTTGCCGACGGCACCTACCGGAAATACGGCCTCGACGTGACCATCGTCCAGGGTGGCCCGAACGCCAATAACCGCATGCTGATGACCGTCGGCAAGCTCGATTTCTTTATGAGCGCCAACACGCTGCAGGGCTTCGACGCCGTCGCGCAGAATGTGCCGATCATCGACGTCGCCGCCATGTTCCAGAAGGACCCGCAGGTGCTTCTCGCGCATCCCGATCCGGGCATCAGCAAACTCGAAGATTTGAAAAAACTGACAATCTTCGTCTCGCCGGAGGGAATGACGAGCTATTACCAATGGCTCAAGGCCGATTTCGGCTTCAAGGACGATCAGGTCAAGCCGTACACCTTCAATCCGCAGCCCTTCATCGCCGACCAGCACAGCGCCATGCAGGGTTACGTGACGTCGGAACCGTTCGCCGTCGAGAAGGAAGGCAAGTTCAAGCCCATTATATTTTTGCTCGCCGATCAGGGATTTTCCGACTATTCGACATTGATCGAGACGCGGCGCGAGCTGGTCGAGAAAAAACCCGATCTGGTGCAGCGCTTCGTCGATGCCTCGATCATCGGCTGGTACAACTACCTTTATGGCGACAACGCTGCGGCCAATACGCTGATCAAGCGGCAGAACCCGGAAATGACTGATGCATTGCTCGCTTACTCGGTCGCCAAGATGAAGGAATACGGCATTGTCGATTCCGGCGATACGCTCATGCTCGGCATCGGCGCTATGACGGCCGCGCGCATGAAGGATTTTTTCGACAAGATGCTGCGCGCCGGCGTGGCCAAGCCGGGCCTCGATTACCGCAAATCCTACACGCTGCAATTCGTCGACAAGAAAGTCGGGCTCGATCTGCGGCCCAAGCAATAGCGATACCGATGCCGCCGGCGACAGCATTTCATGGCGCACCCCTCGTCGCGCTGCGCGGCGTCGGCAAGGCGTTTCCCAACGGCGTGCGCGCGCTCGCCGGGCTCGATCTCGACGTACGGCCGGGCGAGTTCGTCGCGCTGCTCGGTCCCTCGGGTTGCGGGAAATCGACTGCGTTGCGCATCGTCGCCGGCCTCAGCGAGCCAACGGAAGGCGCCGTCGAGTGGGCGCAGGCGGTCACCCCGGTTCAGAGCGAAAATCGGATCGGCTTCGTGTTCCAGGATCCGACGCTGATGCCGTGGGCCTCGGTCTTTGACAACGTGGCGCTGCCCCTCAAGCTGAAGGGCATGGGAGCCGACAAGGCGGCTCACCGCGTCGAGCCGGCACTCGACCGCGTCGGATTGCGAACGTTCAGCCGCGCCTATCCGCGGGAATTGTCCGGCGGCATGCGCATGCGCGTCTCCATCGCGCGCGCGCTGGTCACCGAGCCGCAGCTTCTCTTGATGGACGAGCCGTTCGCGGCGCTCGACGAGATTACGCGCTTTAAGCTCAACGACGATCTGCTGCGGATGTGGCAGGCGCTGCGCACCACCGTCATCTTCGTGACCCATTCGGTGTTCGAGTCGGTCTATTTGTCGAGCCGCGTCGTGGTGATGGCGGCGCGGCCAGGCCGGGTCTTCGCCGAGCTTGCCGCCGACGCTCCTTATCCGCGCGACCAGGGTTTCCGTACCTCGCCCGAATACGCCGCGTTCTGCCGTCGCGTGTCGGAAGCGCTGAGCAGGGCCATGGCGGCGGTAGGCGAGCCATGAAGGCGCGGGTCTCCGCCGGCGAGCGCCGCGACCGTGCGCTGCGCATTGCCTTGCCGATCGTGGTGCTGGCGCTCGGGCTCGCGGTCTGGGAATTGGTGGTGCGGATCGAGGACATTCCGCCTTATGTGCTGCCGGCGCCTGGAAACATCCTGCGCACGCTCACCTCCGACTGGGATTTGCTGTCGCGATCGCTTCTGGTGACGCTCATCACCACCTTCGAGGGCTTCTTGCTGGCGGCGGCCGGCGGCGTCGGGCTCGCGGTGCTGTTCAACCAGTCGCGGCTGGTCGAATATTCGCTCTATCCTTATGCGGTGATCCTGCAGGTCACGCCGATCGTCGCCATCGCGCCGCTTCTTCTCATCTACCTGCCGCAGCACGCGGCGGTTCTGGCCTGCGCCTGGATCGTGGCGTTCTTTCCGGTGCTGGCGAACACCACGCTCGGGTTGAATTCGGTCGACCGCAATCTCGCGGCCCTGTTCTCGCTCTACGGCGCTTCGCGCGGCCAGGTGCTGTGGCACCTCAAGCTGCCCTCGGCGCTGCCCTATATCCTCGGGGGCTTGCGTATCGCCGGCGGATTGTCGCTGATCGGCGCGGTGGTCGCCGAGATCGCCGCCGGCTCGGCGGGCGCCGGCTCTGGCCTTGCCTATCGCATCGCCGAATCGGGCTACCGGCTCAACATCCCGCGGATGTTCGCGGCGTTGCTGCTGCTGTCGCTCGCCGGCATCGTGATCTTCTATCTGCTCTCGCTGATCAATTACCTGGCGCTGCGGCGCTGGCATGAGAGCGCGCTGGAGGCGGAGCATTAGCAGCCGGTGTCGGGCGGCTCCCATGCTTGCGTCAAAGTGTCCAGCCTCGATCGTCGAGAATCCCTGCGGGCAAAAGAAAACAGACTTGACCCGAATGGCGCATTCGGAGATCAAGACCGCGCCGCGGCACCTCCGGACGCGCCCGGCCGGGATTTTGAGCATGATCCGGAAAAGTGGACACCGGTTTTCCGAAAAGATCATGCTTCACTAAACAACGTCCACAGGAGTGCCGACCAATGCCGCAGAATGCCTCGCGTCTTCCCGGGCGCCATTTCCTGCAAATCCCCGGGCCGACGCCCGTCCCCGACCGCGTACAGCGCGCCATAGATATGCCGCTCATCGACCAGCGCGGCCCGGAATTCGCTGCGCTCACCAAGCGGGTGCTGGAGGGCATCAAGACCATCTTTAAGACCACGCAGCCGGTTATCATCTACACCGCGACCGGCACCGGCGCGTGGGAAGGAGCGCTCACTAACACGCTGTCGCCCGGCGACCGGGTGCTGATGGTCGAGACCGGCCAGTTCGCGACGCTGTGGAAGGTCATGGCGGAGCGGTTGGGATTGAAGCCCGAATTCATCAAAACCGATTGGCGCGTCGGCGCCGATCCGAAAGTCATCGAAGAGCATCTGCGCAAGGACAAGGCGCACGAGATCAAGGCGGTCTGCGTGCTGCACAACGAGACCGCGACCGGCTGCCTGTCACCGATCAACGCGATCCGCAAGGCCATCGACGCGGCCGGCCATCCGGCGCTGTTCCTGGTCGACACCATCTCCTCACTGGCTTCGACCGATTACCGCCACGACGAATGGGGCGTCGATGTCACCGTCGGCGGCGCGCAGAAGGGCTTGATGATGCCGCCCGGGATGTCGTTCAACGCCGTCAGCGAGAAAGCGCTGCGCGCATCGAAGACGGCCAGGCTGCCGCGGTCGTTCTTTTCCTGGGACGACATGCTGACGATGTACAAGCAGGGCTTCTTTCCCTACACGCCGGCGACGCAGATGCTGTACGGCCTCGATATCGCGATCCAGATGCTGCACGAGGAAGGCCTCGATAACGTCTTTGCGCGCCACGACCGGCTCGCCGAGGCGACGCGCCGCGCGGTGCGCAGCTGGGGTCTCGAAATCCTATGCCGCGAGCCGAAATACTATTCGCCGACGATCACCGCCGTGCTGCTGCCCGACGGCCACGATGCCGATCAGTTCCGCAGCGTCGCGCTCAACACGTTCAACATTTCCTACGGCGCCAGCTTCGGTCCTTATGTGAAAAGGTTTTTTCGCATCGGCCATCTCGGCGACATCAACGACGCCACGTTGATCGGGGCGCTGGCGGCGACCGAAATGACACTGAAGCTCGCCGGGGTGCCGCACAAGAAGGGCGGCGTGCAGGCGGCGATGGACTACATCGTATCAGCTCAGGCCGGCGGCGCGCGGGCGGCGGCGGAGTAACGGGTTTACGCCAGCGGCACGGCGGCGACGTGGTCTTGGAACGCCCGTCGTGCCGCGATCGCCGCGTACCAGCGCTCGAAATGCGGCAGCGGCGGCCGCTCCGGCACCAATTGGCGATAGCGATAGGCCATGACGCCGACGGGAATGTCGCCGTAGGAGAAGGCGTCGCCCGCCACGTAGGCGGTCTTGGCCAGCTCGCCGTCGAGGATCGTCATCGCCGCCGTCGTTCGCTTTTTTGAGTCTTCGATCGCGGCGTGATTGCGCTTTTCCGGCGGGGTGCGGATCAAGCCCCAGAAGCATTCGAAGATCGCCGGCGCAACGACGCTGAGTTGCCAATCCATCCAGGCGCTGGCGCGCGCCCGGGCGCGCAGATCGGCCGGTTCCAGCACGCTGGCGCGATGCTTGGCGGCGAGGTAACGCACGATCGAGTTCGATTCCCAAAGCAGGAAGCCGTCCTCCTCTTCGAGCGTCGGCACCAGGCCGTTGGGGTTCATGGCAAGATAGGCCGGCTCGCGGTTCTTGCCGAACGGCCCGCCGATATCGATGCGCTGGTGCGGCAAGCCGATCTCGCCGACCGCCCACATCACCTTCTGCACGTTCGCCGAGGTGTTCCGCCCCCAGATTTTGATCACCTGTGTTCCTCCGTGCGACCTAATTTGGGTCCATGCTGACTAGCCGAGAGCGTGGCGCTGCCGTATGGAATGCCGGGTCAAGCGCGGCAATGACGGACTGGCGGTGTGTCAATCGAGCCGGCGCGCTTCCTCGGGCAGCATGATCGGGATGCCGTCGCGGATCGGATAAGCGAGCTTGGCCGCGCGCGAGATCAGTTCCTGTTTTTCCGCGTCGTATTCGAGCGGGCACTTGGTCAGCGGGCAGACCAGGATTTCGAGCAGCTTCGGATCAATACTGCCGGCAGGATGGTCGGGTGGCGTGGACATCGGCGACTCCGGTTTGGATCGGCGGATAATAGGCTTCCCCCCGCCCAGCGGGGATATTCCTTTTACTGCAGCGACGTCTCGCCCGATGTTTTGCTCTTGGCGAGCTCGATCTCGGTGACGGCGACCAGAATCTCGGCGCGAGTTTTCAAATCCGGCGCCTCCAACATGGCCTGCTTCTCGGCGGCGCCATAGGGCGACATCATCGCCAGCGCATTGACCAGGGCTTCGTTGGGCGCGTTTTCGATGCCTTCCCAATCGGCCTTGAGATTGTTGGCCTTGAGGAAATCCGCCAGCGCCCGCAACAGCGCCTTGCGATCGACCTCGTCCTCGCCCTTGCGCGCAATGAAATCGGTGACGAAGGGCTGATATGTGACCCGGCATTGCCGGTACGCGGTGGTGACGGCAAGCTCTGCCTCGATGCGGAAACGCGCGATGCCGGTGAGTTGGATCAGATAGCGGCTATCGCTGCTCTCGGCCAGCTGCGTGATCCGCCCGACGCAGCCGACGCGAAACAGCTGCGGCTTGGCCTGGTCCGGTCCGGGATGCACCGGATCGGGCTGGATCATGCCGATCAGGCGCGATCCGGAGCGGAACGCATCGTCGATCATCGCCAGATAGCGCGGCTCGAAGATATTGAGCGGCATCTGCCCGCGCGGCAGCAGCAGGGCGCCCGGCAATGGGAATACCGCGATCACGGCGGGGAGATCGTTGGGCCCCTTGTAGATCGCATTGATCGGCATGTCGTGCTCCGCATGCGACCGAACGCTTCTCTTCCCGCGCAGCGCCGGGATGAGAGGCTACGCGAACAGGATCGAGGACAGCCGCTTGCGGCCGTCGATCGTGGCTTCGTCGGTCGGACCCCATGCTTCGAAGAACTGGACGAGCTGCTTGCGGGCGCCGTCGTCGTTCCATTTGCGGTCACGCTTGACGATGCTGATGAGCTGATCGAGGGCGTCGAGCCGGCGACCCTTGCCGTTGAGCGCCAGCGCCAAATCGAAGCGCGCCTGATGGTCCAGCGGGTTGGCGGCGACTTTCTGCTCCAGCTCGGCGACGGGCCCGAGCGTCTTCACCTGCTCGGCCAATTGCAGCGCGGCTTGCGCGGCGGCGACGGCGGATTCGCCGCGTTTGGAATCCGGGATCATGGCCAGCGTCTGCCGCGCCTGGTCGAGCGCTCCGGTCTCGACGTAGCAGCGCGCCAGGCCGGCGAGCGCCTGGACGTTGCTGTTGTCCTCGGCGAGGAGCTGCGCATAGAGGTTCGCCGCGCCGGCGGGATCGCCGTCGGCCAGCGCCGCGTCGGCGGCGTTGAGCAGATCCTTGGTCTCGCCGCCGACGTTGCTCTTGGTGAGGCGATCGAGAAATGCGACCACTTGGCTTTCCGGCAGCGCTCCCATGAAACCGTCGGCCGGCCGGCCGTCGACGAAGGCAATGACCGCCGGAATGGACTGGATGCCCATCTGGCCGGGAATGGCCGGGTGATCGTCGATGTTCATCTTGACGAGCTTGACCTTGCCCTTGGCGGCGCGAACCGCCTTCTCGAGCACGGGCGTCAGCTGCTTGCAGGGGCCGCACCACGGCGCCCAGAAATCGACCAGTACCGGCTGCCGCTTCGATTCCTCGATAACGTCCTTGACGAAGCCTTGCGTCGTCGTGTCCTTGACGAATGCGTCCGCGGCGGCGGTTTGAGCTTGCTGCAACATGTGGCTTGATGCGCTTTCCCTTTTCGACCCGGCGGGGCCGCAATTTCCCTTATTCGCTTGATAAATGGGGAGAACCGGGCCGAATGCAATCTCGATTCAGACCGGCGCGGCCCGGAAAAGCGATCCAGCCCAGGCCTTGCGAATGCCGCGTGAAGCGACCGATTCCCGCCAGCGGAACCGATGAAGCTCCAGTCCTTTTGGACGGGTCGGGAGAGAGCCATACCAGGAGGTCACAATGAAGAAGATCGCCCTAGAGGAGCATTTCATTACGGCTGAGCTGTCTCAGTATTCCATCGGTCAGCATTCGGTGCAGTCCATGGGCGGGGCGGGCGGGCACTCGGCGGCAAAAGTCAGCCAGCGGTTCGCCGAGCAGCTGGTCGAGTTCGACGGCATGCGGCTCGAAGCGATGGACAAGGCCGGCATCGAGCTTTCCGTGCTCTCCGTCACCACGCCCGGCGTCCAGGCCGAGAAGGACGCCCGCACCGCGATCAGGCTAGCCCGTGCGGCCAACGATTTTCTGGCGCGCGAGATCGAAAGGCATCCGACGCGGTATGCCGGCTTCGCCCATTTGCCGCTGCAGGACCCGAAGGCGGCCGCAGACGAGCTTAGGCGTTGCGTCGCCGAACTCGGCTTCAAGGGAGCCATGATCAACGGCCACAGCAATGGTCACTATCTCGACGAGGAAAGTTATTTTCCGTTCTGGGAGCGCGTGCAGGAACTCAATGTTCCGATTTACCTGCATCCGCGCGATCCCTCCGATATGCCGCAAATGTATCGCGACCATCCCGAACTGCTTGGCGCGACCTGGAGCTGGACCGTGGAAACCGGCACGCACGCGCTCCGCCTGGTGTTCGGCGGCATTTTCGACCGCTTCCCGAACGTGACTGTCATCCTCGGCCACATGGGCGAGACCTTACCTTTTCTGCTCTGGCGCCTGGACAGCCGCTCGCGCATGCAATCGCCGGACAAGAGCGCCGCCAAGCCGCCCTCGGAAGTTATCCGCAAGAACATCGTGATCACCACGACCGGCGTCTGCTCGCATCCGTCGCTACTCTGTGCCCTGTCGGCGCTCGGTGAGGACAGCGTCATGTTTTCGGTCGACTACCCTTACGAGGATTCTAGCATCGCCGCTGACTTCATCGAAACGGCGCCGATCAGCGAGTCGGTGCGTGCCAAAGTCTGCCGCGGGAATGCGCAAAGGCTGCTGCATCTCTGAGGTGCGGCTTCCGGGCGTCGTTGCCACAGCGCGTGCGTTTCAGGCCGGCGCACCGGCAACCGCCTCGATGCGCGGCGGATGTCCGGTGGCGCCGAGGAATTTGACCAGGCCCTCGCGGGAGATCGTCGTCGTCCTGCTGTTCACCAGGGGGTGAAAGTTGAGCACCGCGTGCGCCATCATGGCGGCATCGAGGATGACGCTCACCCGGCCGGTGCGGTCGTTGACGGCGGCGAACGGAGTCACCGCGCCGGGCTCGACGCCGAGCGTCTCGCGCAGGAGCTCGGCGGAGCCGAACGAGAAGCGCCCCGATGCGCCCAGGAGGCGGTGCAGCGATTTGAGCTCGATCGCCGCGTCTTCCAGCGCGACCACGAGGAACAGCGCACCCTTTTTGTCGCGCAGAAACAGGTTCTTGGTGTGCCCGCCGGCCACTTGGCCGCGCAGCGCCCGCGCTTCCTCGACCGTGAACACCGGCGGATGGCTCACGGTCTTGTGCGCGATGCCGAGACCATCCAAGTAGGCGAAAAGCTCGTCCGGCGAGGCAGGCATGGGCGCGCTTCATAGGCCGGCAGCGCCGCGGTTGCAAAGCGTTCGGGTCTTTGGCATAGCTTGGCCGCTACGGCTTCGGCCGTTGCCTTACCCCCTTTTACGGATGCGGGTGTAGCTCAGGGGTAGAGCACAACCTTGCCAAGGTTGGGGTCGTGGGTTCGAATCCCATCGCCCGCTCCATTTGTTTCAAGGGGTTTACCTACATTTCGCGTTGGCGCAGCAGACGCCTAGCTAGCACATAGCTAGCAGCTAATCACCGAGTTGGCTCACCCCCCGGCCTAGGTAAGCAGGCGGATCAAACTCGATCTCGGTCGAAGAGCCGGTGCGCTCGTGCTCTGTACCGCCGGGGGACTCTCGCTTTGGTGACTTCACCACTGTGGCCGTGCCATCCCTTTCCATGCGGGTCACACCGCCATACTCGTCCCTGAACTCCACCAACACGGGCCAGACCACATGCTGGCCTCGTGCGCCTTGCCCTTGCCGTTTCCGGCTTCGGCGACGGCGTCATCGCCTCGGCGAGCAGCTTCTTCAGCTTGGCGTTCTCATCTTCAAGCGACTTCAGACGCTTGGCGTCCGAGACATCGAGGCCGCCGTACTTGGCCTTCCATTTGTAGAACGTCGCGCTGCTGACCCCACGCTTGCGGCACACATCGGCCGTCTTCGCACCGGCCTCCTGCTCCCGCAAAATCCCAATGATCTGCTCTTCCGTGAACCGGCTTGGCTTCATGTCCATCCCCTCAACGGTGATGGACTCCACCCATTTTTGGAGGAGATCGCGGGGCTCAGCTCAAGTTTTAAAAAGGCAAGGTCCGTAATCGGCCTTATGGGCTGCGTTTAAGACGTTCCAGAAGAGGCATCAATGCAAGACGTAGCTCACGTAGCTCGCGATTATTTTCCAATTTTTTGGCATAAGCCGAATATGCAGAATGGGTAGCAACATTGTCTAAAGAAAGTCCATACGCTAGTAAGAACACTGCGGCGTCGAGCCCTCGAGGTCCCAAACGGAAACATTGGTCTAATAACGCGCGAACTATCTCCTTGCGCGTTGTTTCACTTAGCCCTTGAACCGATGCAAGTCGCTGCCCTAGGGCAGAATAAAACGTTTGGGCATTTTCAGACCGTATTTCGGCGGGGTTGATGCCCGCCATTTCGCCTGCCGCAAGCCGCGTGGCCCGAGCTAGGGCTATCCCGTTTCTCAACTCTGGGTCTCCCTTCTGCGCTACCTCATCCAGCAGGGACGACATTGCGTCTTGTTCGCCGAGCGACTTCGCAAAACTAAGCGATGCATATGCCCAATTGTGAACGATGATTTGGTTAGGCTTTGTATGGGGAGGAATGGCGAAAGGAGCGAATAGCAACGGGCGCTGTATTGCGGCTTTCCAGACGCCCCCAAGTAACTTTAAGATTGGCTCAAGCAACGAGTTAAATTCACGGGGCTCGATTCCTGCCTCTAACATAATTTGCTGCTTCCTGGCAGAAAGAATCAGCAGCACTTCATATGCATTTGCGAAAGAGATAGATAAATGCCCCTCAAGAGTCGAACGAAGAATCTCCGTCGTCGCAGTTAAAGCGTCCGTGACACCTGCTCGGTTCGAGACTGCGGATGCAACTAATAAAGCGCGTATGTTGTTAACAGAGTTACTGGCATTGATTGTACGAGCCTGTCTTCTTACGTCGCGGACTACTTCGGCAATTTGGGAAGCAAGCGGTTCCTCGTGAACTGAACCAAGATCGAAATGATACAAATAAAATAGAAGCCTCGTGTGTTCCGTTTGCTGGTTAACGCCAAAACGCAGAATTGTAGATACTATCCGTTTTGCGAGGTCTGGCGTCTGTTTCCAAACTCTTTGCGCGCCTTCCGAAACCAAGAAGTCTAAAGCTGGCTGCACAATCACCCAAACATCGCGGGCCGGATCGGTCCGATCCAGCACATCCAGCGTTGCTGCGATAAGCTGATTGACGGCACCGCTTTCGAGTACGTCAAGATAGGGGGAAGCGGCTTTAAGGGCTTCAGCTGTTCCAGTCCAAAATTCTCCCACTCTCAACTTGGAGAGAACAGCCGACGCTACGTCAGGCGCAATGCCGGCGCAAAATTCTGGGCGTTTCTCACCGACTTCACGAAGAACCTCTATGGCTCGTCCACCGACATTCTTAGGACCAAGTAGCGAAGATTCGTGAGTACGCCCCACCTCAGCAACAAATCGGAGCATCTGAGCGGCAAGTTGGCCGCGGTCCGCCGGAACGCTAAGACACCAGCCCCGAAATAGCTCTATGACAACGGGAATCCTTTCCTCTCGAGATGCTTCGATCTTCTGCGCATAAGCGATTACTGACGCGGACAGCTTATCATCAACGTAAGTATGGATCGCGCTTTCGCTCCATGTGATTTTCTCTGCAAAATCAGAATCTGCACTCTCGATGATAAGTCGAACTGCCATCCAAAAGAGCCCAACATCTCTATTGCGATCGACGTTTTTCTCCAAAGAGTCGAAGAGGCTCTTTGCGTAGAAGGCTTTAGTATTTTTGATATACGTCGCAGATCCCAAGGCTAACTGGAGACGCAAAACCTTCCAAAACTCGCGATGAGCACTTAAGTATTCTCCCTCAATTGAGGACTCGAGCGCAGGTGTAAGGTCGAGGGAATTCAGAAGCAGCGGCGGTAATAAGATCGAGGCTCTGCGGTCAGGCGGGTACGTAAAATTATTTGAGGCAACAATTTGAGCAACCCACGCGTCATGGGAAGCATTCAGCAACGCGAGTGGTGCTTCATTGAGGTCTAATGTCGCGAGTTCTTCTGTTAGGAACGCCGCAGCTGATCTTGCGCCTCTCAGTACTCGCAGCGCGGCGGCAATCGACTGCATGGTGACTGCGCGCAATAAATATACACAAGTGGTCCAAGCGGGGCTTTTGTACAAGTTAAACCGATTGTGGGCAGTTTGGTAAAAAGCAAGAGCAAGGTCCCAATCGTCCGCGTCCGCACTCAAATCACCTAAATGCTTAAGCGACACGGCCGCGAGTGGCATATCGATTTCGTCGCACATATTGGCAATTGCAGGGGAGGCCTGCAAGGCGGCATCTGGGCCGATGAGTGAGCGCGTTGTGCCAATCGCACTTAGCAACGCTCGAATGCTATGCCCTTCGGGAAATTTGAACTGATCGAGTATCTGCTGGGGTACATTTAGGTCCAGACGTCCTATGCGGACTGCATCTTCGATTGCCTTAGGGCTAATTGCGCCGGGCGTCGCGTCGATGTTGCTATCGAGAAACGCGTCCGTATCGTCGGACCAGTAACGTATGCGACGCTGAAGGTACCGGCCCAGTGGAGATTCGTGAACTATGGGTCTTAATATCCATGATTGTAAACCGTCAGGACCTTCGGTCAGAGACTCTTCAAAAAGTTGCTCTAAGCTGAGCTGTCCCCCGCTGACCGCGTCAATGATTGCGCGCGAAAGCTCACGCAATAATTCCGCCGTGAGGAAATGATGGAGGGCTGCCCACGCCAAACAATTGGTCCTGAAATGCTCTGAACGAATTGGCATAAGTTCAGGCATGGCTCACCTAAGAGACAAACGCGAGCAAGGGCGGGCTGCCTCGGCTTTCACCCCACTGAAGCGTGCATTTCGTAAGCGCCGCCGAGCTTCCACGCCAAAGCGACCTATCACGCGGCAAGCGCGCCACTGTGAAGCCAAACAAGCGCGCGACTGCATCGGCTTTTTCGCCGAATGGATTAAGCGAGGCAATGTATCCACGCGTCTCCCAATTCGCGGCGACCTGATGGTCCTGATCAGGCGATGACCACATATTGTCGCCTTTTGACCCCTGAAGTCTCCCCCACGATGATATAGAGACATACTCCCGGAAGTTGCCAGTCCCCCTTGGTACGGGAATAAACGCCCCCGACAGACCACCGGGCTCGTTCGTCGACAGCGTTCTGAAATTTGATAGAACAAAGGTCGAAAAATGATGCCGCGCCAACGCGTCGTCGCTGGCAGCGCGTACAAAGCTGTTTTTGAATTCTTGGTGCCACGTTCGATAGAACGAACCCTTCGATATAGATTGTTCAATTTGCCGTGTATGCGTTGCTACGGATACGATATCGATATGATCAGGCGGATCGTCTCCAAAGCAACCGGCATCTTTGTTTACGGCTTCCAATGGCCTGTCTTCTCCACTGTCAGTATCCAAATGAAGCGCGTCCGAGCAGAGCAGTGGTTGAATGACTATTGTCTTGCGAAGTTTATCAGTTGGGCGCAACCTAACGACCGTTAGAAGATTACCAGCGCTCATGTGTTGTTCTTCGAGTGAACTGACCTCTACACTAGAAGGAACAAGCTTCGGGTGAAGGCAGACGCGTAACTGGCGATTTGCATCTACCGTGAACAGGCAGCCAACATTGAACCTCATATGGTCTTGCTGGTTAGCTAGCCATTGGGAAAATTTGTCTAGATCGCGCTCGACTATTCCCGGGACCTGATTCAGATCATCCAAAAGCGTGCTAAGCTCAGGCTTCGGGAGTAGATGGTTTGGGTCTTTCGAATGCGGCCGTAGTCCAACATGCACGCAACCAGGGGATTCGAGTTGACTGAAGAAACGCAAAGTTGTGATGAGCTCGCCCGTTGGCAAAAATGCTTCTGGGAAAGTTATCAGGTCAAAGCGAAGCGGCGTTGAAATCTTTTGGCCCGTCTCATAAGGATCGATAAGTGCCGGTTCCTGTCCAACAAAAACATTAATTGCCGCTGTAAAAATCTCCGCGTGACTCGGCGGGTCGTACACGCCGGGTTCAGCAACGTAAACCTCAAATGTCCTGTCCCGTCGATTAACGGGCCAATCCAGTAGATTGCCAATGAATGGCGAGGGTTTGTTGGATGGCAAGCAAACACCAGAAATTCATTTATTGGCCGGCTTGTATGGCCGCGTAGCCATTGCCGCACTTCGCTATACCACACGCTAATACGTCGAGAGGCTAAAAATGCAAATGCCGGAGGATTTCTTTTTCGGAGAGCGCGGAGAGCGTAGCCCCCATCACGTTTTGCCAATTGCCCCGCTCGGCCAAGCATACCCCGTACCTGAGCACAACCGGGACTAGCCTCTGCGCCGCGCTGCCAATCCGACCCCGTACCTCGTCGGGTTCCGAGGCGGGGCGCCTTACGCGCGCGTCGCGCTCGGGCGACAAAACTATTCCGTGACTCTCTCGGTGGTCCGCGCCTTGACCGCGCGACCGGGTTCAACAGCGCATGCGCTTTGATGCCAGGCCGCCGTAAGCCAATTCATCGGGAACAAGATCGATTTCCAAAGGCAGTGAGCTTCGCTCGGCCTACGCAGCAGAGGTGGTCAACTCGATTGGTTCGACGATCGAGGGATCGTCGTTTTCCGGCTTATTGACCCGGGTCGAGATCGGCCACATCCTCATATTGAGGGCCGGGAAGGGCCGCATCAATTCACGCGGATCGGGCTCCTCGCTCAGCCAGCTTGAATAATCGCCAGGCGCTAGGATCAGCGGCATACGATTGTGGATTTGGGCGACCAACTCGTTGGCATCCGTCGTGATCACCGCGAATGTGCGAATCCACTCGTCCGAAAACGGTTCTTTCCAGTTCTCCCAGAGCCCGCCAATGCCGAACGGCCTGCCGTCCTTCATGGCGATGGCATAGGGCTGCTTGGCTTTCTGGCCCTTGATCGCCTTCCATTCGAAGAAGCCGTCGACGGGGACGATGCAGCGCCGTCGGCGATAGGCATCTCGGAAGGTCGGCAGATTGCGTACGGTCTCGTATTTGGCATTGATAGACCTTCGCCCGCCCTTCGGGTCCTGGCACCAATAAGGGATAAGACCCCAGCGCAGAGGCTCGAGGGACACCTCGCCGGTCGGAGGATTACGCCGGATCACCAGCAGATCCTGGCTCGGCGCGGCGTTCCACCGAGGCGGATAATTGTGCACGCGGCTGTCGCGCACGTTCATGCCGTCGACAATGGCATAACGTACGGGCGCCACCGAGACGTATCTTCTTGAAACATTCTCAATGCCGTTGCGCGTCGTCGCTAGCCTGTATATCTCACACTATCTTTGCATGATTGGGCAGTTTTGCGAGGAGGCTTGTTTGCTTTTTTGCAGATGCGGTAGGCCGTGGCGTCTGGAGACGCGAGAGTGCTTGAACGATATCTGGGC
>Ga0208937_1000287_pt1 | contig 44549 bp, 40 predicted proteins | sample June2015DPH_11_5_FD_184705 | JGI IMG/M metagenome (GOLD analysis project Ga0208937, IMG submission 184705) | Peatland microbial communities from SPRUCE experiment site at the Marcell Experimental Forest, Minnesota, USA - June2015DPH_11_40... | ecosystem: Environmental > Terrestrial > Soil >...
GTTAGTCGGCGTTGCTTCCGCATTTGGATTACTCCGCATACGTACGCCATAGCTACCCAGCCGAACTGGTCAATTGCTGGGGCAGGTCTCGCACCTGCTGGTTTGAACATGACTTCACAGTACGCACGGAACGGCAAATGATCATCCTCGACAGGAAACGTGCCCCCGCTGAAGGACTTTCGGTAACCCAGTGTGCGCGCAGTCCTGAATACCAGATCGCTCAACCACCCTGTCGAATTCCACTCGCGCAGGATGCTCAAATGCCGGTCCGCGACCATGTCCAAAAGAATCAACGCCTTAATCTGCCCCAACTTCCCTTCACGCGTCAGTTTTTCGGCCAGATGCCGGCTGCCGTATAGGCTGTCGCTGGCTGACCACTGCTTTAGAGCTTCCTCGCCGTCGAAAAACACGATCCAGTACGTGAACGTGTTCTTCCGGTTACTCAGAACTCGGGCCATTTCCAAAAGGAACGCGGCACTGGACCCGCCATCGTTTGCTCCCACGAACCGCACGCCGTCGATCGTGGCAGTGTCGTAGTGGCCGGCAAGGATGACAACGGTCGGGCTCTCTCCATGAATCACGCCGATTACGTTGGTCATGGGAATGTTATCTACGAGCGTTGTGGTCACAAAGGAGTCATCCAAGACCTCTACACCGGAGGCGGATAGCTGGCGCTCTATGTATGCCCTTGCCCGCTCCAAGTTTTCGGAGCCCGGAGGTCGAGGCCCGAACTGAACGAGTTGACGCAGATCATTAAAGGCTCGCTCTCCACGGAATCCGGCTGCCGCGGCCTGAATATCTATGCGAGCGCGGTAGCGCCCAATCTCGAAAACAGCCGTGGCCGCGATGCCAACCAGAATCAGACCCACGGCTGCTTTCATGCCGTTCTCCGCCCTGTTGGCAATCGGCCCTCACGTCCCATCCGATAGGCCGACCGCCGGTGACCTGATCACGAACACCCGCTCGTACTCCCGCAGTTCGCGCAGCGGTAGCACGATCCGCTGCGGGTCATAATGGCTCCGCATTCCTTACATACCGGCGCGTCCGTCTGGTCCGTGCCCGATCCGTCTCCCAAGAGGTGGGCGGGCGCCAAAGCCTTGGCTTCGTCTTCGGCGCCCGTTGGGGGAGGAGAATTAGGCGGGAGTAACCTGAGGCCTAACCAGCGGAAGATATAATCCATAAGGGACTTTGCGTATCCAATTTCCGGGTTCCCTGACCATCCACTCGGTTCGAACCGCGTGTGGCTGAACTTGTCGCAAAGCACCTTAAGCGGCACGCCGTACTGAAGGGCGAGCGACACTGCGGTGGCAAAACAATCCATAAGGCCCGATACCGTCGAGCCTTCCTTCGCTGTGGTGATGAACATCTCCCCAGGGTGCCCATCGTCGTAAAACCCGACAGTCAGATACCCTTCGTACCCGCCTACATTGAAGTGATGGACTATAGCTTTACGCTCGTCAGGTAGGCGCCTCCGAATGGGTTGCGCGGCCACAGCTTCTTCGATTTCAGGCATACGGACCTCTCAGCAAACTCCGCTTCGCGCCATTTACGGCGTTTTCTCGTACTCGAAGCTCGAATCGATGTCAATTTTGGCGAAGCGCCTCCCATGGCCGGGATTTCCATGACAGGCCCGGCTGTCGAGCACCTGCCCTTGAAAGCCCTGCGAGCGCACTGCGGTCCAGCGGCCGCGAAAGCCATTTCGATGCAGCTCGATCCAGCGCCGCGTATAGAGCTTGAGCCCTTCCAACCATACCTGCGGGTTGCGGGATTTGAGCAGGCTCAGCTCAAAATTACTGACCCTACCACCCAACTGTCGTTCGCTCGCCACACGCATGTACTCACGAAGCTCACCACTCAACCGTGCCATGGGGAGGTAAAGCCATGCGGGCGTCAGAACGAAGGCAAGCTTGTCCGCCAGACATAGCTTCGAGTAGCTCTTACCAACGCTCTCCGCCCAATGCCGCGAATGGCACAGGACGAAGTCGCGCCATTCAGGACCGAAAAGCCAGCCCATGATCCGGCCTCCCAGGACAACATGCTGCTGCCCCTCAGAGCCCTCCATGTTGGGTTTTCCAACGTAGCCTACGTCGTGGACGAGGAAGGCTAGCCACAGCCTGGGATCCCAGGGGAATCCGTATAACCTGGCCCATGCCCAGGCAACAAAGAACGGATGAACGAAAATCGAGTGCACGCCAAACATCACGCTCTTGGTCCCTACTCTCATCCAGAAAAACCTCCCACCGTGGTTGTTACACATCTCTGACACTGCTCTTCCGAGGCAGTAGGCTTCTCGACGATGCTAATCACTACCGCTTCTGCCTTATTCATTGCCTGCAATAGCTGTGCAAGGTCACTCGTTCGCCCGCGTACAGCAATTCGGAAAGCGATTTCAATTTCGATGTCGCCGATGGGTGTCACGCGTGCCCCTCCGGCATCACTCTGGGTGAAGGGACGGCGGGTGCGGCTATCAGATAGTGAGAATGCGAACATGGACAGCAATTTACGGATTTCGTAATGGCCTGTGTGACCGCTTGGAACTTCGCGGGCACTTCCAGACGTTCTCCTCCGCGTGAGTAGAAGGCTGGCACGACTGACCCGGCCCTCTCCTTGTCCTTCCCCCAGAGCTCGAGCTCCAGGTAACCATGCACTCCCCGGAACAGCACCTGGCTCTCCAGAGGCGGGCGACGGCCGTTTTCAGCTTCGCCAATGCGAAAGCCCGTGATGAGAAGCTCGTACGTGCGCCCCGTCCGCAGCATTTCCACCCGCACCAGGACGGGAGCAACCACCACAGCATGAACTCCATTCACACCGATGGCATCAATGGGATGGAGGTAAGCCAAAGGCTCGCCATCTTCGCCGGCGAAGGTCACGTAGTGACCCATCTCGCGGACAGCGCCGCCCGATTCCACTCCCCGGATCACGTACCGCTGCGCCAGATATTGGTGCTCCAAAGCCACTTCCGCCCGAGCAAGAATTCCAACCTGCCGTAGCTGCCTGCGCACGTGTCCGGGCAAGCTGAGACCTCGGTGCGACAAACTCCGACTTCCGCCTTTCATCTCTTGGCCTCCATATCAAGTCCTGTCCGCGTCACAATGCCTCAGACCCCCTGTTGCACGCGGATCGGGCAACCAACCGCCTCGCGGATCATCTCCTTGGTGCAGCCTGCCCAGCACTTGTAAAACCGCGGATCGTCGATCCGAATTGCCAAGTTGTCACCGCTACGGTCATGCCCCGCCCCAGCACAGGAGGGGCACCGCGTGACGTAATTCCGGGCCACCTTGCGGACCTTTCCTACGTGCTCGAGAATGCGGAATTCCGACCGCCCAGATCTGGCACGCGGGGCTGCGGGTTCGGGGCAGCGCGAACGGCGGACCGCCTCCGCAGGCAGTGTTTTCCCCGCAATGAAGCGCCTCATCCCTTCCTCGCTGACCTTTTTCAACTGCTTCAGATAGACCATCTGCCTTTCGGGGTCGTATTCAGCCCCGTAGAACCAGAACCGACGACTCGCCCCCCGATGAATTCCCAGCGGCCCTCGAATGGCGTTTCCGAACTCGCCTGGCCCGAGTTCATCGTGCTTTGGGAAGATTTCGATTCCTTCGGCCAGTCCGTTTCCTTTCACCGGCACGCCAAGGCGCGACGCAAGGTTGTGGATGTAGATCCGACAGTCTCGGGCCAGGAGTGGTGTTTCCAAGAAGATCCACAAATGCCCGCCCCGCTTGCTCATCTCCAAGGCAGCCTGGACCTGGTCCTCACTCAGGTAGTATTGGAGCTTCACAAGGTCCTCCATGGCGCCCTTGTAATCAGCGTCGATCGCGACCCACTTGCACCGCTGCGTGGCCGGGTTGATGGCGTAGAGGCCGATGGTGATTTCGCCCTCGATGTGGCGCCGGATCGTGTCGGAGGTCAGGTGAAGCCCTTGGCCGGTCGTCTTGTCTGTGGGCCGGTAGTAGTAGTGCCGTCCGCTCTCCGGGTGCGGCCGGTCGGATTGGAGGGTGTACGCCCGCCGGTTCGCGAAGAGGCGGAAATAGTCCTCCGCCACGTCAGCCGGCGCTTTCAGACGAAGCCGCTGCATCTTTTCCTCCGTAAAACCCGGTGGCCGCCACAAGTCCATAGAGATTGGAAATAAAACGAAAAATATTTTCCGTCAAATGGGCCGGCAGGCAGTTGGGGCTGGATTGTGTTTTCAGCGAGTTACAAACTGCGGGGATAATTGGCTATGTGGTGCTTCGCGCCGAGAGCTGCCCTCAGGCTGGGAGTCTTCCCAAAACCGTGGGCCTCTGACCGGGTGTAACGAGCCATTGGACCGGTGATTCAAGCAACCCTGGGCATTCCACAAGCCCGAAAAAGTGGCACTGGTTGATCAGAACATCGAACTCTGAGGGGCTGTACCCGTCGTAGTTCTGGTCGTTGAAGTCCACCCAGAGCCAGACGCACTTTTTGCGGTCATAGACATAGGCCGCTCCGGAATCTGGGGAGTCAGCATGGGCGAGAAAAACCACCAGGGCCGTGGGGAACTGGAACCAGCGAAAGATCTTAGGGTACTCGGCGAACTCCAACAGCTTGGCAACAGCTTCGTCCACCGTTTCCAGCTTGCTCAATCGAAGAATCCGGGTGACTTGCATTTGTCCGAACATATTGGTTCTCCTCCTTTCATCAGGGTGAATTTGTGGAGCTAGCAGGCTCATCTGGGGCCTTCTTAAGTTCGGCCCCAGCGTGCCAACCCCCCAAGCCAATGGCGGTGTAGCAGTGGGTTTCCCCCGCCACAACCGGAATAAATTTGACGGCGTGAAGCCGCCGTTGCGGGCTGGCCATTGACCGCGTGTGCCTACCCGAAAGCCATCTTGCGACCTGTGGCCAGCAACACGGGCCGCAGACGCAAACGTGGCACCTGCTCGGCCAGACTTGCTCAGAAATAGAATTTGACAGCTACCTGAAGGAGGCGGGGAGCGGCTGCGCTCACGACCGTCCCGAAAGAAGAGCTGCTGATGTTCCCGTTGACGGCTGCGGCCCCATAAAACTGTGCATGGTTGGTAACGTTAAAGGCCTCCACCCGGAATTGCACCAATTTCGACTCGGTGAGGTGGAGGCTCTTCAAAAGGGCAAGGTCGGAATTGGCGATGCCGGGGCCGTAGAAAAAGCGCCGCGCAGCCGTGCCCATCTGGCCGAGCGGCGGAAGGCTGAACAGCGATGTGTTAAAGGCGGGTCTGCCGTTTCGAGGGTCGGTATTAACCTGCAGATTGCCTGGGGCGACGTTGGGGGTGTCCACGCCATTGTTGTTGATGCCGTTGGGTATCGTCCCCAGCAGCGAAGTGTCATTGTTGTTGTAGAGAGTCACGGGGAAGCCGGTGCTGAATCGCATGATTCCCGTGAGACTCCAACCCTCCGTCAGCCAGTTCCTGCGATGAACGAGATGGTCGATCGGTAGTTCGTACTTGTAACTCGCCACAAGATTGTGGCGCATATCGAATGCCGATGGGGCCTTGCTGCGGCTTGGGTCGGCAGGGTTAACCGGCTCTGCCAGGCTGGATGACTGATCGAGAGATTTGCCATACGTGTAGCCCACAAGTAATTCCAAGGGCCCCTGGTTGTGACGCAGATTGATCTCGAGTGCGTTGTAATTGGAGTTCCCTAGAGTCTTCTGATACGTGATGGCATCAAACAGGGAACTGTAAGGGCCCCTCGTTCCCTGGATAACCTGGCCTGACGACGTGAGGTATGTACCCCCTTCGCCGAACGGTCCGCAGGTGGCGGTACCTGGCATAACTTGGTTGGTCTGGCTCACGCTTAAGCATTGGGCAGGGTTACCCGGGTTAGCTGAGATGAGGACGAGGAGATGATGGGCCTGCGTGCCCACATAGGCAAGACTGAGAAGCGTGTTTCGCTCGATCTGCCGTTCCAAGGACAGTGTGTAGCCTTCGCTGTAAGGAGGCACATTCTTGCGGAAAAACGAGGGAACGCCGGTGATCGGCAAATACTGCGACCAGTCCACGCTGGAATTGGGATTCGCCGCTGAGGCCCCAAAGGCCGGAATAGGCTCGGGGAACCGCTGTCCTACGTTCTGCCCACTCGCCGCAGTGACGAAGGGATTAGAAAATAGAGGGGGCGCCAGACTGGTATAGTCATAGCCATACGGGGGGTTGGCGCTCATGATGCCGGCGGACAGCCCCTCGAAGGCGGTATAGTACAGGCCGTATCCGGCGCGCACGCTGGTCGTCCCGCGGCTGCCAAGGATCCTTCTCAACAAGCCCTTCTGGTAATCCGGGGAGTAGGCCAGGCCGATGCGAGGAGCAAGATTCGTGTATTTCGTCGGGGCCAACGTCGCTGGAATCCCTGGGTCACCAGGAAATACCAGGCCATGGGGCGCTCCCGGGTAAACCCGAGACTGCTCGCCCAGCACCAGGGTCTGGAGTTGGTTGTATTTCTCCCGCCAAGGCGGGAGTAGGTCCCAACGCAAGCCATAGTTGAGCGTCAGATGCGGCCTTACCCGCCAACTGTCCTGCGCATAGATCCCCACGTATTTGTCGCGAAGATAGAACGCCAAAGAGTCCGCTTGATTATAGCTGCTGGCGATGCCCAGCAGAAAGTCCGCGAAGTCCGATCCCGTTTCTGCTCCCGTGAATGAGAACGCGCCGTTGAAGGTGGCATCGGGGTTGATATTGACCTGGTCGAAGTGGAATCCCGCCCCCAACTTGAGCACGTGCGTCCCCATCACTTTCGAGAAGTTTTCCGACATCTGGAACGTATTGTTGGCCTCCTTGAGCCCGGTCGTATCTACGCCGAGGGTAAAGTCATTGAACGAGACGTTTTCGGTGCCTTCGATTTGCGGAGCCAGCGCATAGATGGATGGATTACCTGAGCTGTCCACGAATCCTTGTGACGCGAGGCTCGGGCCAACACCACCCTGCGGCTGGCCCACATTGTTGGAATCTCGGAGATAGCTCAAGTGAAACTCGTTGACCATGTTCGCGCTGAGGACCTTTGTCAGGCCAAGGCTCACCATTTGCGCTCGGCCGAGGGTGATGGCATTGAAGCCCGGAACACTGGCCCCGCCTTGCGCCGTCGGGTAGGGATTGTTGAGCCCGTAGTCGTCCAAGAAGTAGTACACGGCAAGGGCTCCCAGGCCGGTATGAGCGTCGATTCGCACCGCGCCCTTGTCATCGCGAAGGGTTTCATTGTATGCGGACGTCGAAAAGGTATTTACCCCCTGATTGGGCAGGGGAATAGAGCGCAGCAAGACCTTGGCCGGGCCTGACCAGGCACTTAGCGGAATCTGCGCGTTGGGCAAGGCGCACTGCGCCGAGCTGACGCACCCTGGAGTGTAGTACGCCTCTCCGGGAAACACCGGGTAGCCCAGGTTCTGCGATAGCAAGTTGGCCCAAAACTGGCCATTCACGGCGCCGGTGAGCGAGCTGGCGATATCCGACAGGTCGCCCGTCCGCTCCTTACTCGCGGGCACAGAAATCAACCCTGTCTCCACGCCCTCAGTCATCCGCGTCCCCTGATAATCTACGAAGAAGAACGACTTCTCCTTTTTGATGGGGCCGCCGAAAGTGCCGCCAAACTGGCTTTGGTCGTACCGGGCGCGATCCGAGGAGAAATAGTTTCGTGCGTCCAAGTTCGTATTTCGCAAGAAATCAAAGCCGCTGCCATGAAACTCATTCGTTCCCGATTTGGTCGTGACAACAATCTGCCCACCGCTGTAATTGCCGTGTTCGGCATCAAAGTTACTCGTTAGCACGCGGAAATCCTGGATGGAGTCAAGATTCGGGATGAGTGCTGTGCCCATGCTAAAGTCTTCTTCGACGGTACTTCCATTGACGACGAAGCCATTATTCGTTTCCCGCTGTCCACTGACCGATAGGTTGCCAGCATTGAGGTCCCCGGAAGGTGCCGTGCTCGTGGCTCCGGACATGACTACCGCGTTGGGCTGTCGCGAGCTGGCCGGAACGACGCCAGCCTGGAGAGCGAGTAAGTCTGTAAAGCTGCGGCCGTTCAGGGGAACGGATGCAATCTTCGTCGTTGTGATGGTTTCGCCCATCGTGGTGTCGGCAGTATCGACGTGGAGGCCTGATTCTGAAACCGTCACTGCCGTGCTTTGTTGCCCCAGGTCCAGCTTCAGGTCGATTTCGAGCGCTTTACCGGTCTCAAGGATAAGCCCGGACCGAAGAACCGGGCGAAATCCGAAATGATGGGCCTCGATCTGATAGTGGCCGGGAGGTAGAGCAGACAAAGAAAAGAACCCGTCGGAATTGGTGGTAGTCATCTGCCGCATTCCCGTTTCCACGTTGCAGATGACGATGGTAACGCCTGGGATTACAGCCTCGCTCGGATCCACAACCGTACCTGAGATGTTCCCCTCTGGACTGGCCCCGCCCGAAAGGCACGCCAGTAGTAAGACGGGGATCAACAGGCCCACAGCACTGGCGAGGCGGAATTTCGGTGGTCCGAATCGGCTGTTTATTTGCTCCATGTCTCCTTCCTCAAGTCCCAACGGCTCGGTGGCCGGTCACCGGGTTGGACACGATTGGCAGGCGCATGCCCCCCCCTCAGCACACCGCTGGTGTGGCCACCCGTGTCGAATTGGGCGTCCATAAACCCTTGCTGGGTCGCACATTGCTGTCTCCAGCCCAAAGAGCGAGCATTCGAGAAATCCATTTCCGGTTCGTGTGCATTTCCTGGCTGTTGTCCTCATAGGTCCAACTCCATAAACTATTGCAACTGACTTGCAACTAGGAGGCCGCGTCGTGATCTTATCTTTATCTGCCTGTCACTATTCAATTTCGACTTGGAGAATCCTGCCGCAGATGCGTAACCCTAGGTAAATAATTGGTCTTAACACCCAGCTCGGTGCGGGAGAAACCCCAAATCGGGCTCCCAGCACCCAAGCCCACTATTCTGGTCGAGCGTCAGCAAGCCCAGTCGTCCCAAAATGCTGCTAGTTGCAATTATATTGCAACTAACTCGGAATTATTGTTTCTGATTGCCATACTGTCAACGCTTTGTCGGCCATTGGTAGCTCTGCGCAACCGAGCGGTGCGCATGTCTGGCCGACTGGCTCGACGAAGTAGGCTGTTGATGTTCCTTCCTGATCGACCTGGAATCGATTGGAGGGTCAGGGCGCGATATTCCTGGCTGGCCACCCTTCACGGCTCACCGGCCTTCAACCCGTCGTCCGTGGGGAAGACCTCCATCCCTTCCGCAGCCCGCCTCCCTTGACCGGCACCCCTCAACTGCAGGGCAACGTCGTATACATAAATCCGGTCGTCCCGCGCAAGAGTCTGGGATGCGCCGCCCAGCAACGCGGTGGGGGCTGGAGCGCCGACAACCGGTCGCCGAACCAAAGCGCAGCGGCTCGCCAGCGCTCCAGCGTGGGGGAGGGAGTTTAGGCAGGGGTTACAGGGCAGGTCAACGTGGGAAAGAGAGAATCTCTCGGTCAGCGAGGTGTGCTGGCGACAGCTGACGCCATGAGTTCAGTGGCCGCACGCAGCTTTGGGGTATCGGCCTCCGTCATGCGGCCGACATCTCCGTACTTGAATGCGCCGCCACTTGCCCATTCAACCACTTCACCAATAGCTTGCTTCTTGGTCGTGGCAACGCGCCTTGCCGCCGTCAGGAACTCGTTGCGAAGCTGGTTGAACCCCGAACTTCCCGCCGAACCGTTCCCATTGTTGTGCGCCGGAGGTGAGGCGGCAGCGCCGGCGGGTGGCGTGGTGGATCTATTCCCACCATTCGGGGCCGCGTTGTTTGCAGGGAACGAAGGCTTCGCCATCAGCTTTGACACCGTGGCCCCTTCAACCGGTGGCATGACAGATCCGTTCCCGCCTTTCGGGGCAGAACTGCTTTCGGGAGGCAAAGGCTTCGTCGTCGGCTGCGGCGGGGTTACGGCGGGAATCGTATCGGAAGGAGACCCTGCCGTGGCGCCTTCCCCGGCCGATGTGCCATTTGCCGACGCCGGATAGAACTCCGTTGCGACCTCCGGCGCCTGCTCTTGCTCGTCCTCAACGACCTCAAAGACCTTGCCGCCCGAGCCGAGCAACTTTCGAGTCTCGGCGAACAGGCGGGCGTTCTCGGTAAGGTTGGCGATGAGCTTCCGCATGTCGTCACCTTCCACCTCAAGGCTCAAGGCCCAGATGGATGAAGTCTTCTTCCTCTTCTCCTTGCGGTCGAAGTACGTAGCCTCCTCCGGGCGAACCGTCAGCTTGGCCGTGATCCCAGCCAAGCGACCACCCGTAAAGGTCTGGATCTCCTGTAGAGCTGAGTGGATCTGGCGGATGGATCGGTAAGAGCACGTGTGGATGCGGCAGACGCTACCTAGGCGCGGGAAGTCCGCCAGCACGAAGCGTAGATCTCCACCCGGTTTGCACTGCCCGCTGGCAAGCTCCGGGCATCCGCTGCCGCACTGGGTCCAAGGCTGGCCGCCAGGTTTCTCAGTCGTGCGCCGGGTAGCCGAGACGCCGTCACCCCAGCACTTCCGCTCGGTGGCTGTCCACCAGGCGTATGAACTGGGGAAGACGTTCTCGATGTCGTCGTCGATCAACATGATGTGAAGATCCCGGCACTGCTCTCCGTAGTGCTTGATCAGTTCCGGGTCAATCTCCCACTCGACCCTGTTGGCCGTCTTCTTCTTGCGCAGGAAGACGAAGTGGTCGAGCTTAGTGGGATGGTTGCGATCTCCATTGGGTGGTAGCCCAATGGAGACCTTCGTGGATACCGACAGCCGCTGGACAACACGGCCGTCATTGTCGTGCGTGACACCAATGATCATATGTACTCCTCCTTTTCAAGTATGGTTTGGCCGGCACACCGCGTCGCGGGTCAGGAGTGCTGGCAGGGTGATACCAAGTCGGAACTCTTCCACCGAGCCTGCTCTCCGAATGCAGGCCTGGCTTCGAACCTCACCGACACACGCGTGGTGATCTGCGACATCGGGCTCCAGTTTGGCGAAAAGAGATGTGAAAGTTTCGGATAGGTAAGGCGGGTGATGCTGCGGATGCTGAGCGAGGAGACCTGGATGTTAGGCCGTTTGGTTCACGTGCGCCGCCAACACGTTCATTACGCGGGTGGCAACATCAACGAGCTTGCGCCTAGGGTCGAGGTAGCGTAGCTCTTCAGGGAGCCAGGCCACTGACCGCGAGGATCGAGCCAGCCACGCGAGGTACCCAACCAAGCCCTCAGGCACATGCCAGCCAAGTGTGAACGACTCATGGCAGTCGAACCCGAGCTGATTGGTCCACTCATAGCCAAGCGCGTCAAAGAGCTCGCTCGAAGCTTCCAGGTGGTCCCAGAACTTCATCGCCTCGATGTCTTCGAGTCGGCCGCTTGAGAAGTCAACTCTTTCAAGGAGCAGGGCCAACTCTTCCAGGCTCACTTCCAGACGAACCGGGCGGCCAGTCTCCAGGTCTCGGATGGCATCGCGCCACTGACTACTGGGTTGCCGTTCCAGGAGTGCCAGCGCGCGCTTCACCATCAGGTCGATGGGGGGAGCGCCGGTCAGGCTGCGCTGACCGGGCAGATCCAGATAAGGCAACAATTCGAAGAGTCTCATTTTCACCTCCTATAGGGTATGGGTTTCAACTTGCTTACAGTCAGAAGGACATTCCTTGTTGTTCGAAGTCGTGACGACAGACGTTAGCAATGCTCCACGATCTTTTCGGACATCATCCGTTTCACGCAAGGTGGGTTGCCGAACGGGTCCCAGACGGTGACGAAGAGCAGCCCTAACTCCTTCTGAGACTAACTCTTGATTCTCCGCTCTCCGAAGGTCCATCGCGAAATGCATTTCAAGCGCACTTCGATTGTGTTTTGAAGAAACGCAGGAGCGGAGGTCCTTAAGGCTTTGTAGACTTGCGCAGTCGTAAACGCCACCAACCTAACGGCCTCGCCAAAATACAACACTTGCTCGTTGCTCAGCGGCTTGGGCCGGGTGGCGCGCAATGCCTGAATGACCCCTCCTGCGCGCCTGCCGTGCGCAGGGCTAGGAGGTATTCGTCGCTCAACACAAAGTTGATTCCACGCTCATGCTTCAGCCTGACCAACTCCTGGGGTTCCATCCCTGCCTTCACCGAGTCCATCACTTGGCCTTTGGTCAGGGGTTCCTGCTGCCGCTCCGGGCCAGCAGGCTGTGCAACGACAGCCAGCAACACAATCGAGATAAGGAAGCGGAGTTTCATAAGGCACCTGAAGATATATTCAAAGGCCTGTCACAACATACGGACCAGCCTGGACTTCCAAGCATCACTTCACACTGTTTCACACGCCAACAGCGTGTACGCGTGCACCAACTAGTATGGTTCCTGCACAGCATGTGCGCACCCTCCGTTCCCAACGAGCGCTTGTGCACAGCGGACAATCCACACAACACTGCGCGCCTTACCGTCCAATGCGCACCATAGACCAGAACATGGCAAACCGATCACCGCACCACAGCGACAGGGGCTACGCTGCTCCAAAAAACCGTTCGGCCGCGAACGCACAAGGCGCCTAACAACTTCTTGCTACCTACCATTTCAGCACCTGTCGTTTGCGGCACGAAAACGGCTGATTTCAGTATATAGTCAGAAATCAACCCCTTGCTGCTCAGTCGCTTGGGGGGCCTCAGGAATAGTCAAAGAGTGGCAACAAATAGCCAAAGGGTAGGCAAAAAGTTTAAGGGAGCACGGCTGCGGAGACCTGCGAAGGGTGGGTGCTGCCGGTTAGGGCGGTGCGGAAGGGGCGGTATTGGTGACATTTCCAGTCGAAGACCTCGGTGTCGAGCAAGTGGAGATACCAGTCCGCCAGCAGCCCGAAGCAGACGTAACGCTTGCTGTTCCTGAACTGCCAAGACACGAGCCTCAACACGTCCTCAGTGGACGCAAGGTATAGGAAGCGATCGAGGTTTTTTTCCGAATCGAACTTATTGAGAACGTCTGCGTACTGTTCCTCGCTCTTGACCGTCCTCTCATACTCGAGCGCGAACGTTGCCTCACGTTCGTCGACTCTCACCGTCACGATCGCGTCGTAGACCTTTCCATTGGCGACACCCATGGACGCGTTCCTTGATCGCACTTGGATCTCCGGCACCCATCGCACCAGCAAGCCAGCGCGCAACAGGCTGAGGTGAATGTTACTGAGCTCGAGCGAGTGTGCGACTTGCACTTCTTTCTCGCTCCGGGCCGGCTTGGCAGGTGTGGTGAGGAATTGTTCACCGGTACTTGCGAGCATGATCTCCCCAGCCTGAGTAATACAATACACAAAGGCTTTGCTTACGGATGGAACCGTGTGCCGCGCGATCAGGCCATGCATGGTGAGCCGCCGGACTCTCCAGTTGAAAGTTGAACGATTCGACTCGTGCTGGCCAAGCTGCACGAACTCAAACAATTGGTCATGTGTGACGAAGCCGGATCGCAAGACCTGGCGAAGCAATGGGTAGTCGTGCTCGGAGTTCAGGCAGATGCAGTCTTTGATGTAACGCATTGTTAACCTCCCAAAACAGTTTCAGAGCGAGATCCTTCGCTGCGCTCAGGATGACAGCGCACAGAGTTACGCGACAAGTTGCAAGCGTGCAATCCAGGGACGGGCGGACACTGCCTGAAGCATGAAAGTCCCGACGTCACTCCGTATCCAGCCGTAGGCGGGCAGGAGCAACATGCTTTCCTGCTCGTCACCGCATTCGCTAAATGAAATGAGCAGCCCGTTGTCAGACTTCCATCCGCTGTTTCCAATGTGGAGACGGCCAATCTCGCTTTGTCTCGCTACAACCAAGAAGCAGTCGGGCTCTCGCGGTGCTGCGAGCATGTACTTAAAAAGGATCTTGTTCTGTCCTTGCCAAACACATGGCTCCTCGCACTCGAACACACGGTTGATCATCCGCTGGGGGTAATTCGGGTTGAAGCCGCCGGTTGAGTTGAAGCGCGCGTGGCCGGCGACCTTCGAACGTGTACGGATCGTTCCGTCCATCGGCACGCCCGTGGTGTTGTAATAGGCGGCATGCGCGAACCGCCTCGGGTCGTCGGGGTCCTTGCCGAACCGCCGGCGCCACACGCTGCCAAGTCCTGTAATCGCCACGACCATAACCGTCATGCACCCTTAAGGTGTCTGTTCTTTTCGCGTTCTGCGTGAAGCTGTTGCTGTAGCGAGTTGACGAGTTTCATGTATTCGGTGTTCGAAGCAGGCAACGGCAAGGTCGCCTCGCTGACCCCACGAACGGCGCCTTTCCCGTCAACCTTTTCCGACAGCGCCTGGAGCTTCAGGCTCAGGTCTGTCACGACGGCCGACCTTTGTTTCAATTCCTCCTGCAGTCGATCTCTCTCATTGGTGATGGCCCGCTGGTCATCCGCCATCTTCTGCAATTTTGCCTTGAGTTCGTCGTTCTCAGATGTGCTGCCAGAGATCCCCTGCCCAGACCCTGCCTCGATCGCGCGGTTGCAGTGTTCGACGTGATTGTTATACCTCTCGATGGCTTCCCTGGCAGCTCGGCGGGAGTACAGGTCATGGTTGTAAAGGTCGGTCAACATCTCCTCGGTCAGATAGCGCTCGCGCCCGCGATCGATCCAGAGTTTGGCGTAAGCGATCATGACCAGCAGCGACCATAGGGTCAGCCAGAAGCTGTATGGAAAGTACGGATTCTTAGCAGTGGCTTCGAGGAAAGCGCGGCGCCGTTCCTCCATCCACTTGCCGTAATCGACGTTGCCCGGATTGAACTGTTTCAGTAGGAAATCGTACCAGGTGTCGGGCGGTTGCTGTGTGCGTCCCTGTGCTTGGGCTGCAGCCATTGGGCTGTATTGACTGCGAGGAACGGACGACGCTGGGGGCCGGTCTTGTGCGAAGCTGGAACAAACAGCCAACGACAGCCACGCTATCGTCGCCGGGAGATTAGTGCATGTTCTCACGCTCTGAATCCTCCAGGAGCACGCTTCGGAAAGCGCGCCGCCGCTGCCAGATCGGAACTCTTGAACCGCAGGTTGGCTCCGATCGAATCGGCGCGAGAATGGCGCAACCGGGGGTAGATCTCCGGCTCGAAGTTAGGGATGCTTACGTCGGCCGGCGGCCTAACGTGCAAGTGTCTGTGTAGAGTTCCGCGAGTGTCGTCGGTCATCAGGATTTCCATCTGTCCCTTGGGCAAGTTCTTGATGTGCTCGTCGAGGGCGCGCGTCTCGCGCTCTTCCCGCTCCACGGCTTGCCCGGTCGCCTCGTATTTCTCATACCCAAATACCTTCCAACGCAGCATGCAGCGGCTACGGCGCGTAACCTCGTGCTCAGCCGACGCCCGCAGGAAGTAACGCGCTGTTTCCTCGTCGCGGGTGCGGAGCGTCATGGTCGTGTTGGGAGCTGACGTGACATCTTCCTTGAATCCGCGACCGACCTGCATGAGCTGTGGCAACGACTGCATGGAGAACAGGAACGCCGTGTGCGTGCCGCGAGCGGTCTGTAGAATTTGGGCGAAGTTCCGGTAACCGAAGGGGGCGAATTCATCCAGCACGACGCTGAACATCGGCCGGTTGCTGCGGCGCCTTTGCTCCTCGCTCTCATAACGCTTGCCAACTACGAGCTGCAAGTTCTGGAGCAGCATCTTCCCCAGGGCGCGCACCGGCTCAGTGTTCTTGTTCACGTTCAGCGTCACAAAGAGGATCAGTTCCTGTTCGATCACCTCATCGATCGAGAGCAAGTCTTCGTAAGGTCCGGTGATCACCGACAGCTCATCATCCAGAAAGGTCATGCACTCGTTCAGGAGTCCCTGGATCTTGGGTACGCGCTCACGGTCCTGGAACGACTGATATAGATTCTTTACCGACATCTCGAAGTTCAGGCGGCGTTGGGTGGTGATTAACGCGTCGCGCTCGATGCGTCGTGTCGCCTTCTCCACCTGCTCCCGCAAGACTTCTTGGTCGATCGCCATCACCAGCACGTCATAGAAGTTGAACTTCAGCCCCGTGTACACCAGCACCCGGACGATATCGGCAAGGTAGTTGAGCTGGTGCTTGGCAAAGAACTCGTCGTGCAGGTTGAATGAACCGAAGACCATGTTCACGACGGGCATGTAGTCGTCATCCGCACAATGGAACGGGTTGTACAGAACGGAGATGTCAGGCCGCGCGGGATTCAACACCCGCAGTTGATGCAGGCGGCCAGCGCGATGAATATGTGGCAGCAGGTCGTAGAAGAATTCCAGGTCACCTTTGCCGTCGAAGATGACGATGGGGATGTGACGCGGGTCTTCCGGCGGGCCAACAGTTCGCGCCAGATCCTGGCTGATAATGTTGCGGAGAAGGGTGGTCTTGCCGGAACCGGTCATGCCCAGCACGATACCCTGCATTACGCGGACCTTGTCGGGCCAAAACCAGGGTTCGCCGTGAACATCGTAGCCAAGCACAACCGCGTCGTGAGCCCATGTCTTGCGTGTGAAAGCTTCATCGCGTTTCGGCGACATCACCAGCGGAGGGCTGGGCCATTGCTTCTCGCGCCGCGATCGTCGCGTGGCCAGAAGCCATATGCCGCCGCCAGTACCCACTCCACTGATGACCATGTACAGGGCTATCTCCTCGACCTGGGGACTCGTAAAGTGGTAGCGGTTGCGGGCGACGTACCAGGTGAACCAGCTAACCGCCAGGATAACCACAGCGATGAGAATTTCAAGGCTTTCGAGAAGTGGTGGGTATTCGCGCCGGTCGTAGTTGGGAGGTCTCACCGTCATGACCACAAGTTGAAGTGAACGAACACCCCCAAAAGTGCCAAGAGGCACAACACAGCGAGCACAAAAGCCTTCCTAGGATGTCGTGGCGCTTCGGGCTCAAAGGGATTGGCAGGCTCGAGAACCATAGTCGATATGGCCGCGCCCAGTCCGAGGTCCGTGCGGCCCTTGAGGTAACCCCTCAACCAAGAACGCGCTTCTAATTGCGTGAATTCCTTTGTCATGATTAAAGCACCACCGTGGCGGTTAGTTGGCCTTTTGCGTCCCGAGGAAACATAAGGCGCAGGACGGTGGGACCATTCTTTCTAACCGGAAGCTTGACGCTGACAACTCCCACTGTCTCTTTTCCAGGGTCCAAACGGACAGAGCGCAGCTTTCCACCAACTACGTCGACCGGCCTTTCGTCGCTGACTTTGATTCGAGCCGCTGCGGACTCCGTCAACTGGGAGTTCGACAAACGATCCACGGCGTGGGAAGAGTGGTCCACGTTGATTGCAACGACCTGTGGTGTACTCAGCGTATAGGCTTCCCGGGTGCCGTTCCGCACCTCATAGCGGATGAACAGTTCGTTAGCTTCACCCTGGAAGGTGTCCTTGAGCAACACCACGACCCGATTCTTTGGCGTCTTCAAACCATCCGTTCGGATCGGTCTACCATTGAGCAGAACCTCCGGAGCTACCACCGCAGTTGCAGGGGGCGAAGGAAGTTTTGCGGCCGTCGGTGGCGCCGGCGCTGGAGGCGGCGCAGGCTGGTCAATGGCAAAGTCCATCTGCTCGACTGCCCCCGCAGGCTCCAGTTCGTAACTCAATCGCCCGGAGGCCGTCCAGATGAAGAGGTTCGTGGCTACGTCGGCTTCCGTCGGCTGGATGAAGACCTTATTTTCCCGCCACTCGATCTTGAAGGCCGGGCTACCAGCGGCCACCGTTATTACCGGCTCACGAACTTCGATTACCGTCAGGTGGTTCAGGGCGGTTTGGACGCGCACAATCCGGTTAGGATCGGGTTTCTGGACATCGATCCTCTGGGCCCAAGCTGGCAGGACAAGCGCCGCCAGCGCTGCGATAGTGCTGATTAATCTTCTCATATGCTGTTTCTCCTTCCTTGCGGTCTTTTCCCAAGGTTTTTGAAAAGCCCGGGAGGCTCCGTCGACCGGAGCCCCCGAGGATAAGTTGCTGTGTTATAGGCGAGCTGGGCGAAGCTTGTTACTCAGTCCACCTTTTTTCTTCGCGGCACAAAGGGGCGCTGTTGCGTGCCTGGAAAGATGACCTTCCCGTCGCGCACCTCGCTCCTCCCTGGTTCGATAGAGAACGGGTGAACCCTGTCAACCATTACCGGGTTTCCGCCTCCATCGCGGTCCATAAACACCTCGCCTTTGTGCGTCACTTGCATGTGGAAGATGCGGCGTTCATGAACACTGCCGTCGCCGTTCGGGAAAGCAGCAACCAAAAAAACACGCCCTTCAGCGTCGATCTCTACTTCGCCATCACAGAGTTCGGGAACCGCTACCATAATCGGCCGGCCACCGGTCCGTTCCACGATTTTGTTGACGATTTCCTGCGGGAAGGCGTAGAACACGATCGATCCCGTGCCCTGTCGGTCTTTGTTCTGGCACACCTCAGCAGTCTTGCAGGCAAGGGCGTGCAGTGCCGACATGTAAGGCAAGCGATTCCCATTCTTTTGCTCGGCCCACTTACGGACCATGTGGATCAGGTTTTTGAGGTCGTGGCGGCTTCGCTCCTCGAAAAAGTGCAATGCCGCCTGGGCTTGGTTGCGCTTGAAGTTCGCCTCCCTCCGAGTTGCGGGGTCAGATCTTTTGGCCTGGAACTCGGCTTCAGCTTCCTCCAGCGCTTTTTCGAGCTTCCTGCGCCGCTCCGCCAATAGTCCAATGTTGACGGCGTAGAAAGTCGAGACAATGCCGCACTCCCGGTAAATCTCGCGGGTGAAGGGTTCGCCTGCAATCAGCCCGCGAAAGTCACTGAGCGGTGCGGTCTCCGAGAAGAACCGATTGAGGTGCTGACGGAGAAACACATACATCTTCCCGATCTTGTCGGTTTCAGGGACATCGAGGTGCTCCGGCATGTCGGAAATACACCGCTTGTTCTTGAGCTTCAGCCAAGGTGCGGGGGTGACTTGTTTGCGCACCTCGCTGATCAGCCTATGGTCGGGCTCCGTTCCCCACTTCAACTGGTCGATGGCATTTTGAAGCTGGTCAACGAGTTGGTTCGCGAAGTCCGTCTTGCCGGCGGCGAGACACGATGTCTTGAGATCGGTGATAGAACCGATGCGATTGCCTCGCGCCATCATCGCCACCTGAGGTAGGTTCCACCAAGGGCTTTGCTTTTTTTGGAGTTTATTCTTGGGATTGAACTTCTGTTCCCGATAAGCAAAGCGGTCCTGGACGAACCGTGGAAAGCGGTCACCCTCGACCACGCAGACCTGGTCGAAGTCGTAATCGCCTCCGTTTCTCTTGGCAGTTTCCGAATGCTGGGTGAAGGTCCCCTTCAAACGAAGCTGCTGGTCGAAAAGGTCTAGGACCTGGGGCTCGGGCAGCGTACAACCGCTATTCTTCAAGTCCGCACCCAGCAGGCCAACCGCCTCTTGAGCCGAGAGATTCTCGAAGGGAAGCAAGTCTTCTTTCATCCGGATTGGATAGCGCACTAGAAGGCCTTGTCGGCAGCGCAGTGACGTAATGGCCCGGTCCGGTGGAATCCAATCCGAACCCGAAAAGATTTCCCCTTCGTGGAGAAGGAGGTAACCATCATCCGCGAGCGTGAATCCGGGCAACAGGAAGCCTCCCGAGGTACACAGCTTGAACGCCCACTTCGCGAGCAGCCGCTGCAACTGGCGGTTAATGAATGGGTGTCGCACGACGTACCCGGTCGGGTCCGCCTTGAGCACAGCCTCGACGATAGTGTTCTCTACGCTGGTGTACTCCGGGGCGGTTCCTTCTTCGGAATCGATCGAACGCTGGGCCTCCTCGGTTCCCAGGATACGGAAGAGCTCCGTGAAGTCCCCTTCTCTCACCGCTGCCTCCAGCTTTTCGATCTCCTGTAGGGCATAAGTTTTGATCTCCAGCTCAATCGAGTCTGTGGGTGCGTGTTCCACAAGCGTGTAACTCGACCTGAACTGAAGGTCGCGGGAGACGTCACGAATGCCGAGAACGATGGGACCGCGGTAAGCGTGCGCCTGCCGATCGCCCAGCAGCGACCGAAAAGAACGCACCAGACCACCTCGGTAATCGGGCTTGACCGCGGACTTGGGCAAGATGATGTCAGTTTCCAACTTCTGCGCCACATCATCATCCATCACCTTGAACGATCCTTTGGCCTGGGTTTTGTCAAAGGCCAAACGAAACTGGTAGAAACGGTGCGCGGGCAGATTGAGCTTGAGAAAGAGTGATTGGGAAATCCACCCTCGGCAATCGTTCGTGCCAAACTCGTGATCCTCGACCACCAAGACCCGGCAATCCGGCGCCTCGATGCGTACTTTGCACGAAGAGACGAGAATGCCAAAGTAAGTGATCGCCGCCTGGGGCGCGCAATGGAAGCGCTCTGCTATCTTCTTTTCGTGTGCAGTGTCCACGGCGTAGAACTTGCCATTTTTCGCAGAGCCCGTCGCGCCGACCAGGCTGTAGCGCACGCCATCGAACTCGATCCTGACGAGTGCCTGCTCGACGAGAGCCTGTTCGAACGAGTCGAGTGGCTCCCGTGGCACATCAACCGTTGCCACACGAATTCCCGGATAGAGCGACTGCAACAAGGTGTTCTCGAGTGTGGCTTGGCGATCCAGTTCCATAAGCTTCCTTGACAAACCGCCCCCTTTGTTGATTTCGAGCGCGACAACCGGCGTCGCGCTGTTGTCTCTTGTCTTTGACATGGCTTTTCTCCTTTTCTCTCAGGCACAGGTAGAAAAGGAGGCCGACGCTGCCGGTCCCTTCGCTGTCCTGTGCCGCAAACGAGGTTTACGGCCGGACTCGAAGAGCCGGCCTATTCGGTTGTTAGCGACCTGCGCGGTTCGGCAAAGCACGCAGAACCAAAACGACAAGCCGCATCTGGATCGGTTGACGACAAGCTAAAACAGCAAACTGCTTGGCATCACCCTGACGCCTCACTTTCTGTCCGCAGGTGCAGAACAGAAGTGAGGTTGCTGGAAAGGGTCCTTTCGCTTTCCACAGGCTGGAAGATGATTTCCCAGTCAGTTTCAGCGACCGGACTAAACCCAGCACTGAACCGCAATAAAGCTTGCGGAAGGCTTTGACGGATCTAACTTCGTCTGTAGATGAAGCCGTATAAAATAAAGGCCACGTTTATCTCTTAACAGGCTCACTCCTGACCTGTGGGTTCTTCCCCGCAAAGTCCGCCGTGGCCCGCCACTCAATGACGCTGTAATAATTCAAACCGGTCTTGAGTGACTCGATTTTCGCTTCCCCCTCAGTCGCAATCTTCCTGTCCAGAGATGGGACCGTGCCATTAACGCCAGCCTTGGCCAGAAAGAACCGAACGCTCCCGACCGGGCCCTGCTCCGGCGGGGTCGATCGCCGACGGGGACTCCGAGCTACAGGCTGAGGGCCCTTCGCCTCCTCAACCGCACTGCCTGTTGCCATACTCAAACCTCCCTCCTGGCGGCTCGCTCTTGCGAGCGAGCCGCCGGTTTTCTTGCATGCCAGATAGCCCCCGGCGGGCTGCTGCCCCAATGGCAGCCTCTACTTGTCAGATCCCTCGGACTCGAGCGTGCTGTTTTGCAACAGCCCGTTTTCACGGTCGCCGACCATTTGCTGCTCGGAGTACTGAGCCACCAACAGTCCGCTGGGATTTAGTTCTGACCGTCGTTCCTCCACCAGGCGCACGTTATAGCGCGCCACGATTCGGTCGCTACTCTCGGTCCCGTTGCGAACTCTGTGGACTTCTTTCACTCCGAAGGCCACATATGCCCAGGCAGTCCCTTTCACTCCCTCAATCGTGCGGATGCGAAAGTCGGAGATGATGTGCTCATCCTTGATCTTTCCAACCGTATCGTCGTCACGGAGCCGGTTCAGTGTGTACTCCCGCAGATTGGCGGTCATCATGTTGAGCGACTCGGACAAGTTCCGGTCCACGGAATCAGGTGTGTAAGACAGGTAGTGATCGAGGAACCGTCGCACAGCCGCTCTGCCTTCAAGGTCCGTGGGAGCGGCTTCGGCCGCCGCCTCTGCTGACAGCCCAAAAGAAAACCCTGCCTTCGCTGGAGGGTGCGCTGCAGCGCCTACGACCGTGGCATTGCCGTCCTTGTCGACCCGGATAACCGTCGGCGGCTGCAAACGGACATAGATGGCGAAACCAAAAGACACCAGGGTCAGCACGCCAAAAACCATCGCCAGCACCATGGAGCGATTGGCATAGGCGCGGAGCATGCCGTCGTGCTCGTAGTACTTCGTGCACCACGCCGTCTCCGGCTCATTTGCGTGAATGTTGCCCTTCATCCGTCACATCCTCCACTCTTAAAGGCACAGGCCCGTCGCGACGCGGGTCTAACCGCTACCACCGCCTCCCCCGCCCCCACCACCGCTTCCACCATAGGTCTTCGCGGCCAACTTAGCCGCGGTCACGACCGTGCCTACCATTACCAGCATTGTGCTGCCCACCTCTCCTCGCACAATCCGGCTGGCGATAAACGGTATAAAGGCTATGGAGATCGAGAACACGATGCTCGCGAGAGCCAGGAGAATTACTTGGCCCGAACCCAAAAAGCTGTTCAGAATGCCGTTCGCGTTCAATACGGCATTGACCGTGCCCATGTTCACGGCGGTCATGAGGGCCTGAATAATCGCATAGATCAAACCCCATGCCCCAAAAACCATAAGATTCACTAGATAGGTTCGCGCAAGCTGGCCAAAGCCACGCGCCGGCAGCAGCGCCAGCACAAAGGGACCAACCACGTAAAGAACCGTCCCGTAGAGCGCATAGAAGAGCGTGAAGAGGGTGTAAGACAACGGAAAGATGACGAAGGCAACCAGGATCAGCAGTGCGCCCAGCAGTCCCGAGATGCCGCCCGCAATAAGTCCCCACAAGCTGGACCAGCCATTCTGATTGAAGTAAGTGCTTAAGTCGTTCAGCCAGTTATTGAAAAGATCTCCGACTCCCACGCTGCTGTAAATGAAATCCGCCACTGAGTTAAACATGCCGAGAACGTCCCGGAACACCCTGCCATAGTTGACGAACACAAGCCCGAGAATGAAGTACGCTATGCCCCCGATGGCTAGCATCCGCACGTCCCCGCCCATGCTGAAAGCTTGGTAAACGCTGTACAGGAAGCTGAGCAGCAGGATCGTACCGGCCACTCCCAGCACAGTGGCTGTGATGTTGTAGCCGTCAATCCCCTGCAGCGCAGTCTGGAGAAGCTGTTCAAAATAGAACTGGCCCATTTTACTGCCTCTTAAGAAGGTTGATTAACTGCTGTCCCAGGTTCGAGGTGCTCGTAGCTCCGGATTTGATGTTGGCGCCCGCATCCGCAAGGTCAATCGCCCGCACCCGCATTAGGTCAGCGATAGCAGCTTGCGTGTAGGCATTGGCGCGCACGAGCCACGCGTCGGCCTGCGCCTCAATAATCGGGGCACTGCCCGGCGCCGCAGTCTGGAGGCTTTGGTTAATCTGGTTGGCGGCCTGAATCTCCAGGTCTGCAAGGTTGTCGATGGCGATGGACCGTTTCATCGCCGCCTGGGCCGCGGCGTCGGCCATGTCGGTCCTGTTGCGGACATCCTGGGAAGCCGCCGTAACGTCCGGCACCGGGCCGTACACGACCGAGTAACTCGAGCTCGTCCGGCTGATCTGGTTCGCGTCGGCTGATAACAGGATTTGTTCTAGTTGTTGGGGCGCGGGCAGTGTTGCGCTGTTTACCGGTATCCGAGTGACTTTTTGGATGGTGGTGAAAATTCCCTGCGTGCTACCAACCAGGAACTGCGCTTGGCTGATTTGCGCTTGCGGCCAAACGACTGTCTGCTCGAAATTCTGAATGGCCCGGTCCACAGTGAGGATACTGGTCAGCCCGCCGCCGATCACATTGTTCATAGTGCTTGAAATTGTGGTGAGTCCCGCCGCGAGTACGGCGCAACAGGGATCCAAAAGCTGGCTTTTGACCTGCCGTGGCGCGAGCATCACAAGGACAAGGGCCAATACCGCCACCCGCAGCTTGTGTCCCCAAGCCCAGCGGAAACCGCACCTCCATCTTTCAAAAATCATAGTCAGAGCGTTTTTCACGTTTTATCCCTCCGTTAGCGGTCAGTTGCGTTTTAGAAGATTGATAATCTGGTTGCCTACCTGGCCAGTGTAGGTTGCGCTCCGCTTGAGCAGAGCGCTCTCGTGCCCCAGACGGGCCGCCTCCTGCCGAAGCTCGGCGGCAAGCATCTTCTGCGTCAGGGCTTGGCACTGGATGCTGGCTACTACCGCACTGGCGGTCAGGAAGGGCGACGAGCCCGGTGCCGCCTGGCCGGCTCCGCTCTCCAGTTGGTCCCCAGCCTGCAACGTCAGAGTTCCGGCTTCATCGGTCTTTTTCAAGGTCTTCAGGGTGTCGAGGGCCAGGGCATCATCCATATCGGTCATGGCGCGATCAGGGGGGCTCGCCGCGGTCGAAACCGGTACTGGGCCGTAGGCATTCCCATAGTTTGTCGTCAGAAGGGCAAAGTCGTTCGTTTGCTGGTTTCTCATGACCTGCTCCAACTGCTGGGTTGCGGGAAGCGTCGCGCTCGACGGGTTGATTCTAAAGATCCCCCACATCAGGTTCCGATACTGCGCAATCATCTGCGTAACCTGTGCGCGAGCCTGGTTGATTAGCTGAACCGGCCAGATGACGTTCCGGTAGAAATTGTTGTCAGCGGTCCTGACCGAATTGATGGAACTAAGTCCCGAATGGATGACTCCATTGATAACGTTGAGGACCGCCTGGATAGCCCCAACCAAGCTGGTCTGCGCCTGAACGCGTGGCGGAGCGACAAGCACTGTAGCCGTCGTTCCTACGAGCGCCAACGCAAGCACCTGCCGCCGCGTTTTGGCCTGGACCACAAACCACGAAAACATTACGAAGAACAAAAACGTCATAGGATCTCCTCCAATACGCACGATGCTTACCTTGTACTCTCTCGAAAGGCTGTATTGACTTCCCCGGACAACTCCTCGGCGAGAGGTTTCACATCCGCCAAGCCTTGCGGAAACTTCTGCCCCAGCTCCCGATAAGAGTCGAGCAGCGGCTGATGCTCGCGACTCTTTAGGAACCATGTGCGGTAGCGGCGCTCTCTGGGGAAAGTTGTGCAGATCCAGTAATCAAGCGGCGTGGGAACGATCCGAATCGTCTGTGTGGTGTCAGCCTTATCGCCGAGGACCAAAAGGACTTCAGCATATTGTCCTTTGCGCGGGGCGTTGAACAGCTTGATCTCATTAAGCGCCACCGGGTTCAAGGAGAGGTGAGTTGCGAGTGGACCAACGTCGCCCGGCTGTTGCCCCACGATCTTGGTGGTCGCGTTCTTCAGGATGCCAGGCCCGTGCTCGCGAGGCTGGAACTCGGTACCCACAAAATCCTCTACGGTCTGCGAAATGCCCCAGACGCTGGAATTCCGCTTGCGCGCGGTGCGAAACAGTTGGACGACTTCCGGCGCCAGGGAGGGTGAATCGAGCAGCGACCAGCACTCGTCAAGCACGGTGATGCTGGGTTGTCCCTTCCTTCCCGCCGCCCTGGTTGCCATCACATTGGCGATCAGCATGCTCATGGCGGTTTCGAGGCGCGGGTCGGAACTCAATCCCTCCACATCGAAGAACAGCCAATTGCTGTCGATCTTCAGCGATGTCGGGGCGTCGAACAGCTTGGCGTAAATACCCTTTTCTCCCGTCCACGAACGGAGCTTGATCGCGGCCAGCTTGGCCTCATCAATGGTGCGCTGCATCCGCTCCTCATCCCGCCATTGCGCCAGCTCTTCCCGCAAGTCATTGAACGTAGGAATCGGATTGGAATACCGGATGGCACAGCGCTTATAGGTGCGCGCGATGGCATCGCTGATCAGGTTGTCAAGAAGGGACGTGTCCGAGCCGGGGCTGTCACCCAGCATGTGCCGCGTCAGGTTCTTCAGGAAAGCGATCTTGTCTTTGCCGGGAGAGGTTTCGCCCGGCGGCAAGTCCCAGGGATTTAGGGTTTCGCTGCCCTCAAGGTCCACTTCGATCACCCGGCCACCCATCAGTTCCACCAGCGGCCGATAGGAATCACCACGTTCCAAAATGGAAATAAGGGGGTTGGCGCGCGCCATCATGACCAGGAAAAGCTGGGCCATGAATGTCTTTCCACCCCCGCTTTTCGCCATGATGAGCATGTTGGCGTCGCCCAAGCTCGAATCGAACGGCGAAAATGGGATCAACCGGTGATGAGGAGTCTCAAAGAGCATGAGAGGCGAGTTCGGTGTCCCCTCCCATGGCATCTCGACAGGTAACAGGTCAGCCGCATGAAGGGTGAGCACGTCAAGCTCTCTTTTGTTTTCCCCTGCCATCGCCGGAAGCCCCCCAAAGAACAGGCGCTTCTGCGCGAGACTTTCCATGATTCCACGGCTCCCGTTCATGCGGGCAATTGCATGGACTACCCGCTGCCGGCGGTCTGCCAGGGTCCGCTCGGCCTCCTCGTGTTCCAGCCTGCTGCGCGGCGGCCTGGATGTTCGTACCGCAACAGTCAGGCTCATCTGGCAACTCTTGAGCGAGCTTGAAATCAGGTCCTGCAAGACTTTCATCAACTGCTTTTCCGCCACCTGGGCGTCTACATTGACTCGGAAGCCGCCATGAAAATCCCTCTGTGCTGCTGACATCTTCCGGAGTTGGCTCTTGTAGTGCTTCACCATCTTGGCCTGGTCGGGAAGAATCACCTCCGCGTTCACGACAAGAGGGAACTCCATCAACATGAGTTCACGTAGAATGCCCGGGAAGGTGGCATCGGGCAGGTCCTTCAGAGTGATCCAGGAATAGAGTAAGCCGCCGATTTTCAGGAAGTCGTCCGTCTCGTCCTCGATGTTGACGTTGGCCATCTGTCTCCGGGCACTCTCGTAAACGAGCGATGTTTCTGGAGGGCGATATGGCACCGCATCGTCCCCTACCGGGTAAAGCGCCCGTTTCACTTCCCGGAAGATGCTGTCGTGGGGCATTCGGTGTATCGCCATGCCGGTCGCTTGAAGTGTTGCTTCGACCCCAGACATCAAACTGTTGAACTCCGCGAGGAGGTCCTCGTGCTCGCGACGCGTCCGCTCGATGCACTTGGTAGCCGAAAGGTTGGCGCTTGAGCCCCGCATCTTTTTCTTCCACTCGAGGTCCGGCGACTGGTGGTGGATTCTAGGGTTCCAGATGAAATAGACGTGAAGTATGTGACGGAGGTACAACCCGTCGCAGTCCCTACTGCGCCAGAGGTCGGCGTGTACGCGGTCGACTGCTTGCAAAACCGGGCTCTCGTTTCGTTGCTCCCGGTTGTACCGGCTGACCAAGTCGCCGTAGCCTTCGGCAATCTCAAATCGTACCTGCATACGCATGGAGCGCTCCGGCAGCGACCGGACCAGGGCTTCGAGCCCGTTCTTGGCGCGATTCCTCATCTCGTCGCTCGCATAATAGGAGTGCACGCCGCCGAGCTCGTAACCGGCGACGAAGGATCCATCAACTTGAATGGCGACGTTATCCAGCAGGTCGCGGATCCGCAACTGCTCGCAGAGCGACGGCGCGGACAGTGACTCCTCATATTGTTGAAGTGTTACCGGCATGGCTCGACCTCGGGCTGGATATATTCGCGGGTCAATTGCGAGTCTCGTTCAAGCGCTGAATAAACGTGAGGCCTGGAGTGGAACATCACCCAGTCAAGCAGATACCCTCGTGCCTTTCCGTACTTGAACAACATCAAGCCAGGGATGCTGAGTAAGGGGACCAGGTACTGCATGATCATGTTCATGGGCAAGCCAAACATTTCGCGTTTCAGGAAGCGGCCGAGTATGTTGCTGACCACGGCCAGCGCCAGGATGGCAAACAGGTCCTCGGCCTCGAGTCCGAGGAACGTAACTCGCGTTCGTAAGTTGCGATAAACAGGTGTCACGTCAAGCGCCATGATTTCCTCCCATTAAGTCACTCCCCCTGTTCCTCGGGTTACGAAGAACTCGCCGAGCCGAAGCAATCCCGACACCAACAGGCACAGTCCCGCAGCGGCGAAGTGCCGCATCCATGAGATTGGCTGGAAACGGTTGGTTACTCCGGCCAGTTGCAATCCCCCGGCGGCCACCTGCAAGGCCGCGTAGATCGGCAGGAGGACGTTGCAGACCCAGTCCACGAAACTGGCTACCGCGGCCCAGACCAGGTTGGCGTCGTTCCAGGCGCGCTGCGAAGCGAAAGTCTCAAAAGCACGCAAGAGTCCGGAAGCCATGAGACACATGAACCCGCCGTACATCGCATACGAGTACTCCCTGCCTTTAGAGAACTGGATGATGGCGATGGCAATAAACAGACCCGCCAGTGTGGGCAGGATCACGTTGCCGCTCCAGTTGGTCAGGTTGAGGATACCGTTGTAGAAGGACATATCCACTCCACCTCTAGGCCACCATGGCCAGCACCAACTTCCAGATCGCCGCGACCGACAACAGACCCAGAGCCACGCCGGCCAGGCGAAGCGCCGGCCGCCGCGTAGCCACGTTAATGATTGCTCCGATAATGGCGAGGCCCGCCGCGATCGGCATGATGGTACCCACGAGGTAGGTCCAAAGGCTGTCCAGTACATCCGCCGTCGCGTACTGCGTTCCGGAGTTGTAACTCTGAAGAAGGTTATAAGTCGCCTGGATTCCAAGCAGGAACATGGCCGTCAAAATCGATGGCAAGGGATGCTCCCCTGCGGCCGAGTCCAGAATCGCCCGCAGCACGAAGTACGCCGCAAGCGTCGTTGCCAGCCGCCCGACCACAAAGTTGGTCACAAAGCTCCCCACACTCGACTGGAAAGTCGAAAGCCAGGAACTCGCGACTCCACCCCCTGGCAGCGGCACACTGACCCCGAAAGAGCTGAACCAACTGAGCAGCGGCTGGAGGGTGAGGAAGACAATTGCCCAGAACATCCACTTTGTAAAACCCCCACCGATCAGGAAGCTCGTTCCACCGCCTTCACGCCGCAGGCTGATGCCCGCCAATACCAGGCACAGGAGAGCCGCGGAAGGCGCCAGCAGTAATAAAACGTTCACGATATCGTTCAAAAGTTGTGGCACGGCCATGGTTTTAACTCTTCGCTGAAAAGATGAATTCAATTGCTGGATTTGTGGCAGGCAACCCTCTCTTCGAGATGCAGGGTTGCCTGCCCCTTTCACTTCGGGGATTCCCGCTCTTTTTTCTAGGTAACACCTCCTGTTCCGTTCGTGATCCAGAACTCAATCAATCGCGTAACGCCTGAGACCGCGAGCAATGCCCCGGCCGCAAACAGCCATCGGCCAAAGCCCCGGCCTGTGAGCCAAGCTATGATGGCCCCCAGCACCGCTCCGCCCGCGCCCACCGGCGCGATCACGTTGCCTACCCAGTTGATGAAATTGAGGAACGCACCTTCCGGTTGCGATCCCGTTTGACCTTGAACAGCTACGTTGAATTGTGGGTTTTGACCCAAGTTTTGAGCCAGGACATACTGCGCAGCCAGCACGAGGCAAATCGCGCCCGCCGCGAGTGGCTTCTTGAGCGACATGTCCCACTTCATGCGCATGAATCGGTACCCTCCTTTCCCGCCTGCTGTTGTTCCATTTCCGAAAACTGCCGAACAACGGCGGCCCGTTGCGAAAAGTAATCGGAGATTGTTTTTGCGTCAAATGAGGTCGGAATGCTGCGAGAAGGAAAAGACCGGCAGGAAACAGGAGGGTTCTGTCAAGCTATCAGTCCCTTCCCAACGATGGGGCGCTTATCTTGCACGCACCGTGCACTTCGATCGTGACGAAGCAGGAAAGGTAAGCTGCTCGCGCTCTTTGGGGAGGTTAGCCATCTTGTTATGAACGGCAGGCGGTGCACTCCGACTGTTTGTTCTGGAACGGAACGTAGCGTGCCAACGTTTTTTCACGGGTCGACAGATGTGAGAGCCAGCTCGCTCAGCGGAAGCTTCAGTGAACACCTTGCTACCAAACACGCCAGACACGCCAGGCTCTGCTTTCGTCTTTCGAGTGCAATGTCCACGGCGTGGAGCTTGGCGTTTTTTCGCGGAGTCCGGCGTGCCGACCAAGCTGTAGCGCACGCCATCGAACTCGATTTTGACGAGTGCTTGCTCTACGATGGCCTGCTGGAGCGAGTCAAGAGGTTCTCATGGCACATCGACCGTCACCATACGAATCCCCCGGACATGGCAATGGCAACAAGGTGTTCTCGAGCGTGGCTTGGCGATCCAGTTACATGAGCTGACCCGGCGGATGGTCGCGTTGAACCCGAGCTTCAGGCCTGTTATGATTCAGTCCCATGCTGTATGCAAAGGGCGAGTCAATCGGTGGCAAGTACGACGTCCGAGATATCCTGGGTGCAGGCGGGTTCGGGGTAGTCTACCTTGCTTATTCACGGGAGTTGGGTAAGCTCGTCGCGTTAAAGACCTTCAAGGAGGAATTTCTCGACACTCCCGCCGTACGCGACCTCTTCCGGAAAGAGGCGAGCCTCTGGATAGACATAGGAGAGCATCCGTGCGTGGTTCAGGCATATTTCGTTGAGGAAATCGATGGCCGTTTATTCGTTGCCTCCGAGTTTGTCGTCGGTGACGAGAGCGGCTTCAAGTCCCTTTCGCTGGATAGGGTGCTGCGATCTGGCCCTGTTGAACTTGCTCTTGCGCTCCGGTGGTCCATTCACTTGTGCTGGGGCATGGAGTTTGCGTACCATCGCGGGATTCGCTGCCATCGAGATTTGAAGCCATCAAATATCCTTGTCGACTACAACCAAGGACATCGACGTGTGAAGGTCTCGGACTTCGGACTGGCTGGGGCTTTGCTAGGCCAGGAGCGGTCGGCCCGGATGGAGCTGGATACACAAGAGGGAACGGTGGGGCTCGCCATCCAAACCCAGCAGGGTTTTGGAGTCGGGACACCCACCCACATGCCCCCTGAGCAGTTCGTGGACTCCTTATCCTGTGACCAGCGAAGCGACATATACAGCTTTGGAATAACGTTGTTTCAGATGGTTGAGGGGCGTCTGCCCTATCTTACAGATCCCCCCAAGGGCGATTCCGAAACTGAAACTATGCGCTTCATGTCAGACATGTTTCGTTTGCACTGCGACGCGCCAGTCCCTCTAGTGGCCTCACCCGTCTCTGGCATCATCGCGAGGTGTCTGCAGAAAAGGCCCGAGTACAGGTACCAGACGTTCAGTGATGTCTGGCGTGACCTGCTGCGCGTAACGGAAATGGTGTTCCCTGGAAGGGGAATAACGGCAAGATCCGAAGAACTACACGGGTCGCTTCAGAGCATGCAGTCACACGAGCTAGATGCAAAGGAATGGAACAACAGGGGGACAAGCCTTCAGGCGCTTGGTGACGTTCAGGGCGCAATTCACTGTTTTAAGCGTGCCCTGGAGATTAACCCGTTGGCGGCGTGGGCGTGGAACAATAGGGGTGGAGCTCTCCAACAGCTTGGCGAGCTTGAGGAAGCAGTGCAGTGTTACGACAAAGCCGTTAGTCTTGACCCGGCCAACTCAAAGTGTTGGGACAGCAAGGGCGCAGGGCTGCAAGCCATGAAGAGATACGAGGAAGCCCTCCCGTGTTTCGACGAGGCCGTAAGGTTGAATCCATCTGACACCCTTGGTTGGGTGGGTAGGGCGAGCGCCTTGGCCGCGTTAGGGCGTCTCTCTGAGGCCGCCGACTGCGTGCAGAAGGCGCTTTCCATAAACCCCAAGGACTCGGACGCGTGGCTGAAGATGGGTTGCCTGTTATTCAGGTCGGATCGGCTTGACGAAGCCGCCGAGGCCTTGAAGGTCGTACTGGAAATCGACCCCCGAGATGGCGCGGCGTGGTCTATCCTAGGTGACGTGCTGTCACAACTCCGGCGGCCCCAGGAAGCCTTGTCTTGCTACCAAAAGGGAGTAGAGCTTGAGCCGGCCAGCGCAGGTGCTTGGTTTGGAAAGTGGGCAGTCGAGAACGCACTAGGATACTCGGAGGCGGCTGCAGAGTCCTTTCGCAAATTCCTGCCGTTAAGCGGACTTGAAGAGCCTCCCGGAACAGACCACGCAGCGGAACGTCCGAAGGAATCGCGCCCTAAAGCTGGCTCGGTTCAGGGTGCCGGTAAGCACTCAACCAGCTAGGAAGTCAGGAACCTCATGATCGTCGCTTCAACATTCTTCAGTCCGGTCCTCGCCGCACCAGGGGTAGCTCTATTACTCCTACCGGACTTCGCAGGTAATTAGCGTAACTCGGTCCCCCGATTCCTGTATCTCCAGAATTACTCCCCCCAACGCAGCACGCGCATGTTGTGGTACACTCTGTCCTCGTCCGCGGTTTTGGTAAAACATCTGTAACCTTGACTGACGTTCTCCGCCCACAGAGTATGTTTTGTTATCCGGGTTAGAGATCGATATTGAACTTCTTGGCGCATTGACGCAAGAGACGCTTGAGCTCCTCTGGCTTCGCTTGGTCCACTGGAATTTACATATCAGTACCCTCCGAACATGAGGCGAACAGCTCTTCTATCCACCCGCTTGGTGGTTTAGTTCACGCCGAACTCTCCCGAATTCTAAGCCGTTCTGCGAACTGGGGACGGTAGTGTAACTTCTTTTGTGTAAATTTGAATTTTGAAGAAGAAAAAAGGGTGTACTCTTCCGCGAGCGACAAAACTCTACGAAGGAGGTACACCCTTATGCGAGAACTGGAAGTCCTCGACGAGGGACATCTTAAGCTTTCCTGGGAGGACAGGAAAGAGTTTTTTCAGGAGGAATTGAGCGAGCAAGTTCGAGGCGAGGTGAAGCGATTATTGGAGGAGGCCTTAGAGGCGGAACGCACGGACTGGCTGGGGGTGGGGCGATACGTGCGCGACGAGGGGGAACGGCACGATTATCGCAATGGTTATTACTTTAGGGATTTAGGAACTAAGTTGGGATTACTTGAAGGGTTGCGGGTCCCTCGAACTCGGCAGGGTTACAGCAGCGAATTGCTGCCGCGTTACGAACGGCGGCAGGAGGCGGTGAACGATCTGGTGCGGGAGGCCTTTCTGCGCGGGGTTTCGACCCGGCAGGTGGGAGAAGTGCTGGAGCCGGTTCTAGGAGAAAGCTATTCCCCGCAAACCGTTTCTCGCATCGCCCGCGGGCTGGACCAGGCGGTGAAGGCTTTTCATGGGCGACGCCTGCGCGATGAGTACATTTACATCTTTCTGGACGGGGTGGTATTGAAGGTGCGAGACGGGCAGGGCAAGGTGCGGCGCCGCTGGGTGCTTGTAGCCTACGGGATCACGGCACAGGGCCGACGCGAACTCATTGCCTATCAGTTAGCCCGTGGGGAGAGCGAAGCCAGTTGGACTGCATTCCTACAAGGGATGTTTCTGCGCGGCCTGGAAGGGCACCAACTGCAACTGCTGATCACGGACGGATCGACTGGGCTGCGGGCAGCCTTGGGGCTGGTCTGGCCCGAGGTTCCCTTGCAACGGTGTTGGGCGCACAAATTGCGCAACATCGGTGACAAGGTCCCTCATAAAGAGGAATCGTGTGTGAAAGAGGCGGCGGCGATTTACCAGGCGTCCAGCCGGCAAGAAGCCCAGCGGATCTTCCGGCGCTGGGCGAAGAAGTGGCGGTGCAAGCGTCCTCGAGCGGTGGCCTGCGTAGAACGGGATCTGGAGGAATTGTTGAACTTCTATGATTTTCCTCCTGCCCATTGGCAGAAGATTCGCACCACAAACATCATTGAGCGGGCGTTTCGAGAAGTGAGGCGTCGCACGCGACCGATGTCCAGCTTCACTAATCCGGCAAGTTGCGATCGGATTGTTTTCGGAGTCATCAGTCACTTAAATCGCTCCTGGGAGAAAAAGCCCCTTAAAGAATTTACACAAAAAGCTTGACGCTACCCTGGGGACTGCCCTATTGCTTTCCCTTCACGTTGGGGTGTATACAGTAGGGGAATTCACCCGCTGCCGCTAAAGAGATTCGACCCCGCACATCAGAACGGCGGTGCGCGCGCATGACACCCATTCGATCCGAGTCGCGAGTCACCCGTGCGCGCGTTCCAGGCGGACGCTGGAGGTGAGAACATGGACCTCGCAGATTTGGGCAGGTTGCCCTCCAAAAAGAGAATAGCAGGCGCGTCGCTGTTTGGATTGCTGTCCGCAATGTATATCCTGAACGCCGCCGAAGAAACGATCCCCCGCATACTGGGTATGGCTCAGAAGGTAGACCTTCGATCGGCACAGAACCTCTACGATTCTTCGGATGTCCTCCGTTCCGTTGTGTTTTTCGTTACTGCGTTCATGGGCGCGGCTACGGCTGGCTTCCTATCAAGGCGTAGGGGCGTTCTCGCAGGAATTCTTTCGAACTCCATCTACCTCGCCATCTTTGGCTACCTATTCGTCCACCCCGCCGCCCTAGAACCTACGCCGAGGCCAGCGTTTGGACTGGCAAGCCACCTGCCACTGCCAGGATCTGTTCAAGGTCAGATGGCACTCCGCTTGATCCTGCTTGTCCTGGTAGCCGCAGCGGGAGGCCTTATTGGGCAGAGCTTTTATTCTTCGGAAGTCGACTTGGATGTTGGCCAAGACAAACTTACCGTCTTTGGAGTCCGCTGGGCCCACTACTTTTGGATTATTCCCTTGATCTACCTCGTGTATCTCGAGTCCGCGATAATCATTGCGTACGCTGTCGTGGTTGTGTTTCTTTCAGACTTTTCCTTCGCGTGGCACCCATCGTTGTGGATCAGCCCAACCTGGTGGATTTGGTGGCTCGTCTTTCCCGTTGCTCCCGGCCTCGTCTATCTAGCCATCTGGATTTCCGCCGTCGGCTTCGTCCGGTTTTTCGCAATCATGCAGCGCCAGCAAACCAAGACACAAGGATGGAAGAAAGTCGGTCTAGTCCTTCTCTACGGGATCGGTGCTCCCTCGCTTTCCTATACTGTGGCCGCTCTGGGGGCGGACGCCGCCCACGCCATGCCCAAGCCCGCCGAGGGCGATTGGAAAATTGCCCTTGCCGTCGTTGTGGTGATTGTCACCCTTAGCCTGCTCAGCAAGGCGTGGCGCTGGCTGACGCGAACCTTCCGCTAAGGTTTACACGCGGCAGGCGCAACTTATTCCATGCTTGTAGAGACTGATGCCGTTCACTCTGCCCATGGACATAAACCCTATACACCGGGCGGGTCCGAGCTGTGTCTTGAGTGGCTTCCAGTTTGGCTCCATTCCGAATCGCGGTTCCTTTCTCTCCTGACTTACTGTGGCGTCTCGTTTGTCGCCGCAGGTGTAGGGGCCTGCTGATACATCGCACTGAGTTCCTGCCTGAGTTGCATCAACTGTCGGAGCTCTTCAAGGCTCGGCGTTGTGACGATTCTCGAAGATGGCGGAGCTGTTGTGGCCGCTTGTCTGTTTCCTGCGTCCCGGCCTGTGGCGCCGGTCCCCAGCACAATGTAGAACCTTGTGTTGCCAGGGACTGTCACCACGATGTTCTGATTGAACGCCAGTTCATTCAACTCCTCATCGCCTGCGACCCCGACATTGTTAGCGACCCGTTCCCGGAGCAGCGCGCTCTCAGAAAGCGGGCCGTAGAATCCGCTACTGCCCCCATTTCCGACAAGGTAAGAGGCGACTGTCCCAAGACCCGTGAATGTCCGGACCAGGAATTTAGTCCCTGTCCTCGTTCCGGACACTGATCCCTTAAGCGGTCGAAACGCCAGGTCCACAGCTACCCCGTCCATCCTCTGCGTGGTTCCATCCGGCATTTCCAGCCTGTCGAACCTGATATCAACGTTCCCCGAGCGGTCTGCTTGACGCAACTGGCCTATCGCCTTTGCTCCCGCCGGCACCACAATCTCACCCTCACGTTCGAAGTTGTACTCGATTACCGCGACAACCGGCTCTTTCACACCCGTACTGACCGCCGATTCCAACCGCGCTACGAGGCGGGTGCCGGGAGGCAGCAAAGTGACGAAATCGCTCTGTTCGAGGACGGCCGGCCTCATCGGGACGCCTCCGGCAGCGCCAGTCTCTGTCCCCCGCACAAACACTAGCGATGGCTTACGGAGAGCGGCCTCAGGGGATTCGTCAGGTGAGGGAGGCTGCGGTGGGCGCTGATAGCCTGGCTCCTGCGCCAAGGCGGAATCGAAATCGATCCTACTCAGCGCATACTGCGGAGTTGTTTGTTCTGCGGCGGGGGCCTTTGGCCGACCCGGCCGCGCCGTTCGCCCGATATCCTCGGGGGTCACGTCGCTCCTATTCACTGCCTGGTCGCCGCTTACCTCGGCGTTCAACATGGGCGTTACAGATCCACTTTGGCCACTCTCCTGGCCCGGCGTTATCCTGCGCCCCAGGTCTGGCGCGCCTGCCTGTCCCAATGTTTTCTTCGCCTTTTGAGGCGAAGAGAATATTCCCAGGAAAAGCAAGAGCATAGCGAGGGCCGCACCACCCAGCACCACAAGCGACTTGTTTTTGTCCTTGCTGAGCTCGCGGCGTGTGGTTCTGGGCTGCTGGGTCTGTCGGGCCCTCTCAAACGCTTGGCGGATGATCTCGCGCCATTGAATCCCGCGCTTTCCATCCGCTGCTTCCGGTTCCGCGGCTTCCTCCACATCGGCTCGTGACTCCGCTGGCGTCGTGTGCAGCGTGTTATTTTCTTGTGACGGGCTTTCCATGCGTAGAATCCTCCTTCAAGGTGTTGATGCCAAAACCGATGGGCGCCAAGGCAGGGTGATCCACGGCCCCCGCCTCAGCAATCTGCAAGAAGAGCGTCTCGTTAGATTGTTTGTAGGGGGGACGATCGAAGACCACCACCCCGTCCGCGCGCTCTCCCGGCGCCAAACGGCGCTTGCTCAAACGAAAATTCAGTACAGGAAGCTGTTCGGCTGTCGTCCAGCGAGACCGCCGAATGACCTTTCCTGACTTGACCTTGCCTCCAAGCTGAACTTGTGGTGGCATGATCAGAATGCTGCGGTTAGTTGGATTGAGGGCAGAGAACAGCACAGTTACCCGCTCTCCGCCATCTACTACCTCGCCTACCCCGGCGCGCACACGGTCTCCGGCGGCCGTTTCTGCCGACACATGTTCGCCGTAGAGCGGTGGCAGCGGAGATCGTTCCTGCCGGGCAAGAAGTTCATCTAACCCCGTCGGTGCAGGGGCCTCCGGTGGGTCCGATGCGACGGAGGACGCTTGCTTGATGACATCCATCGCCGCCCCGCCTGTGCTTACTGTGTCAAGGGTCGCGGGCACAGAGCCCACTGCAGTTGGGCCTACGTCGACAGTTTTCGCTACGAGCGCAGCGGGGTAATCCGGCTCGATTAGAAAGCCTTTGGCAGGTTTGTAATTGAGCAGAAGGTCCACGTTTTCAGGGTTGGTTGATTTTTGTTTTCCTCGGCTCACCAGCAGCAAATTTGCCTCGCGCCCGCGAGTCGTTGAAATCAGCAAATTGGTCTCTGCTGGCTTGTGCGTGAGGGCTTTAATGAACACCAGTTGTGGCTCCCGGTCCGAGTGCTCGACTTGGAATAGTGTCGGGTCGCCGACGACTACTGAATTCACAGTCTCCGGCATACGGATCGCCGTCACAAAGTGTGCGGCGACTTCGACTACCGCGACCTTCCCCTCCATTTCCAGTTTGGTCAGCACCCGCGGCTTGACCTCGGGAACCTGCGCCATTGCCGATCGGAAAACGAACAAGATGCAGATTACGAAAGCCTTACTAAACGTGCTCATTGGTCACCTCGTTTCCTTTCGCCGATCCCCCGCTGCGGGCACCCGTCGCATCCTCTCAACCCTTTTCGTGCGATAAAGACGAGCCACACGGCTGACGTAGCTAAAAACATCCGGTGAAGAGTATTCGAGTCCCCTCGCGAGGATCGGGCGCTCTCCCGCGTAATAGGCTGCTGTCACCAGCCTTAGGTCACCTCCGAAGAGGTGTATTAACCAAGCCAGATATTCAACGCCCGCGCGAAGGTTCTCCTCGATCTGAAATCGATTCCGCACTCCAAGTCTCACGGCAGTCGCCGGCATCAGTTGCATCAAACCTGCGGCGCCTTTCGGCGAAACCACATAAGGCTGCCAATTCGATTCCACTTCGATCACCGCGTCCACCAACTCAACCGGAACTTCGTAGAGATTCGCGTAATACTCGGCACAACGAGCAGAATAATCGCGCAACGGTGTGGGCTCTGCTCCTGGCGCCACACCTACGAACCAAAACAAAACGATCAACACCCTGCCGCCCGTCTTCATACGTTCCCCACGCTTAACTCGTCACGATATCTCTTCGAGTCCGCAACCAAGCCATCGAATCCGGCACGCAGCAGCAGACGCTTCCGGTCGGCCTCAGTCTTGGCCAGAAGAGCAAGCAGTACATCCCGTTGGTCGGGTTCTATTTCGCTTACTCCCATGATCTCAAGGGCCTTCGCTAGGTCGAGCATTTCTGCAATGGACGGTGGTTTTTCCAGACTCCACCCGCGCAATGCTCGTGCCAAACCGGCCAGTTGTCCCCGTAAGGCGGGGTCCATATCTGTGCTGTGCACGGCGAGAATCTCCGCCTCCCGTTCCACGGTCGGGTACTCCACGCGTAAATAAAAACAACGTCTTCGCAGGGGATCACCCAGCCGGCGCTCTTCATTCGAGCTCAGAACCACAAAAGGAACCGTTTCCGCCTTGACGGTCCCTAGTTTTGGAACCGTCACCTGCCAGGCGCTCAAGATCTCCAGCAGCAATGCTTCAAATTCGTGGTCCACCTTGTCGAGTTCGTCTACCAGCAACACGCAGGGTCGGTCCCGGCAAAGCAAAGCCCGCAGCAGGGGACCTTCAGCGAAGAAATCGAGCGAATGCAGGCGCTTGCGAATAGAGTCCCAGTCGCCGCTGAATTGATCTCCCTGAGTTTCGAGGAAGAGCTTTTGCAAGGCTTCGTCGAACTTACCGATAGCCTTGTCATCGGTGATGCCTTCGTAGCACTGTAGGCGCTCCACGAACGTTCCGGCCGCCTCAGCCACTGCGTATGCCAGTTGGGTCTTCCCGCAGCCGGGCGGCCCCTCGACGAGCAGCGGCTTCTGCATGCGGGAGGCGAGATACACCACTTCCAAGGTCACCTCGTCGATGACATACTTGGCCTCGCGCAGCTTGCCGGAGAGCTCCTCCCTTGATCGAAACACGCCTACCGCCTCCCGAAGGCACAAAATACACTGCAATCTTCCTTGAAGCGGCCATTTCCACTCTGTGCACCGCATCCACTTCAATCGCAACGAAGCAGGAAAGGCAATCTACACGCCCTTTTCAGCGAGGTAAGCCGATTTCAAGAATTATTTTTGCGGGTCGATGATTGTGAGAACCAGGACGGAAGCTACGGGCTCGTGACCGACAGCCGATGTGGTCCGACTGTTCGCCCCTGGAACATGACCCGGCGTGCCAACCTTTTTTCCCTCGGCAGATGTGAGAGCCAACTTGCCTGGCGCGACCTTTAGCAAACGCCCTGCCAGTCGGCGAGCCACTTTTTTCACCGGTCGACAGATGTGAGAACCAAAGGGCTCATCTGAGTTTCAACGAACTCCCCAGGCACCCCGCGCGCAAAATATTTTTCACGGGTCGACAAATGTGAGAACCACGTCCCGAACGTCCTTGCATACATTGGTTCCCGCGAGAATGTGCACTATTGAAGCCTGATCACCGTATTCGTCCTGTACCCTAGCCGCCTTCGGACCTGAGGGCGTTGCCCCCGTTTGACTGCCTTTTCATCTTCCCTTACAACCAAGCCATGATAGATATAGCGCTGCGAGCGGAGCTAAAGAATGCGCTCATCAAACAGGAACTTCCTGGCGCTGGCTGGAGCTATGGTCTAGCGCCAACTCAGGCTGCCCTCGAGCCGACGTGTCTCGCTCTCCTGGCTCTACGATGGGATTCCAGTCCTGCCCACGCCCTCGGCCTTGAGTTTTTGCTCGGAATGCAGAATCCAAACGGAAGCTGGCCAGCTTTCAGGGGTGACGACTGCGAGGGTTCAGGTCTAACGGCCTTGGCCGTGATCGCGCTCATCAACAACGGCGAGATGGCACTTCAAACAGAGCGCGGAGTCGAATGGCTGCTGAGATTGAAAGGAAGAGAATCACACTGGCTTTGGAGATGGAAGTTTGAGACCACGGATACTCACGTCCGCTTTGACCCCAACAAGTTCGGCTGGCCCTGGCTACCTGGCACTTGCAGTTGGGTTATCCCTACGGCTCTGTCAATCATTGCTTTGAAGCAGGGATTCGTGTGCTGCAAGCCAGAGCAGGTCAGCTTCCGAATCCGGCGCGGCAAGGAGATGCTGCAAGATCGCGTCTGCCCCGGCGGAGGCTGGAATGCCGGAAACGGTGTGGTTTACGGAGTTCCTCTGGCGCCACATCTGGATGCCACGGCCGTCGCCTTGCTCGCCCTGGGCGGAGAACAGAGCAACGGCGCCATAGCCTCCGGTCTTGATTGGCTCGAGCGCAGGGCGGGGACTTGCTCCGCGCCTTGGAGCTTGGCCTGGTCCATCCTGGCTCTTGATGCCTACGGCCGTCCCGTTGAGGGTTTGCTTGCTCGCCTCTGCACTCCCAGCGATAAAGGCTTCCTCGCGGATTCTGCCACCCTGGCCGCTGTGATCCTGGCCATTGATTGCCTGGTCGAAGGCAACGTTTTCAAGGTGATCGCATGACAAGAAGAAGCTTGCTAGCCGGTTCTGTCGGACTTGCAGCGGGAGCCGCGACTGCCGCTCCCTTTCTCCTGCCCAAATACGACCGAGTCCGGCGACCCGCCCGTTCACGCGTCGCCATCGTGCGAGCGGACGAGTATTCGGAACGGCTTGAATGGACCTTGATGAGCGCCTTCCGGTTATTTGATCTCAATATCGGTGGAAAGTCGGTTCTCCTAAAGCCGAATCTCGTGGACTTCGTGCCGGGAGTTAACGTCAACACCCACCCCGTTCTAGTCACTGCCGCCGCGGAGTGCTTCAGGCGGCTTGGTGCTCTCTCTGTCACCGTCGCTGAAGGCCCGGGGCACCAGAGGGACACACAACTTGTACTTTTTGAAAGTGGGTTCCAAGACGAACTCGCCAAACAGCATATTCCCTTTGTTGATCTGAACCGAGATGAGCTGGTTAAGATCAAGCTCTGCGCAAACTACACTGGCCTGGGCCATCTTTTTCTCCCACGCACAGTGCTCAGCCATGACTTCGTCGTTTCCATGCCCAAGGTGAAAACCCATCACTGGTCGGGTGTCACGCTAAGCATGAAGAACATGTTTGGTGTTGTCCCAGGCACAAAGTACGGCTGGCCCAAGAACATCCTGCACTGGAGCGGAATCCAGCAGAGTATCCTCGACGTTTGTGCGACGGTGCCGATTCATTTCGTCATCGCTGATGGCATCGTGGCGATGGAAGGAAACGGTCCTCTTGCCGGGACCTCCCGGCCGCTCCACAGCATTGTGCTTTCAGATGATCCCGTAGCCGCGGATGCAACGTGCGCTAGGCTCATGGGATTTAAGCCAGAAAGAATTCCCCACATCCGCGAAGCCGCGAAATTCCTGGGCAACGCGTCTACTGAATTGATCGACCAGCTTGCGGGCCGGGTCGCGGCGCCAGACATACCATTCAAGGTCGTGCCGGAGTTTGAGCACCTGCGTGCCAGCTAATCCCCGTCGTGTTTGGGCACCTGAACCACCAAAGCTTTTCCTGAGTTAAAATACCAAGAACTCGAAAGCGAGCTCTTCGATCCTTAAGAGCGCAGGGCTGCGGGCGGTCCGGCCTTTTTGGATTGACACAACCCGCCTTCGAAGGGGGAACGATGGCAGAAGAAAACCGTTTCAAGGAAAGATATCAAGCAGGCGACACCCCTTGGGATATTGGCAAACCTGACTCCAACCTTATTCAGAATGTAACCACGATGCCCATAAGACCCTGTAAAGCATTGGAGATTGGCTGCGGAACCGGCAATAACGCAATCTGGCTTTCCCAACAAAACTTCCATGTCTTAGGAATTGACACTTCAGAGATCGCAATTGAGAAGGCCAAGGAGAAAGCTTCGAAGGCCAATACCAAATGTGCCTTTATGGTAAGTGACATCCTCACAAGCCACGTTGAAGGGGCGCCATTTGGCTTTGCATTTGATCGAGGATGTTTTCATACGTTAAGTTCGGACAAAGAACGGAAAAAGTTTGCCGAAAACGTAAATGGCCATTTGGAAAAAGATGGCCTGTGGCTGAGCCTTCTAGGCAACGCCGATGAACAACGTGTTGGCCCCGGTCCGCCACAGCGGTCTGCAAGAGATATTGTCAACGCGGTCGAGCCCTACTTCGAAATCCTTTCGCTCGTTTCAGGCTCTTTGGGATCTAACCGCCCCAACCCGCCGAAAGCCTGGGTTTGCCTGATGCGGAAAAGGCGTTAATCAATAATGGTGGACAGCCCGAAACAGCGAACGGTGCGAACCAGTAAGGTGGAGACATGTGTGTCAGAGATGGCTCGCCGGGAAGCTGACCGGCAGGCAAGGCGAATCCCGTGGCAACGCCTTCTGGAAGCGAGACAGCAATACGTCGAGTGGAACGCCTTCAGCCTGTGGGCGCGCGCAATCGCCGAAGCAGAGGGCGAGGTTCCCACGTGGCTTGCGAAAGTTCTCGAGGAGCACTGCCCTGGGCTGCTTGAATCTGAGCGAACATCCGAGATAACGCACCGGGACCCGCCCCTCTACAGGCGAATATTGGAATGGTTCGAGAGCAATGTGTTCGCCCAAGCCAAGGGCGAAGGTTGGCTGCGGGCAGTCACCTTCTACGCGATCCGAGATCCTGCCTTCGTGCGGGACTGCGCCTATTCGCAGCACTGCGAGGTGCAATGGAAACGGCAGCGCCCTTCAGCTTACCCACCATTCGAGGAGTGGAGAAGAGCCTCCGCGCGGCTCGCTGACGAAGCTCTCGACGCATTCGAGATGAAGGAAGATAAACGTCAGATTATCAAGGTCTCCAGGATGGTTGGTCCTGAGCGTTTCGCGGCAGCAGTGGCAGAATACATGGAGTGGGAAGCTTTCACTTACTGGTTGCGGTCTTTGTTGGAGTCAGATGCCAAATTCCCTGACGCCGTCGTAAGGGAGTTGCAACGCCGCTGTCCAGGTTTTCTTGAATGCGACGAAGAACTTCGCAACACGCTCTCTCCGGAGGATTACACCAGAAGGTGGAAAGCCCTTCTTGAGTGGGGCGAGAATCGGTTTTTCAGCACGATGCGGCAAGAAGGCTGGTTCGACGTGGTCGTGTATGAGGCGCGAGCGCATCCGCGAAGCGTCCGAACCGTAGACTACTGGGTGTTTTACTGGGCCGAGCATTGGTCAAGTCATCCCTTCGAAGCTTACCCTTCCTTCCAAGAATGGCGCCGTGCGGCTGACAACTTTGTCATTGGGTCAGGCGGCAAATGAGCCACCGGCGGATGCCCGTGACTCCCTGGCGCTTGCAGGCCCTTATTCAAACTGCTTTTTCGAGCACATGCCTCGATGTGCCGCCCATGGGCATTGCCACGTGTTTTACGGCCACACCAAGCGCACACGCCTACATTCTGAAGATGTTTGAGGGTCCCGTTTCCATTCTTCGGCTGCTTCTGAGCCGGGACGAAACCTGCATCATCTTTCAGCCAGCGTTGCATCTCCCTATCGAGTGCGTCGAAGTTTATTTCTGACGCGTGCTTACGACAGAACTCCTCTAATGATTCGTGAGTGATCCGCCCGTCGCGGCGCTCCAGGAACCCGGCTGCCTCCCAGCGGCGTACCGTTCTCGGGCTCACGCGCAAGTCCCTCGCCAACTCCTCCTGCGTGTAGTTGTCACCGACCCTGGAACTCTCGCCCAATTTTGCGAACCTCCACCGTACTGTCGCCTCGCTTCGGTGGAGCAAGCGAGCAATCGTCTTTACCGATTGCTCTTGCGCGAAATCGAGCAACAACGCATCGTCCGCAGCCGACCAGGGCGGACGTTCTCGGACATACTTTTGATCAAAACCGAGTTCTTTCGCTCGTTCCCAGACATTGTGGCTGCGCCACTTGGGATGCAAACTCTGAATCTTGTTGATCGCCTCCCGAGCCCCGGACCAGCCTCGTGCGTACCCCTCACGTATGATCGCATCCAGTTCCGGGCTCCAGACGACCGGATCCCGCTTGGAATCCGTCACCGCTGCGGCCCCACTCAGACCGTGGTCTTCATTCCCATTTCCTTGGCCTTTCATACGACCTGCCCTTCCGCAAGCGCTCTCTTCATTGCCCGTCGTCCAACAAATACTCTCGGGTCAGTGAGTGAGCTCCAACCACTCATCGCGGGGCGCCTGTTACGACCGCTTCCCTCGGCGGAGGCGGCTGGCAAGGTTGGTGTGCAGCGCGTTTTCAGGGACTGTCGTGCAAGCTGCGATGGTAAATGCGACCCTGTGCAAGCGCTTTGGTACTGAAGTGTCAGGCGACTGCATTTCCATGTGCGCACCGCCCCATATTGAGGGAGGCCGAAATGAGCGTCATGCTTAAGAGGCGTACATCAGCGTATGCCTGCACGACTCCGAGGGGGTGGACACCAAAGGCCTGAAAAAAAGAATTGAGGCATTAAGATTTAGACACTTTGCGGGCATCTCTATAGTAGGGGGAAAAATCGTTTGGGGTCTTTGTGCGGACGTTAAGATCCTTGAGTGTGCGGGCAACCTAATTATGAGCAGTTTTTTCGGGGAAAATGGGTAACACTTTCTTGTTCTGAGTGATGGTGATCACTCCGTTTCTCTGTAACCAGGTTTCCACTGCCCGACGCCGAGCTGTTTCG
>Ga0208937_1000291_pt1 | contig 44066 bp, 49 predicted proteins | sample June2015DPH_11_5_FD_184705 | JGI IMG/M metagenome (GOLD analysis project Ga0208937, IMG submission 184705) | Peatland microbial communities from SPRUCE experiment site at the Marcell Experimental Forest, Minnesota, USA - June2015DPH_11_40... | ecosystem: Environmental > Terrestrial > Soil >...
GAAAGACCAGATTGAACAAATGCTTAAACTGGTGTTCGATAGAGCCCGTGTTCGGTAAGCAGGGTTATGAGTCAACGATCCGAAAACCTCTCAACCCTTGGGTAAGGTTTTGCCATGAGTCAACGCGACGGACAGACGCCGTATCGCACCCAATAACCCAGCAGTTTCACATACTCCAGCCGGATGCGGCTGCCGATGCGGTTATGCGACCAATCGGCGCGCGCAGAGGCAAAATAGGACGGGCGCGAATAAAATTTTATCTCCGGCGCGTAATGTTGGAAGCACGCCAGCGCCCGGCGCGAATGGTACCACGAAGTAACGAGGATGACGCGGCTCAACTTTTGTTCGTGGAGCAATTTGACGGTGAACTGCGCATTTTCCCTTGTCGTGCGTGACTGGGTTTCCAGTTCAATCGCATTCGCCGGCACGCCGGCTTGAACCAACAATCGCCGATGGTTTTCGCAATCGCCCAGGCCGCTGACGATGATGCGCGGCGCGGCGTGTTCCTTGAAAAGTTCCGCCGCGCGTTCCGGCCGTTCGTGCAAACCACCGCCCAATACCACAATCACGTCGGCCTTTACCGGCCCGCTGTCCACGCACAAAAACGGTTGCGGAAAAAAAATCGCGGCGGCGACCAGCAACAGCAGCAAAAGGAAAGCAACGAGCGCGGTTCGTTTGATTAGTTTTCTCACGCGCGGAAAGAATTACACCAAACGGCTGGCTTCGGCCAGTAGTGACTGATCAACCCGGAAATGTCGTGAAGCACACTAAAGCGTGCTCTTTTTCACAGTTTCGAATCATCCCACCCTTTTCCGTAATCCCGAACCGGATATTCATGCCAGGTCTTTTCCGCCAATTCCCGCCCCATCTCCGCCAGATATTCCTGTGCGTTCGAAAACGCCAGTCCTCCCAGCGTCCGACGTAACCGTGATGCACCGGATTGTTGTGAACGTAGTTCATGGTTGCCCAGAAATGCGCGTCATTTCTCATGTAACGCTCCGCCGCGCCGCACCAAACCTGCCGGCCACGCGCGTTCTCTTCGCCGTTCCAAAGAAACGAGAGGCGTCCGTGCATCCGCCCCAAATCATCCAGTACGCCCGAAATTTCGCTTGTCTCAATGAGCGCTTGATAATGGTTTGCAGCACGCACCAGGCGTGGATAAGCGCATCCCGTCCTTTGAACACGGCAAGCAATGTGTCGCAAAAGGATTGCATCCGATTGTTGTTCCACCCGATGTAATGCCGGTGTTCGAAACAGGCGGCAGTGACGTGATAGCGAGTCTTATCGCCGCTGCAGTGAGGTGGACGATGACAGGGCAATCCCTGCCGTTTGCGCCAAGCCATGAGTCCTTCGCGCTGTTGGGGTGTCAAGTTTGCGCCAGAGATAGGTTGGCCGGCTCATTTAATCCATTTGCATTAACACCCTGAAGGATGGACACCGAACCGACACCCAACGCTCAGGGTTCGTTCGGTGTACACGCTTCAGCGTGCCCAACAAAACTCACACCCTGACCCGTCTTCACCGGGGGCTACGACGCGGCAGGCGGGTGGACACCAAACACTCACCCGTAGATCGGGCCGAAGTTCTGACAGGCGCGGTAGTCCGCCGCCTGCGGTTCCAACGCGCCAAACAGGTTCCATGAACTCGGCCGGAAGATTTTTTCCTCAGCCACGTTGTGCATCGCCACCGGGATGCGCAGCATCGAGGCCAGCGAAATCAAATCCGCGCCGATGTGGCCGTAGCTGATGGAGCCGTGGTTGGCGCTCCAGTTGTTCATCACCGTATAGACATCGCGAAAGGCGTCCTGCCCCGTCACATTCGGCGCAAACCACGTCGTCGGCCACGTCGGATTCGTGCGTTCGTGGAGCGTCTTATGAACGTTCGCTGGCAGATCCACCGACCAGCCCTCGACGATTTGCAGCACCGGGCCAAGCCCCTTCACCAGGCTGATGCGGCTCATCGTCATCGGCATCCCGCCGCGCGAGAGGTAGAGCGACGAAAAGCCGCCGCCGCGGAAATATTCGTAAACCGCCGACGGCCACGAAGTCGTCTGCAAACATTTTGCGGCTTCCTCCCGGCTGATTTCCCAGAAGGGTTTCATGGCCGGCTTGCCATCGCGGGTTTGCTGGCCCGAGCCGTCAAGCGCCGCCGCGCCGGAATTGATGAGATGCACCAATCCGTTTTCGCTTTTGCCCGACAGGGAGTGGCCGGTGACGCGTTTGACTGCCTCCGGACTCCAATACGTCCGCACATCGGCAAAAATCTGCGCCGTGTTTGTCAGCAGGTACCCCAACAACATGCAGGCACCGTTCAGACTGTCGTTTTCCGTGGCGAATATCATCGGTGGACGGATGCCGTTCCAGTCGAACGACGAGTTTAGGATCGCCTCCATGAAATCGCCGTTCGGGAAATGGTCCGTCCATTGCCGTTGCCCCTGGAAACCGCCGGCGATGGCGTTGTGGCCGAGCGCCTCTTCGCCGAAACCGAGTTCGGCCAGGCGTGGATTGCCCACCATCAGGTCGCGCGCAATCATCGTCATCTTCACCACCGTTTCCCATTCCCAGTCCTTGCGCGCTTGGTCGTGCTGCGATTTCGGCAGGTTCCAGTCCTTGCCTTCCGGGCAATTTGCCCGCGTCCAGGCATGGGCGCGCTTGAATTCCTTCTCGTCGTAAATCTTCTCCTCGATGCGCCGGATAAATTCCGACATGTCCACGCTCTCGACGCGCATGCCGAGGTAATTTTCAAAAAACGGCTGGTCCACGATGGAACCGGCTATGCCCATCGCAACGCCGCCGAGCGACAAATAGCTCTTGCCGCGCATCAGGGCCACGGCCAGGCCCGCGCGCGCGAACCGGAGAATTTTCTCCTGCACGTCGGCGGGAATGCCGGTGTCGCCGGCGTCCTGCACGTCGCGCCCGTAAATGCCGAACGCCGGCAGGCCTTTTTGGTTGTGCCCGGCGAGCACGGCGGCCAGATAAACCGCGCCGGGCCGTTCGGCGCCGTTGAAACCCCACACCGCCTTCGGAATCAACGGGTCCATGTCCATCGTCTCGCTGCCGTAACACCAGCAACTGGTGACGGAGAGCGACACGCCCACGCCCTCGCGCGCGAACTTTTCGGCGCACGCGGCGGCCTCGGCCACGCCGCCGATGCAGAAATCGGCAATAACACATTGAACCGGCTTGCCATTCGGGTAACGCAGGTTGGCGGATAAAAATTTCGCGGCATTTTTGGCCATGCCCATGACTTGTTTTTCGAGCGATTCGCGAACGCCCTTGCGCCGGCCGTCAATAGTGGGGCGGATGCCGATCTTGGGAAGCGAACCGATGAGTGGAAATGGGTTTTTCATAATATGATGATTGTAGTTTTGCAAGCGGCACAATGACTGTCACTGTTTTTTTTTAAACCAGTTGAACTTTTTATGGTTGGCCCGGGTCAAGAAATGCTAAATCCGGCGCTGGCCAAAATCCGCCGATTTGATACTGTGGCTGCGATGTTCAGTCTTTCTGCCAGCAAACGCTTTAACAAACCGCTCGCCGAGCTGGGCCAGATCACTTTGCTGGCCAGGGAGGCGGCTGCGTCGCTGCTCAAGGGAAGGGCCTCGTGGCGCGATTTGCTCTACCAGATTTATTTCATCGGCGTGCAATCGCAGTCGGTTGTGCTCATCACCGGCGCGTTCACCGGCATGGTGCTGGCGGCGCAGACTTATTTACAGTTTCACAAGTTCAAAATGGACACCACCACACTCGCGGTCGTGAGCGTCGCGATGTGCAGTGAACTTGGCCCGGTGTTGACGGCGTTGATGGTTGCCGGGCGCGTCGGCGCGGCGATGGCCGCCGAAATCGGCACGATGCGCGTGACGGAGCAGATTGACGCGCTCCGGGCGCTGGCCACTGACCCGGTGGATTACCTGGTCGTGCCCCGGCTGGTCGCGGCGCACATCGTGCTGCCGCTGCTCATGGTGGAAGTCATCGTCATCGGCATCCTGGGGGGCTATTTCGTGAGCGTGAACCTGCTCGACATCGAGCCGACGTATCTCTGGGCGAACATGCTCAAATACACGCACGAGTCGGACCTGATCATCGGCCTGATCAAGGCATTCATTTACGGCGGCGTCATCACGCTCATCGGCTGTTACAAGGGCATGACGTGCCGGCTGGGCGCGGAAGGCGTCGGACAGGCCACCACGGAGGCGGTGGTTTACGCCTCCATCACCATCCTGATCGCGAACTTTTTCCTCACGCTGGTCCTGGGCAAACTGGTGAGTTTGTTATGATTGAAGTCCGGAATTTGCAAAAAAGTTTCGGCGCGCAACTGGTTCTCGACAGCGTCGGCTTTAAGATTGAAAATGGCGAGTCCGTCGCCATCATCGGTCGCAGCGGCAGCGGCAAAAGCGTGCTGCTCAAGCACCTCATCGGCCTGCTGCAACCGGACACGGGTGAGGTGTTGATTGACGGCGAAAACATCGTGCCGATGAACGAACGCCAGTTGCTGCGCGTGCGGCGGAAATTTGGCATGTTGTTCCAAAGCGCGGCGTTGTTTGATTCAATGACGGTCGCGAAAAATGTGGCGTTCGGGTTGCGCCGGCATGAACATTTGACCGAGGCGGAAATCGGCCGGCGCGTGGCCGGAACGCTCGAAATGGTTGATTTGCCCGGCACGGAAGATAAAAATCCGGCCGAACTGTCGGGCGGCATGCGCAAGCGTGTGGGACTGGCGCGCGCGATCATTTACGAACCGCAGATCGTGCTATATGATGAACCGACGACGGGGCTGGACCCGATTGTGTCCGACAGCATTGACCAGTTGATCCTGCGCGTGCGCGACCGGCTGAAAGTGACGACGGTGGTGGTCACGCACGACATGCGCACGGCCCGGCGCGTCGGCCAGCGGGTGCTGATGTTGCACAACAAAAAGATTTACGCGAACGGCACGCCGGACCAGATTTTTGACTCGCTGGACCCGGTGGTGCGCCAATTCGTTGACGGCGTCGCCGATCCGAAGGAAAATTTGCCTTGAGTCATGGATAAATCGCGATTGGAAACCAAAGTCGGCCTGTTTGTGTTCATCGGGCTGGCGCTGCTGGCAGCGTTGCTGATTCAGTTCAGCAAGGGCACGAGCCTGTTCCGCGGCACCTATGAATTGCGCCTGCACGCGGGCAACGTTGGCGGCCTGAAGCAACGCGCGGGCGTTTTGCTCGCCGGCGTCCAGGTCGGCAGCGTCTCCGACATCAAACTCGCCAATGACGGCAAAAGCGTGACGATTCTCCTGAACATTTACAAAGAAAACAAAATTTACCACGACGCGCGTTTCGTCATCGAAATGTCCGGCTTTCTCGGCGACCAATACGTCTCGATCATCCCCACATCGAATTCGCCGCCAGTGCTGCAGGACGGTGCGGATGTCGTCTGTCAGGAGCCGTTTAATTTGCAGGAAGTTGCGCGCTCGGCCTCCGGGTTCATCCAGCGCATAGAAGAAACCGCCAAAAAACTCGATGACTCGGTCACAGATTTGCGGCGCGTCGTGCTGAACGAACAGACGCTCACCAATTTTTCCGCGACCATGCACAATCTGCGCACAATTTCCGAGCAGGCGATGGGCACGGTGAACGACATCAACGCGCTCATTGCAACCAATGGCTCGCAAATCAACCTCGCGGTCAGCAATGTCGTTTTCTTTTCGCAGGAGTTGATGCGCCTGGCCAATGCCGCCGAAGGCGTGCTGGCAACCAACAGCACGGAAATCACCACCGCGGTAAAAAACATTGAATCTTCGACCGAAGTGTTGAAAAGTATGTTGAACGATGTCCAATCTGGCAAAGGTCTTGCTGGAACCATGCTACAGAACGAACAATTGGCCACCAACGTGCAAGCCGTAGCAAACAATCTTGCCATTGCATCAAGCAACTTGAACCGGCTCGGACTGTGGGGTTTGCTCTGGCACCATGAACCGCTGCGCACAAACGCACCAACGGCTTTGCGCCATCCTGAACCATGACTCCACTCTGGGCCATACGAATTTTGTTTCTCAGTCTCTGCACGGCGGGCGGTTACGCCGTCAGCCAGGTGCGCCCGGAATTTACCGATCTAAGTCACAGCGGCTTGATCGGCATGGCCATTGGCTTTGGTTTTGGCGGGTGGATGATTGCCGTGGATGAAATGCTCAAAGGTTTTTCGCTCCGCGCGTTTTCGGCCACGACGTTCGGTCTGTTGCTCGGCACCGTCGTTGCGCTGCTGGTGGACAGCTCCGGCCTTTTTGAAAATGCCCCCGAAAATGTCCGCTGGCTCATCCGGCTCGGACTGTTCCTGGGTTTCGGCTACATCGGCATCATCCTCGCCATGCGCAGCAACAAAGAGGATTTTTCACTGATCATTCCCTATGTCCGTTTTGCGCCGCAAAACAAACCGGACAATTTGTTGCTGCTCGACACCAGCGTCATCATTGACGGGCGCATCGCCGATTTGATTGAAACCGGCTTTCTGGAGGGCTTGATTGTCGTGCCGCGTTTTGTGTTGAAGGAAATCCAGCAGATTGCCGATTCCTCCGACCCCATCAAACGCGCCCGCGGCCGCCGGGGACTGGAAATGCTCAACCGCCTTCAGCACAACGCGCACACGGAAGTCCGCATTCACGATGGCGATTTTCCCGAAGAACCTGAAGTGGACACCAAACTTGTCCACCTCGCGCACAACCTCAATGCCCGGCTTTACACCAACGATTACAACCTGGCCAGGATCGCCGAGTTGCAAAAGATCAGCTATGTGAATCTCCATGAGGTCGCCAAATGCCTCAAAGTGATTTTGCTCCCCGGCGAAACACTGCAACTGAAAATCGTGCGTGAAGGCAGGGACAAGGGACAGGGCATCGGCTATCTGCCCGACGGCACCATGGTCGTCGTCAACAACGGCCAGTCGCACATCGGCCAGCAGATCGAAGTCCAGGTTCAGAGCCTCCTCCAAACCGGCGCGGGCGTCATCGTTTTTGCGGAACTGAAAGTGCCGACCCTCTGAAAATCATTTCGCGCCAACAAAATTCCGCCATGGACTTCGCCACCGTCTTCACCGCCCTGAGTCCAGCCGACGCGCAGCTCGTCCGCTCCCGGCTCGAAGCGGCAGGCTTTCATCCGTTCGTGGCGGGCGAACTGTCCGCCTTGAGCATGGACGGTTACTCGCTCGCCGCCGGCGGCATCCACGTCCAAGTGCCCGAAGCCGAAGCCGCCGACGCGAAGGAATTTCTCAACGCGCCGCCCGCGCCCGCCGAATGACACAACTTTTTATACAATTGGCACACTCACCCGCCAATTCAAAACCCCTCTCCCGTCCCATGGACACCCTCTCCCCGCCCAAGCGGGGAGAGGGACGGGGTGAGGGGCGCTTGGTTTTGGTCAGATTTAATTGGGCATTGCCATGAGTCCTGCAAAATTAAAACTCCTGCGCCGGCTCAAAATATTTCTTCCGCCCGGCGAAATCATTTTTGACCCGCAAATCCTAGCCAATTACGCCGGCGACAAATGGTTTGCTTCGCATCAACCGGACGCCGTCGCCCTGCCCCGCTCCACCCAATCCGTCTCCACCCTGCTACGCTTTGCCAATCGCCATCGCATTCCCATGACTCCGCGCGGCGCGGGCCATGGCTATGTCGGCGGCTGCGTGCCCGTGCGCGGCGGCATCGTGCTTTCGCTCGAACGGATGAACCGCATCAAGAACATCAACGCCGCCGATTTCGTCGCCGTCGTCCAGCCGGGTGTCATTACGGAAAAATTGCAGAAGGTGGTCGAGCGGCGCGGCCTCTTTTATCCGCCCGACCCCGCCAGCCGCGCGGACAATTTCATCGGCGGCAACATCGCCACCAACGCCGGCGGCCCGCGCTGTCTGAAATACGGCGTCACCCGCGATTACGTCCTCGGCCTCGAAGTCGTGCTCGCCGACGGCACAATTCAACGCCTCGGCGGACGCACCCACAAAAACAAGACCGGCTTCGACCTTCACCGCCTGTTTGTCGGCTCCGAAGGTTTGCTCGGTGTGGTCACCGAAGCCACGCTGAAATTGATTCCGCTGCCGCCGTTCCGCGCCAACCTCGCCGTCGGTTTCGGTTCCATGCCCGCCGCCTTGCGCACAATCCACGCCATTTTCCGCGCCGGTTTTCTGCCGTGCGCACTGGAGCTGGCCGACGAATTCACGCTTGCCGCCGCCTATAAACGCACCAAAAGCGAACCCCTGCATGGCTGCCGTGCCCATCTCATCGTCGAACTCGACGGTCAGAAAAATTCCGTCCGTGTCGAAATCAAGGAATTGGAGAAAATCATCCGCCGACAGAAGCCGTTGTTTGTCGAACGCGGCCTGGGCGCCGCCCAATGCGAGGCCGTCTGGAAAATCCGGCGCGAATTTTCCTATGCCCTCCGCGACACCGGCTTGACCAAACTTAACGAAGACGTCGTCGTGCCGCGCAGCCGGTTGGAAGACCTGTTCAAGTTCGCTGCCCGGCTGCAAAAGAAACACGGCCTGTCCGTCGCGTGTTTCGGCCACGCCGGCGACGGCAATATCCACACCAACGTGATGGTGGACCTGACCCAGCCGCGCGCCAAACAACGCGCCGAAGCCGCTCTCGATGAACTCTTCGCCCAGGTCATTTCCTGGGGCGGCGCCATCAGCGGCGAACACGGCATCGGTCTGGCCAAAAAACGCTGGTGGCCGCAGGCCGTTTCAAAGGAAGTGCGCGAACTCCATCGCGTCGTGAAACACGCCCTCGACCCAAAGGGCATCCTGAATCCCGGCAAGTTTGTGTGATATAACGCCGCGACTTTGTCCCCCGTCCACCGTAGCTTTAGCGAAGGGGGAACGTCCTCCGGAAAACATTAACCACGGATGGCAAACCGCCAAAGACGCCAAATACACGAAAGTCAATGGCCGCAAAGAGACGCAAACAGCTCAAAGAAATTTAGTCGCTGCGTGTCGTAGGTTTGTATGCATCTGACGGAGCACGCCGACATTCCGTCTGTTGGGAGTAAATGAGCCAAATCCCAGACACTCTTTCCCCCCTTCCCGCGTCGTAGCCTTGGCGAAAACGGGGGGCGGTGATTTCCGGCCGATTCGCCCGGCAATTGATGCGTCGGCCGGGTTTTAGGTTCGAACCTGCTTTCGGTCAAAAGAGCCGTGGCGAAAACTTGTAATCCTTTGCCAGAAGTTCGCGAACGATTTCCACTGACAATTCTTCCGCAATCTTTCCGTCATCCACGTCCCGGGCTATATCCTTTAGCGGCACAAAAGTGCCGCTCAAAGCAGTGCCTCGTCTCTCAAAAAATTCCGCACTGCTCAAAACGATTGCGACGTCGTCAGTTTTTGCTTTCCATTCGTAAACGATGGCTACGTGCTTTTGAGTTCCTTCGCCACCGAGTTCGGAATAAACAGCTCCTCGCAATTTTAGTTCGTGAGGCTCAAGGCTAAGGCGCAATTCCTCTTGAATCTCTCTCAAGGCACATTGTAACATTGAGTCTCCGTTGGCTTCATCTTCCTTTCGCACGTGTCCGCCTGCCCAGATGACAATCTTCTCGTTCAGAAGGTTTTTGTCGGTCCGTTCTTTCCGGCGGAGGCGCAATACCCTGCCACTTTTATTGTGGACAACAACCACGGGTAGTGCCTGAACACGGGTTTTATCCGCCTCCACCTCTTCCCTGGGCTTATAATTGCCTGATTTGACAAACAACTCAACCAAGGCGGCTGCTCCCGAAGAATTCAAACACTTCTTGCCCGCAAACGTCCGGATGATGTCCTCTCTCGGTAATGAGAGAATATCCTCGCGCAGGTGTTCCTCAATGACATTCAGCGCCAGATTCGCCACCGCTTCAGCAATCTGTTTGGCGCCGCCCTTTCGTTCGGCTGAGGTGTCAATTTCAAAAATCCGGAATTCTTTCTTCAAGCTTTTGGCTGTCTCCCGGGTCGTGTTCAACATCTGGGCCAGAACCTTTTCATTCATAATCGAGCCTTCCTTGTGCTCGACTGGCAAAAGTCCCTTTTCCCGCTGCATCGCATCTTCGGGTGACACCATCATTACGAAGACCGCCGAAATACGCTTGCGCCAATCCGCCATCGTCAGAAAACTCTCGATCCCCTGGCGTTCCTCCGGGCGAATCCGCTCCAGACGCTCCATGAGTCTGAGCCAGCAAAGAGCATCAAACAGGCCCCGGTCCAAAATCAATATGTCAGGGTCATCAATTCTTGGTGGGTTTTGCGTTTTTTCCAGAATTTGCGCCAGTGTTGTGCAAGCCGTCCAAACATTGAAATTTGAGTGCGTCTTGTCTCGGATCGGGCATATGGAAGCTCGTTCAATGACGATTTCGACCCGGAACCCGCACCTCTTCAAGAAAGCTTGAAGCGCGTTCAACGTCGATGTTTTGCCGGCTTTGGGAACTCCGGCAAATTCAAATATAACCGGTTTGCGAGCGCCGCGGAAGCGTTCAGCAGCGTCCTCTGCACGAATCTGCAATTCTGTTTTCATTCGGGAAAATCCATGTGCCCTTCAGCCTGACGATTTAAGTCCTGAATGTCAATGGACGGATATCCGTTGTCGGAACTCCATAATACAATCCTGCAACTTCGCGCACGGACGACAAAGATTTGGACTGCGGTGGCAGAGCGCAGCGGCGACACCGCTTTCCGTGCTGCCGGTTGCTTCCAAAAGCGGCGTGGCGCTTCGCTTCCCGCCGCAGTCCAAAATCTGTGGTTGCGGCGTAAGCCGCGCTGGGTTCATCCGTGCTCATCCGTGGTTAAAAACTCTGCGGCTTTGTGCCTCCCGCTCGCGCGTCAGCGGAGTTGCGCTAACATTTTATCACGGGTGCGAGGTCAAATCCGGATACGGGACGAATTTCAGCGCTGTGATTGTCAAATCCGCCTCCACCGCTTCGCTGTCTTTTCCCAAAGCCAGCACGAGTTCTTTGGTGCGGGCCAGACCCGGCGTGGCCGGGAGGGGAACATGGATTTCCGTTTCCCCGCCTTCCGTCGCGCTGAACCGCACGAATATCTGGTTGGGAAAATGCGGTTCGGCATAAGGGCCGCCTTGAACTTTGTTCAGCGTGATGACCGCGTGTTCGATTGGCGCTGAGGCGCGGTAACGGATAATCAACTCGCCATCGGCGAGGTTGATGCCTTCGGCTTGCGGCACCGTCAGCGTAACGCGGCCATTTCGCAGTGGATGGCCGGCGATGTGAAATGAATTTTCGTCACGGGAAAAATTGATCGGGCTGCCGTCGCTGGTCCAGGGAATGATTTGCGTTTCCGGCGACAGGAAATCCACGGCGTTTCCGGGGGCGTACCACGCGAGCAGGTTGCCGTATAATCCCTTGAATTCGAGATAGCGCCGCATGTTGTCCGGCGCGGAGCCGATACCGCCGAGGATGAGCGAGAGCGTGTGCGCGGTGGTTTGGTATTTGATGGCGGTGCGACGCCTGGTGTCGAAACCTTCCCATGGCCCGTGTTTCGTAAAGAGACGTGAAATCGCCGGCCAGTTCATCTCCAGAAAGCGCTCAATCCGGTCCGGCGCGATTTGGCTGGCGACGCCCAAAGTGTAAAGCGACGGGGCGTTGGTGACGCGCGGCGCTTCGGCGATGGTGATGTCCGGTATGCCAATTCGGCCCGTGTATTCGACGCCCTGACCGCTGTAGGCTTCCGACAGTAACCCGGGCAGCTTGTTGCGGCTGGCGAAATCCAGTTCGATGTCCACCGTGTTCTCCAGGATTTTGCGCCAGCCGGCGTTCTCCAGTTCCTGCATGAACAGGGTCAGGCCGGACGATTGAAACGCCGAACCTTCCCACGTGGCCAGCGTGTAAATGTCATCGCCGGCCTGAGTGCGAAACGGCTTGATCGTGAATCCCGCGTTGGCGACGGCCGCCGCCGGAAAATCATGCCGCAACGCGACGAACATCAACGGGCCGCGAAATTCGTTCACCAGATAATTCATGTGTCCGACGATGTAGTTGCCGGCGGCGTCTTCCCAGCCAAACAAACGATCCCGCGTGGCGTCCCAGCCGAAAACGAACGTGCCGGTCTTCGCATCGAACAGACGCGCGTAGCCCGCCTTCTGGTTCTCCAGGAAAAGTTCCATCTCGATTCTCAACGCGCCGATGGCGGGGTCATCCCGTATTTCCGGGCGGAGCAACGCGCCCATCGCCTTGGCCACGGACGCCGAGAGGTTGGCGTTGTCGCCGAAAACGATCTGCACCACCCGCCGGTCCAACAGCGCCATGATCTGCGCTTTGACCGTCTCGTCCGCGAAGGGCGACAACGGCCCGTCAAAATATTTCGCTCCGTATTGGCCGCGCCGTTTGATGTCCGCTTCCCTGTCGTCGTGGCGCGGAACAATCCAGCCTTTTTCGCGCAGCGCCTTCCAGATGGCAGCGGCCGTTTCTTCCCCGAATGCGTCAATGAATTTCTGTTTCTCGATGATTTCCGAAAGCGGCGGCATGCGTTGCGAGTTGTCCAAGCCAATGAAATTCACCAACAGACCTTCGGCGCTGACCCGCGGGTCTTGCTGGTCGTGACGCAGACTCCCGACAATCTGGATGAGTCGCGTCTTCGCCTCGTCCCGGGACACGCAGGGATTATCCGCGTAACCGGCGGCGATGTTGGCCATCAACTCCAGCCACTCGCCGATGGCGGTCAACTGCGTGAACGAGCGCAGGTAAAGGCCCTTCGCCGGCACTTGATTCCAGCCTTCGAACGGATAACCGGACGCCGGATCGGTCATGGCGTTGGCGGAGCCGGCATAGAGCAATGCGTTCTCCAGCAGCAACCGCGTGTGCGTATGCGTCGGATCCACATTGGGAAAATTGAATGCTGTTGGCTGGCGCGGCAACGTCCGGCAGCCCGCCAGCAGCACAAGCAATAATAGAGCGGCGCATCTTGACATTGTCCCCGGAGCGCGAGTTGTCCCAACTCGCAGCAGCCAGGGTGCCATGCGAGCCTCAAGAACATTCCAACGTGTAAGACGTTTTTTGAGTGCTGCGGCTTGGGACAAGCCGCGCTCCGTTATCAAAGCGACCTTTGTTCGAAGGACAGAGTTAAGATGCACCCGCAAAAGCGTCGGCAGCAGCGCGGCTCTTGTCATCAGTAATAATTTCCTCATAATTCAAATTTTATCGTTCTCGAAACGGACTTGCCGCCAGCTCGCGCTGAAGGTGAATCACCTTCAAGTCGCCACGAGGCATTGCGAGATCGTCCGGCAACACCACGCGATTGTTGATCAGCGCCGCGCCGATCACGCCTTCGCAACTTTGCCGCAACATCCAGCCGGCGGCGCCAGTGTAGCCGTTCCAAATCATGCGGCCCGGCTCAAAGTTGGTGAGCAGGTCCGCTGCCTGCTGGTTCGGTTGACCGCCGTAAATTTCAATTTTATCAGGCGTGACGTGCGAAACCGGCGCGATTTTTCGCCACAGGCGGATCGTGGCGTCGCGGTAAAGTTGCGCCGTCGGAAGATCGCCGTCCGCCGCGAACTGCCCCGCGAGCAAACGCGCGGCGCCGATCAACCACTGGACGCCGTGGCAATACATGCCGTTCTCGCGCACTCCTTCCGGATAGTGACTGCTCCGGCCCAGATACGGCTTGGAATCCTCGCGCAGCGCCGGCCAGCCCAGCAGGATGACGTTGTCGCGTTCGAGGACGCGCAAGGCGGTGTCGAACATGATGCGGCCGCGCTCGCGATTGATGCCGGACATCACCGCCCATGCGGCGGTCAGCGCGTCAATCTCCCAGACGCCGCTGTCCTTCACGCCGATTTCTGTGCCGTCATCGTGAATCGCGCGCAAATAGCGGTCGCCGCGCCACACATTTTCGATGGCGGCTTTCAATCCGTTCAGCCGCTCGCAATAAAATTGCCGGCGCGCGGCGCCTTTGCGCTTTTCAATCACGTCAAGGAGATGTTCCAAAGTGTAATGGAGGAAGAAACCGAGCCAGACGCTTTCGCCGCGGCCTTCGCTGCCGATTGCGTCCAGCCCGTCGTTCCAATCGCCCGTGCCGATGAGTGGCAGGCCGTGCGCGCCGAAACGTTTTCCCAGAACCAGATTAACGGCGCGCAGCACGTGATCGCAGAGCGTCTCCTCGCGCGGCGAGACATGCGCGAACAGCCCCATGCCGTGCCGGCCTTCGGGCAGCGGCGGCAACGGCGTCTCCGCTTCGAGATACGGCAGCGTCTCGTCGAGAATGGATTCGTCGCCGGTCATGCGCACGTATTCGGCGGTCGCCCAGCCGAGCCAGAGCAGGTTGTCGGAAGCGTGCGTGCGCGCGGCCAAACCCGTGCAGCCATCCTGCTGGAGGAAGAACCAATGTAACACGTCGCCCCCGACGAACTGTTGCCGTGCGTGCAGTAAAATCTGCCGCCGCGCCAAAGCCGGGTCCACCCAGATCAAATTGACCGCGTCCTGCAGTTGGTCGCGAAAACCAAACGCGCCGCTCGACTGGTAAAAACCTTTGCGCGCACAGAGGCGTTCCGCGAGCGCCTGGTATTTCAGCCAGTTCAGGTAGTGGTCAAATGCCGGGTCGGTGGTTTCAACCTGCAGGGTTCGCATCAGGTTGAGCCACCAGGCACGGGTGGCGGCCAGCTTCGTTTGCGCGGCTTCCACCGTCCGGCAGCGCCGCACAACCGCCGCCGCCTGTTCGCGCGTGTCGCTCTGGCCGAGCATGACCGAGATCGTGCGCGACGCTCCGGCGGGAATTTCCAGCGTGACGAGAAAACTGGCGATGGCCGCCGCGTCATCGGTTGGCCCGGCCCAAGGTTCGCCGGTCTCCATCATTGCGGGATGGGCCGGCGAACGTCCCGGGCCGAGGAAACGACCGCGCCGGGTTTCGATTTTTTCCGGCGTCACGGAAATCGCCGCGAACGCCGGACCGGAGCGGAAGGTGTTGCGCGGGTTGGTAAAATAGATGGTGGCGTTCGCCACGTCCGTTTCAATTTCCAGCGGCCCGGAGTTTTCCGGATGGTCGGCCAGTGCGATGCGGAAATACGGCGCGAAGCGGATTTTCCTCGGTGTCACGCCGTCGTTGCGAATGGTGAGAAGATAAAAGCCCGCCGGCTCGTCGGGCGGCACGAACGCCGTCAATTCCGTGGAAAGTTTGCCGCGCTTCATCCGGAACGTCGCCGTGCCGTCCACGCCAAAATCTGTTTCGTATCCGGCTTCGGCGTCGCGCAATGGCAGATAAGTAGGCGAGAGCCAGCGCCGCTCACCAACGTCGTAGAGGTGGAAAATTTCCGACGGCAGTTCGCCCGTGACCGTGTCGGGCCAGTCCGTCGTGAGCCGGTTCTGCTGCGCGTTCAGGCTGGCCGAGGTGTGCAGCCCGCGATTGGTCACGCAAAGGACATGGCCGAGCGCATTTGCCATCGTGTGATCGAACGGGCGCGGCGTGAACGGCGTGCGGACGCGGAGCGTGTTGCCGCCATCGGCGAATTCAAAATACGGCTGCGGCGTGCAGGGCGGAATTTCGCCGTGTCCGATGCGCGGCAGTCCGTTAATAAAGTAGGAGACGACGTGAGGAGTCTCTAAATTAATCTTTGTTTCCGGGGAAATTCGAGCCTCGTCACCTCGGCTCCTACCAGAATGAGACGCGCTGGGATCAGTCTGAATTTTCAAATGGTGAGAGATTAAATCTCCCGCCTGCGGGCGATTTTCGGCAAAGCCCATCAACAATCGCAATTTGCCGGTCGCGCCGGGTGCAAGCGAAACGTTCAGCAGCAAACTGCCGATGGCATCAAAGCTCGGACACGGTTCGGTGTTGCACGGCTTCTGAAACGCGAGCGTTTCCAGAGCGCGCGGTTTCCAGACGCTGCCCGCGCGACCGATGAAATCCACGCGCGCTGTTAAGAATCCTTCCGGCGGCATTTCCGCCGCCAGCAAACCGATTTGTTTGGTGTCGTGATGCGCCGCGATCAACGCATTCAGGCCGGCGTCATAATTCACTTCGTGGAACAGGCGGTTGTATTGTGTGTGATTGCGGTCCGCCTGCGGCGAATTCAACACCCATTCCAAATACGGCACGACTTTGAGGTCGCGCGCACGCGAACCGGAATTTGTCACGGTGATTTCCCAAAGCTCAACGGCGTCGGAATCGGATGGCAGCGTGATGCGCACAACCGTCTGGATTTCGTTGACCGTCTGCGTCAGAACGAGAACCGACTCATTCTGTTCGACCGTGGCGGGCGGCGCGATTTCTTCCGGGAAATTGCCGATGACCGGCCACGACTCTGGCTGGCCGGCCGGCGCCACATCGGCCACGAACAACGCGCGACCCGCAGGCTCAAGGCGGTCGTAAGCGCGGCGGGTGAGGTCGTATCCGCTTTTCGCCAGCGTGCTGGTGATTTCGCCGCTGGATTTCCATTCGACGGCATACGCGTGGTTGCCCAGCCGGAAACTGGTTTGCCGGCCTTTCGCGGAGCATGAACGCCAGGCGCGGACACCAAAGGAAACAAATCCGACGGCCAGCACTGCCGCGATTCCCGCCAGCGCCATTTGCAGCGCCGAAAATTTTCCCAGCGTTTCTGCCAGGCCGCCGCCGGATGCCTGCTGGATGGCTTCGGATTGCGACCACGCCCAGTCCCAATCCTTTCCCCTCGGGATAAAAAACGGAATCAGCAGCGGCGCCCAGGTGGTGAAGCGCTTGACGCCTTCGGGAATGCAGCGCGCTGTGGCCGCGACCGGGCCGATGAAGCGCGCGAAGCGTTCGTCGAGCCGGTCCATGCCGATGAAACTCAGGTTGACGAGCGTGGCGACGCGCAGGCCCATGTGATCGAGCCAGATCAAAATGCGGAAGAAATCGTAAGCAAGAAGCCACATGAACACCTTCAGACTCCACGCCTGGAAGCTCGCGGTGTCCGACGTGGCATCTTTGAAAATGCAGAATACGGTGTGAACCGCGCCGTCCTGATTATACCAGGTCGGCACGGACATTTGTTTGAGGAAGGTGAAAATAACCGGCGCCATCCACAATCCCCAGCGCAGGACTTGAATCGTGTTTTCGGTCAGTTCGGCAACGCCCGAGCGGGAAAACATCCGCCGGATCGGCGCGGTGTCGCGTTGGAACAGCGCGGTGAGGAACGCCCGGTTGATGGCGAACAGCCACGCCGCCACACCCCAGCCGATCACGCCTTTCAACGCTTCGTTGAAGAGCAGTTTCGCGCCGCCGGCATAAGTGCCGAGTTGAATGTGCCCCCACTTGCTGAGCAACGGATAAAATTCATCCGCCGCCGGCTTCAACCCAAAGGTGCTGTAAAGATTGAGCTTGTTCAGCACGACGGGAATTTGCGTGTTGTCGAAATAGAACGCGAACGCGCCGCCGACAAACGCGCCCAGCCCGCCTTCCACCAGATACACGCGCCACGACTTGAGCCCGCCGCAGTTCCTCGTGCCGTAAATCAAATCGCGTAGCGCACTGACGCCGGCATAAGCAAGCGCGCCCGCTGCCAGACCGAATAGGATACGCTGCGAAGTCGGAAGCGCAGGCAGATTCACGCCCAACGCGCCGGCGCAGGCGATTCCAACGACCACGCCGCGCGCCATCAGCACCGGCTGGAGGTAGGCACTCAGTGCGCGGCGAAAAAACGACTGGCTGCCGTCGAAACTTTCGATGATTGCCTTGCACAACGGAAAAGCCGCTGCACCCGCAACGGCCAGCAACAACGCCGGAAAAGTTCGATAAAAAGTTTGCACGACCGGCGCATCGGCGACGATGTGGAGCAGTTGCAGGAGCGTCATCAGGACGCCGCTGAAAACCATGCCCTTTTTCATTCCGCTGACGGCGTGCGCTTTCATCGTGGCGCGTGTCGGCGCGCTTCCGCGCATGCCGTCCATGATCATTCCGGTCATCAGAAAAACTTCCGCCCAGAGCGCGCCCTGCGAGAGCAACGTGGCAAGAACGGCGACAACCGGCTTCAACGCGCCGGGCAATCCGGCCGCGAAATTTCCCGAACCCAAATCCGCCACGCCCGGAGCAATGATGGACGCAACGGCAGCCAGCAGCAGGCAGAGATGCGCGTTCACGCTGGTCAGCGAGCGGCGGGACGCGGTCAGAGCGAATGCCTGGGTCAGGATCACGTTGAATAAAAACAGCAACAGCGCCCGGCCGATTCCCGCGCCCAAAGCCGGAGAACCTGACAGCAAACCGGCAGTGACGGTGTTGCCCAGTGAACCCGCCAGTTGATCCGACGGCAGTGCGAGCGGCAGTCCCAACGCGAAAGGAATAACCGTGATCGCCGCGCCCGTGATGGCGTCCAGGTGTTTCCTTGAGTTCACCAGACGATAGGTATTGGCGGCATGATAGAGCAGGTAAAAAACCGTGGCGCCAACGGGGCTGAGCTGAACCAGCCCGGAAAAGTTTTGCGGCGCCTGCCAGAGCAACACGTGGCGCGCCGAAGCGGCAAGCAGACCGGGGAACAGAAAATCCCGGACCGCTTCGCCGGGGGTCAAAGCGCGTCCGGTGAAAATGAATTTCAGAATGCCGGCGGCAATCATTCCTGCCATGGCCGGGCTGAGAAAGCACCAGCCGGCTTGCGGCGAAGTTAAATTGCCGGGCGCGTAAACCGCGAGCGCGCCGCCAACAATCAACACAACGGCAATGCCAAAGCTCAAATCGTGAATCAGCGACCAACGCCCGGAAAAGCGCGCTCCGACGGCGGGTTTCTCCTTAAACTGGTTTCTGCCGTGTCCTGGACGCATCATTTGGAAGGTTCCGCCGGCGGGGCAATCATTTGAAGAAATGTGCAGTTCAGGAATAATGCCGTTTTCATTACGGCGCATTGTGGTTCGTCAAAGAATCGAATTCAAACCCATTTCCATTGGAGCGCCGGTCCCTGCCGCGCCGAAGCTTCCGAGCGAAGGCTGGTCCGACCCGGCGAAAATTCCCGCTGGAGTTCGAGCCTAAGCCGCTCCCATCATCACCACAAACTCCCCCTTCAAACTCCGTTTCTTCGCAATCGCCAGCAATTCTGCCGGTTTGCCGCGCAGAAATTCCTCGAACTTCTTGGTCAACTCGCGCGCCAGCACCACCTGCCGGTCAGGAAAAACTTCGCTGAGTTCGACGAGCAGTTTTTCGATCCGATACGGCGATTCATAAAGCACCAGCGTGCCATCAAAACTCTTGAGCGATTCCAGCTTGTTCCGTCGCTGGCCGGATTTGTACGGCAGAAAGCCGATGAAATGAAATTCGTCCGTCGGCAGGCCGCTCGCTGTCAGCGCCGCGACCAATGCGCTCGGCCCCGGCACCGATTCGACGCGGAAGCCGGCGGCGATGGCCGCTTTGACGACGCGTTCCCCGGGATCGCTGATGCCGGGACTGCCGGCATCCGTGACCAGCGCGACTTTCTCGCCGCTCCGGAGGCGCCCGATGATTTCCTCGCTGCGTCTGGCTTCATTAAACTGGAAATAACTGAGCAGCGGTTTGGAGATTCCGAAATGCTTCAACAGTCGCCCGGAGTGGCGCGTGTCCTCGGCGGCGACGACGTCGCACTCGCGCAACACGCGCAGCGCGCGCAGCGTGATATCCTCGAGGTTGCCAATGGGCGTGGCGACGAGGTAAAGCGTGCCCGGAGTCAGTGGGGGCAATGCGGCATCCATGTCTTGACTAAAGCAGAAAAACCGACATTCGACAACCCTTGAAGTCTGGTGTAATTTCCCGAAAATAAAACGAACCGGGGTGGGAATTGTTTTCCGCCGCCATTGGAAATTTTAATCTTTTCGATGAATATGAACACTACCAAAGTTCTTGGTGTTCGGGACTCCTGGCCGCTGCGCGCGTTGCAGAGGCCGGCGACAGCCATTGGAATTGCCGCCATTTGCCTCGTGCTTGATTTGGTGACGGGACCTTTCATTGACCTTTCGGCCGTCTTTATTATTCCCGTTGCCATCTCCGCCTGGTTCTGCTGGCCATCCTATGCCTATGCTTTGGCGATTCTCCAGCCATTGGTCCGGTTCGGCGTTTTGGACATCTGGCATGATGGCTTGGACGTCGGCAACTCGGCCATTAATGCCATCGTTCGGATCATTGTTTTGGTGCTTATGGCTTATTTGGCTGGCATAACCGCCCGGGCGTTCAAGCGGGCCAAACAAGTCATGCGACGGTGGGGCGATCCCCCCATTTGCTGCCTATGCATGAAGGTCCGTGACAAACACAACAACTGGCAACCGCTGGAGGTTTACCTCTCCCGGCACCCGGAATCGCTTTATAGCCACAGCCTCTGTCCCGACTGCCTGAAACATGATTATGGGAACGGCCAGTCATGACTGAAATTTCCAAACCGCAGCCCGCGTGAGCGATGGAAGTTCCCTGTCTTGACCAAGGCAGAAATCCGGCGTGAAACAAACCGGATTTGGCAAAATGAAACCCGCCACAAAATTCGCTGTCGCCTTTGCCAGTCTGTCAAATTAACATCCAGCACAAATTTTTATGAAAAAACTTCTGCCAGTATTGGTTGGATTCACTTTTGTCGCCTGCAATTCATTGGCGCAAGACGCAAAGCCTCCGGTGCGCATTGCCATTGTTGGTTTGGCGCATGACCATGCCATGGGATTTATTCCACGAATCCGAGGACAGCAGGATGTTCAACTGGCCGGGATTGTGGAGACAAATCAGGTTTTGATTGCGCGTTATTCAAAGCGCTTCGATTTAAGTTCAAATCTGTTTTATCCGAGTCTCGAAGAATTATTTGCCCGGACCAATGTGCAAGCCGTGGCGACATTCACCAGCACCTTCGATCACGCGCGCGTTGTGAAAGCGTGCGCCGCGCATGGCGTGGATGTGATGATGGAGAAGCCGCTGGCGGTGAACATGAAGCATGCCCGCGCAATCCAGGCAGCGGCAAAAAAGAGCGGCATTCAAGTCATCGTCAATTATGAAACGAGCTGGTATCCGGGAAATCAGGCCGCCTACACAATGGTTCATGATGAACATCAAATCGGCGCCATCTGCAAAATCGTTTTTCACGACGGCCATGGCGGGCCGAAAGAAATCGGCTGTTCGACCAATTTCCTGGCGTGGCTGACCGATCCGATTCTTAACGGTGGCGGCGCAATCAATGATTTTGGCTGTTACGGCGCGGATTTGGCCACCTGGCTCATGGATGGAGAAAAACCCATCTCTGTTTTTGCCGTCGCGCAACATCTCAAACCGGACGTTTATCCAAAAGTCGAAGACGACGCGACGATTGTGCTGACTTATCCCAAGGCTCAGGCCATTCTTGAACCTTCGTGGAACTGGCCGTTTAATCACAAAGACATGGAGGTTTATGGGCAAACCGGCTATGTATTTGTGCCGCAGCCAAATTTGTTGCGCGTGCAAACCGCAAAAAACCCCAATGAAACTGAAATCGTTCCGCCGCCAGTCACCGGTGCAAATGCCGATCCGCTTTCGTATCTTGCCGCAGTCGTGCGAAGAGAAATCAAACCAACCGGCCTTGCCTCGCTTGAAGTGAACATGATTGTGGTGGAAATTCTGGACGCGGCACACGAGTCTGCACGGACGGGAAAGCAAATCAAACTTTGAAAATGGCGGCATGAAATCCGCTGAAAGATTTTCCATCGTTCTGTCCACCGCGCCGGATTTGAAAACCGCACGGGCGCTCGCGCGTGCGGCGTTGCAGGCGCGCTTGATCGGGTGCGCGAACCTCATCCCCAAAATCGAATCGCATTACTGGTGGCAGGGAAAGATTGAATCCGATGCGGAGGTTTTGCTGGTTTTGAAAACGCAGAAGTCAAAACTCGCCGCGCTGGAAAAATTGGTTCTTGCCCAACATCCCTATGACACGCCGGAGTTTCTCGTCCTGCCGTTGTGCGCGGGGAACAAAAAGTATCTCGACTGGCTGGCGGCCAGCTAAAAACGTAGCGCAGGCGTCCCGCCTGCAACGTCCAACAACGATACAGGCCGGAGGCCTGTGCTACTTTTAGCGGGCCAGATTTTGTTTGAACCCCACCGCTGGGCGGGCGTAAATTCGAACTGTGAATCAGATGAGTGCAATTCCGCCGGTATTGCTGGCAATGCTTGGGTTCGTGTTTGGCTTGGGCACAATGATGCTCGTTTGGATGATTGCGCTGCACCGCCGGGCGCGCGTGGCGGAATTCAAAATTCGACAGATTGAAAAATTCCCTTTGTTCCAATCGGCGTTTGGATCGCGCCCCACAAGCTGGCTGGCGGTCCGTTCGCTTAATCCCAAAGCCGTTCAAGCCGCGCTGGGACTGGATCATTTTGTCCCCTGCCCCTGGGCGGAAGGGATGGCGGGCGGGCACGGGTTTTTCATCGGTCCGCCGGTAAACGGCTGGATCGTTGTCACCGGCTCCGGCCTGCCAAATCCGGGCTGCGATGTGGATGAGTGTTTTTATTTTCTGACTGAACTCAGCCGCAAACTCGGTCACGTGCAATTCTTCCAGGCGGAACGGGTTTTGCATCAACACGCCTGGATACGCGTGGAAAATGGCGTGGTGACGCGCGCGTATGCGTGGGCGGGCGAAACCGTGTGGAATCAGGGCCGCAAAACAGCAGCCGAAATGGAATTAAGCATGAAATGCTTTGGCTACGGGGAACCTCCGGGTGCCGCCTCTTGGGCGGCGGCGGAATGGACGGCAACCAACGTCGCAAAAGTCCCGTTGCTGGCGGCGCGATGGAGTCTCGATCCGGCGCGCATAGACGAACGGTTGCGGAATCATGCCAACGGCGTCGCCGGCGAATCGCCACGACCGGATTGAGCGGGCAAAATGTGATGCAGTTCTTGACGAAGCCGGGTGACGGTTTGGAGTTCCGCCTTCAGGCGGCCAATTGCAATGTTCGCCCGAACCGCCTGAAGGCGGAACTCCAAACAAGAACAGGGGCAAGTTGAAGCGGATTGAGTCTTGCGTTTTCAGGCGCGTGAGGCAGATTTTCATCAAAATGGAAAGGAAACATGTCATTCAGCATTGAACTTGAACTCCAGCGGTTCCCCAAAGTCGTCCAGCTCAAGGATGGCACGAAAGCGACATTGCGCCAGTTGCGCCCCGACGATGAAAAGGAATTTCACGGTTTGTTTCTCAGCATCCCCGAACAGGAGCGGATGTTCATCAAACATCGCGTCGCGGAGATTGAAACCATCCGTGACTGGTGCCGGAACATTGACTACGGACGCAATCTGCCGCTGGTCGGGCTGGTTGGCGGAAAAATCGCCGGCGACGCCACGCTGCACCAGCAACTCGGCGGCTGGAAGCGGCATGTCGGCCGCGTCAGCGTGCTGGTTCATCCGGAATTTCGCGAGCGTGGTCTGGCGCGGGCACTCATCAGCGAGATCATCGAAATCGCGCGGCAGGTCGGCCTGGAAAAGGTCGAGGCGGAATTCATTGGCGAACAGGCAGCGGCCATCAAGATGTTTGCCCTGCTTGGGTTCAGCCAGCTTTTGCGCCTGGAAAATCACGTCAAGGACATGCAGGCTGTCAGTCACGATTACATTTTGATGGAGCTCGGGCTGAAAACCGACGAGGAATACGCCGGCGTGGGCGGCTGATTTATGATTTTTGATTTACGATTTATGATTGGCCGGGGGCAAAGAAATCGTCGCGCCGTTTTCAAATTATAAATCATCAATCGTAAATCATAAATGTCACCGGATGTTTGTCCGAACTGCGGCGCAGAAGTGCCGCGCAACGCCAAAGCCTGTCCCGAATGCGGCTCGGATGAACAAACCGGCTGGTCGGAAACCGCGTATGCCAGCCATCTCGGCCTGCCGGATGAAAATTTCGACCACGACGAATTCGTAAAAAGGGAATTGGGCCCGGAGCCGGTCAAGCCGCGCGGCATCGGTTGGTTCTGGTGGCTGGTTGCCCTGCTCATCCTGGCCGCATTTATATGCTTCTGGCTGAGATAATCTTGACTGGCGCGAATCAGCATCCATTTTGTGGCAGTGCCAGACGAAATAAAATCCAAGACCTCCAAACCCGCCGAAAAATCCGAATCCAGCCGGCGATTGATATCCGTGGACGCCCTGCGTGGATTTGACATGTTTTGGATCATCGGCGCCGACTCGCTGGTCTATGCGCTGAACCAAATGAGCCGGACCAAACCGACTGAATTTCTCGCCAACCAGCTTGATCACGCCAATTGGGAAGGATTTCGTTTCTACGATCTCATTTTCCCATTGTTCGTTTTCATTGTTGGCGTATCGCTGGTTTTTTCCCTCGGCAAAATCATCGCCCGAACCGGTCGCGCCGGGGCGTTGAAGCGGATTATCCGCCGCAGCCTTTTGCTGTTCGCCCTGGGGATTTTTTATTCCGGGGGGCTTACGCATCGCTGGCCGGACATCCGCCTGATGGGCGTGCTCAACCGGATTGCGCTGGCGTATTTCTTCACCGGACTGTTTTTCTGTTTCTTCAAACCGCGCGCACTGGCGGCCATTGGCGCAGGCCTGCTCATTGGGTACTGGGCATTGATGACGTTCATTCCGTTTCCCGATGTCCGGCCAACGCCGCAAACCCAGGCCATCGAAAAAGAATCCGGCTTCACACAACCGGGCCAGCTCAACCTGACCGGCACAAATCTCATTCGCGGAACCTTCATCAAAGGTGTGAATCTGGCAAACTACATTGACCAAAAATATCTGCCCGGCCGCAAATACGACGGCACCTGGGACCCCGAAGGAATTCTTAGCACACTGCCGGCCATTGCCACGTGCCTGCTCGGCGTCTTCGCCGGGATGCTGCTGCAAAACCAAACCGTGGACGACCGGCGAAAGGCGGTTTTTCTCCTGTCATTCGGTGTGGCCAGCGTCGTGCTGGGCTGGCTCTGGGGATCGCAATTTCCGGTCATCAAGAAAATCTGGACGTCGTCTTACGTTTTGGTCGCCGGCGGTTTTAGCGCCATTTTGCTTGGCGTCTTTTACCACATTGTGGACGTGTGGAGATGGCAGAAATGGTGTCAGCCGTTTGTCTGGATGGGCATGAATTCCATCACCCTTTACATGACCGCCAACCTCATTGGCGAATTCACCAGACCGGCGCAGCGGCTTGCCGGCGGCGACGTCAAAGCCCTTTTGGATGGACATGTGGCCGAAGGTTCCGGAGATCTGATGATTTCAATCATCGGGCTGCTGCTGGCATTCTGGTTCGCGCGCTTCCTCTACCAAAGGAAAATTTTTCTGCGGGTGTAACGAAAAAAGCCCGTCCTTGCGAACGGGCTTTGAAATGTTCTGGAGCGTTTCTCCCGAATCAAGCTTTGGCGGTTGATTCCTTGGCCGGTTCCGGTGTTTTGGCCTCGGCCCCGGGTGTGGTTTCTTCTGCCGCCGGCGCCGGAGGCGTGAAATCCACCCACTCCAAAATGGCGCGCTGCGCGGCATCGCCCTGCCGCTGGTTCATTTTGACGATGCGCGTGTAACCGCCGTTGCGTTCCTTGAACGCGGGTGCGATGTCTTCAAAAAGAATCCGCAGCACGTCCTCGTTTTGCCGCCATTTCTGGCGCTCGTCCTTCTTCAATTGCACCGTTGGACCATGCGCGTGCAAACGCGCGGCAACCAGACGGCGCGATTGCATCGTGCCGTGCTTGCCCAGGGTGACGATTTTTTCCGCAACGGAACGCGCGGCCTTCGCCTTCGCGAGGGTTGTGGTCACGCGCTTGTGTTTGATGAGGCTGCAAACCAGGTTTGCCAGCATCGCGTCGCGGTGCCGGGAGGTGCGGCCCAGTTTGGCCGTTCGCTTCAAATGTCGCATAGCTCGTCCTTATTCCGCCTTCGGTTCTTCCTTCGGCGCTTCGAGCAATCCCGGCTCGAAGTTCATGCCGAGGGACAAGCCCAAAGCCGTCAATTTGTCTTTGATTTCGTTCAGCGATTTCTTGCCGAAGTTGCGATACTTGAGCATTTCCTGCTCGGTCTTCATCGCCAACTGGCCGACGCTGGTGATGTTCGCGTTGTTCAGGCAGTTCGCCGCGCGGACGCTCAACTCGATTTCGTTGACGCTCATGTTGAGGAGCTTCTTCATCTTCGACTTCTCCTCGTCCTGCTTGTCGGCGGCCTCCTCGAATTCGATCGCGTTCTTGTCGTAACCGACGAACACGTCGAGGTGATGCTGCAAAATCGCCGAAGCCTGCGTGAGCGCGTCATCGGGCGTCAGGCGCCCGTCCGTCCAAACTTCCAAGATCAGCCGGTCGTAATCCGTGCGGTTGCCGACACGCGCGGCTTCCACGGCGTAACGCACGCGGGTGACCGGTGAAAACAGCGAGTCAATCGCCACCACGCCGATGGCCTGTCCGGTTTTTTTGTTTTCATCCCCCGGGCAAAAGCCGCGACCGACTTTCACGGTTAGTTCCATCTCGAATTTCTTCTTTTTGTCTAACGTACAAATGAGCTGGTCCGGGTTGACCAGTTCAATGTTTTGATTGAGCTGGATGTCGGCGGCGGTCACCGGACCTTCCTTGTTGACGGAAAGTAAAAGCACCTGCTCGTCGCGCGTGTGGGCCTTGAACTTGATTTTTTTCAAATTCAAAACGATGTCGGTCACGTCCTCGACCACGCTGTCAATCGTGGCGAACTCGTGCATGGCACCGTCCACCTTCAGCGAGGTGATGGCCGCGCCCTCGAGCGAGGACAACAACACCCGGCGCAACGAATTGCCGACGGTGTGGCCGTAACCGGTTTCAAACGGGTCGGCGATAAATTTCGCGTAGGTGGCGGTGGCGCTGGCGTCATCCTTTTGCAAACGCTTGGGCATTTCGAAACGTCCTAGACGTACTGGCATATGTTCCTTTCAACAATTTTAATCTGGCTTTCCCGGCGGTTTATTCCCGCAAGCCGGTCAAGCCCGTATAATTGTTTTTGTTTTTACTTTTTTAACCACGGATGAACGCTGATAAACACGGATTGGGGATTGAACCCCCATTTATTCTGTTTTGTATCCGTGTCCATCCGTGGTTGATTTTCTTTAACGGGAATAAAATTCGACCACCGCCTGCTCATTGGCAATCGGCTGGATCTCGTCGCGCGTCGGAATGCGCATGATCGTGCCTTTGAACTCTTCCTTGCTCAACGACAACCAGTCCGGCACCGCGCGGCTCGTGGCGATTTCCAAATTCTTCGTGGCCAACTGGCGTGAAACGTTGGAATTTTTCACCGCCACGGCGTCGTTCACCTTGAGGCCGAACGACGGCACGTTCACCTTGCGTCCATTCACCGTCACATGGCCGTGCGAGACCATCTGGCGCGCGGCGGCGCGGGTGTTTGCAAAACCGAGATGATAAACAACGTTGTCGAGGCGCGTCTCCAAAATCTGCAACATCTGTTCACCGGTGACGCCGCGGCGCTTGAGCGCTTTTTCATAAACGCCGCGAAACTGGCGTTCGAGGAGGCCGTAATAATAACGGAACTTTTGCTTTTCGATCAGGCCGAGGCCGTAATCGGTATGCTTGCGGCGCGACTTGGGACCATGCACGCCGGGGCCATAATTGCGGCGCTCAAGATATTTCGACGGGCCGAAAATCGGGACGCCGAACCGGCGGCTGATGCGAACACGAGGACCTGTATAACGAGCCATTGCTAAAGTTGATGGTTGAGGGTTGAGAGTTGAAAGTTACACGCGGCGTTTCTTGCGCGGACGGCAACCGTTGTGTGGCACGGGCGTCACGTCCTTGATGGCGCTGATTTCCAGCCCGATGGCCTGCAACGCACGGATGGCGGATTCGCGGCCGGAACCGGGGCCTTTGACGCGCACTTCAACTTCCTTCATGCCATGCGCCATCGCCTGGCGCGCGGCATCCTGGGCGACCTGCTGTGCGGCGTAAGCGGTGCTCTTGCGCGAGCCTTTGAACCCGACCCGCCCGGCAGTTGACCAGCCAATCAGATTTCCATGCACATCCGTGATGCTAACCTGTGTGTTGTTGAACGTGGCCAGAATATTGGCAATGCCGACGCTGATGTTTTTGGCGTGCTTGGCCTTGATGACCTTTTTTGCGCCGGCGTCCTCACCCAAAAGTTCAGCCGCCGTCGGCGCCGCCGGAATAACCGCCGCATCCGCCGGCTTTGGCGCCTCGGCAACGGGAGCTTCCGCGGCGGGCGCGCCTTTTTTCGCAGATTTTTCTTCAGCCGGTTTGGACGCACCCTTTTCGTCTGGTTTGGACGCAGCCTTTTCGGCCGGAGCAGCGGCAGCGGCTTCCGGCTTTGCCTCCTTTTTTTTGGGAGCGGGTTTCTTTTTTTCTTCAGCCATACAAAATTTTAGTGGATGCCGGTCTTGGCATTCGGGTTGCGTTGCACGCCCACGGTCTTGCGCGGACCTTTGCGCGTGCGGGCGTTGGTCTGCGTGCGCTGGCCTCGTACCGGCAATCCGCGCATGTGCCGGATGCCGCGATAGCATTTGATGCCCTGCAGCCGCTTGAGGTTCATGCCAATTTCGCGGCGCAAATCGCCTTCGATGACGTATTTGCCCTCCTGAATCGCATGGACGATTTGGGAAAGCTGCTGCTCGGTCAAATCCTTCGCGCGAATGTCCGGGTTGATGTTTGCGCGCTCCAGAATCTCCTTCGAGTTGGACGGGCCGATGCCGTAAATGTAACGCAGCGCGATTTCAATGCGCTTGTTCGGCGGAACTTCCACACCAATGATGCGTGCCATAAATCAACCTTGCCGCTGTTTGTGCCGTTTGTTCGTGCAAATCACGCGAATGACGCCGCGGCGGCGCACAATCTTGCAGTGCTCACACAATTTTTTAACTGACGCGCGAACTTTCATGTTCAAATCGTTTTTGTTTCAACCAAAATCCGCCCCACGGACAAATCATAAGGCGTTAATTGTAATTTCACTTTGTCGCCCGGCGTCAGACCGGCAAAGTGCTGTTTCGCCCTGCCCGCCACAAACGCCAGCAGCCGGTGTCCGTTGGCCAACTCCACACAAAACGTGCGGTTCAGCCTGGCTTCAATCACGACACCTTCAACGATGAAGGCATCTTTTCCGGCCATGTCAAAATCTCCGGTTCACTTTCGGTGATCAGCACCGTGTGCTCAAAATGAGCGGATAGTGAACCATCTTGGGTGACGACTGTCCAGCCGTCTTTCAAAATTTTTACGGCTGGCCGGCCCGCATTAACCATCGGCTCAATGGCCAGCGTCATGCCCGGCCGGAGCTTCTGGTTGCTCTTCGGATCAACAAAATTCGGCACCTGCGGCTCTTCGTGCATCGAACGGCCAACTCCATGCCCGACAAATTCCCGCACAACGCTGAAACCGTTGCTCTCGACATATTTCTGGACCGCGCGCGAAATGTCCGTCACGCGGTTTCCCGGCATGGCCGCCGCGATGCCCTCGTACAGCGCGCGCTCCGTCACGTCCATCAACTGTTGCGCCAGCACGCCGCAACCGCCCACCGCCACCGTCCGCGCCGTGTCGCCCACAAAACCATTGTAAACCACCCCGACATCCAGGCTCACGATATCGCCAAAGCGCAATTCGCGATTGCCCGCCATTCCGTGAACGACCTCGTCGTTCACCGAGATGCATGTGTGGCACGGGTATTTGCGATAGCCCAAAAACGCGCTTTTGCCGCCGTGTGACTTGATGCACTCCCCGGCAAATTCGTCCACCTGCCGCGTCGTCAGGCCCGGCTTGATGAACGCGGCGATTTCATTCAACACCTGGCCCGTCACCGCACACGCCGGACGCATCAGTTCCAGATCGCGCTGGCTTTTTAAAATAATCATGCGTGTTGCGTATTGCGTGTTGCGTCGAGCATTTCCTCATGGTTCGCCCGCTGCTTGACGGAACACGCAAGGCGCGGCACGAAGGCCGCTCTGGTTCAAAACCGCCCTCTCAATCTGCCCTTTTTCAAAAACCCGTCATAATGCCGCATCATCAAATGCGATTCGACCTGGCGCATGGTGTCCAGTAAAACGCCGACGGTGATCAAAATGCTTGTGCCGCCGAAAAATTGCGCCACGTCATACGGAATGCTCATCTGGCGCGACAAAATGATTGGGATGGTCGCGATCACCATGAGGAAAATCGCGCCCGCCAGCGTGATGCGGCTCATGGATTTGTGCAGATAGTCGCTGGTGCCCTGCCCCGGACGCACGCCCGGAATATAACCGCCGTTCTTTTTCAAATCATCGGCGATTTGCAATTCATTGAACTGTGTGGCCACCCAAAAATAAGCGAAGAACAATATCATCAGCGAATAAATCACCAAATAAAGCACCGAGCCGGAATTGAGGTTTTGCGCGATTCCGATGAAGAGATTCTTGAGGAAGGGCACGCCGACAAAATTCCCCAATTGCAGAAAAATTGTTTGCGGGAACATCAGAATGGATTGCGCGAAAATAATCGGCATGACGCCCGAGTAATTCACGCGCAACGGCATGAACGACGTGCCGCCGGAATACATCTTGCGCCCGACCGCGCGCTGCGCGTATTGCACCGGGACTTTCCGCTGGGCCTGGGTGATCGCAATGACGCCGCCAACCACCAAAACCAGCAACAGCATCAGCATCACACCCGTACCAAAAAAGGTATATTGCGCCGGAACGCCACCAGTGGGCCAAAACATGTCCTTCACCGCCACCAGGGCCCGCGGCAGCCTGGCCACAATGCCGATGGTGATGACCAGCGACACGCCGTTGCCGATGCCGCGGTCGGAGATTTGCTCGCCCAGCCACATCAGCAACATGGTGCCCGTCGTCATGATGAGCACGGTCTGAATGCGATACCACCAGATGTGGTTGCTGTCGAGCACGAGACTCCCTTGAAACCCGCGAAAGATATTTTGGGGATGTTCCCAACCGATCGCGAAAAACAATCCCTGCCCCAAACACAACAGCACCGTCAAATAGCGGCCGTATTGGACGATTTTCGTCCGGCCGTTTTCCTCGCGCGCCAGTTTGCTCAATTTGGGCCAGACCGCCGTGAGCAATTGAATGATGATCGTCGCGCTGATGTAAGGCATGATGCCGAGCGACCCGATGGCGCAATGTTCCATCGCGCCACCCGCAAAGGTGTTATACATGCCGAGCAACCCACCGCCATTTTGAGCGGTATGTTGGAAAAAATCAGACAACGCCGCTCCGTTCAGATTTGGAATGCGAACCCATGCCATCAAACGACAGATCGCCAGCAAACCCATCGTGAACAAAATCCGGGACTTCAACTCCGGAATCTTGAAGCAGTTGACGAATGTGTTGAAGATGTTGCGGAACATGCGTTAAATGCGCCTTCAGGCTTTGGCCGGTGCGCCGGGCTTGGGGCCCACCCCTTCGCAGACGCCGCCTTTGGCTTCGATTTTCGCACGGGCCGATGCACTGAACGCGTGCGCGCTCACCGTGAGTTTTTTAGTCAACTCGCCATCGCCCAGAATTTTGACGCCGTCTCCGCGGCCATTGGCCAGACCCGCCGCGCGCAACGCCGTTTCATCCACGCGCGCGCCGTTGTCAAACCGGTCCAAATCGCCGACGTTCACGCCGAGATAGCGCGTCGTGAACCGCGCGTTGTTGAAGCCGCGCTTGGGAATGCGGCGGATGAGCGGCATCTGGCCGCCTTCAAAGCCGATGCGGATCGAGCTGCCCGAACGCGCCGTCTGGCCTTTGCCGCCGCGACCGCTGGTTTTGCCGTGGCCGCTGGATTCGCCCTGGCCAAGGCGCTTGGTGCGATGTTTCGCACCCGGACGAGGTTTTAGATTGTGCAGTCGCATAAAAATCAAGCCGTTGCCGGAGCCGCCTCAGGCGTCCTGGCCGCCTCCACTTTTTTAATTACAAAACCGCGGCCCTTGTAGATGTCTTCGCGCAGCCGCAGACTCAACAAACCCTTGAGCGTCGCCTTGACGACGTTCGCCGCGTTATTCGAACCGAGCGATTTGCTTAAAATGTCCTTCACCCCGGCGGCTTCCAGAACCGCGCGAACCGTCCGGCCCGCAATAATGCCGGTTCCGGGCGAGGCCGGACGCAACAGGATTTTTGCGCCGCCGTACGCGCAGAAAACTTCATGCGGAACCGTCGCGTCTTTGAGCGACACCGAAACCATCTGACTGCGGGCAAGTTCGCCGCCGCGACGAATCGCGTCCGCCACTTCGCTGGCTTTGCCCAGCCCAACTCCGACGCGGCCCCGCTTGTCGCCGACGACAATCAGCGCGCTGAAATTGAAACGGCGTCCGCCTTTGACGACCTTTGAAGATCGGTTGATGAACACAACCTTCTCGGTCAATTCCTGGGACTCCTGTCCCTCCAATGTGAGTTCCGGCGCTTCGCCGGGGGGTTTGTTGCGACGCCCGCGCCCGCCGCGGGGCACTCGTTCTTCGGCTTTGGTTTTGGTGATGTCTGCCACAGTTTTCTATCTCCGTTGTTTAGAATTTCAAACCCGCGTTACGCGCGGCTTCGGCCAGGGTCGCCAGTTTGCCCAACACCGTTATCGGCTTGCCATCCTTGCCTTTGCTCTGAGACCGGTGATAACGGGCGCCACCGCGATCAAAAACGACGGTCTTGATGCCCTGGGCAAGCGCGGCTTCCGCCGCCAGCTTGCCGATGACTTTGGCGCCGGCCACATTGGCCGCAAGCTTGTCACGGTCGGGCACGGCCTTGCCCGTCGTTGAAGCCGCCGCGAGCGTCACGCCCGCGTCATCGTCAATGAACTGGACGTGGATGTTTTCGTTGGTGAAGCAGACGCTCATGCGCGGACGATCCTTCGTGCCGCTGAGTTTGTTGCGTATCCGCCATTTGCGGAGCTGCTTCAACTGATGCTTCTTTTCCGTTCTCATTTCAATGCGTCACGGATTTGGCCGTGAACTAAAATCAATTTTTATTGGACGGTCTTGCCTTCCTTGCGCTGGACGTGTTCGCCCGCATAGCGCACGCCTTTGCCCTTGTAAGGCTCCGGCGGATAGAAGCCGCGAATCTCGGCGGCAACCTGCCCGACAACCCTTTTGTCCGGCCCTTCGATGGTCAGCTTGGTGTTTTCCTCGACGGTCACCTTGATCTGGTCGGGAATCGCGTAGTTAATGGGATGCGAAAAACCGAGCGCGAGGTTCACCACCTTGCCTTGAACGGCGGCTTTGAAGCCGACGCCCTGAATTTCGAGCTTTTTGACGAAGCCATCGGTCACGCCCTTGACCATGTTGTTGACGAGGGCGCGGCTCAGGCCGTGCAACGCCTTGGCCTGCGCGTCGTCGCCTTTGCGGCTGACGACGATTTTACCGTCCACCACCTTGAGGCTGGTGCGCTTCGGCAATTCCCAGTCGAGCTTGCCCTTCGGGCCTTCGACCAAAATTTTCTGTCCCTTCACCTCCACCTTCACCTTGGGAGGAATGGCAATCGGTTGTTTTCCAATGCGCGACATAAATCAAATTTTTACCAGACGTAACAGAGCAATTCGCCGCCGAGGTTTTTCTTGCGCGCCTCCGTGCCGGTCATCACGCCTTCCGGGGTGGAAATCACCGACACCCCCATGCCGCTGAGCACGCGCGGGATTTCCGTCGCGCCGACATAATGGCGCAGACCCGGTTTGCTGATGCGGCGCAACCCTTCGATCACGGTCTTTTTGCCCTGATACTTTAGCTTGAGCTTGAGCTTTTTGGGCAGGCCGGCCTCAACGGACACATCCGCGACGTAGCCTTCCTTCTTCAAGATGTTCGCCAGACTTTCCTTCATCCGCGAATGCGGCATTTCCACCGTCGGCAGCAAGGCACGACCGGCATTGCGGATGCGGGTCAACATGTCAGAAATCGGATCGGTCATAAATTTACCAACTGGCTTTCACAACGCCGGGAATCAAACCGTTCAACGCGGCCTCCCGGAAGGTGAGGCGCGACGCGGCGAACTTGCGCAGATAACCGCGACGCCGGCCGCTGGCCGAGCAACGGTTCACCAGCCGCGTTGGGCTGGCGTTGCGCGGCAGCTTTGAGAGGCCGGCGTAGTCGCGCTTGGCTTTCAATTCCGCGCGGATCGCGGCGTATTTTTTTACCGTTTCAGCTTTGCGCTTGTTGCGCTCAATCCATGCTTTCTTGGCCATAAATTCGTTTATTCTTTGGCGGCTTCCCTGGCCGCGTCTCGGGCCGCCTTTTTGGCTGCTTCTGCCTTGGCCAGTTCCAATGCCGCTGCTTTGGCGGCTTCCTTGCCCGCTTCCATGGCGTCATCTTTGGCCGTGTCTTTGGCCGGCGCTTCCTTCGCATCCGCCAGCGGGAAACCCATGAGTTTCAGCAAATCCAGCGCCTCCGCGTCGTTGCGCGCGCTGGTCACAACCGTGACGTCCATTCCCTGCGTCCGCTTGATTTTGTCCAGTTCGATCTCCGGGAAAATTGTCTGTTCCGCAATGCCGAACGTGTAATTGCCACGCCCGTCGAACTTGCGCGGCGACAACCCGCGAAAGTCACGAATGCGCGGCAGCGCGGTGGCAATCAGACGGTCGAAAAATTCATACATCGCGTCGCGGCGCAGCGTAACGCGGCAGCCGATGGGCATGCCTTCGCGCAGCTTGAAATTCGCGATGCTGTGGCGCGACTTGCTGACCACCGCCTTGCGGCCGGTAATCAACGCGAGGTCCTTCGCCGCATCGTCAATCGCGTTCTTTTCCAGCGACGCGCTGATGCCCATGTTCACCACGATTTTCATCAGGCGCGGAACCTGGTGCACGTTCCGATATTTGTGCTTGGCCTTGAGGGCGGGCACCACGTCGTTGACGTATTTGTTATAAAGTCTGGCTTTCATCACTCCGGGTCACGGATTTTGCCGTAACTATGGTTTGTAATCGTATTGGTAATCTTTCAGGTTTGGGCCGGTACCGCCGCCCCGCCTCGCTTGGCCACGCGGGCGTCAAATTGATCCACTCTCATCACGTTCGAAAGGTGGATGGTGCCCTCGCGTTCGACAATCGCGCCCTGCGGATGGTCCTGGCTCTTGCGCATGTGGCGCTTGATCATCTGCACGCCCTCGACGATGACGCGTTGTTTCTTCCGCAGAACGGCGATGATTTTGCCGCGCTTGCCCTTTTCCTTGCCGGCCAGCACGACCACCACCTCGCCTTTTTTTACATGAAATTTTGGCATAATCTCAAATCACCTCCGGCGCGAGCGAAATTATTTTCATGAACTTTTTTTCACGCAATTCGCGCGCCACCGGTCCAAAAATGCGTGTGCCCTTCGGGTTCAATTCCGCGTCAATGATGACCACCGCGTTGCTGTCAAAGCGCAGATACGAGCCGTCGTTGCGGCGGATGATCTGGCGCGTGCGGACAACCACCGCGTTATGCACCTCGCCCTTTTTCACCTGGCCGTCGGGCGCGGCGACCTTGATATGCACCTTGATGATGTCGCCGATCCCCGCGTAACGCTGGTTGCGGCCCAGCACGCCGATCATCCAGGCGATTTTTGCGCCCGTGTTATCCGCGACGTCCAAATGGGAACGAATTTGCAACATATTTCCTCGCTATTCCGCCACCACCGGCTCCACGCCCCGGCTGCGTTCGACGACTTCCATCAGCCGCCAGCGTTTGATTTTGGAAAGCGGCCGGGTTTCTTCAATCCGCACCCGGTCGCCCACCTTCGCCTCGCTCTTTTCGTCGTGGGCGTATAATTTCTTGTAGGCGGTCATGACTTTCCGCAACTTCGCGTGCGGGAACCGGCGCTCGACGCGCACGACGATGGTCTTGGCCATCTTGTTGGAGATGACCTCTCCGACGCGCTGTTTGCGATGTCCGCGCGCCGCTTCCGCTTCCAAATTTTTTGTTTCTTCAGCCATGGCTAAACAGGTTGAGGGCGTGCTGGAGTGATGCGGTGCTGGAGCCCAATGCTCCAACACTCCATTGCTCCATCATTCCGTTTGTTTTTCATGCCGCTTTGTTTGGCAACCCCGCTCCGCGCGAGCGGAGCTGGGAGATGCGCGTTTCCAGCCGCGCGATGTCCCGGCGCAGCACCCGCAGGCGCGCTGGCTTCTCCAGTTGGGCGCTCGCCTGCTGCAGACGCAGGTTGAACATTTCATGGCGCAGGTCCCGGCTCTTGGCCGACAACTCCACCAGCGTCATGTCTTTCATTTCCGTAAATTTCATAACTGAATTCCGTTTATCGGGCGCGACGATGCCGCGAAATAAACTTGGTCCGGATGGGCAGCTTCGTCGCCGCCAGGCGCAACGACTCGCGCGCCACCACTTCCGTCACGCCGTCCACTTCGAACAACACGTTCGCCGGGCGGATGACCGCCACCCACGATTCCAGCGGGCCTTTGCCCTTGCCCATGCGCGTTTCCAGCGGCTTCTTCGTGAACGACTTTTGCGGAAAGATGCGAATCCACATTTTCCCGTGCCGCTTCATGTTGCGGGCAATCGCCACGCGCGCCGCCTCAATCTGCTTCGTGTCGAGCCAGCACCGTTCCAACGACATCAACCCATACTCGCCAAACGCCACCGTGTTCCCGCGGTAAGCCATGCCGGCGCGGTTGCCGCGGTGCATCTTGCGGTACTTCACTCTTGCGGGCATCAACGGCATAACAAAAATCCTTTCAAAAAATCAGTTCGCAACGGGTTCGGTCGGCAGGGTCGGCAGAGTCGGCAGGGTCGCAGCCGGCGCAATCGGCACCGCCGGCGGAGCCGCCGTTTTTTCCTTCGACGGTTTGTTTTCGCCCTTGCAAATCCAGCACTTGATGCCGAGCTTCCCGTAAAGGGTTGCCGCCTCGGCAAAACCGTAATCAATGTTCGCGCGCAACGTGTGCAACGGCACGCGGCCCCAGTGATACGTCTCCACGCGCGCCAGTTCCGCGCCGCCCAGGCGGCCCGCGCAACGAATCTTGATCCCTTCCGCGCCGAAATCCTTCGCCGTCTGCACGGCCTTTTTCATCGCGCGCCGGAACGACACCCGGCGTTCGAGCTGCAATGCGATGTTTTCCGCGACCAGTTGCGCCTCGATCTCCGGCGTCTTGACCTCGATGATGTCCACATAAACTTCCTTGCCGGTCATTTTGCTCATCTCTTCCTTGAGCTTGTCAATTTCCGCGCCTTTGCGGCCAATGACCACGCCCGGACGCGCGGTGAGAATGGTGATGCGGCAGCGGTTCGCCGCGCGCTCGATCAAAATCCTCGGCACGGCCGCCGCTTCGAGTTTCTTCTTCAGCAGCTTGCGGATTTCGCGGTCTTCGCTCAACAGCTTGCCGAATTCCTTCTTCTCGGCGTACCACTTCGAACGCCAGTCCTTGTTGACGCCGACACGCAGACCGATTGGATTTGTTTTTTGTCCCATATTTTCGGTTAACCTGGCGCAGCCGTCCCGGCTGCTTCTGCTTCAAATTTTTGGTTCGTTTTCATTTTTTGCAGGCGGGACGCCTGCGCTACTTTATTCGTCCGACAGGGTGATTTTGATGTGGCAGCGGCGCTTGAGAATCGGCCCGGCGGAGCCGCGCGCCTTGGGCATGAACCGTTTGATGATCATCGCCGAGCCGGTCACGGCTTCCTTCACGCGCAACGATTCCGGCTTGAGGCTCTTGTTGTTTTCGGCGTTGGCGATGGCCGACTTGAGCGTCTTGGCCACGAACCGCGCCGACTTGCGCGGCACAAACGCGAGCACCGCCTGCGCCTGCAGCGCCGGCAGCCCCTGAATCTGCCGCACGACCTCGCGCATCTTTTGCGGGGACATCGGCACGTTTTTGGCAATTGCGTAAACTTCCATATTACTTCCCCTTCGCCTCCACCTTGACCGTGTGCGCGCCGTGTTTCTTGAATATGCGCGTGGGCGAAAACTCGCCGAGCTTGTGGCCGACCATGTTTTCCGTCACAAACACCGGGTGGAAAATCTTGCCGTTGTGAACACTGAACGTCAGCCCCACGAAATCCGGCGTGATGGTCGAACGCCGCGACCACGTCTTGATCGGCGTTTTTTGGTTTGTGCTCTTCGCCTTCTGGATCTTCTCCAGCAGGCAGAAATCCACAAACGGACCTTTTTTTATCGAACGTCCCATAGTTAAAAATTGCGGTGATGGAGTGAGGGAGTGATGGAAAGACAACGGAGCGCGTTGGACTCAACCGTCCAACACTCCAATACTCCATTACTCCAGTTCGTTTTCATTTTACTTGATCTTCATCGGCAAACCGTTGCGGCGGATAATGATAAAACGGTTTGAATGTTTGTATTTGGGCCGCGTCTTGCCGCCCTTGGCAATCTTGCCCCACGGCGACGTCAACTGCTGCCAGCCGCCGCCGGACTTCGACTTGCCGGCGCCACCACCGTTCGGGTGGTCAACCGGGTTGCGCGCCACGCCGCGGCTGATGCCGCGAATGCCGCGATGCCGTGAACGACCCGCCTTGCCGAGAATCACATTTTCGTGCTCCGGGTTGCCGACCTGGCCGATGGTCGCATAGCAATCCCCGTTCACCTTGCGGATTTCGCCGGAAGGCAGACGAATCTGCGCGTAACCTTCGTCGCGCGACATCAACGTCGCCGCACCGCCCGCCGAACGGACCATCTGGCCGCCCCGGCCCGGCGTCAGTTCGATGTTATGAATTGCGATGCCAACAGGAATTGATTTGAGCGGAAGCGCGTTCCCAATTTCCGGCGGAGCCGCCGGGCCGCTGGAAATGGTTCCCCCCACTTTGATGCCCACCGGCGCTATGATATAACGCTTCTCGCCATCCTTGTATTGCAGCAACGCCAGCCGCGCCGAACGCATGGGATCATATTCAATCGCCGCGACCGTCGCTTCCACGCCGTGCTTGTTGCGCTTGAAATCCACGAGCCGGATTTTCTGTTTATGGCCGCCGCCGAGACCGCGCGTGGTCACGCGACCGTAGTGGTTGCGACCACCGGTTTTCTTCCGCGTGACGACCAGCCCCTTCTCGGGCTTCGTCTTCGTAATATCGCTGAAATCTGCGAACGTGACGTAGCGCAGAGACGGCGTTAGCGGTCTAAATGTCTTGACTGGCATAAAAACAATGATTTCAGCAGCAACTCTGGGAGTCGGCAGGCCATCATTCCTGTCCCTGCGGGGAATCAGTTATCGGTCTGCAACTGCTGTCCCTCCGCCTGGTTGGACGCAGCCGCTCTCCAACGCGGCCGGGATCCTGCTCTCAGGCGAAACGGAGCGCATAAAATATCAAATGTCCGGTTCCGTGCAAGAGGTTTTTTGAAGAATTTTGCGTTCCCAGACCGGCCAGAATCAGGCATTTGGAACCCGCATTAGAATTGAACGGCGGGTCGAGATAAACGAGGTCAACGCTGGCGTCGGGAAAAATCTTTTTATCCCGCAGCCAGCGCACCATCATTTCATCGGCTTGTCGGGCGAGAGTCTGAATTCGCGGCGGATGACGGCGTTGGCCGGGTCGCTGGGGGGCCATTTGGCGTCGGCGGCAAATTGAATCTCGCGGCGGCGCGCAATGATGCTTTTAACGGCAGCTTCCAGGGTCGCGCGGGCGGTGGTGGCGTCGCCAGCCAGGGCAAGCGCCGCCGCAATGTCGGTGGTGAGGGCGGTGAGTTTGGCGGCAGTGATGCCGCCGGCGGTAAACACCGGGGCGTATTCGGTTTTTTGCGCGGCGGCAACAATTTGACCGGCGTTTTTGAGTGAGTTGATCCAGTCCTGATTGCTGGTGGAACGGTTGACTTTGGGCGCGGGCGCGGGTGGTGGAGTTGGGGTGGGGTCGGGCATATTTAGTTTATGGTTGAGTGTTTGTTGAGTGTTGAGCGTTGAGAAATCAGACACCGGAGGTCAGGGTAAACGCCTGTCGCCGGGCGTTGGCGGCATCGGGGGACAAACCTTTCCTGTGAGGGAAGCTCAAACAACCTGTCTCCGCTTCGATTTAACCTCGACTCCGCATGCCGTTCCCGGCCCATAATCTCCCGAAGTTTCCAAGTGAGGAGCTTTCCGGTGAATCATCAGGAAAGCTTGCCTCCGACGCGCGCCATCATAAACGCCCGCCCCGGCGATGCAAGAAGTTTTTTGGAGGACAGCAGCCCGCTAAACATCTGATGGGAACAGCGGAATCACACTGGCGGCTCGATTCGTTTCGGCCATCCGCCTTCGTAGCGCACCATGGCGCCACTTCGGCGCGACGGCGACAGGCCGAACATTACACCGGGAGGGACGAGCGTCCGAGACTGTCGCAAAACATCCTTTCATCGTAGCGCCGACGTGAGTCGGCTCACTTTTACCGGGTTTTGCATGAGATTGGAGCGGACTCACGTCCGCTGCTACAAGTTTTGAGACGCGCTCGTCCCCGCACGCCGAGGTTTGGCCAGACGCAGTTCAACGCCGGCTAATCGGCAAATCGGGCGTAGGTGGCCTTGCGCGGGTCATGCTCGGGCCGATGGCAAATCAACGTCTGGACCCATTCGGACAGGCGGCGGCCCAGGCGGCGACAGGCCTCGCGGTCGCCGTCATTGCGCGGACGGCCGGCACAGATGGCGCCGTAATGCAGCGTTTGCCCCGGCGCCACATAATCCGGGATGCCGAAGACGAGGAAACCGTAGTTCATCAGCACGATTTGCAGCGCCAGGCACGTCAATTCACCGCCTCCGGCCAGGCCGCCGGATGACGTAAAGGCGCAGCCGATTTTGCCTTCCACGTTCGGCCAGAGCGGCTGAACGGTCACGTCCCACCAGCGTTTCATTTCCCAGGCAATGGTACCCATGTGCGTCGGCGAACCGGCCGCCACCCCGTCGCACCACACCAAGTCGTCGGCAGTGGCTTCGACAACACTTTTCAGGCGGACTTCGGTGGCGGGAACGGCGGCGGCGCCCTCGGCCACAAGGTCGGCCATCATTTTCGTGTGACCGTCCTGGCTGTGATACAAAACCAAAATATGCGCCGGGCGGGAATCATCGGACTTCATGACAACAATGATGCGCCTTCGTCAAAGTTTCCGTCAATTGAGAAGAAATCCAGGTAATGTCCTGATTTGTCACGGAGCGCAGATTGTCCTCAATCCGCAGCGGCTGGATTGGTTGGAAAAGCTGCGAGTTGGGACAACTCGCGCTCCGGGGGTACCGTTACATTGGTTGGGCGGCGATTTGCGCAGGCCATGAAATTAACTTGAAACAGAACCGCCCAGTGGTTCCGCCTCTGAGGTCGCCATTTGTTCCAACGCCTCGTCGTGTCCCAAGGCAAGGGCGGCGGCGATTTTCTTCGGCTCAACGGTGAAGGAACCCACCGGCAGTGGCCGGAGCGGCCGGAACACCTGGAACCGGACTCCCGCCGGCGGCTGTTTCATCAGGTCGAGGGCGGCGTTGTAATTCACATTTTGCCGCGCGGTCCAGACCCGGGCCACCATGGGCCATTCCGGGTAGGCCAGTTTTCCCATCCAGCGCGATACCGGCTTGAGGCGGAATGCGGGATTGTGCGTAAGCACCACGGTGATGTCTGTCGCACCATCCTGTATCGCCCGTCGGACGGGAATGGGGTCCGCCACCCCGCCGTCGGCATAAGGCTGGCCGTCCACGTAATCATACCCGCGCGTCGCCAAAGCCATGGACGACGTGGCGCGGAGGGCCGCAAAAACGCGGTCATCGCAAACGTGGAAGTAAACGGGTTCACCCGTGTGGCAGTCGGTCAGCACGATGTAAAAGCGGGTGGGCGCCTTTTGCAGCGCTTCAACTGAAAGTGGAACGCGCTTTCGGATGATATGATCCACCAGGTAAGCCAGGTCAATGATTGGTTTGCGGCGGAGGAAATTGCTTTTGCGGACCACGTTGCAGGCCAGTTCACGCCAGATGGCGAGACCCGGTTCCCACATATCGGCGACGAAATAGACCGCCGAGCAGGCGCCGGAAGAAGCCGCATAAACGAGATCGTATTGCCGCCGCCCGCGCTCCTGAAGATAGGCCAGCACCCCCGCCGCCCACGCTCCGCGCATCGCTCCGCCTTCCACAATCAGTGCTGTTTTGCGGCGGGCACCTGACCCTGCATTTCCGACCAACGGCGGCGACATCCATTTCCTTTCAACGGCGGACCCGGTTGCGTCCGGTAGATCCTCAGACAGGATTCCTTCAGTTCAACATAGCACACCTTATGCCGAATCATAGCAGGCCGTTTTGCCCTTTGCCTTTACCCAAGAAAACAGCTACTTTAGATCCAGCATGACGATACTTACGGCACATTTTGACGGCAAAGTGCTTGTGCCAGATTCGCCGGTGAAACTTCCCGTGAATCAGCCGTTGAAAGTTTCTGTCTCACCGCTGGCAACAAACGGTGCGGAAGATGACATGGACGAGGGCGCATGGTTGCACGCCGCATCAAAAAGCTCATCCGGCGATTTCTTGCGCGAAGAACCCGACCTCTACCACTCCACCGATGGCAAGCCCTTCCGCGAAGCGTCTGACAAACTCAGTTTGCTTTTCGCCTTTCGCAAATAAACCAAGGGCGAAATTTTTCAATGTCGGAACTGTGACTGCATGCTGACCTTGGCAAGATACAACCAAAGAGGATGCACTCTGGAATAAAAACGATACAATAAGTGAAATAGCTATTACAATAATTGTACCATTCAGGAGGATCCACGAAAGAAGCGAGGAAGGACCGCACCCAATTCAATGCCCGAACTGCGACTGTTTGCTCACCTTGGCCAGCCGTTTCTCCCAGTCGCCTTTGTGCGCCAGCGGGTCGGCATCCGTGCCCCAAAGTTTTTTCACCATCTCACGCTGCGGCACGAATGGACATTTCGCCTTGGGATTTTTGAAAGCGTCTTCCAGCTCGCGTAGTGCCAGTTGCGCGCCGGTCATCACCGCCGCCGGGCCGAACCGCCGGTTGAGCGTGTGCGCCGCGTCGTCGAGCGCGCCCCAGCGTTCCGCATCGGTGCGGCCCCAAAGTGTCGGTTGCGTGTCCAGCCGAGCCAGGTTCCAGAACGCGATGCGAATCTGCCGCACCGGTTTGGCCTGATCCCCCATGATGTGCCGGAAAATCGTCTTCAACACCGCGTTGATTACGGAATTTTGAAACTGCGGCTCGTGGAACCGGTGCCCGCCGCTGACTTCGGTGAAATCGTTGAACCGCACCGTCAGACCGAGTTCCCGGGCCTGCAATTGTTCGCGACGCAACTGGCTGACCAACCGGGTCGCCTCGCTCAGCGTGAACGTCAGCGCCGCCTCGTAATCCGGCTCGTCGTACGGCAGCGTGGTGTTGCTGGAAATGCTCGTGCGGTCCTTAACTTCGAGCAGCAGCGGCTCGTTCCACAGGCCGTTGGCAAACAGCCAGAGCTGCTGGCCCCAGATGCCGAATTTCTGCCGGAGCAAAGTCGAAGGCAGTTTCGCCACGTGACCAAAGGTTGTCGCCCCGAGCGCGGCGAGCGAGCGTTGCCGGTTCTTGCCGATGCCGGAAAGTTCGCGCACGGAACGGTCCTTTAAAAATTCCTTTTCCGAGCCGGGGGGAATTTCGATGAACCCGGGCTTGGCCGCGTCCGTAGCCAACTTGGCCAGACGCGATGAATTGGCCAGGCCGGCGGACACCGGCAGTTTCACTTCGCGCAAAATCCGCTGGCAGATTTCCTTCACATATTTTTCCGGCGTGGTGTTGCACCAGACATGGCGGTCCATCGTCGTGAAATCAAGGAAGCCCTCGTCAATCGAGATGGGCACGAGCGTGGGCGAATATTCCTCGAGGATGTGAAACATTTCCGCCGACAGCCGGCGGTATTCGTCATAGTGCGGCTTGCAGAGCACGCCGCGCGGACAAAGTTTCTTCGCCTCAAAGCACGCCATGCCGGTTTTGATGCCGAACTTTTTGGCCGCGCGATTCGCGGCAATGACGATGCCATCGCCGCGCCGGCCGCCGCCCACCCAGACCGGGCGACCCTGCAATTGGGGATTCAGGGCAATTTCGCAACTGGCGAAAAAGCTGTCGCCATCCACGTGCAGGATGCGGTTGGGCGGTTTCGTGTTCACGGGCAAACTTTAATTGAACCCAAATTCAGGCCGTGTCAAATCCTCGCACAACGACATGGACAAAGGCTGTCCAAGCCCAGGCTACACTTCGAAATCTGTGATCGGTATTTGAAGCGCCGAAACCGCGTTCAACAGTGATTGTAAGTTGGCTTTCCCCTCAGAGACTGTCTCAAAACTCCGGCAAATTTTTGAATGAATTGCGGCGGTTGGCGTCTGAGAGGCATGGCACAACCCATCGCTCCCGACTACGGCCAACAATTTCTTTTTCCACCCGCGCTCGAAGACTG
>Ga0208937_1000292_pt1 | contig 43915 bp, 37 predicted proteins | sample June2015DPH_11_5_FD_184705 | JGI IMG/M metagenome (GOLD analysis project Ga0208937, IMG submission 184705) | Peatland microbial communities from SPRUCE experiment site at the Marcell Experimental Forest, Minnesota, USA - June2015DPH_11_40... | ecosystem: Environmental > Terrestrial > Soil >...
CCTGTCAAGTCCTTTTTTGGGGAATGCGAAAATAGGAAGGGTTCAGGAGAACTCGAGGGGAACGCCGGGAGATGCGCGGCTCCTAGCTACAGCCGGAAGCGCCTATCTGCCGTTTCCGAAGCTGCTGGCAATGCGGTAGTGGGCCAGTTTGGGACTGTAGCGGCGAGTTTACCTCGCCATGTGAAGGGGTGAAGCTGCCTCCAGACCAAACTGACCCACGACCAGAAATCTCCATGCGTGGGGGGATTGAGGGCAGTGCGAGGACGCCAACCACGTGCCGAGGCTGCGTTGTCCAGTAGGCACTCCTGGTAGCCTTATGAAAGGGCGCCCTCCCGCAACATATCGCCGCATCCACTCGGTCGTCCCTCATCTGCGAGTGTAATCCTGTCACAGGAAAACCGGGCTTTTTGCACTTTCCAGAGTCTACTGAGGGCCGTGTGAGGTAAGCGCAAGTTGGTAAACACATAAGCAGGTTGGGTGCATGTTCACAGAAATGTAACAATGGCGTAACGCGCAATGAACACAGCTCACCAATCATAGAGTGTTTATTCCAAGCAAGTCGAACTGATGATCCCAATGAAGCACTAACACTTGAATCGGAGGGCTGAAGAATGCAGTTCATAAGAACTCGAAGCATGCTTATCGCAAGTGCAATGGTCTTAATTGCGCTCGCCACACCTGTTTTTTCGCAAACCACGGCGGACACCACGTCAAAAGATTCGAACAGACGTGACGATGTCTCGCTGCTGAAGCAGCAGATTGCAGAACAACAGAAAGAGATCGAGCAGTTACGTACAATAGTGGACCAGATGAAGCAAAGGATGGACCAGTCCCCTAACCCAGCGCAAACCGCAACGACGCAAGCGCCGAACCTCGGGCAGGTAGCCTCCACCAGCCCAATGCTTCCCAAGGCCACACAGAAATCCGCCGCGGGTAGCGGCGGGAACCTGGTGGCCTCGACCAGCCCAATGGTTCCCAAGGCCACGGAGAAATCCGCCGCGGGTAGCGACGGGAACCTGGTTGCTTCCACCTTGATTCCCTCCGCCGCAGTACACTCGGCAACGCCGGCACCCGCTCCGAAGGAGGAGGACAAAACCTCACCCCTTCAGATCCACATTGGCACGGCGACCATTACCCCTGTTGCCTTTATGGATTTCACCAGCGTATATCGCAACCATGACACCAACGGTAACATGGGGACGAACTTCGGGAATACACCCTACACCAGCACCAGCGCCTATGCGCCCAACCTGAGCGAGTTTCGCTTCAGCTCCGAGAATTCCCGCATCGGCTTCCGTGTGGATGCGGACGTGAAAGGCGCTCATGTGATGGGTTACATGGAAGCGGACTTCCATGGGAACAACGCGACGAGCGTTGCCGTGGCCACCAACAGTAACACCTTGCGCGAGCGGTTGTACTGGGTTGACCTTAACACGGGACACTTTGAAATCCTGGGTGGTCAAACCTGGACTCTGTTGACTCCGGGACGCTCAGGTATATCACCCCTCCCCGCTGACATCTTTTACTCGCAAGATATAGACATTAACTATCAGCTCGGGTTGGTTTTTGGGCGCATCCCGGAACTGCGCTTCGTTTACCACCCCTCCAAGAAAATGGCCTTCGCCATCGCTCTCGACAGCCCCGACCAATACGCCGGAGGTAACGGGGGCTCCGGCACCATCGTCCTCCCCAGCGCTCTCAATACCACCGCTACCTATCAGGGCGAACTGGATTATGGAAGCGGCAATACCTTGTCCACCCCCAACGTAGCTCCGGACATCATTGCGAAACTGGCTTTCGATCCCGTCAAGCAGGTGCACTTCGAAATCGGGGGGGTGGCGCGGAGCTTCAAAGTCTATTATCCCGGCGTCGCTGCCACCAGTTCCACCGCTGCCATCCCTGCCAACACTTTCTCGGCAGAGGGTGGCGGCGGCTTTCTGAACTTCAGTGTTGAGCCGGTCAAGGGTTTCCGCCTGCTGACGAACAACTTCTGGAGTGATGGCGGCGGCCGTTACATCTACGGCCAAGCGCCAGACCTCATCGCGCACGCCGACGGCTCCATTTCCCTAATTCATAGCGGCTCAACGGTGACAGGCTTCGAGTTAACCCAAAAGAAAACGATGATCTATGCCTATTATGGCGGCGTTTACATCGGCCGCAACACTGCGCTCGACACCAACGGGAAACTCATCGGCTATGGCTATACCGGTTCAGCGAACAGCCAGAATCGCATCATCCAAGAAGCTACACTTGGCTTCAACCAGACCCTCTGGAAGAATGCGAAGTACGGCGCGCTGAACTTCATGGGCCAGTACTCGTACCTCACGCGCTCTCCCTGGTATGTGGCGTCCGGGCAGCCCGCGAATGCAAATATAAACATGTTGTTCTTCAACCTGCGCTACTCGCTGCCCGGCTCGGCTCCAACCCTCGGGAAGTAACCCGGTGATTAGGGGAGCATCGGGCTTCGTCAGTAGAGAAGCGACGCCGGGTGGTGCCAAGCTTCAACGAGCTGCTCCTCGGACTCTTGGAAAACCGCCCGGCTTGGCTCAATACCTTTTAAACCGAGGGGTCACGCCAGCGGATGAATGGGGCCTCCAGTGGCACGGAGGCTGCGGTCTTGTAAGGGACCACTCGTGGAGTGTAATCACTGGCAGGTCGGGTGGCCGGGACACTGGCGACATAAAGGGAGCCATTTGCCGAACCAACCAGTTGCTCGCCACGCTGCATGGCCTGCCGAACCGGCTCAGCGCCGTTCTGCTCGTCCGCGTAGAGCTCTACCCGCACCGCCGCAGGATCAAGCTCATTAAGATACACCTGTACCTTGAAGACGTAATGATCACTGTGCTGCTCGATGGTGAGAGAACCAAATCGCACGCTTGACCCGTGCCTTGCCAGTTCTCTCTGCCATTGGAGCAGCTCAGCTCCCAGTTGACCTCCGTTGGCGGCGCGCTCGCCGTAAGCCGCAGCAGCCGGCAGGTAATACTTCTCCGTATACTCGCGCACTGCGCGGTTTGCGGAAAAAATCGGCGTCAGGTGCGCCATACTTTTCCGCATCCGAGCCACCCAGCCGGGAGGAATTCCTCTCTCATCGCGGGCGTAGAAAGCTGGGATAACCTCTCGCTCCAGCAACTCATAGAGGCTTTCAGCCTCGGCAGCGTCCCAGGAGGCATCGTCGCCATGCTCCTTGCCGTCGCCTAAGGCCCAGCCTACCTCTGGAGAATACGCTTCCGCCCACCAACCATCGAGCTCGGAGAGATTCAGCCCGCCATTGACAAGCACTTTCATGCCGCTGGTGCCGCTGGCTTCCCAGGGACGGCGGGGCGTGTTGATCCAGACATCCATCCCCTGAACCAGCCGCTCAGCCATCAGCATGTCGTAGTCGCTAAGAAAGACCGCGTGGGGCCGCACCTCAGGGCGGCGGACGAAGCTGACCCACTGCTGGATCATAGCTTGTCCTGCGAAATCTTGAGGGTGCGCCTTACCGGCAAGAATCAGTTGGACCGGCTGCTGAGAATTAGTCAGGATTCGAACCAGCCGCTCCGGATCGTGCAGGAGCAGGTTGGGACGCTTGTAGGTTGCGAAACGGCGGGCGAATCCAAGGGTAAGAGCGTTAGGATCGAGTATCTGCTCGGCTCGCGCCACCTGCTCTTGAGGTACACCCTGGCTGGTCAATTGCCGGTGCAGCCATTTTCGGACGTACGCAATAAGTGACCGTCGCGCCTCGGCGCGCAACTGCCAAAGCTCAGAATCGCTGACATGATCAAAATCCCTTTCGAAGTCCGTTATAGAGCCGAGCCACCGCTCTTTCCCACAGGCGGTGTGCCAAAGGCGATCCGCCTCGGCGGAATCCCATGTAGGCGCGTGGACGCCATTCGTGACGTGGCTTACCGGCACTTCGCGTTCCGGCCATCGCGGAAACAGCCCCTGAAAAATTCGCCGGCTTACCTCGCCGTGCAGTCGACTCACGCCATTCACCGCCCCGCTGCCGCGCAGGGCCAGGTAAGCCATGTTAAAAGGTTCACTCGAGTCATTCCCATCCCGCCGGCCTAAAGCAAGCAGGTCCTGAAACGAAATCGAGAGCTGCTCTTCCGCGTACTTCTTCAAATACTTCTCTACCAATTCGGGCGCAAAGCGATCGAAACCGGCCTCCACCGGCGTGTGAGTGGTGAACAAGTTTCCCGCGCGGGTAATCGTCAGGGCGATATCGAATGGCTGATTGTTCGCTTTCATGTAGGACCAGGCCCGCTCGAGCACGGCGAAAGCGGCATGTCCTTCGTTCAAATGGCAGATTTGGGGCTCGAGGCCAAGGGTGTGCAGCAATCGCCATCCTCCGATCCCAAGCACCAACTCCTGCTTCAGCCGCAACTCCTGCCCGCCTCCGTAAAGCTCGCTGGCAATGCCGCGGTGCGACGGAATATTCGCCGGGTCATTGGTGTCCAACAAGTAAAGCTTGACCCGACCAACCTCCACCTCCCAGGCGCGGAGCCAGAGCTGGAAGCCCGGGAAGGCCAGTGGAAAGCGCACCCACTCGCCATTAGCCCCGCGCACGGGCGCTATCGGCAACTGTCCGGGATCATTGAATGGGTAGAGCGCCTGCTGGTTTCCTTGGGCATCAATCTCTTGCCGGAAATAGCCCTGCTGGTAAAGCAAACCTACCCCGATCACCGGAACGCGCAAGTTACTTGCTGCCTTAAGCTGGTCGCCCGCCACATTGCCGAGGCCGCCCGAATAAATCGGCAGCGCTTCGCTCAACATGAACTCCATGCTGAAGTAAGCAATTCTCTTGAGCGTGGTGTTAGGATGCGCCTTTTGGAACCATCCGGCCGGCTCCATCGCCGCGCGGTTCTTCTGAAAGATCTCCTGCGCCAGCTTTTGAAAACCAGGATCGCTGGTCACACTCCGCAGCTTTTCCCGCGAGACCGTCTGCAAGACAAACCAGGGGTTATGTGTCAGGTCCCACAGCTCAGGATCGAGCCGCTCCCAGAGCTGGTCGGCGGAATGATTCCAGGACCAGCGCAGGTTCAAAGCCACCTCGGCAAGTATGTCAGAAGTCTGGCTTGCAGAAGGCAGACTCGTGTAGGCAGAGTTGCTCATGGTTCGCTCCTCAGTCGACTTTCTCAAGCTCGCCCACCAGGGCATGATGCTGGCCGCCTGCCGAAACCGCGCCAGTCACAGTTTCGCAATACGAGATGCAACCAACTAACAAGGCAAACGATGTGACACACACTGACATAACGACGTAGCGCGCCATGCGAACCTCCTTGCGTTTGTTATTCCTCCGGCAAATCCAAAGCCCCTAAATTTTATTATAACGCCAATTCATGGATTCCGATAATGCGGGATGCCACGGGCCCGACTCTCTTCTACCCGCCAGAGGGAGTACCTTTGCCCCCTCAACCGGCGGTTGTGGCCGAAGCTTTTACGTGACTTGGATGCTCGCTATAAGCGAGCATAAATTATGGCGCCGCTCATTCCGCCGAGGGTGTTCAAGCAGCTCGCCGCGATGCCGAAAGCTGATGCGCGAAGGTTGCTGGATCGACTCGAGAAGATCGCCGATGCGCCGGAGAAGCCCCATCCCAATGTGGTTCCGCTGGTGGGCGAACCGGGTGTGTCCTGGGTGCGCCAGGGCAAGTGGCGGGCTGTGTTCTCGATCGGGGAAGGTGATGTGATTGTCGACAGGGTGGCACATCGCCGGGAGGTGTGCCGATGAACGGCGTAAAGGTTCTGAGCGAAACCCGTGATACGGTGACCGTCAGTCGTGGCGATTGGACGCAGCTCCTGAGCGAACTGGAAGAGGCGCAGGACCGCGCGGCCGTGGTCGAGCGGCGCAGGCATGAGGCGGCGAAGGGCGTGCAGGCTGCCCGCCGCAATTACCTTACTGCCCGAGAAGCACGTCGCTTGCTGGCGGGGGAGAGCCCCGTCAAGGTCTGGCGGGAAAAGCGCGGACGCTCTCAGAGGGAACTTGCCGCGGCAGCAGGCGTGGGCGCCGGGTATCTTGCCGAAATCGAGACGGGCCGGAAGCCTGGCAGCGTGGTGGCGCTGGCGAGGCTGGGGAAGGCTCTGCAAGTCCAAATCGAGGATCTCATAATCTCTGACTAAGCACCATGTGTGGCGCCTATGCAGCCCCATAGAGAGTTTGCAGGCGCTTCCTCAGGAGCTTCCCTGCTTCCGAAGGGCGGACATGTCTCTGCATCTAATCGAGGGTTATCTCCATTCATTTGCCCCCGTGTCAGCCCCAGCCCCGCCACGGTTTGCTACTTTCGCTCCGGTGGGTACTGCTTGAATATTTTCTTGACCGAGTTGAGGGTCTGTTTTTCTTCGCCTTTTTGGGTGTTGGAGATGCCGCCGACCGTTCGGTGCAAACCCTAAAGGCGTCGCGGGTGGCTGGCCAACCCCTCAGCCCGTCTCCCCGTTCTAACAGACTTCTGACCCAGCCTATCCCGGGGATGCACCCTGTGCCCTGATTGCCTCTGGGTTACCGGCTGCCTTTTTAACATCCGCAATTACGGCTTCACCCTTGCCCTTGTTTAGGAGTTCGGCACAGCGGTGAATGTGGCAACGAGCCTCGTCTGATCCTCGTTGAAGATTTGGACATGATCGCGCTCTGCTCCAGGATCCAGCAGGCGAAACACATACCGACCAGACGACAGCACCGTTCCGGAGATTTTCATCGGCTCCCTAATCGAGACGACTATTCTGTCGGGGAACTGGCCTGGCCCCGGACGCGGAGGGTTTGGTGTGGTGGCCTGGTGTCGCCAAAGATTGGTCAAACTTCGTTTCAAGAGACTCATTTTCTTTTCCTCCTCTCAAGCATCTCCTTGCGAGCCTTGAGGTTCGTAGGCACTCCCAATCTCTGAACCTACGGCCCGGCAAGCCCATCCTCGGCGGTTGCCCTCACTCCTCGGATGCTGCCATCCGTGAGTATGGGTTGCCGTCGGAGGCATTTTCGTGCGCTACACATCCGATGAAACGTGGTCCGTCCGTGTAGGACGGGATCGAGCGCACCCGGTAGGCTTGGTGTTGAAGGGCGGAGGTATAGTAGAGCAGGTCATCCAGATCTTCATCCACCACGAGCAACCTCCGCTTGAATGAACCCGGCAGTTCTTTCACCTTTCTATCGTCAACATCTTGTCTCTGCATGAGTCCCCCCACACTTTCTTGATTGTAATTCCTCATATTTCGATGAGCCTCTGAACCTTCCCTCCCGGACCGAGAAAGCCCGTAGCGCAGAGTTGTTTTGTAACTCTGCGGCTCTGGTTCATCGATCTCCAGAAAAAGCCGCAGACTTCAAGAACAAGTCTGCGCTGCCCGCTCTGGCAGCCGCGATTTTTCGACCGCGCTCTGCGAAGCGTTAAGGAATATTACGAGAAAGTGGAATACATTCACCTCAACCCAGTGAGGGCCGGCCTCGTCAAACGCGCCGAGGAGTGGCAGTGGTCGAGGGTGCACGATTACACAGAAGACCTGAGGGCAACCCTTAGGCCGAATCGCACTCTGGCCGGCGACCCTGTACTGCTGCCAGCCGACGAACGGGGACGAATTTGAAGGGAAAGCTGCAGAGTCTCTGAAATACGAGACTCTGCGCTGCCTGCTCCTCACTGTCATGCCGAGCGCAGCGAAGCATCTCGCTCTGCGGAACGCGTCAATGATTTTGAGACACCTCCCGAACGAATTAGGTGTCGTTCCCGGCCGGGCGTGGGGCTGGATCGAGAAAATTAGCTTTCAGGATGCCGCAGGATCGACGATCTCGCATTGACCCATCTCCCCGCACCCTCGGAATCAGGGTGTTTTCTGCGGGGGGCGCAAGCTTCAGATACACTCGAATGGGTCTTCGGTTTGTTGAACCAGGCCGCTTCCGGCACGACCCCTGGGGCAGGCGCGCGCGCCTCCCTTGCAGGGCCGAAACGGACTCTGTGTCTCTTGACATGCAGCACACGATAGGCTAGGATAGTAAGTGGGGCTGGGGAAGAAACAGGATTCAGGATTCAGGAGTCAGGGGTCAGAAGTCAGGAGTCAGGAGTCAGAATGAAGAGCACCTGCTTCCCGCCTTCTGCCTCTGAAGGGCCGCAGGTCCCCCGGCAGGCCGGGGCAAGCTCCGAGCGGGACCTGCGCTACGCCTGCTTACTGCCGACTGCCTACTGCATATGAGGGAGGCGGGATGGAGAGGGTTCTTCGCAGGCATGCCAGCCCTGGACAAGATGTCACCTCCGACAATGAAAGAAAAAACTAGTAACTTTAAAAAGTGAACGAACGATGCGGGAATGTCTATGAAAACAAAGGATCGGCTTTCAGGAGCCCGAGGCGAAGCGGGAATGTTGCAGAAAACAAAGGTAGTTACGCGTTGAAAGCGGGAATGTTGCTGAAAACAAAGGACGTAGGTTGTATGTCGCAGGTGGTAGGTGGGCTCCCCCCCCACACATACCGCCTACTACCTACCACATACGGGTAGGGGGTAGGTAGGGGAAGAGCAGGTGCCAGGTGCTAGGTGCCAGGTGTCAAGTGTCAGGTAGGTGGCAGGTCGTAGGTGGCAGGTAGGGAAGAGCAGGTTGCCGGTGTCAGGGGCTGGGCGGCACATGCGCGCGTGGTGGGGACCCTCTGCTTCCAAACCTACTTCGCTCAGGTCGAACATTGGATGACGGAAAGAAATTGGAAACGAGCTTCGAGATCAGGTCGGAATCGCGTTGCGCCCCACCTCGTGCCCGGCATGGAAGGCTTGGGAACCGACCGTGGAGTGATCGCAGGCATCACAAAGCGCCGTGGCGCCGCTCGACGGCTTAAAAAGCAGTAGACAACCTACCCCTTCAGACTGTAGAATGTCTACGTCCTAACATGGCGAAGAAACAACGCTATCAAAATCGGATCGAGTTGCTGCAAGGCACGCTGGATATGCTCATCCTCCAGACGTTGCAATGGGGTGCCCAGCACGGATATGGGATCAGCCAGTCTATTCGCGGGCGCTCGGGCGAAGTGTTGCAGGTCGAGACCGGCTCGCTCTACCCGGCCCTCCATCGTCTCGGGACGCAGGCCTGGGTGAGCTCTGAGTGGAAGCAGACCGAAAGCAACCAGCGCGCCAAGTACTATCGCCTGACTGCTGCCGGCAGGAAACAGTTATTGTCTGAGCAGGCCCGCTGGGAGCAAATTGTAGACGCCATCGCTGGCATCATGAGCCCCGTACGGGAGGAAGGCCAGTCATGAGTTTCTGGAATTGGCTGTGGCAGCGCAAAAAGCGCGAAGCAGACCTGGAGGAAGAGATCCAGGATCATCTGCGCATGGCCGCCCAAGAGCGCATGGAGCAAGGCTTAACTGTTGAGCAAGCTCACGCTTCAGCCGCTCGCGAGTTCGGTAACGTCACCTTGGTTAAAGAGACCACGCGCGACATGTGGGGCCGGGTGTGGCTTGAAACCTTGCTGCAAGACCTCCGTTACGGCCTGCGGGCGATGCTGAGGAACCCGGGCTTCACCGTAGTCGCCGTCCTGACGTTGGGCCTGGGCATCGGCGCCAACACGGCAATCTTCAGCCTGATCAACGCCCTGATGTTACGCATGCTTCCGGCGCGGAATCCCGGGCAGCTTGTGGAACTGCTGCATCGCTACCCGGGGGAACCGCGGATGAACGGATTCTCCTGGCACAGTTACGAGCACTTTCGGGACAGCAACCACGTCTTCTCGGGACTCATCGGCGTTATGCCTTCCCATTTCCAGGTGCGCGGTGAAGGCCTCGAACCGGAGGCCGTGGATGGCGAGTATGTGGTGGGGGACTTCTTCCCGGTCCTCGGGGTGAAGCCCGTGATCGGCCGGCTGATTGGTCCACAAGACGACCAGATGGGTGCGGCTGGTTCGCACGTGGCCGTGGTGAGCTGGTCCTACTGGAAGAGCCGGTTTAACCTGGATCCGGGAATTCTGGGCAAGCGAATCATTGTGGAAGATGTGCCGCTGACGGTTGTCGGGGTAACACCCCGTGAGTTCTTTGGATTAATGACATGGTCCAGGCCGGACGTCTGGTTACCCGTGGCCATGGAGCCGGCAATCGGTCGCCCCAGCCGGATGACCTCTGGTCGCATGGGGCTGGGCCTGATCGGACGGTTGAAGCCGGGGGTGTCCATCGAGCAGGCGCGCGCGGAAATGAGCGTGCTTTTTCAGTTTACCGTCGAGGAAATGACCAAGAACAGCAAAGATCCCCTTTGGCGCCAATTGAAAATTGAAGTGGCTCCGGCGGGCGCCGGGTTGTCGGTGCTGCGTGATAACTTCGCGAAGCCGCTGCTGTTCCTGATGGCCTTGGTGGGCCTGCTGTTACTCGTCGCGTGCACGAACATCGCTAGTATGCTGCTGGCGCGCGCGGTCGCCCGCCAGCGCGAAATGGCATTGCGCGTTTCCCTGGGCGCCGGCCGGTTTCGCCTGGTGCGCCAAGTGTTGACCGAATCTCTGCTGCTTTCTACGACGGGCAGCCTGCTCGGTGTCTTCCTGGCGTATTTGGGCGCTAAGGCGCTCCTGCGGATCATCACCTCCGGGCGGCAGATTGTGGAATTGCCGGCTCGCATCGAGATTGACGTTCACCCGGATGTGCATGTGTTGCTTTTCACTGCCGGAGTCGCCTTGTTGACCGGAGTGCTGTTCGGACTGGCGCCCGCTTGGAGCGCGTTCTTTTCCGCCTCGGCGCCTTCGCTGCGGGAAGTCGGGACGGCTGGGGAAACAAGGCTCCAGCGCCTTTTCGGAAAGAGCCTGGTGGTGGCCCAGGTGGCCTTGTCGGTGGTGCTGTTGGGCGCCGCCGGCCTGTTTGTCGGACACTTATGGAATCTACAGCACCTCAATCTGGGTTTCCGCCGCGATCACGTTTTGCTGGTGACTCTCGACCCGAGGCGCAGTGAATACAAGGGCGAGCAATTATCCCGTCTGTATCAGGAACTGCTGGGGCGCATGGAAGCGATTCCGGGTGTGCGCTCGGCGACGCTCAGTGGTGCTACTCCCATCTCGGGCGCGGGGGCTTCCAGTTTCGCCAACGTGGAAGGTCACCCGGAAAAGCCTGAAGATCGCCGCTACGTTTCCTTAAATTGGGTCGCGCCGAAGTACTTCCAGACCCTCGGCACGCCACTCCTCGCCGGGCGGGACTTCAATTACCAGGACCAGGGCGGCCCGCGCGTGGCGATCGTCAACCAAGCGATGGCGCGGTATTACTTCGCCGACGGCAACCCCATTGGAAAGCATTTCTGGCTCGACCGCGACTGGAAGGGCTTCGGCCCCGACAAGACTTACGAGATCGTAGGAATGGTGGGCGACGCGAAGTACTACGACATTGGTGAAGCCACACCGCGCACCATCTACTTCAACGCCTTCCAGGAGGGACACGCGCCCTCGCACTTCGCGCTTTGGACCAGTATTGATCCCGAGAATGTAGCTCCCGAAGTGCGCCGCGCGGTGCGCGAGGCGGCGAAAACGATACAGGTGGCGCAGGTCACGACGCTGGCCGATCAAGTGGATGCGTCCATTGTTCCGGAGCGGCTCATCGCGACGTTATCGGGCTCCTTCGGCGCGCTGGGCTCAGTGCTCGCGGCCATCGGCCTTTACGGCCTGTTGGCGTACACGGTGGCACGCCGCGCGAGCGAAATCGGAATCCGCATGGCGCTGGGCGCGCAAGCGGCTGACGTGCGCTGGATGGTGATGACCGCGGGACTATGGTGGTTGGCCATCGGCATCGGCATCGGCGTGTCGGTGAGCCTCGCGGTCGGCAGAATTCTCCAAAACCGAATCTGGAGAATCAATTCAGCCGATCCGCTGACCCTCGCTGCCGTTGCTTTGCTATTGGCGGCGGTAGGCCTCGTGGCGTGCTACATCCCCGCACGCCGGGCAACGAAAGTCGATCCCATGGTGGCGCTGCGGTACGAGTGATTGTCGATTGACGATTGTCGATTGAGGATTGAAACGCGGGTACTGGTGTCATTTGCGAGACATGGACGTTGCAAGCCGCAGTCATTCCCGCGAAAGCGGGAATCTACTCGGCAAACCTTTGGAAGTGCGCTGTCGACGGACTGGATTCCCGCTTTCGCGGGAATGACCGGCGTTTCGAAAGGGATCCCATCCCAAATGACACCAGCACCGAAACGCGCAGGCGCGTTGAAATGCGCCTGAGAACCCGCTATAATGGGGATCATGCAGAACGCCACGATCAACTGGGCGCGCGACCTGGCGGCACCGGTCAAGGCCGCTATCGAGAACCTGCTCGGACGCCCTTTGCAGGATGACGAGCAGGTGAGCGTCCGGGCTTACCGGTGCCATGAAGCTCCTCGGGGAGAAGCTCGCCGGGAGGCTGCGCGCCGTCTTGAAGAACACCTTGACAGGATGGCGGGCAAAGTGAGGGACGTCTCCCAGCCCGAGATGGAAGCCGCTATTGACGAGGCGCTGGAGCAGGTGCGGCCCAAGCGTCCATGAGGGTCCTCCTCGACACCAACATTTTGGTGAGGGCAAACCCCAGAGCGGGTGGCTCAGCCCGTACCCTCTTGGCAGAACTCGCCCCCTCCCCCGAGCACACCTTGATCCTTTCCCCCTTTCTTTTGGAAGAAGTGGAACGCGTTCTCGCTTATCCTCGGTTGCAGGCCCTTTGGCCGCTCACCCCAGAAGAGATTCGGGAGTATACCGAGGCCCTTGATAAACTGGCGGAGATGGTTCATCCGGGTCCTTCACCTCCTGTCGTCTTGAGTGATCCGAAAGATGACCCTGTGATCGCGGCTGCTTTCCTCGGCCGCGCCGATGTTCTTTGTACGCTCGACCGGCATCTCTACACCCCGGGTGTGCTCGACTTCTTGCGCAAGCACTCCATTCAAGTGATGAGCGACGTTCAGCTCTTGTTGCGACTTCAGGGTGGTCCAACCAGGAAGTGAGGCCGGGCTGCCCAAGCTCTTTTGTCCGCTGGCTCTTAGTTAGGTGCCGCCAGGTCATCGGCGCCAGGGTTTTTCATTCTTCCTTAGCTTCATGCTGCGACTTTGGCGGGAGGCTCTTGGCGACGATTTCCGCCAGGTCAAGTATTTCGACGTCGTCGCGCTGGGCGTGGTTGGCAGCGTCGCGAAGCATGATGGGACAGTAGGGGCAAGCCACCACCACCGTGGCGGCCTTGGTTTCGGCGAGCTCGGCGAATCGAAGCTCGTTCACTCGTTGTTTGTTCTGATCCCGTTGGTCGTCAGCTATGAAAAGCTGTGCGCCGCCCGCTCCGCAGCATTGCGTGTTTTGGCCATGGTGCGCTGCTTCTGTAACCGAGACTCCGCAGGAGTGCAGGATCTTCCTCGGCGCAGCCGTGATGCCGCGGCCCCTAGCAAGGTAGCAAGGGTCGTGGTAGGTTGCCGGCAAATCAGACGGTTCGATAGCGAGCTGGGGGAGCAGTTCCGCAATGAGTTCCGAATGGTGTGCCACCCTGATATGGAGTTTCGCGTAAGCGGCGATTTGCTGGTAGTCCTTATCCAACATCGTCGTGCAGTGCGGACAACACGATATGATATTTTTCACCTGCGCATTAGCGAATGTCTCGATAAGCTTTTCGGAAAGTTGCAGGAAAAGGTATTCGTTGCCCGCGCGTCGCGCCGGTTCACCGCAGCAGGTTTCACGGGGGAGCACGCCCCATGAAACACCGGCGGCATCAAGAATCTGTTTCATGGCCAGAGCGACCGCTTGGCCGTGCTGATCGAAACTCAATCCGCAGCCAAGCCAGAAGAGCCATTCCTGGTGGCCGTCGAAAATCGGAAACTGCTTCGACTGGATGAGATTTTGTCGTGTGTCGTGAGCCATACCCCAGGGATTGTGCGGAGCACGTTCCATAGTTGTAAATAGTTGGATCACTTTGCCGTTGGTGACGCGACCCTCGCTTACGAGCCCACGCCGGAGGTCAAGGATTTTCCTTCCTACATGCTCGATGCCCACAGGACATGCGTACTCGCAGGCGCCACAGGCTAAACATTGGAAGAGGTCTTCCTCCGAAACGAGAACCTTGCCATGTGCTTTCTCCGTGGCAGTCCCTGCGACAACATCTCCGCCGCAGAGCAAGCCTTTCTGCGCGTCAAGGATGATTTCCTTAGGACTGAGCGATCCTCCAACGAGGTTAGCCGGACAGAACTCGGTGCAGCGGCCACACTCGACGCAGGCATTGAGGTCGAGAACGTCCTTTCGGCCAAAGTCCGGGAAGTGGATAATTCCCAGGTCGTCGCCTTCTTCCCGTAGCACGCGCATTGTGCTGGTTGTCTCCGAACGCAGGAATATCGTGATCGGGGCAAGCAGCAGATGCAGGTGTTTCGATAACGGGATTACATCGAGTAACGAAAAAAACGCAATTGTATGTAGCCACCAGTTTACTTTCCAGGACATGCTTCCGACTGGAAACACTCTCCAGCCCAAAAGATACGTTGCCATTAGTGCTGAGATAAGGAAGGCCACAATCCCGGAGGTTGCGGAGAGTTCTCCGAGAGGCTTCGGCTTTAACACAAATCGCCGAAATGACAGGCCGATCATGGCCACAAGCACAGCGAGAGCCCATACGGCGACAAACGTGCCATACCAGCTCCGCGTCCCTGTTGCTTTTGAAAGTCCGCGTAAGCCAAGGAGGAAGTGTTGTGCGCTCACCCAGGCGAAGGCGAGGAAACCCCACACGACTGCGGCGTGGAGTATGCCGACAATTGGCCGGTCGCGCACCACTCGATATTGCAGGACGACTTCTACAAAAACACGCCACAGCCGTTTGGGAATATTATCGAGAGGAAGATCTCCGTGCTGGGGAAATACCGAAAAAATCCGTCGATTAAGCGTTTTCAAGAACAACCAAACACTTGCTATAGAGAGCGCGATGAATATCGCGCGCGCGAGACCGCCCAAAAGGAAGGCGGCGCAGAAGGCGAGGGTGCTGGTAACCATCATCCAGGAGTATTCCTTGTAGCGCTCTAAATCCATCCCTTACCCCATGATGTCAAATCAAGACTCGGCAGGAGGGGGAATCGCTATGCACCCTTTTCAACCGGATAACCTCTATTCACCCAGTCCGTCCCCAAATTATCGGGGATGTAAAGCACTTTCAGCTTTGTGAAACCCAGGTTATGCAGGGCTTCGTAAGCCGGCTTTACGTTGGGACATCGGCTCCAGGGGCAGCATCCACAATAGATAACGATGAATCTGCTTCGGGCCAGTCCTTCCACTCGCTTGCGCAACTGCTGCACCACTGCTTCGTTGGCGGCCGGACCATAGTATTCAGAACCCGGAAGATGGGCCTGGGTGTAAGGAAATCGAAAGCCTACATAAATGAGGAGCGGTCTTTCGCCTTTGGGTGATTGGAGGATTTTGACCAAGTCCGGAGCGTTGATGAGATCGGCGGCAGGGATTGGAGATGGCTCCGTGGGTTTGCCCTGCGAGGCGCCCGGTATAGGTTCGGCTGGGGCGGCAAAGACTAGCCGGGTCTTTATGCCCATGGTAAGGAGTGAACCCAGGAAGAAGAGAGCCGCGAGTGCGACAGCAACTCTGGAAAAGTTCAGAGACTTCAACATGATCAGTTCCTTTCCCATTATTCTTGCATCCTCCGTGTCTGCCAAAGGATGAAGAAAACTCGCCTGCGCAATCTTCATGAGGCTATTTGCTCGCCGCAACTAATCCCCATTTCGATTTCAGGCTGAGCATCAATATACGCCTCAACGAAGCCGCGTTCAATGCTTCCAGTTTTCAGCATCCAGTTTTCAGTCCAGGTGTTTTCAGCCGCTCCGGGAGCGGCAGGGCGGAAACCTACTTACTGACCCTGTGGTGCCGGGCGTATAGTATGCGGATGCCAGTTGATGTTCTCTTGCGGAGTTGCCGCCGGTTTTTGTCCTGCGCGGATTCAAGGCAGAAATACTGGAGGAAGCCATGAAACGAATTTTCGTTGTCATGATTTCGTTAGTCTGCTTGTGGGCGGTTGTGAAGGGTCAGATGATAAGCGATAGTGAAAGAGAGATCCGAGAACTCGAAACCCAACGGTTTCGGGCGATGGAGAGAGTGGACGTTGCAGCGCTCAATCGCATCTTGTCGGATGACTTGATCTATACGCACGCCAACGGTTTGCAGCAAACAAAAGCCCAACTCATCGGGGTTCTCGGTTCCGGTGACATGAAGTATGAGTCCATCACCCCAGGTGATGATATTCGAGTTCGGATTTATAACCAGGCTGCCGTGGTAACCGGCCGCGCTTCAATCAAAATCAGGGCCCACGGCGAAGAGCAAACCTTCAAGCTTTGTTACCTGGACGTCTATGTGAAGCAGGATGGCCGCTGGCAGATGGTCGCCTGGCAGTCGTCGCGGGTCGCTCCTTAGCCTCTGCGCATGGCACAGAGACGACGATTACGCTGTCCCAACTGCGGCAAGAATCTTCCTCGTGAACTTCGCCACTTGGACGCAGATCTTCCTTGCCTGCGGGGGATGCTCCACTTCGCCGTCACAGGGGAAGAAGCTTTTCGATGCCCTTACTGTTCTTGTGTATTGACATTCGCTATCCATCGCGGCTTCTGCACTAATCGAAATCCGGAAGGTGCGGCCGCATTTTGCCCATGCCCTGTCCAGACCCGGACCGCATGTCGACCCGCAATTGGTTGGCCAAACCAAATTCCTGGTTTGCCTGCGCGGTCTCGCCGAGCTTGCGAAGCGCCAGGGCCAGATGATAGTGCGCCTCTGATTGCTTTGGGTCGAGCCGAATCGCCTCCCGAAACTCGACTGCTGCCGCTTCAAAGTTGCGGTTATATTCGTTCATCTTCCCCACGCCGAAATGGTAAAGATAGGTTCGGGGGGCTTCGCGGCCCATCCGCTTCAGAACTGCCTGGGCCTCGTCGAGCTTTCCTTGCACTTCCAATGTTTCTGCAAGGTAGTAAAATGCCAAGTCCTCTCGCGAGTCGAGGGCAAGCTCCCGGCGGAATTCCTTTTCCGCGGTCTCGAGGTCACGGGTTGTCCAGGCGATGAACCCGAGGGCGAAATGCGCTCCCCGGCAATGCGGGTCGATGGCAAGGGCGCGCTGGAGTTCGCCCCTCGCCTCATCCAACTTGTCCTGCGCGTCGAAGGCACGTGCCAGGAGCAGATGGGCCCAAGCAAAATGGCCCCCTAAGGAATCCTGGCGGCTGAAAAGCTCCAGCACTTTCTGGGGCGCATGCGCCCGAAGATAGCTCTTGCCCATCCATTCCACGATTTCAGGGTTTCCGGGTTGAAGTTGAAGCGCGCGTTCGAAGCTATCGGCGGCTTCAGCAGGCTGTCCGGAGTGAAAGTAAGCGCGTCCCAGTCCGAGGTTCGCTTCGAGGTTTTTCGGCTCTCGTTTCAATGCCTCAAGGTAGATCGGAATCGCCTCTTCGAAATGCTCGGCTCTCTCCAACTCCTGCGCGCGCCGCAACTCACTCCGCACTTCTTGCGCGCGGCTCCATGTGACCCCGCAAAGCGGTCCCACCAGAACGACTATGACCCAAATGCCTTTTCGCATCCGCTACCATCTTAGCCGCGAGGAGACACATGTCAATAGCGGCTGGGCCTCGTGCTTGTCATCCTGAGGAGTCCGCCATTCTCATTGGAGGACGACGAGGGATCTCGGCAGTTCGCATGTAAGATTGGGCGCTTGGGTGTGGGAAGGAACTGCGGAGATGCTTCGCTGCGCTCAGCATGACAGGGAATGAGGAGCGTACCCTGAGCGAAACGGACGGGCTCAGCATGACAGGGAATGCGGCTGGTCGCTCTCACCTGCAATCGCAAGTTCGAGGTGGGGTGTGTGGTGGGAACAATGTAGCCCACGGCTTCGGACCTGCTGCGCTACTTTGTGCCGGCGGGGTTGGAGGGCGTGAGGCTTGGTGGCGACTTCCGGTGCGCAGCCTGAATCTCATCACCGCGGAAGAAGCGGCCCGGCGCGGCGCGCATTTCCGCCATGGCGGGGAATAGCTTTGAGTAATCGCTTCGCGCATTCCAAAAAAGGAACCCCACCCCGCCTTGTTCCCTGGCCATACTGACTTCGCTTCGAATATAGGCATCCGAATACGTTTTGGTGCGCCAGGCAAAGGCCTGAAGCCATGGCCGCAGAACAACCTCGGTTTCCGCTGTAATCTCGCCGAACCGCTCCATGGATTCTCCAATAAAGTGCTCGGGGGCATCGCCCGGCCTCGCGTATCCGTCCATGCCGAAGAAGTGTGACGGATAAATCATCGGGGAAAGCACGTCGCACAACTGCGCCATGGCTGGGATGTCCTGGCCGGTGTGCTCCAAGTCAACCGGGCGCTGCCAGGCCATCACTCCGAAGACATCCACTGAAACCAGGACCCCAAGCGGGTGCAGTTCGTCATAGGCGCGGGAGAGAAAATCGCTGATTACGTCGGACCGCTCCCAGTCCGGATGCGAAGACTGGAATGCGAATCGGGCATCCTTTTGATCGCCTTCTGCGGGGAAGCGCACATAATCGAACTGGATTTCGTCCACCCCGGAGGTCGCCACCGCTCGGGCCAGCGCCAAGTTATATTTTTGAACTTCCGGTCGTGAAGGGTCAGTCCAAACCAGTTTCCCGTTTTCTCTCCACGGCTGACCGGTGCGGCGAGACTGCACCGCCAAGGCGGGATGGTTTTGTGCAAGATATTCGTCACGGAAGAGCGCAATGCGCGCGATCGCATGCAAATCCAGGGAATGGAGGAAGCGGGCGAACTTGGGAAGATTCCGGATGGGAACGTACTTCCGCTTAGGCGCCAGTTCGTGCTCGAAAGGTACGTCAACTAAGCCGTCCATGTCCTTTACGTCGAAGGCGACGGCATTGCCGCCGGCTTCCCGCCAACTCCTAATCAACTGCAAACCATGCTCACTGCCAGCCATGTAGCCGGTAAGGTAAATACCGCGCATCTCGAAATCCTTGGCGAGGGGAACCGGCTGCTCGACGAGCGGCGCTATGAGAATGCCGGGGATGGTCACTTCGGCGCCGGGCCGAAGGTATTTTCCTATCTTGCCGCCGTTCGCCTGTCTGATGGCTGCCTCCAATTCCGCCGTGGTCATGTAAGTTGATTGGGGCAGGTAATGGCGCGCCAGCGAGGGGAGGCTTTCCCCCCGGTTCACGGTGTGGACTACGGTCTGCGTTGGAGCCTCGCCGGGTGCCGGTGGCGGGACGTTTTCAGTAGACTTTGTTCCAGGTTTCTGAGGTATATTCGTGGTCCCAGCCGGTGGCGATTCGGGCAGCGAATCCGGCTTCTGGCCCGCGGGTTGTGTCTTTCCTTGCGGGGGAGCTGGCTCAGGAGGAATAGTCGGCGTGCCGCCAAAAAGCATCATGGCGACGAGAACCAGTAAGAATAGACTGCCCAAGAAATCGAACCTGGGACTGCCCAGCATCGTTTTTTTCGCCCTGCGCTGCAAGCCTCATCATAGCAGGCTGAAAGGAAGTAGCAAAGCACGGCGTTGTGGGAGTCGCTGAGTTCACAAGAAGGCTGGATTCCTGTCCCGGAGGTTAAGGTGACAAGAGCACGAGTCATGGTGTGGTGTGCGCTAATGCCAGTTGCTTTGATTTCGGCGCACGTAGGCTTGGGGCAGATAGGCGCAACGGAGCACAAGGTTGTGCTTCTTTGGCCGGGTGGGGCGCCCGGAGCAGTGGGCAACCAAGATGCTGATCGGCCATCGCTGACGCTTTATGTTCTCCCTCCGAGCCAACCGGCCCGCAGCGCAGTGGTCGTGTGCCCGGGAGGCGGCTATGCCATGCTGGCCATGGACCACGAAGGACGCCAAGTGGCGGAATGGCTGAATTCCTTAGGAGTCGCTGCATTCATCCTGAAGTACCGCCTCGCGCCACGCTACCATCACCCTGCCATGATGGAGGATGCGCAACGCGCCTTGCGCTACGTCCGCGCGCACGCGCAGGAATTGGGGATCGCTCCGGACCGCATCGGCATCTGGGGTTTTTCCGCCGGCGGGCATCTGGCTTCCACGGCGGCAACACACTTCGACGCCGGAAACCCTTCCGCCACCGATGCCATTGAACGCGCGAGTTCACGGCCGGACTTTGCCATCCTGGCTTATCCGGTGATCACCTGTAGCGAATGGTTCAAGCACGAGGGTTCTTGCAAGAACCTGCTGGGTGATAACCCCGATCCCAAGCTGGCCGTGTATCTCTCCAATGAAAAGCAGGTCTCCGCTCAAACGCCGCCAACTTTTCTTTTTCACACGAATGATGACGAGGCTGTTCCGGCTGAAAACAGCGTGGCGTTTTACATGGCCCTTCGAAAAGCGCGCGTGGCGGCGGAACTCCACATTTACGAGCATGGGCCGCACGGGGTGGGCTTGGCTCCGAAAGATCCCGTCTTGTCATCCTGGCCGCAACGGCTGGCGGATTGGCTTCGAGTCCGTGGGTTATTGTCGCCCGGAACGGCCCCCACGGACGCGGCGAAAACTCCTTGACGCCTTCGCTGCCCGGCGGCCCTACGTCGCATATTAGGACACTACCCATTTTCTTGTTGGCTCCTGATGATGGCTGAGCGTATGATAGACGCACGGGGAAGTCCTTTGTCGATTGAAATTCCTCCAGCCGAAGGGAGTTAAGGATGGGACGCAAGTACGGACAGCGGGGATACATGGACTCGGACCGCGAGCGCGAGAGGTCCGAGAGGAAGCCTACCCCCAGGAAGGAGCAGTTCGGGCCGAAGACTCCGGCCATGCCGGGAAAGCGCGAGGTGGTACGGTGTGCTTCCTGCGCTATGATCTTGCCGGTCGGGATCGACCTGCAAGGACGCTGTCCAAAGTGTGGCTTTGAACTGCACAGTTGCAAGCAGTGCGCCTTTTTCGACACAGCCAGCCGGTTTGAATGCACCCAGCCGATTGCTGCCCGCATCCCGAAGAAAGACGCCCGGAACCATTGCAGCTTCTATTCGCCGCGGACGACTGTCGAGCGGGAGACCTCCACTTCCAGGCCTCTGGATGCACGCCAAGCCTTCGAGAACCTTTTCCGAAAGTAGCGGCGCGCAAGTGGCCGCTCCGAGTCCCGCTACATTGTCAGTTAGAGACCACGAATCGACGTCGAAAAGTGCCTAGGCCGCCGCAGGGTAGGGTGGGATCTTAGGCTGGGACCTACCAATGACAAAATGTCTCTATCTCTCTTCTTTTCAATTCATTAGCCATTCCATTCAACCTCTCTTCTCTGCCATTCGCTGCTTAAATGCCGCCATCCGAGACATATGGTTTGCTCCGGAAAGATTGGGATGGTCTAATTCGGGACGGGCGGGGGATGCTTTCTTCGGTTAGCAAACTTCATCTCTCGCCACCTTAGCTTTACGGTTGTGGCTTCAGTGTTGTCCCGTGTCCTCGCCACTCGTCCGTGCGTGATTGCGCCACGATTACCCTTTACGGAGGCATAATGGCCACTGTTACTATCACTCCTGAAGTGCGAACCTCGCCACGGAGGGATTTCCGGAACGTTCAGCCAGAAGCCACTTTTACGGGCGCACCTATTGAACCTTTACAGAAGGGCTTGCCCAAGACCACGCAGTCGGTCTGCCCGGAATGCCTGAAGGTGATCGAGGCGCGGTTGTTCGAAGAGCATGGCGCGGTTTACATGGAAAAAACCTGTGCGGAGCACGGCGACTTTCGGGACAAGATCTATTCCGACGCCAAGCTCTATCTCAAGATGGAGGAGTTCGAGTTCGGCGACAACCGGGGACTTGAGAACCCGCAATTCCCCGACGCGACACGTTGCCCGGAGGACTGTGGTTTGTGCTCACTCCATACCTCGCACACGGTGCTTTCCAATCTTGATCTCACCAACCGCTGCAACCTCACCTGCCCGGTGTGCTTTGCCAACGCCAACACCGCGGGATACCTGTACGAGCCTTCCTTCGAGCAGGTGCGCGGGATGCTCAAGACGCTTCGTGAGCAGCGCCCGGTGCCCAACCGCGTGGTGCAGTTCTCAGGCGGCGAGCCCACCATTTATCCGCGTTTCCACGACGTCCTGCGGATGGCCACCGAGATGGGCTTCACCCACATCCAGTGCGCGACCAACGGCATTGAATTCTCCGACCTGGAGTTCGCCCAGAAATGCAGGGAAGCCGGCCTCCACACGCTTTACCTTCAGTTCGACGGCGTCAGCGATGAAGTTTACCTTCGCACGCGCGGCCAGAGGCTGCTGGAGAAAAAGCTGGCTTGCATTGAAAACTGCCGAAAGGCAGGCCTGAAGATCATCTTCGTTCCCACCATCGTGAAAGGCGTGAACGACCATCAGATCGGTGCTATGATCCGCTTGGCCATCGACAACGTCGACTGCGTTAGTGGCTTCAGCTTCCAGCCGGTTTGTTTCACCGGGCGCATCAATCGCAGAGAACTCGAGAGCAAGCGCTTCACGCAATCGGATCTGGCGCACGCCGTCGCCGACCAGACCGGCCTGACCGACAAGTATGAGGATTGGTTCCCCCTGTCCTGCATATCGCCCTTCTCGAAACTGCTGTCGAACTTGCAGAATTACGAACGCCCCAACCTCACGTCTCACCCCCACTGCGCCATGGGGACCTACCTCTACGTTCACCCCGACACGAAGAAGGCCATCCCCATCACGCGCTTCTTCGATATGCCCGCCATGCTGCGCGATATCGACCGGCTCGCCCGGCAAGCCCAGGGAGCACGATTTAAGATGTTCACTAAGATCAATGCCTGGCAAAAGATTCGCCGGCATTTCAAGCCGCAGTTTGCCCCGCCGGGTTTGACCTTCGAGCGCTTCCTCCAGACCTTGCAAGGCATGACCGACCACGAATACGGGCGGGGCAGGGGCGACGGCACATTCACCTACAAGACGTTGCTCGTGGCGGGCATGCATTTCATGGACTCCTACAATTACGATTTCGCCCGCGTCAAGCGTTGCGTGATCCACTACGCGGCCCCCAATGGCCTAGTCTATCCCTTCTGCATTTACAACTCCGGACCCTGCATGCGCGAGAAGATTGAGCGGCAATTCTCCGTGCCGTTCGATCTGAAGGCCGCGAAGCAGAACGGCAACGGTCTGGTGCAAGTCGGGAACTAACGCGCTTTTCATCGCGGCATATGCTAGGATAGCTGGCGAATTGCACACTGTTCGTTTCTAGAGGCACGGGCTGGTTATGGCTGCGTCTCCTATCTACCAGGCGTTCAAGCGCGCGAAGTGCACCCGACTCAGCTTCATCTTGTCAGTTCAGTTGCCTGCCAGTAAGGCGTTACTTTCAAGAATCAGGAGTTGTCTTCGTGGGAAGGGTTTGAATCTTTCGTGGGACTTCGCAGCCACCTATCCCGGCGAGGGGAAAGAAAAAGTCAACGCACAAGCCATTCTCACGCGGGGACCGCACAAGGACCTCAGCGTGTTGGTCATTTGGTCCAGGGCCAAGGAAGGCGCTCCCTCGGAGTCCAAGCGCTTCAGTGAGCTGCTCCGTTGCATCCACGAATACCTCCCCGAGCGCGAGGGATCTGTGTGGGCCTATTTCTCATACGACAGCGAAAAAGTGACCTCTCTGTTCAGGCCAATCCGCCTGGCCGACCAGCCCGTGATCTTCGATGAGATCACCGGCATCACAGGCGTCAAACGAAATCCCGAGGGCAAGATGGGGTACGAGTTGGAGATGTCATTCGAAGGCAAACGTGTGAATCACGTCGTGAGATTCACACAAAGATTGGAGCTTTCGGAAGACACTCCGCTTCCATTACTTGAGGTAGCAAGTAGAATATCGATGTTGGCATTAAAGCCGAAAGAGGAAAAATGAAAGGAAGCCAACCGGCACCTGCGACGCTTGAATGGCTCCGTCGCGAGGTTCACGAAAGTCAGGCGGGCGGCTACCTTCCCTTCCGGGGAACCCCGTCAGCCCAGTTTTACCAGACTTTCGACCTCGAGGCATGGGACCCTAACGTTGTCGTCGTCGTTGATGGGGTTTACAACCGCATGCGAGAGGAAGGGGCGGCAGCGGTCGTTCGACAGGTTACGTCGGTCGAAGAGCAATTGCGTGCCGTTTTCGGTTACACGAAGAGACTCGATGAGCTCTGCGAACGAGTTGCGGGACTCGAATCGAAGGTTGAGCAGGTGCTTAAGAGACTCGGAGAACTGGGCGCGCTACGACGAAGCTTCCTGGTCCCGATTGAAACTTTGGAGCCCGAACCCTACGAAATCACGAGACCATTTACTGCCGTCGTTATTGAGGGGGAAGGTGAGTTTGAGGCTAGCATTTTCGACCTGGGTATCTTTGCGTCCGGTGAGACAGAGGGGGAAGCGATTGCCAACCTGAAGGAAACGCTGGCCGATACCGTCGATCGGCTTAACGGGCTCCCCGATGCTAGGCTGGGCAAGGGTCCATTACGGCAAAAGAACCTTCTGAACAAGTGCATTCGCAAAGTCGAGGAGGGGTGATTCTTGCTTACCCAGGACGACGCAGAGGCTATTGCAGACAAGCTGGGTTGCACGTCCGACGAAGGTAGGAGTCATAAGTACTATGAGCTTTTTGTGGACGACAAGCTAATCACTAGGTTCGGCGTTCGCCGGGCATCGAGGGAAAAGGGGCACGGCCACCTGCCACGCGAACTTCACATAACCCAAAAACAATGCAGAGACCTCAGCAAATGTCCCCTATCTAAGGACGGGTACCTCCAGATTCTGCGCGAGAAAGATCTCCTCTAGCCGGTTGATGGTTGGGACAGCACGCTTGCTGCTGGTAAAGGCGGGTCGAACGTCGTCCTGGTCCTCTCTGGTAACTGCGCTTCAACATGCCAGTTGAAAGCGCCGTCCACTCCTGGTACCGTTGACGGGCGGCGCAGATTCGCCCGCAAGAAATCTACATGCTCGAGCTTGGAGGGGAAACGAAGATGAAAAACGCAGCCATAGTCCTTACATTCCTGGCCTTCCTATCGCTAAATGTGTGGGCTGCGCAGGAACAAACGACCACACCTGCGCCCGCCCCGAAGGCCCCGTCCTCTACTCAGAAAAGCACCGCCGCGGCTCCGATGACCACCACGCCCTCGGGACTGAAATACAGAGACTTGGTGGTTGGCAAAGGACCGCAGCCCAAAGATGGCGACACCGTGGTGGTGAATTACACGGGAACGTTTACGAACGGCAAGGTTTTCGACACCTCCGTGGGCAAACAGCCGTTTGAATTCAAGCTGGGTCGCGGCAACGTGATCAAGGGTTGGGACGAGGGTGTGGCCACCATGCACGTAGGTGGAAAGCGCAAGCTAGTGATCCCTCCCGATCTGGCCTACGGGCCGGGCGGCTTACCGGGAGCGATTCCTCCCAATTCCACACTCACTTTTGTCGTCGAACTGCTGAAGATCAAATAACCGCCTTGTCGTCGCACCCCTTCCCGTCGTGCCACAGGTCCAAGTGCGCCTGGGGGTTCAAAGGCAAAGGTTTGAAATTGGAAACAGAGGGCCGGAATCGAGTTCCCGCTGTGCTAAGAATACGGATTCCAGATCTTAGATTGCAAAAAGAAAAGGGCTCAGAGCGCTGGGCACGAATCGGGAAGTTATGCTAATCTACCCAGTGCGTCCCACGACAAGGGCCTTCCCTGTGGGACCTCACTTATGGCCCTGATTGCTCCCTCGCTGCTGGCGGCAGATTTCGCTCGACTCGGAGAGGCGCTCCACATTATAAATGCTGCGGGCGTACCGATGCTCCACCTGGAGGTAATGGACGGCCATTTTGTGGAGGAAATTAGCGTCGGGCAGCCGGTCGTCCGAAGTCTGCGCAAAGCCACGAACCTGGTTCTGGACTTACACCTGCTCATCGAACGTCCGGAACGCTACATTGCTGACTTCATTGAGGCGGGTGCGGATCGTATCTCGGTTCATGTGGAGGCCACGACTCGCCTGCACCGGGTTTTGGACCAGATCCGCGAGCAGGGTGCCAAAGCCGGAGTTGCCTTGAATCCGGCGACGCCCGTGGCAACAATTGCGGATGTGGTGGGGGAGTTCGATTTTCTCTCAGTTTTGTCCTCTGATCCGGGGTTGAGCGAGCGAACCTTTGTCCCCAGATCGGTGGAGAAAGTGCGAGCGGCGGCATTTCTGCGTGATGAGCGGCGCGCGGATTTTGCCATTCAAGTCGAAGGTGGAATCCGCTTTGAGCATCTGGAGCAACTTACTCGTGCAGGCGCAGACATCCTGGTGGCCGGTTCAGCCATCTTCTATAGCGATGACCCAAAAGCGCGCCTGAACGAAATGCTGCGCCTCGTGTCCGCATCGCGGCGGATGTCTCAAGTATGATGGGCGCGAATCAGGAGTGAAAACACTGGCGAAGCGAAACAGCAAGACCGGATGGAAGCGTCTGCCGCTGTTTTTGTGGGTGGCTGTACTGGGTGGCGTGTTCCTGCCCGGATGTCTTTTTCATCGCCATCGGCGCGCGGATTTAGCCGCGGCGGTTAATGCTGGCGATCAGCCGGACAAGATTCTTTACGATAGGGCGACCAACGAAATTGCACACGGTCGTTACGACGTAGGACGTCTCACTCTCCAAACCCTCATCAATACGTACCCGGATAGCGAGTATCTGGCAAAAGCAAAACTTGCCATCGCGGATTCTTACTATGCCGAGGGAGGGGTCTCGGGCCTGACCCAATGCGAGGCTGAATACAAAGACTTCATTACCTTCTTCCCTACGGCGCCCGAGGCGCCTGAGGCACAGTACCGCGTCGGCATGGCGCATTTCCGCCTGATGGCCAAGGCCGACCGGGACCAGGCCGAGGCTCGCCTTGCGGAAGTCGAGCTCAAGGAGTTTCTGGTGAAATACCCCGACAACCCCGTGGCGGTCCGCGTCAAGGCGCGCCTTCGAGAAACACAGGAAGTCCTGGCCCAGGGGGAGTTACTGACCGCGAGTTTTTACCAGATGAGGGGGGCGTATCGCGCTGCACGGGGACGCTTCCGGGAGATGGTCGAGAAGTACCCCAACTTCAGCGGCGGGGATCAGGCCCTGTATGGATTGGGCCAAACCTTGGAACACCTGAAAACCCCCAAGGAAGCGGTTCCGTACTACTCGCGTGTGGTTCGTGATTTTCCTCTCAGCCCGCATGCGGCAGAGGCCAAAGATCGGCTCGTGGCCATGCACGAACCGGTTCCAAAGCCCACCAAAGCGACGTTGGCGCGAGCGCAGGCGGATGCAGCCCGATTGCGCAGCCAAAGCCTGTTTGGAAAATTGACTACGGCGATGGCCAGTACGCCCGATACAAGCGCTACTTTGCGGGGCCCGGTTCGCCTGGGGGCAGCGGAGGCGAGTGGTGTCGAAGTGGCGAAACGTACACCTGCTGCTCCGTCTCTCCCCAATGCTGCGATTGTTGCTGAGCCCGTTGGCGATACTAGCTTGAATTCCGGAAAGGCGGTTGATTCCAAGCCTGCCGTCGACAACTCCAACAAAGGCGCCAGCGCAAACACTCAGGACAACAATGCAAACTCTCCAGGCAGTGAGAGCAGCTCGAAGGCTCCGGAGAACAAGGTGAGCTCTTCCAGCAATGAAAGTAGCTCGAAGGCAGGGGAGAGCAAAGCAAACCCTGGTCCTCAAGACCAATCTGCCACAGTCACGCCTCCGAAGAAAAAGGGCCGATTCCACGTTCTGAAGAAGATTATCAAGCCCTTCTGATTTGCCTTTCTTTGGCTATCCAGGGTGGGACTGTGTTCGCAAACGGCCACGCCAGCCGATTCTGTCGGGACATTTATTGGACCTTGTGCGCCCATTGAAGACTCACATCCCTTGCGCGCCTTGACTTTCTCTCACTGACATGGTATTCGTTTGGCAAGTCATCTCGCGACACAAGGTTGAAGGGAGGCCGTGTGGCTCGGTTGATCCTTCTCGCAGACGATAGCCCTACTATTCAAAGGAGAGCCCAAGGGATTTTGCAGGGTGAGGGCTTTGAGGTCGAAACCGTCTCCAACGGTGTCGCGGCGATCAAGAAACTACCCAAAATGCACCCTGTCCTCGTGCTAGCCGACGTGTCCATGCCAGGCAAAGATGGCTACGAGGTTTGTGATTATGTAAAGACCTCAGCGGATCTTCACCACGTCCCCGTGCTGCTGGTGGCCAGCGACCTGGAGCCGTATGATGAGCTGCGGGGTGCGCAGGTCGGGGCGGACGGGATTATCAAGAAACCCTTTGCCCCCCACGACTTGATCGCTATGGTTGCGAAATTCGCCCCCCTCGGCGAAGCCTCAGCATCCCTACCCGCGCTTCCTGAAACGCTTGTTACTTCGTCCCCTGTGGCCCCGCCTGAAGTCTCCCCAATGGGTTCCGAACCGGAAGGCGCCACAGGAAGACACGAGCCGGATTTGGCCGCGCCTTCGGCTGGCATGGCCTTTCCGGAACCGCCTGAGATGCCGGCGACGCCGCCTGGGCCTTTGCCCGATATTTCCCTCCAGCCTTCGCTTCAGACCCCGCTGCCAGTCTGGGCACAATCTTTACCCGAACCTCTGCTTGCGGCTCCGCCCGAGGACCTGCTGGGAGGTTCGTCGGAGCCGTTACTTGTACCGACCGAACCGTTCCCAGGGTTGGCACTCGAGGGGACGCCTGAGCCAACCCCAGAGCCCTGGTTGGAGGTTGCAACGGAACCAACCCCAACCGCTCCCGAATCAATTTCTGGGAGCGGTGTGGAGCCTGCGCCTGAGCCCACCGTGATCGCTCCTGAACCCACCCCAGAGCCCTGGTTGGAGGTTGCAACGGAACCAACTCCAACTGCTCCCGAGTCAATTTCTGGGAGCGGTGTGGAGCCTACGCCTGAGCCCACCGTGGTCGCTCCTGAACCCACCCCAGAGCCCATCCCTGAGGCCGTGCCTGAGTCGGTTCTGGCCAGTCCTGAATCAATCTCTGGGACCGGTCGGGAGGCTACGTCCGAGCTGGCATCGGTCGTGTCAGAACCACCCGTTGCAGAATCAGGCGTGCCCTGCGCGCCGGTGCCGGTAACCGAAACAGTTCATCCGCCTGCGGAGGCTGCGCCCGAGGCGCCCCCGGCTGTCGTTGCTGAAGAGCCTCTTCTTCCAACCGAACCCGCCTTGGCGGAACAACAGGTGGAGCCGCTTCCTCCGCCGCGCCCGTCGCCTGAACTCGTCAAGCCGGCGGCCGATAGAACCCTGGCGTCCGGCGTAGCTGCCGAGACTGCGGGGCCGATGCTGATTGATGAGCTGGCTCCCGCTCCCCCTGCACCCGAACCGCCTCCTTTCGTCGAAGGACAACAGCCGAAACCCATGGCAGCAACCAGCTTGGATAGTTTTTCCCTTGCCGAAGCCGCGGAGGGCCAGGTTTATATCGCCCGGCCTGAAGCGGAGGCGGCGCCGTCGCCCGAAGCTGGGGTTGTACAGCCGGGCGAGTCTCCGGAGCCCCCGCCTTCCGTGATCAACCCGGAGTGGGTTTACGTGATTGTTCACAAAGTCGTCATGAAGATGGCTCCTCCCGTGCTACCCCCCGAACTTGTTGGGGAACTCATCCGCATACTCACCGAAGAGATCACCGCAGAACTTAATTCGGAATCGTCTCAAGCTTATTAGCAACTCGATCATTTCAGGCGAAGGGAACCTGCGCCGGTGCCGCGACATTCACGCGCGATGAACCATGGAGGGGTTGAAGATGAGTAGCCGTGGGCAAGGGCACGGTTTTTGTGCCCGCCGCCCACGGATTGCGCACCCAGCAAGTTTCTGAAAGGGTCGAACCCGTCAACTGACGGGCAAGGCCCCCCGCGAGATGGCGTCTGTCAATACCGGACGAACCACACGGGTCGTGCATGCACGCTGCGGTTTGGCGTGTGTGCGGCATCCAATATCGCGGGACCGACGCGGCCGCCCCTGCTACGCGCCACCTGACGGTAATTTGAGATGGCAGATTTGAGATTTCAGACATAGAAGGCGGTAAGTCGAGATGGCAGATTCCAGATTTCAGAGATACGAGCGCCGTTTCCCGAATCCCGAATCCAGATTCATGCATCCTGAATCCTAACCCTGCTCCTTGACATCCTGCGCGCAAATCCTCAACAATGGCGGATTCTCGCCTAGCTGTCAGCGTTCAGCTATCAGCAGTCAGTAAGCCACGGGCTGATAGCTGAGAGCTGAAAGCTGAAGGCTGATTGCCGTACGCTGAAGTCGAAAGGTCAAAGTTATGCGTTGGAGTCAAACATTCATTCCCACTTTGCGCGAGGACCCTGCCGAAGCGGAGGTTCCCAGTCACCGTTTGCTGTTGCGGGCCGGTTACGTTCGGCAGGTGGCGGCGGGAGTCTATGCCCATCTCTTCCTGGCGCAGAAATCCCTTCTCAAGGTGATGCAAATCATCCGCGAGGAGATGAACGCCATTGGGGCGCAGGAGTTTCATTTGCCGGCTTTGAATCCGGCGGAGCTTTGGAAAGAGTCCGGCCGGTACGAGTCTTACGGCGAGACGTTGTTCAAGTTCATGGACCGCAACCAGCATGAAATGTGCCTGGGAGTGACGCACGAAGAGGAGATGACGAACATCGCCCGTAGCGAGCTGCGTTCGTACAAGCAACTGCCTCAGATCTGGTACCAGATCCAGGAGAAATTCCGCGACGAGCCGCGGCCCAAGTCGGGGTTGTTACGGCTGCGTCAGTTCTGGATGAAGGACTCCTATTCCTTCGACCTTGACGATGCCGGACTGGAGATCAGCTACCAGAAGCATTACGGCGCCTACGGGCGCATCTTCGACCGCTGCGGGCTGAAGTACGTCGTTGTGGAAGCGTACTCAGGGACTATGGGGGGGACGGACTCCCATGAGTTTGCCGCGCCGACGGACGCGGGCGAGGATTCGCTGGCCATTTCCGAGTGCGGCTACGCGGCCAACCTGGAGAAAGCCGAAGCCAAAGCGCCTCGCGTCGAGGACCTGCCCGGCGACGCGCCGCCCGAGCCCTTTCCCACTCCCGGCCAGAAGACCATTGATGATTTGGCAAAGTTCACGGGTGAAAGCCCGGCGCGCCTGATGAAGACGCTGGTTTACGTGGTGAAAAGCAAGCCTATGCTCCTCTTGCTGCGTGGCGATCACTCGCTCAGCGAGACGAAGCTGGCCGCGGCGCTGGGCACGGATGTATTCCGGCCCGCCACACCCGAGGAGGCATGGGCGCTGCACGGCGCGCATGTGGGCTCGCTGGGGCCGGTGGGGCTTGAGGGAGTAAGGATATTGGCGGACCGGGCGTTGGAGGGACGAAAGAACCTCATCACGGGCGCCAACCGTGATGATACGCACCTCCGCAACGTCACGCCGGGGCGTGATTTCCAGGCCGAGTATCATGATATGCGGGTGGTGACGGCTGGCGATCTCTGCCTGCGCTGCGGCAAGCCCATTCAAATTCGCATTGCGGTGGAATTGGGGCACATCTTCAAACTGGGAAGACGGTATTCCGAAACGATGCATGCGACGGTATTGGACGAGAACGGCAAAGAGATCCCGCTGGTCATGGGGTCGTATGGAATTGGCGTGGAGCGCATCCTGAGCGCCGCCGTGGAACAGAACCACGACCAGGATGGCATGTTTCTACCGCGGCCGATTGCTCCTTTCGACGTCATCCTGACGGCGGCCAACATGGATGATGCCCGTCTCTGCTCGGCGGCGGAGAAGCTTTACGAAGAAATGCTCGCCAACTCGCTGGACGTGCTGTTTGATGACCGCGCGGAAAGGCCGGGCGTCAAGTTCAAGGATGCGGACCTGATTGGCGTGCCTTACCGAGTCACTTTGGGCAAGCGGAAGTTCGAGCAGGGATTGGCGGAGATCTTCCAGCGCTCGACAAAGAAAGTTCGCGATGTTAAGCTCTCCGAGGTCGTAAAATGCCTGCAAGTGGAGTATCTTGTATAAGGAGCAAGGTCTCCACGGAGTAGCGGTATGCGACGGTCGGAAGAGGCTTCAGGACGGTTCAAGGCTCTTTTATCTTTGGCATTCCTGGCGGTCATCATCTTCGTTGCCATAAAGACCCTCCCCGCTTACGTGAACAATTTTGAGCTTCAAGACCACATCCAGAGGCTTTCCACTCAGTTGGCGGTTCGAACCAAGCCCATCACGCCGGATTCCATACGGAATGAGGTGGTCGCTTTCGCCCAGGATCACGGAGTTCCGCTTACCGCCGACAATGTCAAGGTCACTATTGCAAGTCGCGTATCGATCAGTGTGGACTACACGGTGGCGGTGGACTTGATGGTTTATACCCTCGAGCTTCACTTTACGCCATCGGCGGAGAACCTGTCGCTATAACCCGTGGTTCGAAATGCGCCAGCATCGCGCTCGAATCCCCGTCCGTTCCGGAAGCAGGGGCAGTCACGTCTTGCCGGCGTGGTAGGCAGGAAGAGAGGTCTAGTCGCTGCCTGCTTACTGGTTGTGCTCGGCTTGGCGGGCATTTTCGTTTACTACTACGTCCGATTCTCCCGCCTCATTGACGCGCGTCTGAGTGGCGACATCTTTAACAATAGTTCCCTGGTCTTCGCCGCACCCACGCCGGTTTCCGTGGGTCAGGCGAGCACGCCGGGGGAGGTTGCCGCACGTCTCCGCAGGGCCTTTTATGCCGAAAGCAGCGGGACCTCCTCCGTCGGCGTCTATAAGCTGGCGGAAGACCGGATCGAAATCACCCCCGGCCCCATTTCTTTCTTCGCGGGCGAAGTCGCCAAAGAGGGCCCGGCGATTTTGACCTTCCGGGACGGCCGCATTTCTTCCATCACCTCGCCTGACGGCGCCACAAGTTTGGAAAGTTACAATCTCGAGCCCGAGTTGATCACCACCCTGTTTGACAACACCCGCTCCAAGCGGCGCTTGGTGCGTTACCAGGACCTCCCGAAAGTGCTGGTGGATGCGGTGCTGGCTGCGGAAGATCATTACTTTTTCTCCCACCACGGAGTGAACATTTTCCGCATTTTGGAAGCGGCCGCGGCCGACATCCGGGCGGAGGAGATAGTGCAAGGCGGCAGCACGCTGACGATGCAGTTGGCGCGCGGCTTTTTCTTGACGCCCCAACGCGTATGGCGGCGAAAACTCGAGGAGATCTTCCTGGCTCTGCTGCTGGAACAACGCCTGACCAAGGAAGAGATTTTCGAGCTTTATGCGAACCAGATATACCTTGGCCAGCGGGGGAGTTTTTCCATTTATGGCCTCGGTGAGGCGGCCAACGCTTATTTCGACAAGGACGTCGCCAGCCTGACGTTGCCCGAAGCAGCCTTTTTGGCAGGCCTGATCCGCGGCCCGAATCTGTATTCACCTTACCGGCGGCCGGCAAGAGCCTTGGAACGGCGCAACTATGTGATCAGGCAGATGCGGGAACTTGCCCTGATCAGCTCCAAGCAGGCCGAGAAAGCCTCGGGGGCGACTTTGGGGGTGATCAATCAGAACGTGGAAGGTCTCCAGGCGCCTTACTTCGTGGACATGGCGCGCGATCAGTTGCTCGCCCAGTTCTCCGAGCAGGATTTGATTTCGCAAAGCTATCGCATTTACACCACACTCAATCTCGATTTGCAAAAGGCGGCCTCCGAGGGCACACGGCTGGGCATTGGCGAAGTAGACCAGGAGTTAAAGAAGTCAAGGCATGTCAAGGCGAACGTGAGCCAGGATGCGAATCAGCCACAAATGGCGCTCCTGGCGCTGGACGCCCACACGGGGGAGATCAAAGCTCTGGTGGGCGGGCGCGACTATGGCAGCAGCCAACTTAACCATGTTCTGGCAAAGCGGCAACCGGGTTCATCCTTTAAACCCTTTGTCTATGCAGCCGCTCTCAGTACGGGTGTGGACGGCTCGCAGCCGCGCGTGACCCAGGCAACCGTACTCAACGACGAGCCAACTACCTTCCAGTTCGGCGATCTCACTTACGAACCTGAGAACTACAAGCAGGAATACCACGGGCTCGTAACCCTGCGAGAGGCCCTCACACACTCACTGAATGTGGCGACGGTCCACTTGGCGGAAATGGTTGGGTATGACAAGGTAAGGGATCTGGCGATAGCCGCAGGAATCAACAAAGACCTGCTGGCGACACCCGCCATGGCGCTGGGCGCTTATGTGGCAACGCCGCTGGAGATTGCCGGGGCTTATACTATTTTTTCGAATGGCGGCCAATTCGTCGAACCGAGGTTCATCCTTGCGGTCAACGACTCCGCGGGAAGGACTCTCTGGCGGGATTCCGTCGTAACCCGGCAAGTGCTCGACCCACGCGTCTCTTATCTGATGGTGGACTTGATGGAAAGCGTGATCAACAACGGCACGGGCGCTGGGGTGCGCAGTCGAGGCTTCACGCTCCCTGCGGCGGGGAAGACGGGGACTTCGCACGACGGTTGGTTCGCGGGATTCACCTCAAACCTGCTGGCTATCGTTTGGGTGGGCTACGATGACGACCGCCCACTGAAGCTGTCAGGGGCGGCCTCCGCATTGCCCATCTGGACGGAGTTTATGAAACGCGTCGCAGAAGTTCCCGGTTACGGCGACCCGAAGCCTTTTACCATGCCGGAAGGCGTGGTTGCCGTTCCGATGGAAACAAACTCCACCACCAGTGACGCGAGAATCGTCCGAAATGAAGTCTTCATTGCGGGGACAGAACCCCAGGCGCCGCAGGTCTCGCGGGGAATCCTGGGAAGGCTCTTTCATCCCCAGGGTCAACCCAACCTGCCTGCAGCGGCTGCTATTCCCTCAGGAGCCACAGAGGCGCCGCCGCAAGGTACGGCCAAGCCGCCGGAGGTTCCGTCAACGGCGGGCAGGCACGGGATCATAAGAAAGTTCCTGTCGATTTTCAAAGGCAAGAATTCGAAGCCCCCGGCGCCTCCGGAACCGAAGCCTAAGACGGCCTCTCAAGAATAGGATCGGGGTCCGGCGGTCAGTGATTGTTTTTCGCCATTGCGAGGTTTGGACATGAGAGTTGAAAACTTGGCTCAATCCGCGTTGAAGGGGTTCATCGCTCCTTTGCTTTTCCTCTGCCTCTGCATCTCCAGTGCGTGGGCACTTCCCGGCGCACAAGAAGGCCAGTCTGCGCCGGCTTCTGCCACGGCTGGCCAAGCGCGCGAAAGCCCCGCCAAGTCCCGCCCACTCAGCTTCGAGGAACGTGCGGACATCTATATGGCTCGCAAGTCTTACGAGGATGCTGTGGATTACTATTACCGGGATCTAAAGCAGGGCCACTTTGCAGACGCCAGTGTGTGGAACAAGCTCGGGATTGCCTATCAGCAGCTCCAGAATTACCACGCGTCTCGCAAGGCGTACAACCAGGCGATACGGCATCAGAAGAACTATACGGAGCCTTTGAACAATATTGGAACCACTTATTTCATGCAGGACAAGTACGGGAAGTCGGTTAAGTATTACTTGAGGGCGATCCAGCTGAATCCCAACTCGGCTTCCTACCATTTGAACCTGGGAACCTCTTACTTCCACATGAAGAAATACAAGGAGTCTGTGGAGGAATACCGCACGGCCTTAAACCTCGACCCGAATATCTTCGCGGAACGCTCCGCGTTCGGGACCATCATCGAGGCACGTGGGAGCGATCCCGAATACTACTTTTACCTGGGGAAGGTTTTTGCTTCTCTGGGCCGTGTGGACGATGCGGTGCGCAGCCTGCGCCGGGCTCTTGAGGACGGGTTCAAAGACCGGAAGAGAATCCTCAACGATCCGGACTTTATGAAAATCAGTCAGAGCCCTGCTTACGTCGAATTGATGAACAACCCCCCGGTTGGGATCAAGGATTGAATCCGAACACCCGTTGGGTGATAAAAGCATGCCTCCAGCGCTGCATAGGGGATCAAGGAGATTCCTCTGCAAGGCGCAGCGCCAGAGTCAATGCTATAATGCAGGTTCCGGATTGAGTCTTGATGCGAAGAGCGCTCCGATTACTCTTACTCTTGCTGATCCCCTGGCGAGTCGCTGGCGGCTCCGAGGTACATGCCGTCCTGGTTTTTCCCTTTGAAAACCAGAGTAGCCGGGCAGATCTGAATTGGGTCTCGGAGAGTTTTGCGGAAACCCTCTCCTCCCGACTTTCCGGGCCCGGCCTTTACGTTTTGGAGCGTGGGGAGCGCAATGCCGCCTATGACCAGTTGGGTATTCCTGCCGGTATACCTCTGACTGTTGCCAGTGAATACAAGGCAGCTCAAACCCTGGGTGCAGATTGGGCTGTCTTGGGGAAATTCAATGTGGAGGGAAACCGCCTCAGCGCAAGTGCCCGGTTGCTTGACCTCCGCCAGTTAAAGCTCTCCCCCGCCATCGAGGTGAGCGGTGAACTGGCCGAACTGGTGGACCTCCAGACACGATTAGTATGGCGGCTGATGGCCTCTTACGATCCCAATTTCACGGTCGGCACTGAAGAGGATTTTGACCGCAGGTTTCCTGAAGTGCGGCTGGATGCTTTTGAGAACTATATCCGGGGCATCCTGGCCACGGACGACCCCACCCGTATTCACTTCTTCCTGGAGTCTGACCGGTTGGCTCCCGCTGATCACCGGGCGGCATTTGCCCTTGGCCAGCTCTATTTTGCTCAGAAAGATTATGCCAACTCGGCGAAGTGGCTCAGGAAACTGGCCCCCGACGACCCTGACTACCTTGAATCGCTTTTCCTCTTCGGGGTGGATGAATTTTTCCTCGGCCATTACCCATCGGCTGAGAGGGCTTTTGAAATGATCGGCAAAGAAATCCCGCTGGACGAGGTAGCGAATAATGCGGGTGTGCTGGCGGCCCGGGGTGGACGGTATGCAGAAGCCCTGGACGATTTCGAGCGGGCCTTTAAGAGCGATCCGACCGACGGCGATTTTTGTTTTAACCGCGGCGTCACCCTCTGGAACCTCCGCCGATACGACGAGGCGGCAAAATCGCTTGAAGAGGCGATCCGGCTGAATGACAACGATTCTGAGGCCCATACCCTTCTGGCCGTTGTGTTGGGGAGGCTGGGCGATGCGGCGGGGGAACGGACTCAGCTCGAGTGGCTGGGCCAGCACGAAGTGGGATCGGAAGCCGGACTATCACGGGACGTCTTGCCGCAGCCGCGCCTCAAGAAGAATTTCGATGGACGCGCCTTCCGCTTGCTTTCTCTAACCGTGCACAACGCGCTCGAAGAGCGGCTCGCAGGCATGCCGGCCGACGAACACGCTGCGGTCTACAAGTCTCGTGGTGCGAGGTTCGTCAATGAGGGGCGCTTGTCCGAAGCGGAGCGCGAACTGGAGGAGGCGACGTCGCTGGTGCCTGGCGACAGGGATGCGCGCATGAGCTTGGCGCAAGTTCTCGAAGCGGAGGGCAAGCACCAGGAGGCGGCCGGGGAATTCCAAATCGCGCTGAAGCTTCAGGACAGCTTTGCGGGTCGCATCGGTCTGGCCCGGGTTTATATTTCCCTCGGTCGACCGGAGCAGGCGCGCCAGGAGGTCGAGGCGGCCTTAAAGCTCGACCCGGAAAGCCGAGAGGCGCAGGAACTGCTCCGCCAAATCTCCTCGCAGCCCTCGGCAGCAAAGAAGGTACCTTGAGATTGCGACGTTTCCGATCGTTGGTTGTTTTTCCCACCCTTTTAATGGCCGCCGAGGGTTGTCTGCCCGCGGCGATGGCCCAGACTCGCCCTCGAGTGGTTGAAATCCGCCTGGACATGATGATTCACCACGTGAGCGCCGAATTCGTGGTGCGCGGCATAAAGTCTGCCAACGACAGCCATGCGGATGCGGTGCTTCTGGAGTTGAACACGCCGGGCGGCCTCGAGAACTCGATGCGCGATATCGTCTCTGCCATCCTCAATTCGAGCGCGCCGGTCATCACCTACGTGGCGCCCAGCGGGGCGAGTGCAGCCTCCGCGGGCTTCTTTGTTCTGGAAGCCGGCGACTTGGCGGTGATGGCCCCCGGGACGAATTCTGGCGCGGCTCATCCTGTGGTGCTGGGCGGGGCTGACATAGGCAAGACGATGGAGGCCAAAATCGAAAACGATGCGGCGGCTTACATGCGCTCCATTGCGGGTAAGCGCGGGCGGAATTTGACCCTTGCCGAGGACGCGGTTCGCAAGAGTTCGTCCTATTCGGATAAGGAAGCCCTGGAGGGGAAGCTGATTGACGCGGTGCTAAGCACCCCCTCCGATATCTTCGAGAAATACGACGGCCAGACCATCAAGAGGTTCAACGACACGACCACAACCCTGCGTTTGAAAAATGCGGAGATCGTGTCTTTTGACATGCCCACCCTCGAGAAATTCTTTGCCTGGGTGGCGGACCCGAATATAGCCTTTATCCTGGGTGCGATCGGGCTGGCTTGCCTTTACATTGAGTTTACCCATCCTGGTTTGGTGGCGCCGGGGGTTGTTGGGGCGGCCGCCCTGGTCTTGGCGATGTACGCCTTTAATCTGCTGCCCATCAATTCTATGGGTGTGCTTCTGATTCTCGTTGGACTGGGGCTGTTGGCGCTGGAAGTCAAGGTGATGTCGCATGGCGTATTGGCGGCGGGTGGCATTCTCGCCTTAGTGCTGGGCGCGCTCATCCTTGTGAATTCCCCCTGGCCACAGGCGCGAATTCACCTCTCCACCGCGCTCAGCGTTGCCCTGCCGCTCGGTGTAATCATGGTCGTTCTGCTGCGATATGTCATCGCGGCAAAGAGACGCAAGGCAGTGACGGGAGAGGCCGGGATGGTCAATTCCGTGGGTGTGGCGAAGACCGACCTCGAGCCTTATGGCACGGTTCTAGTCCACGGTGAACTGTGGGAGGCGCGCGCTGGGCAGCAGATTGCCAAGGGCACGCGGGTGCGGGTTCGGGAAGTGGAGGGATTGACTCTGGTAGTTGAGCCTGTCCCGGAACGCAAATAGACTTGCAAGCAAGCTGGGAGGGAATGAGCATCGCCGCTCCCCTTTTGGCCGGATACCAGATAAAGGGAATGCTTCGGGTCATCGCCTGGGATTCCGTGGTCGATCATACGGAAACCGGCATCTTAACCGCGTCAAGAACGCGAAAAGGAGCGCAACATGGTCTACATCGTCGTGGCCGTCATCATTTTCCTGTGGCTTTCGGCTTGTTTGAATGTATTGAGGGAATACGAGCGGGCAGTCACTTTTCGTTTGGGCAGGCTTTTGGCAACGGACAAAGGGCCTGGGCTGATCTTCATCCTCTGGCCCATCGACAAGATCATTAGGGTCACGCTGCAGGAGGTGGCTTGGGAGATCCCGCCGCAGGATGTCATCACTCGGGACAACGTTTCGTTGAAAGTGAATGCTGTGGTTTTCTTCCGGGTCCTGAGCGCCCAAAAGGCGATCGTGCAGGTTCAGAACTACCGCTACCAAGTTGAGCAGCTCGCGCAAACCTGCCTTCGGTCGGTGCTGGGTGAAGTGGAACTCGACGATTTGCTTTCCCAGCGCGAAAAGCTCAATTCGCGTCTGCAATCCATTCTTGATGTACACACGGAGCCCTGGGGCATCAAGGTGACCAAGGTGGAAGTGAAGCAGGTTGACTTGCCACAGGACATGCAGCGGGCCATTGCGCGGCAAGCTGAAGCGGAGCGCGAGCGCCGGGCCAAGATCATCAACGCTGACGGGGAGTTTCAAGCTTCAGAAAAGCTCTCCGAGGCCGCCAGCATTCTGGCCAAGGAGCCCATCACCATCACGCTGCGTTACCTTCAGACCTTGGCCGAAATCGGAACCGAGAGGAATACGACCATTGTCTTTCCGATCCCGGTGGAGCTATTGAGTGCTTTGCTCGCAAAGGCCGGCGCCCACACTGCGCCCGGAGGAGAAAACAAGTAATGGGCAGGAGACACCAGGGGCCTGAGGCAAGGTATCAAGAGGTTGACCATGGTTAAGAATGCAGACCGTGTTCCTGGCGACAAAGGGCTTTCCACGCGGCACCTTATCCTGGTGTTCTTGGCGGGGGTAGCCGTTTGCGGGGTTTTCTTCTCGCTGGGTTTCCTGGTGGGATACAACGAAAGGTCAGCGCGGATGGCGCCGGTCACGGAGCGTGTCGCAACTTCTGCCACGATTCCGCCGACCGTCAATACTCCCCTCGAGACCACGCCGGTCGGATCCAGTGGTGCGGCGCCATCCACAACCTCTGTTCCGCCGCCGCTCGCATCCATGGAAGCCAGCGCCCCTGCTTCACCACCCGGCGAGCAGAAACCTGTAACAGCGCCCGGCACCGCGTCACCCGTGACGGCGCCTCACCCATCGCCCGCGGAGGCCGAAAGGGAACCTGAACCTGGCGCGACCTCAACTCCATCTGCCGCGGTTGGGGAAGTCGGCGTCGGATTCACGGTCCAGGTTGTGGCTTCGAGGACCAAACAAGATGCCGACGCTCTTGTGAAAATCCTGGAAGAGCGCGGCTACCCGGTATTTCTGGTTACGCCCGAATACGCGCACGCCAATGACCACCTGTACCGGGTTCAGGTTGGCCCGTTCAAGTCGAAGGATGATGCGGAAAAGGTGCGGACGAAGCTCACACAGGAAGGGTTCAAGCCCTTCATCAAACACTGAGCTCTTTAAAGAGATTCCGGTTCGGCGGGTCGCCCGCGCCTCAATGAATGAATGATCCGATGAATCAATGAATCTGTTGAAAAAGACTCCGGTTCGGTGGGTCGCCGGGGCCCTCAGTGGTTTCTTCCTTGTAGCCTGTTTCCCGAAGCTTAATCTTCATCCCTTAGTCTGGATCGCCGTCCTCCCGCTGCTGCTCGTATTGGCGGGCGAGGCGAGTCCCTGGCGCGCTTTTGGTTGGGGGTATCTCAGCGGGGCCATCTTTCTTGCTGGGAGTTGCTACTGGTTTGTCGAGGTCATGCGGCAATACGGCGGGCTCAGTCTGAGCCTTGCCGTGACAGCGCTGCTGCTCTTCGTGATGGTCTGTTCTGTCTTTTTTGGAGTATTCGGCTTGATTGCAGGGTGGGTGGCTCGCCGGTCGCCTGCACTCGCCTTGCTACTTAGCCCATTCCTGTGGGTGGCCATGGAGATTGCCCGCACGTACCTGATTACGGGCTTTCCTTGGAACCTCCTCGGCTACGGTGTGCAATCTGCTGGCTTAAGGCAAATCGCCTGCGTGACCGGGGTTTACGGGCTGTCGTTCCTGGCGGTCACGACCAGCGCGCTGGGGGCATGGGCATTTCTGCACTGGGGGACGAGATGGCCTCGCCTGGTGCTGGCTGGGTGGATTGCGCTCCTGCTCATTGGGAATTGGGCGTTCGCGCCGCCCGTCCCCACTAAAGGCCCGAATCTCGCGCTTTTGGTGCAACCCAATGTGCCGCTGGATGAGGGATCGGCCACCACCTGGGCGCCCTGGCTTAATCCTGCAAAGTTGAATCAGCTTGTGAACATGTCCTTGGATGCACTTTCAGACCAAAGACGGAGAGAAAACATCGCATTGGACGAGAAGGGGGCGCCGCACATCGTTGCGCCGCCTCTTATTATCTGGGCGGAAAACCCTGCGCCCTTCTATTTCACCCGCGATCAGGTTTTCAGGAAGGCTGTGGAGAGGATGGCGCGCCAGGCCGGGGCGTACGTAGTGGTGAACACGGTTGTGCCGCTCGGTGTAGGACCCTCGGAGATCACGAACAGCGCCGTGGTTGTAGACCCGGAGGGACGCGAAATCCTGCAATATGATAAAATGCATTTGGTGCCGTTTGGTGAGTACGTTCCGGCCTGGGCCTTTCCAGACAAGATCGGAAAGATTACCGCAGAAGTGGGGAACTTCGTTCCTGGAACCAGCTACCGCGTGGCGGAGACGCCAGAAGGCACGATTGGCATCTTCATTTGTTACGAGGACATCTTCCCTCAACTGGTCAGAAGGATTGCCTTGACGGGCGCCCAGGTGCTGGTGAATATTTCAAACGATACCTGGTTTGGCGACTCAGCCGCAGCCTTTCAAGAACTGGAGATGGCGCGCTTACGGGCGATTGAGAATCACCGCTACTTGTTGCGCGCAACGAACGACGGCATTACCGCATTGATAGATCCCTACGGGCGGGTGGAGAAACGAATCGCGCGCCATCAAACGATGGTCTTACCTGCTAACTTCAGTTACTGTCGAGGCCAGACCTTCTATACCAAGCGCGGCGATGTTTTCGCGTGGCTGTGCGCGGCCTTGGCCGTGGTGATGGTCCTTGGCGCGGCGATTTTACATCGCCAATGTGGCGGCGAATGGGCAGAGCGAGATTCCTCGCGCAGTTTATCCTGAGCGGGCAGAGCGATCCCGCTGTAGCGGGACCGCAGGGCGGGATCAGAATGACAGCGAAGGACTCGGAATGACAGCGTAGCGGCGATTACATCTTCTCCATTTCTGCTGAGATATTTCTAACCCTCTCCCCCTTGGGGGAGAGGGTGGCCCGCGATCCCGATGCACTTCATCGGGACGCGGGACGGGCGAGGGGGTCGCAAGCCTGGGATTGGGCAATGACCACGCGTCCTCCACCATTTGAAATCAGGAGCAAACGTGATCGAAGAACTGCAAAGAGAATATGACGAATGGAAGCGACGGGCCATCGAACTGCGGAGCTTTCTTTGACGCCCCTCAACGCCGCAAAGAATTTGAAACCCTCGACAAACAAATAGGTCAGCCTGATTTCTGGCAGGACCAGGAAGCTTCCCAGAAAATCCTGACCGCTCGGAAGCGTTTGAGCGAGAAGATCGAAGAAGACGACAAACTCGCTCAGCGGCTGGCCGATGTGGATGCCTACTTCGAATTGGCCCGCGAGGGCGAACCAGTTGAGGGTGAGTTGAGGACCGAATTAGAGGCACTTCGGCAAGAGGTGGAGCGCATTGAGACGGAGACCATTCTCGCCGGTGAAAATGACCACCTGAATGCCATCGTCGCGATTCACCCGGGAGCGGGCGGGACCGAGTCGCAGGATTGGGCCGAAATGTTGCTCCGCATGTACAAGCGATGGGCGGAACGTCACGGCTTCGCCTTTACCCTGAATGATTATCAGTCTGGGGAGGAGGCGGGGCTTAAATCCGCCACTTTTACGGTGGCCGGCGATTACGCTTACGGCCTGCTGAGCGGTGAGACTGGCGTCCACCGGTTGGTACGGATCTCGCCCTTTGACCAAGCCGCCCGCCGGCACACCTCTTTCGCGTCTGTATTTGTCAGCCCGGAGATCGATGACACGATCAATATTGAAATCAAGCCGGATGAACTCAAGGTTGAAACCTATCGCTCCACCGGCAAGGGCGGGCAGCACGTCAACACGACGGACTCCGCCGTGCGTATCACCCACATCCCCACCGGAACTGTCGCCCAGTGTCAGAATGAGCGCTCGCAGCACCGCAATAAGGAAATGGCGATGAAATTCCTGCGTTCGAGACTCTACGAGTTGGAACTGCGCAAACGGCGGGAAGCGGCTGACAAACTCGAGGCCGCAAAGGCAGATATCGATTTTGGCAGCCAGATCCGGTCCTACGTTTTGCACCCCTATCGGCTCATTAAGGACCATCGAACCAAATTTGAAATGGGAGATACTGACCGCGTCCTCGACGGAGACCTCGATCCCTTCCTTAAAGCCTACCTGTTGTCCCGCCGGAGCGTCATGTCACGCTGAGCACACCGCTTTTTGACGGCCGAAGCATCCCTGCGGTGTGCGAGGGTGGCGGCGACATTGCTTCTGAGTTCGACAGTTCGTTTAGGCGGGAATTCCGGGATAGGTCGCTCCGCCCGAACCAGTGGCTTTTTGGCTGGCGGCAGACAAAGACATTTTGTCCGCTCCGAGGTTCGCACCCTTGCGGGCTGTATGCCCCGGTTGTCCCCCTCCCCAGGCGGCTTGAGGCGGCCACCAGCATTGCCGCAGAGGAATCCGTCGGCTGACGGATACCGCCGCGCTCGTACCTACCCGCTAAAGTGGCAATGTGCGGGACTCGTCCCGCGGGTTGGAAGGGGAACTCACCGTGCCATGGGCGCAACACTGCCTTGACGTAACCTACGAATCGCCAGCGAGGCCCCGCGCATCTCGGCGGTTAGCCCGTTTAACCGGCCAATCTCTGCCCATTCTCAGGGCGTGCCGAGTTTGCGAGCTTCGGTTGCGATTTTGGTGAGGCGATTGGAGAGCCGGTCGAGACAACTGCGGGTAGCGCCGACGGGCAGCGAGC